>Ga0187861_10000166_pt1 | contig 86743 bp, 80 predicted proteins | sample June2016WEW_10_1_3_FD_132986 | JGI IMG/M metagenome (GOLD analysis project Ga0187861, IMG submission 132986) | Peatland microbial communities from SPRUCE experiment site at the Marcell Experimental Forest, Minnesota, USA - June2016WEW_10_100 | ecosystem: Environmental > Terrestrial > Soil >...
AGCATCGGGAAGCCGTGTATCAGTGCGGCGATACTATCTTTGCAACACATGTCGATACACGCATTACACGCGTGCTCTATGTCTTTCCCGATACAATTCACGGCACTATTACCACACTCAACGCAGATGAAACACTTCTTGCAGGTACATTCAATACCAACAATGCAGAGCAAGCGATCATAAAACAGTATCCGCTCAAAAGCCAATTCTTCAAACGTATTTACGAATTGCATATTCCACATTTCCTTTTCATTATTAATCTTCAAACCAAAAAGTTGAAGGTAATTCATCGGGAAAATGAATGGACGAACCATGTACAATTTTCTCCAACCGATCCGAATTGTTTGATGTACTGCCATGAAGGCCCATGGGAAAAAGTGGACCGCATCTGGATTATCGATGTACGCAATGGAATAATGCATCTGATGCACAGGCGCACAATGGAAAATGAAATTGCTGGGCATGAATTCTGGTCTCCCGACGGAACAACGATTTGGTTCGATTTGCAAATGCCGAAATCAGAAAACTTTTTCCTTGCAGGAGTTTCTCTGGCGACGGGAAAGGAAGTTCGGTACCGGCATCAGCAAAATGAATGGTCGATTCATTACAACACAATTCCCGAGCAAACACTCTTTTGCGGTGATGGCGCAGATTCCGTCCATGTCGCTCGTGGAACAGACGCAAGCTGGATTTATCTTTTCCATCCGGAAGGCGATCATTTTTCCGCAGAGCGGCTTGTGAACATGAAACGGCATAATTATCAGTTAGAACCGAACGTTCATTTCTCTCCAAACGGGAAATGGATTATTTTCTGTTCGAACATGTTCGGACCAACTAATATATTTGCAGTAAAACTTTAATGGCGTTGCTGATAAGCTTTGCTCTTTATACTACACCATGCCTTCGCAGTTATTGGACCGGTAAAAAACGAATACAAAACGGATAAACTACAGGCACAGGATTACCAACAGGTGTCAAATGTCCGCTTTTATCATCGACTTTAAAGACCATTGCATTGTCACTGTTATGATTTGTAACAATGAGCCATTTGTTGGTAGGGTCGAATGTAAAGTTGCGCGGCCAATGTCCCTGTGTAGGAATATGCTCAAGCAATGAAATCTTTCCACTTATGCTATCGATCGCAAAAACGACTAAGCTTTCGTGGCCTCGGTTTGACGCATAGAGAAACTTTCCGTTTGGATAAACTTCAATTTCGGCACATGTATTCTTTCCTTTAAAATCTGAAGGAAGTGCGGACGATGTTTGCAGCTCAGAAAGCTTTCCGGTCGTAGAATCCCATGCATAGGTAATGATAGTGCATGCCATCTCGTTGATGAGATAAACAAATTTGCCGTTTGGATGAAAAGCTGTGTGGCGTGGACCTGAACCGGGCACCACTGCAACAAACGGCGGGTCGTTCGGCTCTAACGAGCCTGTTTCATTGTTAAAACGATAAACGAACAATTTATCAAGCCCCAAATCGGCAACGAGTGCAAAATGATTTGTTGGATCTAGCTTGATAGAATGAGCGTACGACTGAGTCTGGCGCACGGTGTCTACACTTCTACCGGCGTGCTTGATGTTTGCGGTAATCTCGCCAAGGCTGCCGTCAGGTTTCAATGCAATGACCGCAACACTGCCGCCTTTGTAATTAGCTACAAGTACAAATCTTTTTGTAGCATCCATCCAGATAAAGCTTGGGTCTGCGCTGCCACTTGATTGTTGATTAAGTAACGTGAGATTTCCATTTTTTGGATCAATACTATATGCACTAACAGTTTGGCCTGTGTATCCCTTCGCAAAATCATTTGAGTTGCAAGTGTAAAGATGTTTGCCATCGGGGTGAATAATAAAATAAGCCGGCGCTGGTGCCTCGACTACGAGTTCCGGTTTGGTAAGAACACCCGTCTCGGAATTAAAATGTGCGACTGAAATTCCTTTTTTAGCACCCACAGAGTGTGTTCCGAAAAATACAAGATTATCCTGCGCAACTGCAGCCAGCGGTGAGAGCCAAACCATGAGAGCCGTAAGCCCTAAATAAAAAATTGATTTTTGTACGAATGTCATAAATTCTCCTCTCTTCGCACCGTGCCCATACAAGCCATTCTTAACATTGAATTATTTTGCTAACGCACAAATAACGCATAGTATAACAAAACAAAGAAGCGCGCTGAAAACAATTTTTGCAATAGGCCGAGCAAAATTAAGTGTCCAACCTATCCCTGCGCTTTTAGGAACCATGCTTCTTGGATCATCTGGATTAAAATAAATTATTCCCAATTTCCAATTCTTTGGTTCATTCTCTGTGACCATGCTTCTTCTTTCATCCTTTTCTATTAATGAATTTCATATGTCTAACTGATGGTATACTCCACTCTTTTAGTGTCCCGATATTTTTCAAGCGGGATTGTGGGCTCATCCGGTCCGTGAGCGCTTTCGGTGCTATCCCGCTTCACCAGATTAATTATTGATAACTGGACTTGAACGGCTGGATATGTTGCAATTGTTTTATCTGAGCAAAACAAGTTTCTTCGTTTCGATAAACAAGCCTGACTGCAAACGATAAAAATAAACACCACTTGGCACTCCTTTCGCATTCCACTGCTTCGCGTAACTGCCAGCCGACATTTCTTCGGAGATAATGATCGCCATCTTTCTACCTATTGAATCAAATACTTTGAGCGATACAAACGATTTCGACGGAAGACTAAAAGAAATAGTTGTTGATGGGTTGAACGGATTGGGATAATTCTGCATTAAGGAAAATGTCGCCGAGTTTGAATATAATTGCAGCATCCCCGCGCTTGTGCCGGTATTGTTTATATCAGTAGTATCCACAATAGCATTTATAATATCAGGATATACCCGAGCTCCGGTCGATCGGTCAAAAATACCAAAACCTGCATCAAGAGTATAACCATTATCCCAATAGAAAGGTACCAAACCATGCCTCTCAAGAGACCGGGTAATATAATCCATATAATATCGACGGTATCCGGCGAATGCAGCATTGAGAGCAGCATTTCCCAGATTTAAGCGGGCAATGACACCATACTCGCCCAAAATTACAGCGTAACCTTTGTCAATATAGTTGGTTTTCATTTTCTGGAACTCGCCATCAGCCCAAGATTCGTTTGCCCATGCTTCAGATTGCGGAGCATTCGTTCCCCACTGAGTAACGAAACCGCTGCTCGTTTTCATCGTAAAATCATAGGGGTCGTAATAATGCACCTCTACTATTAACCTGCTTTGTGTTACATCAGTAGGGATAATAAAACCACTAACGGTATTATCAATATTTGTATTAAATCCCTGGACAGCCAAATGCCGATAAAAATTACGCCCACCTGTCGAGCGCACTGTGGTAACAAATGTCTGGTTAAAACTATTTTGAACAGCATAATATTCCACCGTAGGTGGGTTATAGTTGTTCGTAACCATAACTTCATTCATACCTGCAAATATAAGATGATCACCGTAATCACGAAAATGGATAGCAATCTGTTTCCACATGATAGCTAAACGATTATTCACATACGTTTGCTGTGCATAAGTTGGCTGCATCCAACCATTGTCCCAGTGCTCATTGATAATGGCATACATACTATCTTTTAGCACATAGTTCACGACCTCTTCAACACGGCTCATAAATGTAGAATTGATGGTAAAAGAAGCAGCATCAGAAAAATTGCTCCATGCAACTGGTATTCGAACTGCTTTAAACCCGGCTGCTTTTATCGAATCAATGAGTCTTTGGCTAATCAAAGGATTTCCCCACACCGTTTCACCTCCTATAGCATCCAATGAATTACCGACATTCCATCCCGGAACCATTTCTTTAGCTATTTCAACGGAACTCAAATTACGCATTCCTGTTTGATCAGGTGGAATACTGTCAACCAGTGCAATGTTGCCTGATTCATGTTGATATGCTTTCTCATGGATGGTTGCTGTTTGGGCCATGCTCACTACCGGAATAAATAGTAGTATAAATAAAATATCTTTCATTCCTTTTCCCTTATGTTGTAATAATGCTATTATATGAAAAATTTTGGTTTCAATTTACAGTTTCATTCCTAAAAAAAGTCTATCCAAATGTAAGGATTGTCTAAGTCTATATGACAACTAACGTTTGTGGTTATGTGTAATGCAGGATTGCGGCGCTCATTAGGTCTATCAGTAAGTGTAGGTCGATTATGTTTTGTTGTTCAGCACAGAAAAACATTCATAAATATCTGCGCCCACACGCGTTGGCCTGAGAGAATGTAAATCGATCGGACACCACAGTGAACGTGCACGCGCTATCACTTTTTGATCACGTGCTCGAAGAAATTCTGTATGCCGTTCGAAAATATTCTTTTCGGCAGTTCCAACCCAGGTGCGGGCGATTATCTCATCTCCTAATTTTGCCGAATTCAAGTAATCTATTTCATGGCGGATAACTACCCACCCAATTGTTTCTTTCTGGACGTTTGTTGCTCTTGCATACCAATGTGCCGTTGAGATTTCCTGAATCCAGCGCACATATACTACATTATTAACGTGGTCTAATAAATCAATGTCTTCTGGTAAGACAGCAATTGTTTTTTCAAATCGCTCGGTTGAAGGATAAATCGACATTTTCCTTAGCTTTCCACTAAATGTGAACTCTCGCGGCCGCCTTGCAGGGAGCGCCTGGTTTGGCGGTGCAAAACTTAATTTTTTTATACATTAGTCCGATCACCATGACTCGGGGGACAGGAGATAACCAGAAAATGCAAATCTGTGTTTGAGTTGTTGAGAATCTGATGCACAGCACCTCGGGTAATTTCAAGTCCTTGTTCTGATTGAAGAATTTGTCTCTTGCCATCAATCTCGAATGTCGCTTCGCCTGACAAAATGTAAAAGAATTGATGCGACTTAGAATGCCTGTGGCGAACCTCCGACGTGTGTGATGGCATCAATTCCTGAATAACACTCAGAGAATCTGATTTGACAAGATGCCAACCATCGCACTTCTGCCCCCATTTATAGTGTTCCGCAACAGTTATATCGACTATATTAATTAATCCACAAATAAAGTGAAGAGGAAAAATTTATTGCGACCTAACATAATGCAACTCCTGCTGCTTCATAGCGGGAAGTATATGGTTAGGCCACCGTGATTACTATATTCAAAGAGAATCACAAATTGCTTGCGCCAAGCCTGCTGGATTTTCCCACGCCATCGAATGTCCAGCATTTCGTATAATACGAACTTTCACTCTGATTTCTAAAAGTCTTTTTGTATCTGGGCTTGGCAATGAATATTCTCCAAAGAGAACTGTCCGCGGTATCTGCAATGCAGCTAATTGCTCGCGCCATGAAGGCATACTACCATTTACGAGCGATAGTGCTTATCGATGGATAGCAACGGGTAACGACAATGACAAAGATTTAGCCCAGATATCGTTACCTTGTTTATAAGCATCTTGCACTAATTCAGCATGACCTTTGGTAATATAATCAGATTCATTTTGAAGTGATATTGGACGGCTAAACGTGCCTCCACCCGAATCCAGGTTCGGCTCACTTAAAACGAGTCGTCCAATTTTTGAGTTGCATGAACATGCAGCGGCTATTGCAATTGAACCGCCCATACTATGCCCCATGAAGGTTACTTTTTTAAATTCCAATCCTTCAATAAATGCGACAATCGTTCGTGCGTGATCATCGACGGTATATCCGAAATCTTTTGGGCTATCGCTGAAACCAGAACCAAGTAGATCAACTAGCAACATGCGTCTGCCCTTTAGTGCACGATTAAACGCGACTTGTGGATAATCACAGGAAGAAGAGCATCCCAAACCATGAATAAACACTATAGGGATTCCTCTGCCATGCAAATCGTGATAGCGTAATTTACCGAGTGTCTTATTTAATATAAATGTGCGCATGAGAAACCGCTGGTTATGCGGCCATTCACAATTACTGTAATTTTCTATTTATGGAATTACCTTAATCAATCCAACGAGCAACCTTAGAATCCGTTCCTTGAACTCCAGGCACTTCGACAATTCTATCAATAATAGCATCCATTGATCCGATGTCACTTCCCTCAACAATGGCAATTGCATCTGGTGTACCAAGAAGTGCGTCAGCCTTTACTACTCCGGGAATTTTACGGATTGCTTGAACTACTTTCTTTGGTGTGTTCGTGGTTATAAAAACATATGTCCATACATTCATAACAATGTCCTTTAAGAATGAAGTGGTTATTGAAATATCTTAATCATAAAGTGCCCGCCTAACAGATAGTTTACCCGTTGACTTTTTGGTGGGCAACTCCCTCTACCTTTCGCGTTTTGTAACTACCCGCCGTTTTATAGCGAGAAGCTGATGGTTAAGCAGCGTTTCATTTGTTTAGTTCTTGATTAGCCAGTTGAATGCTTCATATCTTGTACTAAACACTCTATGATTTGATTTCCCGCTCATGAATAACAGTACCTTAAACAAGAGCGACAAAACGATACCAAGCCCAACAAAAGCAACAGATTTCATATACGGTCCATTGTTCTTAGACATTTTCCTCATGGTTTCTCTGACAACCTTATTCAAGGGTGTACCAGAAAGATCAAGCAACCCACGAATTGATCTTTGCTGATTGGTCGACCGAACAAGTTGGATGGCTTTTTCACCTGTCTCAACTATGCTTCGGTTATTTTTGGTGTTTGAGAAATCTATGAGAAGTATTTTTTCCCCACCATGGTCGATGAAATTCACGTCTGGCATCTTAAACAATCATTTCTCAGTTAAGTATTGTTCAACATGTTTATTCAAGAAATCGTAGAAATCTTTAATGAATCCGGAATGCTTAACACGAATTTTAAAATGTGCATCAATAATGATTGTCGATGGATTAGAATCTAATCCAAATGTCTTCAGAGTTGAACTCCCCTGGTCATAGGCGAAGGGTAAGTCGTATTTTGTTCCCCAAGAAAAGAATAAGAAGCTTGATCTCTTTGTATCTGCAAAACGCTTTGCCTTCTCTATTATTTCCCATCCTGAATTAACCAGATAAACAACAACTCTTTGATCGTTTCTATATTGCTGATAGAACTTCTCCATTTGGGGCATTGACGTTCTGCAAGGAGTGCAGTCGGAACTCCAAAAATCAATTATGATTATTTTCCCCTTTAAATCCTGAGAGGAAACCTGTTGTCCGGTCAGAGTAATAAACTTGAATTCGGGAGATGTTTGGCTTGAATCTCTTTCAACAGTTCCTGTTTGCGCATTCGAGTTAGTTGAAATAAGGCAAAATGATAAACAGAACAAGGAAAATATTTTCACGATAACGTTCTCCTTCGATTTTTTGAGACTCAACGTCCATAAACATCAAATCTTAAATGTTGCACCCTGCCAGATGGTTTCCCGTCGGCTTTTTGGCGGGCAACTCCCATTGCTTCCTTGTGGAGAGCCGCCGGTTAGGCGGCGTTTTATTTTTTAATAACCTCCTTTGATGAAACCAATCTTATTATTCCATTAGTCGGGGTCAAATTCTCCCAGAGCCAATTATGGTATTGAATCACTTTTTCAGCGCTCAGAAAAGGACGATTTGCTGTTGTATGACAATCTTTAACCACGAAAATATTATAATCCTTGATTAAGGCAGAATGCACAGTCGCGTTGACACAAAAATCTGTTGCACAACCAGTAATGAATAGATCAGTTATATCATTTTTTTTCAATACAGTTTCTAATTCTGTATTATAGAACGAATCGTTAGCCGTTTTACTGACGATAATATCGTCCGGACGTCGAATGAGGGCTGATAAAATGTTCCAATCAGATGTACCGGGAATATATGAATTTTCTTTCGTTCCATCATGTTGGATGAAGATTACTTTATCTCCATTTTGTCGGAAGTAATCTGATAATGAATTTATTCTTTGAACAATACCATCAGCATCATAACGCGGCGTTTCGGGCTTAAAAGATCCTATCTGCATATCGATTATTAATAATGCTTTCAAATCTTCTCCTAATAATTGAAACGCTGCCTAAAGGAAAGCGGGTAGTACCCGGTTAAGCGTTATTCTTTATTTGTATAAATTCTACTGGCGCACCATTCTCTTCTATAAATGCAACCACATTGCCTTCTGACGGACTATTTGGTGCGATTATTACCTTGCGATCTTTTATTGCTTCGTAAATGTCGTCCACTTCAAATGCGATGTGTGGAATTGTTTTTACAATCTCCGGAAGACAACAGTTTTCTTCATATCGCATCCATTCTATTCCAAATTCACTCTCTTCAAATCCACCATGATAGATCTTGTATTCTTTAAGATACTTTTCGCCGTTGAATGGTTTTTGAGTCGGAATGCCAATATGATGATATTTGTATTTCATTTATTCATATTTCTTTGTTATGACCATGATTGTAGTTCGATAATATTACCTTCAGGATCTGTTACATAGCACCAAGTCACCTTAGCTCCAGTAGATGTATGCAAAGTTACGATTTCTCCTATAGCTTTTCCACCAGCCTGCAAGACTATTTCCCGAACATTCTTCACATCACTAACAGACAATGCAATATGTCCAAATCCGGGACGATTAACAGCCGGAACTGGTCCTTCTTCTGGGATTGTGTATGAATATATTTCCAATGTAGGACCGTTATCATCATATCCTGGCATTCGCAGGTGAATGCCATGAAGTTCTGATCCTTTCACACCCGTGCCGCGTTCAAGATCTGCGCCTTTATAATGCCGCTCAGGTGGAACCGGCTTGAATCCGAATACTTCTTGATAAAACAAGGAAAGCTTTTGCCAATCGCGTGTAATTAAATTTGTATGAACATATTTTGCGTCTATAGACATAATATTCCTGATATTTAATATAGATCACTTTCCGCAATGCAATTAATTTTTTAATAAAATCTTTGCTTGCAATTTAATTTGCAGTACGCTTATTCCATCAGCCCGGGTGCTTGATTAGCTGGCGTGCGCTGCGCTTGTAATTCCAATATTCCATTCTTTTCAAAAACAGAAACTGTAACAGAGTCTGAAATTAAATTAAGATTGTTAGGATTCCTCAAGAATAATTTTGTGACACCGACTCGAATGGGAATGACATACAAATTATTTATGCGTATTATAGTTTTATTATATCCAAAGAACAATTCATCCGCATCGTAGTCTATTAGTTCACCATCAGAAATCGTAAAGCCGGTGTACATTGAAGTTAAAATATTATGAACATAACCGGAATCACTACGATTAATATCAATAAGATAACCATATATCGTATCGGCACTTGGTTGTTGTATCTTCTTGGAATTAGACGAATCTTGCTTCTGTGAACAAGAAAGCAAAATAAACGAAAGTATAAACGTAAAAATATGTTTCATCGATTTTTCCTTCTCACGCCGACTAACGGATAGCGGCTAAGTGGCGCAACGAGAAACCGTAAGTTGCTGACAACGAAAATAGTTCATTCTGAAAAGTTTATTATTAAAAACCGAACCTATGTTCGCCATGTTTAACGTACCCACCTGGCAACCGTCAGCTTGCCTGCCCCGCTCCTTTCTAGCGGGGAGCGCCTAACTATAATTAGACCGCACCTATCAGGCCAATTCTAGTTCTTTGTATGTTAGATTGCAATATTCTGCAATTGTTTTTGGTTGGCACTGAAAGGAAACCGATCTACTATTACCCGTCCATCAATCCCCAACAGCCCGCCCGCTTTCTCTTTTCATCGGTCAATCTATTTAATCGGCAATCTAAATGCAAGATAAAATAAATTACCCAGTCATTCTAAGCGCAACGAAGAATCTTGTTTGTCAGTTCAAGTCAAAAAAGGAAGATTCTTCATCGCTTCGCTCCTCAGCAGGACAATGAAGTCAAATATTTCAGAAGTCTCCATAAGCAGGTTTCAACTTTTTTACGTAGATTATTTTAGAAACAGAAAGGTTTTTCATGCAAAAAACAGAGCAGCTCGAGGCTCTCATTCAAAGTTGGGGAAAAGTTATTGTCGGGTATTCCGGAGGAGTGGATTCGACGCTTGTCGCCTTTGTGGCAAATAAGGTTCTATGCAAGAATGCGCTCATCGTTCTGGCGACAACAGATACTATTACCGCGGAAGATATCGATCTTGCACGAACAATAGCTAAAACGCATCGCTTCAATTTTCAAGAAATTGTATACAACGAACTTGAGATAAAAAATTACGCAGCAAATCCTATTAACCGGTGTTATTTCTGCAGGCAAGAACTCTATAGACAACTTTGCGAAATCGCAGGGAAAGAAAATATTTCGTTTATACTGGATGGCGCAAACTTAGACGATATCGGAGATTACCGTCCCGGAAGAATTGCTGCAAAAGAATATCAGGTTCGCTCTCCATTGATTGAAGCTCAATTTACCAAGCAGGACGTCCGCGCTGCCGCTCTATATTATGGTTTACCGAATCACGATAAACCGTCTGCGCCATGCCTTTCTTCGCGTATTCCGTATGGAACAATGATCGATAGAGCTTCTATCGGTATGATTGCACAGGCGGAACGCTACATTCGAGAAAAAGGATTTACGAATGTACGCGTGCGGCACTTTCAGACAACTGCAAAGATTGAAGTGGATGCCTGCGCTATTGCAGAGCTTACAGCAATGTTTGACAATGTGCAGAGTTTTCTGAAATCATTGGGATACAAAGAAGTGCTTATAGATGAAGAGGGATTTAAATCCGGGAAGCTCAATCGGGAGATTGTACAGAATGCAAAATAAAAAGTCCCGCTCAGCGATTCATCGAAACCACAAATCCACCCACAAAAAAGCACAGCTTCATTCATCATCTTTGCACACTATTAAAGAATATGCAAAGCTCGATATATCACGCCGGAATCGAACTTCGATTCCTGAGGTAATTTACTGTGAAAATAAATCTGTAGAGCGCATTATCGCGATTGCAAAAGCGCTTTATGCAAAACAAAAACTCGTGCTCGGTACACGCTGTCCGAAGGAATTTTTCCCGCAATTAAAAAAAGCTTTTCCGAAGGGATTGTTTTTAAAAGATGCACGCTCCTTCCGTGTCGGGAAACCGTTAGCGCAAGTTTTCGGAAGACGAATCGGTATTGTTTCCGCCGGGACCACCGATATAACAGCGTGCGAAGAAGCGGCGCTCGTTTTAGAAAGTCTCGGCGTAGAAGTGCAAAGAGTTTTTGATGTGGGTGTTGCTGGAATTCATCGTCTTTTTGCAAATGATACGAAGCTGCGTGATTGTGATGTTCTTATTGTTGCAGCAGGGATGGAAGGCGCTCTACCAAGTGTCATCGCAGGACTTTATCCGCAACCGATCATTGCACTTCCAACAAGCGTCGGGTACGGCACTGCACTTTCCGGTTTCACGGCGCTATTTGCAATGCTCACGAGCTGCGCTCCGGGAGTTACGGTTGTCAATATCGATAATGGTGTTGGAGCGGCTGCAGCAGCCATCAAAATTATTTCGTTAGTCGTTGCAAACCCTACACGTAAATAAAATCATATAATCATCTAATTCTTCGTTTGAACAAACTGTTTCGAAGGACCATCTTTGGATGTTGCTTCGATGCGATAGAAATATAATCCTAAAGAGACATTCGCGTTAAATACGACTTTCATAGCAATCGTCCGATCTGGTATACCGCCACACCTGTTACTAACGAAATAGCAAGCAACAGTATTACGATGAACGCCGTCCATCGCCACGAGCGCGTCTCTTGACGGATCGCCGTTATGGTTGCCACACATGGGATAAATGTCATCTGAATAATCAGGAAAGCTATTGCTGCTGCAGGTGTTATAATAGTGCCAAGAGTATTCAAGCCGATTCTATGATAAAGGATTCCCAATGTCACAATTGTATTCTCCTTGGCGACTACGCTGGATAGCAACGCTACTATCATATGCCAATCCAAGCCCATCCAGGCCCCGACTGGGGTAAGGAATCTTCCGACATTCGCTAAATAACTCATTTCTAAATTGCCTTCGGGAAGAACCGAAAAGAGCCAAATCACTATAGAGGCGCCAACAATGATGCCTCCAGCTTTTTTTAAGAACTCTAGTGTTCGCTGCCAGACAGACAAACCGATAGTGCGTATGTTCGGCAGATGATAGAGAGGCATCTCCATAATGAAGGCGACATGTTCTCCTCCAAGCACCAGTTCATGGAGAGCGAAACCTATCCCTGCCAATAAAAGTAAATTCAACCCGATTATACCTATAGACACCCACACAGCCGCAGAACCAAAGAAGAGAGGTGCGAGCACAGCAAGTATTGTGAGACGAGCAGTGCAAGGCACCAGGGGCATTAATAAAATAGTTAATAATCGAGCGCGGGATGAATCAATGATACGAGTGCACAATACGCCTGGTACATTGCAACCGCAACCAAGACAAAGCGGCAGGAACGATTTGCCGTGCAACCCCATCCAGTGCATATAGCGATCCATAACATAAGCGGCTCGTGCCATATATCCTATATCTTCGAGAAACCCAAGTGCAGTGAAAAAAATTAAAAGAATCGGCAGAAAAGTGAAAACCATTCCTGCCCCTGTAATAATACCGTCGGTTAGAAGACCCGTGAGCCACCAAGGAGCACTGGAGAGTTTCATGTACAGGGCTGCCGCTCCGGCTTGGATCAGGTCTTCGTTCATCCATCTCTGCAACGGTACCCCAACGCCAAACGTGAAACCAAAGATTAATCCCAATATTCCTAAAAGCAACACGAACCCACATATAGGATGAGTCGCAATTCGGTCTACTCGCTCTGTCACTGTGATTTGTCCGGCGCGAGGCCGCGTTACCGCTGCACGTACCATGCGTTCTATCCATTCATACCTACCACCAGCGATGGCCAGCACAGCATCTTCGTGCGCTTTAAGGATTTCGTGCACCTGCGTCCAGTCGATATTACCAAGGCTTTCGCGCACTATTTGTGTAATCTGCTCATCTCCTTCAAGCAGCTTGAGCGCTACCCAATCAGGTGGATAGGGTGCAGGTGTTTTGTCTGCGATGATTTGGCGAAGCTGGGCGAGCACCGCTTTGTGATCGAGACGGATTTCAGGACGATGCGGGGAATAGCTTTGTTTTTGACGCGCAACCTGTTTGACCGCTTGGATAAGCTCTTGAATGCCTTGATTTCTCGTGGCAACCAATGGCACAACTGGCAAACCCAAAGCAGCTTCTAGAACGTGAGGCTCAATTCTCATGCCATGCTGTTCCGCAACATCCATCATGTTCAGCCCCAGTACAACAGGCGTTGGTAGCGCAAGCAGCTCGGACAGCAAGTACAAATTTCGTTCAAGTGCAGATGCATCTACTATATCCACAACAACATCCGGTTGTTCGATCAGGATATAGTCTCGTGCAATCCGCTCTTCCAATGAGTTGGCGGTCAGACTGTACGTTCCTGGTAGGTCAACCACTTGTAGTGTGATATTCCCATGCTGATAGATGCCGCTCTTTTTCTCGATGGTTTTTCCCGGCCAGTTACCAACATGCTGTGTAAGTCCGGTCAGTGAATTGAATAGAGTAGACTTGCCTGCGTTTGGTTGCCCTGCGAGTGCTACTCGGATTGTACCCGGTGGTGCAACTGGTTTATTTTGAGTAGTCGCCTTCTGTACATCGACATATACCTTAGCAGCTTCACCGCGTCCAAGTGCGATTTGTGTTCCGCGCACACCGACGATGATTGCTCGTTGACCAAGGTTCCGGATAATATCAACCTCGGCTTTCAACGTAAAACCAAGTGCAGCCATTCTGCTGATGAATTTTTGAGTTCCAAGCAATCCACGCACGATGCCGTGTGTTCCTGGTACGAGATCACTTAGTACCGGTAATGTGGTTGTTTCCCCCCGTGATTCTCCGGTGAAGGATTCTGGAATATCAATGGAGTGTCCGCGTTTTAGCATCTCTATTTACTCCAATATTCTGTGAAAAATAAATTTTGGGGAAATAATGCCATAAGAAATTATCCTTTTATACCCGTTGGGCTTTATAAAAACCGAAACCAAAAAATGATGATATCTTGATGACTCTAAAACATGTGTTCATTAGGTTTTTCGTCAGTTCTCTAAGTGAGAAGCGACATTCCTTGGGATGATCCCAATGCGGCCACCTGCCATCAAAAAGTTCTAAAAATTTTCCTGAGGGTTCCTCTACGCACATTTCTCCACCAGATCGTAGAACCCGATGGCATTCCGACAGCGCGACCCGCCATTCTTGCATATGATGTAATGCTCCGAAGATTACGATCAAATCCTTGCTCGCATCTTCAATGGATTGCATGTTTGCAGCATCTTCAAGTCGAAATTCAGCACCTTGGATTCCTCTCTTCTGCGCTAATGCTATTTGTTCTTCCATCATATCGATACCGATATAACTGCGTGGTTTATCTTTCAGTATCAATGTAGCCCCATAACCTGAGCCACATCCGATTTCTAACACATCTTTCTCATTGAAACGAATACCCATACGTTTTACCCGAGGAAGCTCATAATGTTTTTGCAAAAGCCTTCTGGGAAGGCTATTCATTGCCAGAAATTCTGCTCTTGAGAGTCGTGACATTGTCTAATTCCCCATATAATTTGTACATAGCCATTGAACTAATCCTGAGATTACAATGATAAAGATAGAGAAAAGGGAGAAGCAAACAATCCCCATTAGTAGGGATTTTACTAATGTTATAAAAGATATCAGGGCAGAATATCAGAATTCAAGAATAGAGACAGGATAATCAGGTGAGATTTTTCGGAGAGATCAATCCATTGAGTAAAGCACATACGGTCAATCCGGCGATAGTTTTAATTTGGAGTTTACGTGTAATATTTTTTCTATGAGAAATGACAGTATGTAGGCTAATAGAAAGTTTGTCTGCAATTTGTTTATTCAAAAAACCACATGCAACAAGTTGAAGAACCTCAAGCTCTCGTTTAGTGAGTTCTTCAAATTGTTGTGTCCCTGTTTTAGAAATATGAGAGGGGATCCGATATAATGCTTGCGGCGATTCGCTTGGCTTTACTTCAGTTGTTACAAATGTTTTTGCCATTTTTCTTGTAAGTGCGTTTTTTCCTGCAGTACGTTTCGAATGTTCTGCTGGATAAAACAAGGCATCTTCCATTTCGGCCACAAGCGGAAGCAAAATATTATCTTCAATACGTGTGTGATCAAGAATATCTTTCTCAAGGCGAAAGAGTTCAAAAATTACTTCTTGATACAATTGTTCCGTCGAATCGCTCCGTATATATTTGATAAGGATATTTTTTAGATCGTAGAGTTTTTCGTCAACGTTGTTATGCTCTTCTTCATACACGTGCATGGAATATTTTGAAAGTGCTCTCTTTTCTCCTGCAGTTGGATGTGAAGTATTAAACAATCGATACACTTTTCGGACATAAGGGAAGGTTGTTACATCTTCCCGTTCCAAGTGGTTCAATAATTCTTGCTTGTATTCCAGAAAAAATTTCTTGATGAGCCTAAGCTGTTTTATATCGACAGAACTCTTGCGGAGTAGGTTATTGAGCAGCTTTTCTATGAGGGGAACTTGCGCTTCGATATAATATCGATGTGTTTTTTGCAGGTAATCGACAATTATTAACACATTGAATGTCTGAAGCTTCTTTTCCTGAAAGTAATGTTCATGAGAATATGCGTTGATAATTGCTAAAAAGAAGTCGACATCGATTTTATGTTGTTGGCAAACTGCACGCACAGTCTTCTCACCGACACCCAGCGATACACCAAAACGATTGATCACAGGCATTAATAAATAATTACCGTGAATAACATCAGCCATTTTCATATCAGGAGTAAAGAGTTTCAAGAATCACCTTCAAAAAAGAAAATACTAAAAATAAACTATGCGTTCTTTTCTGATGTAAAAGCGAGCACAAAATCTCCTATGCTCGCTTTGAAATTATGTTGTTGAGCCACTATCCGCTTGTAGTCATTCGCCAGTCTGGTTCGCCAGATAGTTTTGTATTCCAATCTGTGCTATTTGATCACGTTGCTGTTCTAGCCAATCGGCGTGCCCTTCTTCCATTAACAGAATCTTTGTAAGTAAATCTGCCGTACCCGCATCGGAAACTTCACGCGCCAGATTGATAGCTTTGTTATATAATTGAACAGCAGTCTGTTCTCCATTACTATCGTTCAATAGCATAGCAGGAATATCGGCACCAATCTTGATTTGATTGAGCTTGGACATAGTCGGGGTGCCTTCTAAGAAAAGAATACGCCCGATTAGCCACTTGGTATGTTTCATTTCATCGACTGCCTGTTTCTCAATCGCTTTGTGCAATTTTGTAAAACCCCAGTTGTCGTACATTTCGGAGTGCACCATATACTGGCTGATAGCAGTTAGTTCTTCTGCTAATAGTTCGTTCAATGTTGTGAGAATTTTATCGTTGCCCTTCATGATCATATCCTCCTTTATTGTGATTATTATTTAACAATCATTCGTTGTTTTGCCTGCAGCATATATCTTGGAATAACCGCAAGTATCTGTTTTTTCAATACATCCACTAAAACATGGTTTGTAAAATCACGATGTGTCAGCATGCTTACTTCACGGACGGGAACGGGTTTTTGAAACCTTCTCAACATGTGCTTGTCTGATTTGTTCAAATAGAGCAACGCAAGTTCCGGTAAAATGGTAATACCCTCATTGCGTTCCACCATCTTTTTAAGTGTTTCAATGCTGCCGGCTTCATAATAAAAATGTTTATCCTGTTCCGATGCTTTTTGCAAATGGCAAAGATTCATGATCTGCGAACGGTAACAATGCCCTTCCTCAAGAAGCCATAGTTTACTTGCATCGATTTTTGCAGGATCAAGATGTTTTCGTTTATATGATTCTTCATGAATAGAAACGTATGCGACAAATTCTTCATAGAAGAGTGGTGTGATTTGTATCGATTTATCATGAATAGGAGTCACGAGCAAGCCCGCATCGATCTTACCTTTTTTCAATCCTTCAAGAATTTCTTCTGTCAACAATTCTGTGACTGTAATGCGAACCTGCCTATAAATGCGTACAAAATCCTGCAAAAAAAGTGGTAGAAGATACGGTGCAAGCGTCGGCAGAATACCTATTTTCAGCTCTCCTTTGATTTCTCCAACATGAGCATGAACAATATCATGAACGCGTTTAATATCCTGTAAAATTACGCGTGCCTGAGCAATAATCTGTTTGCCGACTTCCGTAGGGAGCACAGGCTTCTCTGTCCGTTGAAAGACCCGGACACCAAGTTCTTCCTCAAGCTTTTGAATCATAGAAATGAGAGTCGGTTGAGTGACGAAACACTTCTCGGCTGCCTTTCCAAAATGCCTATAGGTATCAACTGCAACAATATATTCTAATTGCTGAAGGTTCATTATTGATACACTCTATCCTGTGATTGAAAGTTTCAATTGGAATCTTTCTTCTAATATAGTTAATGTCTATCAAGAATAAAACCACGAATGCTCCACTTTTACATAGTAGGAATATCAGGAGCGAAAATGGAAAGAATTTACCATTACATCTGGTAAGTCGTACGCAGAACATAAAAATACTCCTATTATTCATAGGAATCCTGTTTAAAAATATTAACAACGAAAGGAGTACATAATATGAATGAAGAAAACAAGTGCCCGGTAATGCACGGAACTCACACTGCTGGCAACGGTACGACCAATCAAGACTGGTGGCTGAACCAGTTGAAGCTCGATATTCTACACCAACATTCAGCAAAGTCCAATCCAATGGGCGAGGGGTTCAACTACGCTGAGGAATTCAAAAAGCTCGACTTGAAAGCTTTGAAGAATGACCTACGTGCCCTAATGACACAGTCACAGGACTGGTGGCCTGCCGACTGGGGTCACTACGGTGGTCTCTTTATCCGTATGGCATGGCATAGCGCAGGAACATACCGTATCAACGACGGCCGTGGCGGTGCGGGACACGGCAACCAGCGTTTTGCGCCTCTCAATAGCTGGCCCGACAATGTCAATCTCGATAAGGCGCGCCGGTTGCTCTGGCCGATCAAAAAGAAATACGGTCGGAAAATATCTTGGGCCGATCTGATGATTCTCGCCGGTAACGTCGCATTGGAATCGATGGGTTTCAAAACTTTCGGTTTTGCTGGCGGGCGCGAGGACATATGGGAAGCAGAAAAGGATATTTACTGGGGTTCCGAAGACAAATGGCTGGGAGACAAGCGCTACTCTGGTGAACGGAAACTAGAGAATCCACTTGCCGCTGTGCAGATGGGACTTATTTACGTCAACCCGGAAGGGCCGAACGGCAACCCGGATCCAGTCGCTTCGGGCCGCGATGTCCGCGAGACCTTCGCGCGCATGGCAATGAACGATGAAGAAACTGTAGCCCTCGTTGCTGGCGGTCACACCTTCGGCAAGGCCCATGGCGCTGGCGACCCGACCTTGGTTGGCCCCGAGCCTGAAGGCGCTCCCATCGAGGAGCAGGGCTTGGGCTGGAAGAACCGTTTCGGCACTGGCATAGGCGTACACACTACTTCCAGCGGCATCGAAGGCGCTTGGAAGCCAAACCCCACTAAGTGGGATAATGGTTACCTCGACATGCTGTTTGGCTACGAGTGGGAATTAGTCAAAAGTCCGGCAGGCGCACACCAGTGGATGGCAAAAAATATTAAGCCGGAACACATGATTCCCGATGCACACGACCCGTCCAAGAAGCACCCACCGATGATGACCACGGCTGACCTGTCGTTACGGTTCGACCCAATCTACGAACCCATCGCGCGCCGCTTCCAGCAGAACCCGCAGGCTTTTGCCGACGCTTTTGCTCGCGCTTGGTTCAAGCTAACACATCGCGATATGGGCCCGCGCTCACGCTATCTCGGTTCAGAGGTTCCGAAAGAAGAACTCATCTGGCAAGACCCTATTCCCAAGGTCAATCACAAACTAATCGATGCGAAGGACATCGCCTCTCTCAAACGCAAGATCCTATCTTCTGGCCTGTCAGTATCTGAGTTGGTTTCGACCGCTTGGGCGTCAGCATCCACTTTCCGTGGTTCTGACAAACGAGGCGGTGCAAACGGCGCTCGTATTCGTCTTGCACCGCAGAAGGATTGGGAAGTTAACCAGACAACTCAGCTGGCGAATGTGCTCAAGACACTGGAGAGAATTCAGAGTGCGTTCAACAAACAGAAGTCTCGCGGCAAGAAAGTATCTCTGGCCGACTTGATCGTTCTGGCCGGTTGTGCTGGCATCGAAAAGGCTGCTAAGAATGCCGGACACAAAGTGACGGTTCCCTTCACACCGGGGCGTATGGACGCCTCGCAGGAGCAAACCGATGTGGCTTCATTCGCTGTGCTTGAGCCGAAAGCGGATGGCTTCCGCAATTACCTCAAAACCAAATTTGCTGTATCGGCCGAGGAAATGATAGTTGACAAAGCGCAATTGCTAACCCTGACCGCTCCTGAAATGACCGTTCTCATTGGAGGTATGCGAGTTTTGAATACCAACTACGGCAAGTCCCAGTATGGTGTCTTTACCAAACGGCCGGAGATGCTCACCAATGACTTTTTCGTGAATCTACTCGATATGAGCACGGAATGGAAGGCAACAGTAGAGAATCCCGACATCTTCGAGGGTCGTGATCGCGCAACAGGAACACTCAAGTGGACCGGCATGCGTGTCGACCTCATCTTCGGTTCAAACTCCCAACTCCGCGCTCTTGCGGAAGTCTACGCATGTGAGGACTCCAAGGAGAAGTTCCTGCGCGACTTCGTAGCGGTGTGGAACAAAGTTATGAACCTTGACCGTTTCGACCTCTCTTAATAGTAGAATAAAATCAATAACTAACCAGCTTCTCAGTATATGAACTGAGAAGCTGGTTTTTCGTAGAAGTCGGGTAATCAGCATTTGCTCCTGCACATATTGTGGATGGTCTCTGGTATTCACCGGATAAGATGTTGGAGGAATGATTATTGCCATACCCTTGGTGTGCACTGCTTCCGGCTTGGCAGCGTGATTCTTCTATTGCTCATTGGTACGATCGCAATGCAGAGGGGGAGAATGATCACTATACACAGCCCGGTAACCCATTCCGGCTCATAATTGAACAGGACAAGAAAAATACTATCAGCAATATTGTCGGTTCAATGCAGAGAATAGTAACGGAGAAAAAAGCAGAGACTATTAATCGACAGTTATGCCACTTCTTCCGCGCCGATGTGAACTTAGGAATGGAAATAGTAAAAGGACTAAGTGTGAATGTTGATCAATTCATGCCGAAAAATAGTTATCCCGGAACAGCATTAATCTCTTCAATAAAAACGATTGTCGTAGAAATATGATGACCGTTTTCTTTTATAGCGTCGGACTTTTTTACAATGGCGACAAATTATGCGTTGCTAGATCTGTGTGTGCTGAGAGCTCCTCGCTGAATTCAAACTGCGTTGCGGGGATGCCACTCTATTCTTCTCAGTTTAAATAAAGATAAAATCATCTCTTGATTCCTTTTAAAAAAAGTGTTACAATTATCATAATCGTAACACGGAGAATACCATGGAACAACTTGTCCGATTTAGCGTGTCGATGGAAGATGACCTGCTTCACCAATTCGACCACCTTATTGAGCAAAAAGGGTATACCAACCGGTCAGAGGCAGTCCGCGATATTGTGCGGGACGCGCTGGTTGAAGAAAGTGTGAAAACACCCGACGGTACCGTATATGGTGCGTTGGTGTTTGTGTATGATCATCATAAACGGGAATTGGAAAAATCTCTTTCTAATCTTCAGCATGATTATTATGAGAACATTATTTCGACTTCCCATGTCCACGTCGATCACGATCATTGCATGGAGGTAGTGCTGCTTAAAGGCAAGGCTGTTATACTGAAAGCTATAGCAGAAAAGCTTCTAAGCTTCAAAGGTGTAAAACATGGAAAGCTTACGCTCACGATTGCGTTGAAAGGTCATCATCATGGGAAGTAATGCTTCTCAAATTCTGTCTTCCATTATTATGTGTGTAACAACTATTATTTGGACTTCCTACCACTCCGTTTCTTTGTAATCGGTCTACTAAACACATTGGCGAATTATCTCAGGTTACAAAGAAAGGTACCAGTATCTTGAAAAAAACTATTCTAATAATTATTCTATTACTTATTCCTTTATATCTTTTTGCGCAGATAGACACGGCACGGACATACAATCTAGATCCGATAACCGTAACAGCGACTCAGACAGAAATTACGCGAAGTTTAGTTTCACCGTCAATCAGTGTTGTTTCATTAGAGGATATCAAGGCAAATCCGGATAAATCTATTTTTTCCATCATCAGCCAGAATGTACCAGGTGTGTTCGTGACAGAGCGAGATGTGCTGGGTTTTGGAGTAAATTCGGCAGCGGGTCAAATCAATATACGTGGCATTGGAGCCAGTCCGAACAATGAAGTGCTCACTTTAATCGATGGTCGTCCGCAATATATGGGTTGGTATGGTCATCCAATAGATGACGGTTTCCTTTCTACAAATATAGAGAGAGTTGAAGTCATTCGCGGTCCCGCATCGATGTTGTATGGCTCCAATGCAATGGGCGGTGTCATTAACATTATTACGCATAGAACGCAGCAAGATGGAATATTAGGTGATGCGTCAATTTCGTGCGGAAGTTATGATGCACAACAATACGGCACCCACCTTGGATACCGGCAAAATGGTTGGAATGTGCTGGGATCCTTCACACATGAACATACAGACGGCTCACGCCCCTGGTCTGAATACACCGCCAATAGCGGCTATGTAAAAGCATCATATCAGATAGATAATCAATATAAATTTTCACTTGATGGAAGTTTAACAAAATTCGAAACATTTGATCCGGGAACAATTTCTTCTCCCGATACAAACAATTGGATGCACATCAATCGCGGGTACGTTGGCGCATCGTTGGAAAACGATTTTGGCATTTCTAAAGGCGGTATTCGAATGACATATAACTTTGGCCACAATGAACTATCCCCATATTATGATAACTTCAGTTGGGTATCGGATGATCATCTTGATGCATTAAATTTATATCAAAAACTCATGCTCTTCAAAGATAATACAATCGCTGTTGGAATTGACGTTCAAGAAAATGGAGGCACAGCTTCCAATGCGATGAAGGATTTCGGAACGCAGTCCATAAAAGATTATGCAGGATATGTAAGTGTGGAGCAAAAGTTCTTTGATCACCTATTGGCAAATGCAGGTGTTCGTTACGCTCACAATAGTTATTTCGGAGATATTGTTGTACCGCAAGCCGGCGTAAATTATCAATTGGATCAGGAAACCAATCTTCGTGCATCGGTAGGAAAAGGATATCGTGCACCTCAGGTATTTGAGTTGTTTCAATTAACACCGACTGTTTCCACATTGAATCCGGAAGAATTATGGAATTATGAAATTGGCGTTTCTCATACTTTTGGACAAACGGCTATCGTGGACATTGCTGGATTCATAATTGACATAAAAAACACAATTATCGATCAATGGTATTCGATGCATTCTTTTAATTCCGGCGGGTCTCATTATGGCGGCATAGAAGGTTCTCTGCAATGGTTTATCACAAACAATTTAAAAGCAAATGCAAATTATTCATTGACAGATAACGCAGAAAATATAGTTTCTGTTCCGAAACACAAAGCGTATTTAGGTGCTGAATATCGTTGGAGTATTTGGACGGCATCTCTTAGTGCACAATATATTCGTTCGATTTATGGACTGGATAATACATACTCGATTGCGAAGCTGCCGGATTATACAAACGTTGAAGCAAGAATTGGCACTCAAATTACAGACAAGTTTTCTCTATCGTTCAGTGCGCGGAATTTATTAAATCAATCCTATCAAACTATATATGGTTACCCGATGCCGGGGAGAACTGCAAATATCAATATGAATGTACAGCTATAAAAGAAAACCTATGGATACACATGAATTCGTACTCCAAATACCCCTTCATGTAGCTGGAATGCGTTGCTCATGATTATCACACTATTGAAGGAAATATAAATAATGAAAAATAACAACCATATGTCTCAAGAATCATTCGCAATGATCTTATTTTTAATAATTGCACTATCGCTTTATTCCTATGCACAAAAGAATCCTATGAAACCAATGCCGAAATTGATCACACTCGACCAATTATTACCTGACTCAGCCCAAATTCCAAATGGTCCGCCTAAAACTGTTACCTTGCGTTCAGGATATATGGTGCTCGCTCCTTCAAAATCAGTGGGAAGGCACAGCACAAGAGATAACGAAGAAGTCATAGTTGTACTGGCAGGAAAAGGCGAGATGAAAATAATCGGAGGATCAACGATTCATTTACTTCCATATTGTGTTGCCTACTGTCCTCCAAATACCGAACATGACGTAACGAACATGGGAACTGATACATTGCGATATATCTATGTCGTTGCTAGAGCAAAGATTTGATGTTAAATAACTTATTATTGACGACTATTGCAGAAATATACTGGCAGTTTTTTTATAGTGTCAAATATTTTTCCACTATAGCCACACATTCATGCATTGCTTGATCTGTTTGTGTCGAAAGTTTTTCACTGAATTCAAACTGCGATGCGGGAATGCCGACCACATATGCCTTCGCCGGTAAATGCTGATATAACTGTTGGCTCAGAGCAAGAAGAGATTCCGGTGAGATAAAATGTGTGCGCGGTTGATCGGTCTTGACGCTGGGTGCAATCAATCGCGCATTAACTTGTGTAACATCTTCTTGGGCATCGACAAAGAAAACAACGTCGCATTCAGCTATCTGTTCGGCTAATTCAGGCATAAGCTGGTGCACACGAACACAGATAATTTCAGGATGACGCTTTGCAATCAACTCGGCGGCATGAACTCCCGCAGCATCGTCGCCGCGGAGCGTATTGCCATAACCGATAACAAGGACTTTGCTCATCGCCGAACTTCGTCAAGCACCTTTCCGCTAGCGCTCACTAATTCAATATGCAACGGCATCTGGCCAAGCGCATGCGTTGAGCAGGACAAGCACGGGTCGTAACAGCGGATTCCGGCTTCGACACGATTCAAAATGCCCTCTGTAATTTTTCCTTTCTTACCGTCAATGAAATACGCCGCAATCTGGCGGACAGTACGGTTCATTGCAATATTATTCTGCCCTGTTGCAATAACGAGATTCGCTTTCTGAATAACACCGTCTTTATTTACATGGTAATGGTGGAACAAAACACCGCGCGGCGCTTCAGTACAGCCGACACCCTCAGTTCTGTTGATGGATGCCATAGAACGAATATTTGTGCCAAGAATTGTGGGATCGGTTAGCAGCATTTCTATTTTCTCTACTGCAAAGAGCATTTCAATGCAGCGTGCATAATGATAATAAAATGAGTTGTTCACGACACCGACATTGCCGCCAAGCTTTTTGAAAGCCTTTCGTTCAGCTTCTGCCAGCGGTGTTTCTATGTAATCGCAAATGTTCACGCGCGCCAATGGACCGACTCGGTACATTCCTTTTGGATAATCAAACGGTTTGTAGTACGGAAATTTCAGATATGACCACGGCTCTACCGCTTCACCGAAGTATTCAAAATACTTCTTTGGATCTAGCTTATCGGCAATTGTATTTCCATTTCCATCCATAATGCGAAGAAAACCGTCGTAGTACTCAAGTCCACCATCTTTAGAAACAAGCCCAACAAGAAGTGAGCGGAAATTACCGAACTCTGGAATTTCTTTTGCAAATTTCTTATGGATTTTCTTTATCGCATCCAACGCAAGCCCGACAGTTTCTTTTGCTTCAGGAATCCAGCCGAGCATGTAATCTTTCTTTGCAGGATCGAGCGGTTCGCGAACACCGCCCGGAACTGTCCAAGGTGTGTGAATGCGGCGACTGCCAAGAATCTCGATGATCTCCTGACCAAACTTTCGTAAGCGAATTCCACGCCTTGCAAATTCCTTATCGGCAGCGATAAGGCCGAATACATTTCTCGTTGCCGGATTGGAATCGAAGCCCAGCAGAAAATCCGGCGCAGAAAGATGAAAAAAACTAAGCGCGTGAGATTGCAGCCACTGTGCAAGCGTAAGCAGACGGCGTAATTTCTCAGCGGTCTCCGGGATTTCTACCGCAAGAATATCATCACCGGCTTTTGCCGATGTCAAAAGATGGCTGGCAGGACAAATACCACAAATACGCGATGTAATACCGGGCATTTCCCAAAGCAAGCGGCCTTCAGTGAATTTTTCGAATCCGCGAAATTCATTTACATGAAATCTGGCATCTAAAACATCACTATTATCATCCAACTGAATAGTGATCTTTGCGTGACCTTCGATGCGAGTCACAGGTGCTAATGTTATTGTTTTCGACATATTTTTCTCGGTTCAATCGATTAATATTTTTTGCCTTAAAGGCGCACACTTTGCATGCATTTGTTCCAAGCCTCCGGCTATCCATACCGTAAATATGCCGGCGGCAGTACGGGAATTTTGCCTTGCAATAATTCGCTAATGGCAAACCAAATTTGATCGGCAGTTGGCGGACAACCATGCAGCCATACATCAACTTTAATAACTTCGTGCAATGGCCGCGCCGTTTTTAGAAGCTGGTCAATTGTTATATACTCATCCGGGATACGCGGGTTTTTATCTGCCAGTTCGATGTACGAGCGCCGCTCAACATCTTCGAGTGGTATCGGATTTCTCATCGTTGTCACATTGCCCGTTGTAGCACAATCGCCAAATGCCATGACAATACGTGAGTTTTTCCTAATGATATGCGCCATCTCTTCGTTTTCGACATTTGCAATTGCGCCTTCAACTAGTGCGACGTCAACATTCTGTGGAAATTCTTTTACATCAGCAAATGGAGAATAGACAAGTTCAATCTTGTCTGCAAGTTCGATAAGCCGCTCGTCTAAATCGAGGAACGACATATGACAGCCGGAACATCCTCCCAGCCATGCTGTTGCTACTCTTGGTTTCATAATATTTATTCTCGTAGAGAGGTTTTAATTTCTGTTTTTACAATACTTTTTCATTCAACAATTATTCGTTTTACATCGATATTATTCATCTTCTTGAGCCGTGTGTACCCACTCGCGCTTATTGCGTGCATTTACGATATACTTAATAAATCCACGTTCTTTTTGCATCTCGCCAATTGAAGCGCCTTTCTCGAATAACGCGCCTGTCGGGCAGACACGTACGCATTTACCACAAGATGTACAGCTTTCCGATGTTCCCCATGGCCGATTAAGTTCGGCAATGATTTCACAATCGATTCCCCTGCCGGCAATATCCCAAACGTGAGCACCTTCAACTTCATGGCAAACACGCACGCAGCGCGTACACAAGACACAGCGGTTTCTATCCATCACAAATTCCTTATGCGTAGCATCGAGAGATTTATGTGGGAAGAGATAGGGGAAGCGCACGTGATCGAGGCCGACTTCGTATGCTAAATTTTGCAATTCACAATGTCCATTGACCACACACACAGCGCACTCATGGTTTCCCTCAGATGCCAGAAGCTCGACAATCATCCGTCGATATTTTTTCAGCCGTTCAGTATTGGTTCGAACTATCATGCCTTCAGTAGGTTTTGTCGTACAAGCTGGAAATAATTTTGGCGATCCCTCGATTTCCACTACACATAATCGACAAGCACCAATAGTGGATAAACCGTCAAGATAGCACAATGTTGGAATGTGAATTTTATTATCACGTGCAACCTGAAGAATTGTATCTCCTTCTTGAGCGCTGTAATGTTCTTCATCTATAATAAATGTAATAACTGACATGGATTATGCCTCCTTCTTGGCAGATGCTGGCGAGTGACCACTATCATTCGTATCGAATTCTGTCGCAGCTTTCAGCTTGGAAATGTATTCTTCTTTGAAGAACCGAATAGTGGAAAGGACAGGGTTCGGCGCTGCTTGGCCAAGACCGCAGAGACTGGTCTCTTTTACCATAACACAAAGTTCTTTCAATAATTCAAATTCTTCTTTTGTCGCTTTACGATTAACAATCTTGTCAAGTAACATGTAAATGTGTTTCGTTCCTACGCGGCATGGGATACACTTGCCACACGATTCGTCCATACAGAAATCCATGAAGTATTTGGCTACATCTACCATGTCGGAAATGTCATCCATTATAATCATTCCACCGCTGCCCATAATCGAACCAACTGATTGGAGTGATTCATAATCAACTGGTAGATCGAGATGTTCTTTTGGGATGCAGCCGCCGGAAGGTCCGCCGGTTTGTGCCGCTTTAAATTCAGTTCTTTCCGGAGTTCCACCGCCGATGTCGAAAATAATTTTTCTCAGTGGAATACCCATTGGCACTTCGACAAGGCCAGTGCGATTAATTTCTCCGGCAAGTGCGAAAACTTTTGTGCCGGGACTTTTTTGTGTGCCGATTCCTGTGAACCATGCGCTTCCGCGCATAAGGATTGGCGCAATATTGGCAAACGTTTCAACATTATTAATTAATGTTGGTTTATCCCACAATCCCTTTTCTGACGGATATGGTGGTCGGACTTTTGGACGGCCTCGTCGACCCATTACAGAGCGCATCAATGCTGTTTCTTCACCGCACACAAATGCACCGGCGCCAATGCGAATATCAATACGGAAGTTGAATTGCGATTCAAAAATTCTATTTCCAAGCAGTCCAAGTCTTTCCGCTTGCTTGATTGCTGTCTTTAACCGTTCGATAGCAAGCGGGTATTCTGCTCGGACGTATATAAATCCCTGGCTTGCACCAACTGCATATCCGGCAATAGCCATGCCTTCCAACACGCGATGTGGATCACCTTCGAGAACACTGCGATCCATAAATGCACCCGGATCTCCTTCATCGGCATTGCAAATAACATACTTTTGATCTGCTACACCCTTGCGGACAATATCCCATTTCAATCCAGTGGGATAACCTGCGCCGCCTCTGCCGCGTAATCCGGATTTACGAATTTCGCCAATCACTTCTTCCGGTATCAGCTCGGTGAGCACTTTGGCAAGGGCTTCGTATCCGCCTGCCGCAATGTACTCTTCAATACTCTCGGCATTAATCTTGCCCATGTTTTCCAGCACAATTTTCTTTTGCGAAATAAAGAATGGAGCATTCAAATCAATCTCATTCTCTTTTACTTTCTTACCCTGTCCAATATGTTCTTCTACGATTCGACGCGCTACTTTCGCATCTACATGCTGGTAGAGTGTCGGACCGGAATGCACAAATACTAATGGCCCTTCGCCGCAAAGACCAAGACAGCCAGTTCCGATCAATTCGCATTTCTTAGTTAACTCAAGCTCTTCAATTGCTTTCTTCATCTCGGATTTCACTGCGTCGCATCCACTCGAAACACAACCGGCAGATGAACAAAACAAAATACGGTGTTCGAATTGCGCCTGTCGAGTCTGTTCTTTTTCTGCCAACTCACGGAGATCTTCGTTTGTCATGCCGCAACCTCCTTTATTTCTTCCTGCCAATGCTTTATGCGTTTCACAGCTTCATCGGGTGTCGTTTTGCCGGCGACAGAATCATCAAGTACGGAAACTGGAGCTAATCCACACGAACCAACACAGCGCGCCGAAATGAGCGAAACTTTGTTATCCTTCGTTGTCTCGCCGAATTTACATTCGCAGTGACACTCAACAGCTTTTTGAATTTCATTTGCACCTTTTACATAACATGCCGTACCAGTACAAAGTACGAAGGTATGTTCACCTTGCGGTTTTAAGCGGAAGAAATGATAAAATGTCGCTACACCGTACACACGGCTGAGTGGAAGCTTCAGTGCATTGGCAATATATACCATCAAATCGTTTTCAATAAATCCAAAAATGCCCTGCGCCACATGCAAAATCTCAATCAATGCATAGCCGCTTCCATGATACTTGGTAATCGCTCGGTCGAGCAGCTTAAACCGATTATCACCGCTTGGATGATTTGCTGATTTTATTTCTAACTGTGCCATAATTTTTTTTCTTAATTCGTTGCTTGTTATTTGAGCCCCATATTTCTAGCGGGATAATTTGTTCATTGATGGAATACTCTCTACCTGTTTTTCTAACCAAGCGCACCACAAATCAATACCTTGTTTTGTAGTGCACGATGTTTCAAATACATTTAATGTCGGATTGATCCGGAGAGCATTGGTTTTTAACTCATTGATATTACAATTTACGTATGGTATCAAATCAATTTTATTGACGAGAAGAACAGAAGCATTCCGAAACATTGCCGGATATTTCAACGGTTTATCATCCCCTTCCGTTGTACTTGCTATTACCACTTTTATGTGTTCCCCTAGATCGTAGTTAGCTGGGCACACCAGATTGCCAACGTTCTCGATAACGAGCAGCTGAATTCCTTTCAGTTCAATATTACTAATCGCATCTTGCACTAATTTCGCATCAAGATGGCAGCTACCGTTTGTGACAATCTGAACAACTGGGACGCCAAACTTTGCCACACGTTGCGCGTCAAAATCTGTTTGTACGTCGCCTTCAATAACCGCAACGCGAAGATCGCCTTTCAAGTGCTCTAGTGTTCGTTCTAAAATACTTGTCTTACCAGAACCCGGTGAGCTAACAATATTTAATACGAATATACCATGGTGTTGAAAGAGTTCGCGGTTTTTTGCCGCAAGCTCGTCATTTTTCTCTAAAACTTTTCGTTCGATGGTAAGTATACTCATAGCATTTCCACTTCTGGTTCTGCTATCTCAATTTCACTGATGTTCAGCTCTGATCCCGATAGCATTTTCGTGTCTGTACTTCCACACTTACCGCACAATGCAAATCCATCTTCGTTTTCTGTTTTCGTATCGCAAGTGTTACAATGAATGCGAAATGGAACGAATTCAATTTCCAGCCGGGCGTGGCTAAGTAATGATTCTGCCGTAATGGCTTGAAACGAGAACTCCAGTGATTCAGGGACTATACCTGCAACTGCACCGATTTTTAAGCGTACCACTATAACACGGTCCCAGTCTGGTTCAGGAACATGCTGTCGAATGATCTCTACAATACTTTGCGCAACCGAAAGTTCATGCATTATATTACACTTCCTAAGTATAATCGACTTTAGGAGGACAAGAAATGTACCGATCTGCGAAACGATTGCTTTAGCATAAAACCGCCTCCTGCTTTTCAGTTATGCGAAAATTTTAAAAGCTGCTTTCCTGAAAGTGCATATTCCGCTATATTATAGATGTTTTTATATCCGCACGGAGAGAAATGTATCCAAAATATTTATTAAAACAAACTGAACGAATTAAAGTCTCGCTGCAATAGTTACACCAGATTCTTCACTGGTATAAAAGGGTCAATCTGTGTGTCTCGATAATATACTTGATAAGGGTTTTCCATATGGTTACATATTTCTATATCATGGTCTGTAATGAAAAAACATTAATTGATTCAGTTTGAAATTAAAAAACTTTTTGTGTCAAGATTCGTCTAATATTTACAGACAATGTGTAAGTCTTAATCGATGATTCTTTAGGAGTTCAATATGAAAAAGTCATTCCTTATTTATGGTTCGGTAATTGTCGTAATAATTATCGGAGTAATTCTGCTCTTTGCAAGAAATAAAAGTCAGGCCTACAGTTACCGGTTTGATAAAGTTGCGCAAGGAGATCTGACGGTCTACGTGACAGCAACCGGCACTATCAATGCGGTCATTAGTGTTGATGTTGGTACACAGGTTTCGGGAATCATCGCTAAACTCTATGCGGACTTCAACTCTATTGTAAAAAAAGGACAACTCATCGCACAAATTGATTCCACCTTCCTTGTGCAATCTGTAAAAGATGCTGAAGCGAGTCTCGACAAAGCAAAGGCACAGGAGGCAGACAGCAAAAGAAACCTTGACAGGGAGAAAGTATTGCTTGATCGAGCGCTCGATTCACAAATCAATTATGATGCGGCATTGACAACATATGAATCAAATGAAGCCAATCTGAAATCTGCAATAGCAGCCCTCGACAGGGCAAAAATTAACTTAGCCTATGCGACAATCTATGCCCCTATCGACGGCGTCGTCATCAACCGTGCTGTTAACATCGGTCAAACGGTAGCAGCGAGTTTTTCTTCTCCGACATTATTTACAATCGCAAATGATCTAAAGAAAATGCAGGTTCAAACCACCGTTGATGAATCCGATGTTGGGAGGATCAGTGTTGGTCAGCCGGCAACATTTACCGTTGATGCTTATTCTGATGAGACCTTTTCAGGCACGGTATCGCAGATCAGGCTTGCTCCACAATCCATACAAAATGTTGTGAATTATATTGTCATCATCGATGTTCAAAACGATCAACTGAAGCTCATGCCAGGAATGACTGCAAATGTCAAAATTCTCGTTGCAAGTGCAAGCAATGTTATGAAGGTTTCGAATATGGCTTTAAGATTTCAGCCATCTGCAGATATTGTCGACACAACGGGTGCTAGTTCAGCACGAAGCGGTTTTATGGGAAGAGGAGAGAACATGACAGACTCTTCAAAATTGGGCCGCCCCTCCCTAGCCGAAGACAACAAATCATCTGTCAATCAAAAGTCATTTGGTTCTAATGGACAAAATGAAGGTGCCGGTCAGAATGAAAACTTTCAACCATCAGCAACAGATAGGGCTCGTTTCCGAGCCATCAGAGACTCGATTCAGTCGGCGCATGGCGGTAAGTTAAGTCAGGAAGATTTACGCAGCGAAATACAAAAGATGTTCGCTGGCAGAATGTCTACACGAAATACACCAATCACTTTAAGTAAACCAAAATCCAAAGTGAGTGGAAGTGCTGCAGAATTCGGTGTTATTTCGGACTATCCCGAGTATCAAAAAAGTGCATATATACCTTCCCATCAATCTGGAAGAGGAAGAGTTTGGATTTTGAAATCTAATGGATTGCTTGAATCTGTTTTTGTCAGAACCGGTTTGAACGATGGGCGATACACGGAAATAAATTCAATGAAGTTAAAATCTGGTGATCAGATAGTACTCGGTGCAACTTCAGACAACGGTGCGACATCTCAACAAGTACAGAGTCCTCTCACAAGTCAAAGTCAGCGACCTCCCGGAGGAGGAGGCTTCCGATGATCGCCGATGTCTACAATGCACCAATAAGTGCTAACGGAACACTTATCCAGATAGATCATTTGACTAAAATCTATCAACTTGGAGAGGTTGATGTACATGCTCTGCGTGGAGTATCGGTTAGCGTGTCAAAAGGAGAATTTGTCGCAATCATGGGGGCGTCTGGCTCCGGTAAATCCACATTTATGAACATTTTGGGATGTCTCGACAAGCCGACGAAAGGATCGTACGTGCTTGAAGGAATTGATGTTGGGAAATTATCTAGAGACGAACTCGCAGCGATACGGAATAAAAAAATCGGATTTGTATTTCAAGGATTTAACCTCCTTTCGCGCACATCGGCACTTGAGAATGTGGAACTCCCATTGTTCTACGGTCCGACATCGAACAAAGTCCGCAAAGCAAAAGCTATTGAAGCGATTGAGCGCGTAGGACTTGGGGATAGAATCCATCATTACCCGAATCAGCTTTCCGGCGGTCAACAACAGCGTGTTGCAATAGCAAGAGCATTAGTAAATGATCCGAGTATTATTCTAGCCGACGAACCGACTGGTAATCTGGATAGTCGAACAAGCGTTGAGGTCCTGGGTATATTCCAGGAGCTCAACGATAACGGTATTACAGTTATTCTTGTAACCCATGAGCCGGACATTGCAACGTTTGCGAAACGACACATTGTCTTTCGGGATGGCAAGATTAAAACAGACAGAATCAACAGCAATCCAAAAATCGCTTCCGAGGCGATCAAAGAAATGCCGATGATCGATGATGAAGAGGAGGAAACGATATGAAGATTTTGAATATTCTTCTTTCTGCATTCAGAGCTTTGCAGCGCAATAAAATGCGATCATTTCTTACTATGCTCGGAATCATTATCGGTGTTAGTGCTGTTATAGCAATGCTTGCCATTGGCCAGGGTGCAGAGTATTCAGTGAAGGCACAGATTGCATCTTTAGGCACAAATGTGCTTATGGTATATCCAGGCGCTCAACAACAAGCAGGTGTAAGGACTGCTGCAGGATCAGCCACAACACTCACGGAAGACGATGCCCTTGCAATTGCAAAAGAATGCCCAACCGTTCAGTATATCTCTCCTGGTTCGATGGCCGGAGGTCAGGTTATTGCCGGTAATCTTAATTGGTCAACCGGTATTCAAGGTGTCGGTACCGACTATCTTGAGATACGCCAATGGCCGGTTGAATACGGAGAATTCTTCACTGATCAAGATGTTAAGGCAGCGGCAAAAGTCTGTATATTAGGAAAAACAGTTGCCGATAATCTTTTTCCCGAATCAAGTCCGGTTGATCAAACCGTTCGCATACGAAGTGTCCCGTTTAAAGTCGTCGGTGTACTTACGAAAAAAGGGCAAAACGCAATGGGTCAGGATCAAGACGATGTCATCCTTGCACCATATACCACTGTGATACGAAGACTCTCTCATTGGCCCAATTTAAGGTTTATCCTTGTCTCCGCTACGAGTTTGAAAGATATTAGTGTTGCTCAGACACAGATTTCCGATCTTCTGCGTATGAGGCATAAAATTCAACCGTACGATTCAGATGACTTCACAATTCGTAATCAGACTGACCTTGCGGCAACAGCAACAGCAACCACAGACATCCTCACAATCCTTCTGGCAAGCATCGCATCGGTCTCATTGCTTGTTGGCGGCATCGGTATTATGAACATTATGCTTGTATCTGTCACGGAACGAACGCGCGAAATCGGAATTCGTATGTCCATTGGCGCCAGAAGCAGAGACATACTTACACAATTTCTTATCGAAGCACTTGTGTTAAGTTTATTGGGTGGTATCACTGGAATTATACTCGGTGTTATCGGTTCATCGGTCATATCGAGCATTGCGAAGTGGCCTACTATCGTCACAGCATTCTCGATTATCCTTTCATTCGGATTTTCTATTGCTATCGGAATATTTTTTGGATTTTATCCGGCAAGAAAAGCAGCATTACTCAACCCCATTGATGCTTTGAGATATGAATAACCCTCTCAAGATTGAAGTCCATCTTCTGCCTATGCCTTAATAGACAAAAAAGATGGACTTCACATTCCTAAAAGTTTTCACCTCATTTTCATCTTTTTTATACTCTATTTATAAAGGTAATCTATACGTATACTTCTTATTGAAGAAAATTCTAAATTATCTGTATCTATATTTCTTGTATATTAATTTATAAAACCATGAAAGTGATTCACTTTAATCGGATCCATGTTTGTTTTCATGCTGACGTGACTATAGAATATTGTTTTTCTAAACCAATCATATCATAGGAGAATCACAATGCTTAAAATTATGCGGAACATCGCAATCCTTCTCATGTGCTTTTCAGCAATTAGTATTGCACAATCTTCGTCGGGTTATCATGTCGTGAAGAAAATTGCCGTTGGTGGTGAAGGCGGCTGGGATTACCTTACCTTTAATTCTCAATCGCATCAATTGTTCGTTTCGCACGCGACAAAAGTTGTTGTGATTAGTACCGATTCCGATAAAGTAATTGCCGAAATTCCTAAAACAGAAGGTGTACATGGGATTGCAGTGGCTAATGAATTTGGCCGTTGCTTCATTTCTAACGGGCGTGCATCTACTGTAAGCATTGTGGATTTGAAAACTCTGAAGCTTATTGACACAGTTTCAGTCGGAAAGAATCCTGATGCGATTCTGTATGATTCTTTTTCTCACCGTGTATTTGTTTTCAACGGGCGAAGCAACGATGCGACGATACTTGATGCTGAAAAAGGAACCGTGGTCTCAACATTGCCACTCAGTGGCAAACCAGAATTTTCCGCTACCGACAGAAAGGGTCGTGTTTTTGTAAATATCGAAGATAAAAGTGAAATCGTAGCCATTGATGCAAAGGAAATGAAAATCCTTTCTCGCTGGCAGATAAAACCAGGTGAAGAACCTTCCGGTTTAGCTATCGATGTTGAACACAATCGTTTGTTTTCTGTGTGCAGCAATAAAATGATGGTCGTAGTAGACGCAGAGAATGGAAATGTCATTACTTCGCTTCCAATCGGTGATAGGGTTGATGGATGTGCATTTGACCCAGTCGTAGGCCTCGCCTTTTCATCAAACGGTGACGGTACCGTGACAGTGGTACAAGAAGAATCACCTGCAAAATTTTCCGTGCTCGAAACGGTTACCACACAACCCGGAGCGCGTACAATAACTGTTGACCCCAAAACGCATACTTTGTATCTTCCATCCGCAGAGTTTGGTCCCGCGCCAGCTCCAACGCCTGAACACCCACGGCCGCGGCCGGTAATTCTGCCAAACACATTTTGCATTCTAAAAATTCAGAAATAGAATCAGTGAAAAGCGTAATCAGAATTTTTCTTCTCATTGCCGTTGTTATTTCATATGCAAGCGGTCAGACGGTGTTCACACTCGACCGCTGCTTGATGTTAGCACGCACACAAAATCCAAGGATGCGAAATGCTGAGAATGCCATTCGCACGGCAGAGCTTTCGCATGCTGAACTTTCAACAACGAAACTTCCGCAAATAAAATTAGGTGCGAGTTCTATCTATGCACCATCATTCGGAAATCTTGGATATGATCCAGCCCTGTCAAATGGCGGCCAAGTATCGGGACAAGTAATAGTTCAGCAATCGTTATATGACGGTGGCATACGCGGACTGAAATCTGATCAGCTTTCTTTAGACATCGATCGGCTTGCGAAAGAAAAACGAATAGCTGAACGCGATTTAATGTTTTCTGTTAAACAGGCATTTGTCGAAACGCTTCGCGCTGAACAAGAAATTATTTTGCAGGAAGAAAGCGTTCAACAATTGAGCGAGTATTTAGAAATTGTCCGCCGCCTCTCCAAAGTCGGAAGTGCTGCATACACCGACGTTTTAAAAACGGAGCTTCAGATTTCGAATGCGCAGCTTGCGTATCAGAAAGCGACTGAAGAATTTGTGATCGCAAAGTATTCCTTAGCAGAATTGATAGGCACACCGCTTGATACGACATTCAACATTGTCGGCTCATTGAACGATACGATGAACACAGAAATTGATTCTCCATTGTTTAATGTATATGCGGATTCGTTATCAAATCTCGAAATGTCGGCGGCATCGCTGGCTGTCAAGCATTCCCTGATGGATGTCGAACTAACACAGCATGAAAATTATCCCACCGTGTTATTTGTTGGAGATGCGGGATTGCTCACCTCGGGTGATAATCTCCATCTGCCGCGCGACGAACGTGCCAATATGTTTGGGTTTTCATTTGGTATTGAATTAGAAATCCCTCTTGTCAATTGGGGTGCAACCGATTTACGGGTTCAGCAGAAACGACTTGATGCAGATAATCTGCGCCTGCAATCGGACATATTGCAGCGTTCCATTACAACCGAATCACGAAAGACACGGTTACAGATTATGAAGCAGCATGAACGGCTTCGTGTTATTCAAAACAATATTAAAATCGCGGAAGATAATTTTTTTCTAACAAAATCTAAATATGCTGGCGGAGGAACATTGTCGCTGGAAGTGCTATCAGCACAACAATTACTGACCGACACAAAACTCTCTGAACTGCAAACGTTGGCAGACATCCGACTTCTTGTTGCCAAAATGGAACAATTGACCACACAATGAGCCATATGAAAAAATCTTATAAAATATTTGTGACCACTTTTCTTATTATAGCCGCTTCACTTCTAGTTAATGGATGCCGTCAAAAGCAGAGTGACGATGAAGGCAGTCAATCGGCTGCAAAAGCAGTCGTTACCGTAAAAGTTGGAGCTGTGAGTGAACGCGATGCCGTTGTCGTTGTTGATGCTATTGGAAAAACCGATGCCTTGCGGAAAGAAAAATCGTATGCACCAATTGCAGGACGTATCATTGCTTTTAAAGCACTAGAAGGAACGGAAGTAAGGAAGGGCGATGTTCTTGCAATAATCCAAACGAAAGAATCTGAAGCGACCATTCTTGGTGCAGAATCTATGCTAAAATCGGCGGTGACTGCTGAGCAAAAATCTGAGGCGGAACATGTACTTGAACTTGCACGTTCAACGCAAAACAGTATAAATGTGTGTACGAAGTTTGATGGGATCGTTTCTACACGAAGCGTGAGTGAAGGAGAACTTGTTGCAGAAAATGCCGAATTATTCACAATCGTCGATCTTTCCACTATCGATTTTCTTGCTGACGTACCTCTTCGCGATGTATCATCGGTTCAGCGCGGAGAACGCGCTTCGGTTAGTTTTCAATCCATGCCGGCAAAACAATTTCCTGCAATAGTTGACGCAATCAATCCGCAAACGGATATTCAAAGTCAGACTGTCAAAGTTCGTTTAAGATTTTCAACTTTGAACAATTCAATTCTATCGCTGTTGCGAACGGATATGATTGGCACGGCTCAAATTACCACTGGCGTTCGGAGACACGCTTTGTTTATTCCAAAAGCAGCGCTACTTCGCAACGACGAAGACAATTCTTATTCGGTGGTGATGATAACTGCCGATTCTTTGGCAAAAATAATTCCTGTCATCGTTGGCACAAACGATGATTACTCAGCAGAAATACGCAGTGAACAAATACGAGCGGGAATGATGATTGTCACTGAAGGTAATTATGCACTCACCGACTCAATGCGGCTCTCTGTTGCACGGTAGGATGAACTATGAGTCTGTTTGAATACGTCCGTCGTCATGCAAAAGCATTTCTCTTCACGGTAACCGTGCTCGTCATTTCCGGAGTTACGCTAACACTGCACATGCCGATTTCGCTTTTTCCCAACATCACGTTTCCGCGTATCGTCATTCTTGCAGATAATGGAGAACAGCCAGCAGAACGGATGATGGTAGAAGTCACAAAGCCGCTTGAAGAAGTAGCGAGCTCGGTTCCAGGAGTAAAACTTGTCCGCTCTATTACAGGGCGCGGTTCTACTGAAATATCAATTGGACTTGAATGGGGAACAAACGTTCAACAGACGCTGCAATTTCTTCAGGGGCGAATTGCGAACGTGCGCAATACACTTCCGGCATCTGTTTCCATACAAGCGGAGCAGATGAGCGTTGCCGTTTTTCCGATTCTCGGTTACAGTCTGACATCTGATAAATTAAGTTTGGTTGAGCTGCGGGATATTGCTTTGTATCAGATACGGCCGGCGCTAATGAAAGTGAAGGGCGTGGCAAGAGTCGAGGTGACCGGAGGCGATACGAGGGAATTCCTTGTCACTGTTTCGCCGGAAAAACTTGCTGCATACCGATTAGATATCCGGCAAATCTCGGATGCAATTCAAAAAACAAATTTTATTTCTTCCTCCGGAATTGTGAACAACAATTTCCAGATGTACCTAGCACTGGTATCCGGTTTGTTTAAAACTACAGACGATATTAAAGCAGTCGTCGTTACTGTTCAGGGCGGAGTACCGATCAAGGTTTCCGACGTGGCAGAAGTGACGCCATCTGTTGAAGATAAATTTATCCGTACGACAGCGCACGGGCAAGATGCAGTATTGATCAATATTATCAAACAACCGACAGGCAGTACTGTTCAAATAGGGGAAGACGTTACTGCAGAAATAGCCATGCTTAATCTCCCGGCAGATGTGCGCTTTGAGAATTGGTATGATCAGGGAGATTTCATCATCAGTTCAATACTGAGCACACGTGACAGCATTCTTATCGGCGTTGTACTGGCGATGCTTGTGGTGTTCTTTTTTCTTCGCAGTTGGCGAATTAGTTTGGTGATGTTGTTGGTCGTGCCGGCAACTATCGCATCAACATTTGCATGTTTATATTCGGTCGGATTAACAATCAATATCATGACACTTGGCGGTATCGCGGCGGCTATTGGCCTCATCATCGATGACTCTATTGTTGTCATTGAAAATATTTTCACACACTTTTCTAAACATCAACCTGAGCATGGGACAGTGCGGGCGGCAGGGTTTGCTAAAACCACATCTGACTCGTTGAGGGGATTGATGCCCGCTATTATAGGTTCTACAGCAAGCACGATCGTTATTCATATTCCTCTGGCATTTCTCGGCGGTGTCACTGGAGCATTCTTTGCGTCGCTTTCTATTACGATGGTTTTTGCGATGCTCATCTCGTTTCTCTTTTCAATCACGCTTGCTCCGTTGCTGGCCATGCTATTTGTGAGAGAAAATGATATCGAACATGAATTAGAACGTCACAATCGTCCCTCTCAGTTTGCTGCATGGTACGAGCGTACTCTCCGCCGGCTTCTCAAGTATAGGCTCTTCATTATTCCTGCTGCATTTGTTATTCTCATGATGACGTATATCCTGTACAATCACATTGGCAATGACTTTATGCCAGATATTGATGAAGGAACATTTGTTCTAGATTATTTATCCCCGCCGGGGACATCACTGGATGAAACAAACCGTATCTTGATGAATGTTGAACACATTCTGATGGCGATTCCAGAAGTAGAATCGTACTCACGGCGCAGTGGAACTCAATTAGGTTTTTTCCTGACCGAACCAAATAATGGAGATTTTCTTGTTAAATTGAAAAAGAAGCGATCGCGGGCAATTGATGAAGTAATTGCTGAAGTTCGTGACAAAGTAGAATCATTCGAGCCACGCTTGCAGATAGAATTCGGCCAGTTAATGATGGATGTAATTGGTGACCTCACTAACAATCCGTCGCCTGTGGAAATTAAACTCTTCGGCGATAATACGCCGCTGCTTCATGCCACAGCAGAAAAAGTAAAGTCGGTAATTGAAACCGTTCCGGGCGTGGTGGATGTCGCCAACGGTATTGTCATTTCCGGTCCCTCGCTCATCGTCAATGTGGACGATGTGAAGGCGTCTGTTGCAGGATTAAATCCTGCCGATGTCCGTGACCAATTGGAAACGATCATGCGAGGCCGTTCGGAGACCCAGATTCAGAAAGGCGAGAAGCTTGTGGGTGTTCGCGTGCGCTTTCCTGATGTGTACCGTACTGATGTTGATAAAGTTGAGCAAATACAGTTTCTCAATGCAAACGGAGTTCGCGTTCCGCTTCTCAACATTGCAACAATTCAAAAAACTTCAGGACAAGCAGAATTGCATCGCGAAGGGTTGCGCCAGCTTATAGCCGTGACAGCAAGAATCGAAGGACGCGATCTGGGAAGAACAGTTGAAGAAATTCAGCAAAAACTTGCCAAAGAGATTCCTCTTCCAAAAGGAATTACAATAGAATACGGTGGTGTTTACCAAACACAGCAAGAGTCGTTTCGCGGATTATTACTTGTAGCGCTCGCTGCGTTTATGTTGGTATTCATTGTGCTCTTGCTTGAGTTCGGCGAGTTTGCAGTTCCATTCTCTATCTTCATTGTGAACGTGCTTTCGCTTTTCGGTGTACTGGTAGCCCTATGGCTTACAAGAGTTTCCTTCAACATCTCCAGCTTTGTTGGGATTATTATGATCATCGGTATTGTTGCAGAAAATGCCATTTTTGTTTTACATACTGTCAAAGTATTTCAAGCGGAGGGTCTTAATCTGGAAGATGCGTTAGTTCGAGCAGGACAAATGCGCGCTCGACCTATTCTCATGACTACACTTGCCGCTGTCTTCGCGCTCCTGCCACTCTCGATTGGTATTGGCGCCGGTGCTCAAATGCAGAGGCCACTGGCAATTGCCATTATCGGCGGTTTTTCTGTTTCTAGTTTCATCTTATTCTTCGGTCTTCCGGTGATTTACAAATTATTCCACAGAGAGAAAATATCGCTGAATAATTCTTTCTGAATAATCCTCTTTTTCCTGCAAGATTCATTAAAATAGAATAACTCAAGTTTTATTTTTGCTGCGCCTCAGAATCATTCAACTTTTTCTCGCCTCATAGAAGAACACTGAAACTAAAACATCCATTTTTATGTTTAGTAAGTAATTCATGATACGTAATAAGGATACTTATGAAGATGAAGTTTATATTATTACTGATGAGCATTGTCATCATTTCAAGTTGTACAAAAACGGACTCAAAAGATATGAATACGCGATTAATACCTGACAATAAACAAGAATTGGAAACCGCAACTTTTGCAGGCGGTTGTTTTTGGTGTGTGGAAACAGCTTTTGAAGATTTAGATGGCGTCAAGAAAGTTGTATCCGGTTATGCAGGCGGGCACGTTAAGAATCCTACATACGACGAAGTTTGCACTGGTACAACAGGCCATCTTGAATCTGTCCAGATCGTCTTTGATCCACAGCTCATCAGTTATTCTGAATTGGTTGACATATTCTGGAGACAAATCGATCCTACAGATGCAGGCGGTTCCTTTGTTGACCGGGGATCACAATACCTCTCGGCTATTTTCTATCACAACGATGCACAAAAAAAGATAACCGAATCATCAAAAACCGAGTTGGGCAATTCCGGGATCTTTGATAAACCCATAGCTACTAAAATTATTCGATTCACCTCGTTCTATCCCGCTGAAGATTACCACCAGCAGTATTGCAAAAAGAATCCTGTTCGATATTACAGTTATCGAAGTGCTTCGGGAAGAGATCAGTACATCAAAGGTGTTTGGGGAGATGTAGGATTGTCGAAATATAAAAAGCCAACGGAAAAAGATTTGAAGAAGACGCTAATAGACATGCAATATGAAGTAACAGCTCAATGTGGAACCGAACCCGCGTTTAACAATGCTTATTGGAATAATAAAAAAGTTGGAATTTATGTTGATATTGTATCCGGCGAGCCATTGTTTAGTTCAACCGATAAGTTTGAGTCGGGAACCGGTTGGCCAAGCTTTACTAAACCGATTGACTCGAGGTACATCGTGAAGAAAAAAGATACGACTGCATACATGGAAAGAATTGAAGTGCGCAGTAAGTCGGGCGATTCACATTTAGGGCATGTCTTTGATGATGGACCAACTCCAACGCACTTGCGATATTGTATCAATTCCGCTTCGTTGAAATTTATTCCGAAAGAAGAGATGGAAAAAGAGGGGTACGGATATCTGTTGTGGATATTGAAATGAGCCCAGCCGTGGTTCACTATTTAAATTCCACAATACATCATCATATTTTATGAGATTATCTTTGGATTTCTTTGCGATGCACTAAAATGATAAGCGATACCACGGTAAATAATATATGAATTGCGAGTATTAATTAGACACTTGCGAAAAAAGAACCATTAGCGGCATTCAACCAATCAGTATATTACGAGTCTAATAAAAAGAAGGGAAAGGGTGTAGTTAATATCAGAAACATTATTGCTCAGTATCCGTTCATTAATCAAGCAATCAATGTTTCTAAAGATGTTTAATCAAACGCCTTTATAAAAAAAAGAAAGGATAAACATATGTCAGCCGCTATTAAACGAATGACTAAAGGATTTGTACTTATTATTGGAATTGCAATATTATTTTCCACACTGGCACACACGCAACCGAAAACTAAGCCGCAACGTATGTCAATAGAGGATCGTGTCAAGATTTTGAAGGATAGTTTAAAATTGAGCGATGAACAAAGCGTCAAAATCACAAAAATTCTCGAAGACCAGCGTGAAGAAATGACTACTGCGATGAATGAAAATCGAGACAATCGTGATGCGATGCAAACCGCCAGAAAAGAAATTATGAAGAAATCCGACGAACAAATCAAAGCCGTTCTAACGGAAGATCAGGCGAAGAAGTACGATGAAATGCTCCAGCAACTTCGCACACGTATGGGACGACGGGCACAAGGAAGCGATAAGTAAACCACGCAACCGCAGTGTCAACACAAAGCCGGGCCGGTGGACCTGGCTTTTGTGTTTTTGTAATCCACACCTACATTGAAAATAATTAGCGAATTTCTTACTGTGCTCGTTCTTGCTTCTCTCTCCATTTCTCGGTACTTTTTTAATCATTCTACGGAAAGAAATGCATCCTTACATACGCTCTGCACTGGTCGTCATCGGATTATTGCTGCTTCAAACAACCTTTCTCCCATTTATAACTCTGGGTAGGTATCTTCCAGATTTATTCATTCTCTATCTCGTCTATATAGCATTGCGACGCGGACAAATTGAAGCAACTATCAGTGGATTCATCATCGGATTATTGCAAGATGTGATCACGACACAGTTTTTTGGCTTGGCGGCACTTTCCAAAACCATTGCTGGATTTGTAGCAGGATATTTCTTTAATGAAAACACAGTAGAACAAACCCTCGGTTCATACCGGTATGTGTTGTTGGTTGCACTTTGTTCGGTTGTCCATAATCTTATATACCTCATAATTTTTTTTCAAGGGAGCAACGAATCAGTAGTGTTTTCTACAATTGAACACACCATAGGAACAACTCTCTATACTTGCGTCATCAGCGTCTTACCGATGTTTTTCTGTTCCAGAAAATATAACACGCCTTGGGCACAATGATTAATGAAGAAGAAATAGGCGCCCCATCGCGGAAACGAGTGCTGACAATTATTATTGTTTTGGCGTTTGGATTCTTGTTGCTTCGACTTTGCCAGTTACAATTATTGTACCATACGGAGTTTGGGAAGAAATCCGATGAGAACAGCGTTCGAACGATCGTCAAAGAGCCAGTGCGCGGATATATGTTTGATCGTAACGGCCGGTTAGTTGTGGATGTAGGTCCGGCATACTCGATCACCGTAACTCCTGCTTCCTTTGACACAAGCACACTTTCTTTTTTGAGTTCGCTTTTGCAAATGGAACCATCGATGATTCAAGAACGTCTCAACCGCGGTCGTATTTATTCGCGGTTCTCTCCTGTTCGCGTTAAACGAGATGTTGATTTTAAGACGCTTGCTGCAGTGGAGGAAAATCTTTACAAACTCTCGGGTGTAACGTATGAAATCGAATCGAAACGTATCTATCCGTTTAATGTTCGTGCGCCGCATCTGCTTGGATATTGCAAAGAAATTACCGATGCCCAGCTTGCAAAAGTTGGCACTGCATATCAGCAAGGAGATATTATTGGCTCCTCCGGTTTGGAGGCGAGTTACGAAACATTCTTGCGTGGTGAAAAAGGTTTTGAATTCATCTTGGTAAATTCTAAGGGCCAATTATTAGAACCGCTCGAAGGAGGGAGGCGTGACGTTCCTTCAAAAGATGGATTCGATTTGAATCTGAGTATTGACTTCGGATTGCAAATGCTCGCTGAATCCTTAATGACGAATTATCGTGGCGCATTGGTTGCCATTGATCCAAATGACGGTGGTGTGCTTGCAATGGTGAGCAAGCCGGATTTTGATCCATCTGTTTTCAGCGGCGTAACCTCGGTGGATGAATGGAATCGATTGAATAATGACCCCGATAAAGTGCTGTTCAATCGTGCAACGATGACACGCTACCCGCCCGGTTCAACTTTTAAAATGCTCATTGCGGCAGCAGCGCTTCAGGAAGGAATTATCGATGAACATTATCGTATCACCTGTAAAGGATCGTTCCGATTTGGAAATAAAGTTTTTAAAGATATGCACGTCCATGAATCCGTGAATGTGATAGAAGCTATACAAAGATCATGTGATGTTTTTTTCTATCAGCTCGTATTAAAAGTTGGGTTGGACAAATTATCTGAGTACGGTAAAAAATTTGGTTTTGGTCAATCAACCGGTTTTGACATTGGGGAAGAAACCGCTGGACTCATCCCATCCACTGAATATTACAATCGCGTGTACGGAAAAGGAAAATGGACGCAGGGATATATTGTAAGCCTTGGGATCGGTCAAGGTGAGGTAGGTGTATCACCTTTGCAGATGGCGCGCTATGCCGCCTTGTTGGCTAATGGCGGTACGCTCCTGCAGCCGCATGCTGTCAATTCGATTCGCAATAAACGCACCAAAAGTCTTGAAATAATTGATCACAAAGAAAGTTCGGTAGGAGTTGATTCAAGCGTGATGAGATTGATCCGTGAAGGCATGCGGCGTGTTGTGCAAGAACCTGGCGGTACGGGCGGGATGGCACGTATCCGAGGCATCGTTTCAGCCGGGAAAACTGGCACGGCACAAAATCCGCACGGAACTGATCATGCATGGTATATCGGCTTCGCACCGTTTGATCATCCTAGAATTGCGATTGCTGTATTATTGGAAAATGCTGGAATGGGTGGAGTAAAAGCAGCACCAATTGCAGGTAGGGTAATGCAACAATATCTTCTTGCTGAAACACCGCTGAATACAAATGGTAATCTTGGTACAACGTTGCTGAATGATGCAACGAAACATTCATTTAACACACAAGAGCGGTAATATGTTTTCTTACTTGAAAGAATATTTTGATTTCCGTGCATGTCTCATCTGTCTTGCTTTGGTGATTATTGGCTTGATGTCAATCTATAGCGCAACATTTGACATCAACAATGCAGCAAATTTCTATAGGCAGGTGCTCTGGGCTGGAATTGGTTTAATTGTAATGCTGGTAACAGCACTTATTCCGCTTCGCACAGTACAGCGTTTATCCTTTGCGTTTTATTTTACTACGCTCGTAATTCTTGTAATTGTTCTTGTAATCGGAAGCACTGTGAAAGGATCAAAGAGTTGGTTTGGTATCGGCGGTATCGGCGGGCAGCCATCTGAGTTCGCAAAGATCGCAACCGTGCTCGCGTTTGCTTCGTATCTCTCGAAAACAGATGTTTCAATTTTGCAGATCAAACATCTTGTCATAGTGCTGTGCATCTTTGCATTGCCAATGTTTCTTATCCTTGCAGAGCCTGATCTTGGAACAACCATTGTTTTCTTTGCGGCATTACTGCCGCTTCTTTACTGGGCAGGAGTTTCAAATTTTATTCTTATTGCCATTATTGTTCCTATTCTTGTTGCGCTGGGCGCGCTTTTAGGTACAGCACAATTTCTAATTGCATCAGTTCTCGGAGCGATCTTATTGTACCTTTTCCGCGAGAATAGATTCGCAGTTGCTGTCGCATTCGGAATTGCTCTTGCCATCGGACTTTCTGTGCAAATCGTGTATGAGCACATGCATGTCTATCAACAAAAAAGAATTACTACGTTTCTCTATCCCGAAGCCGACCAATTGGGTGCTGGATATAATGTATTGCAGTCGAAAATTGCCATCGGTTCCGGCGGATTTACAGGGAAAGGTTATTTGAAAGGAACGCAGACACAACTTAATTACATCCCTGAACAATGGACAGATTTTATTTTCTGCGTTCAGGGAGAAGAGTTTGGATTTCTTGGTTCCTCTATTGTCTTATCCTTGTTTGCAGCGTTATCGTTACACGGACTGCGCGTGGCGAGTATGTCTAAAAATAAATTCGGTAGTCTAACAGCGATCGGTATTACCGGTGTTCTTACCACACATATAGTTATAAACATCGGCATGGCAATGGGATTGATGCCGGTTATTGGCCTTCCGCTTCCTTTTATGAGTTACGGCGGCTCTGCGCTTATCGCGAATATGACGATGGTTGGTTTGCTGATGAACTTCTATGCCAATAGAAAAGAGTATTGAAGACAAAAAGAGCTTTAGGCAAAACGATGGCAGCTATCAGGTGAGATTATTTCATATCACTTGGACGTGATGTACGATTATAAATCAAACGATGAATATTAATAAATACAAATGCTTCCTTCGACAATTACATTCCTGGAGATGTGCACCATTTCATTTTGCCATGCTATTATATCTTGTATCTACTCAAACTAAATCTTTCCAACCAAATTTAATCCCGGCTTAAGAGTCTTCGCTCCCGGGCTCCAATTCATTGGACAGACCTCGCCGCCATGCTCTGCAACAAATTTTGCTGCCTGCAATTTGCGAATAAGTTCATTAATACTTCTACCAATACTGTTGTCGTTAATTTCGTACGCTTTCAAAATACCCTGCGGATCAATGAGAAATGTTCCGCGCTGCGACAGTCCTTCGTCTTCAATGAGTGTACCGTACGCAGAGGAAACGCGCCGCGCTGGATCGGCAAGCATAGGATATTTAATTTTCTTGATCGTATCAGAAGTATCGTGCCAGACCTTATGCACAAATCCTGTATCTACGCTTACTGAAATTACTTCCGCGCCCTCTGCTTTGATTTCAGCATAGTGATCCGCTAATTCTCCGAGCTCTGTTGGACACACAAAAGTAAAATCTGCTGGATAGAAAAATAGAACAACCCACTTGCCGCGATAATCCTTAAGTGAGATCTTCTTAATTTGATCGTCAATGTAAGCATCTTCAATAAAGTCGGGTGCTGGTGCGTTAATCTTAATCATAAAATATCCCTTTTCAATGAATGTTAAATTTGAATAATTTATTGTCACGATTCATAACAAAGCAACAGGCAAATGAAGTTCCCATAGATTCTGTTTTTATATCTTAGAACTTCTTACGATCTTTCATTGTGGAAAGAAGAATGGAGAATGATTGATGGGGCAAATAAAAACGGTGTTGTTTGACCTTGGAAACGTGCTCGCATTTATCGATTTTAATGAGTTCTGGCGCTCACTTGGGCTTCTGCGTCCAGAGGAAATTGCACCGTTTGCAGATGGGTATAAGTCGTGGACACACCTGTATGAAATTGGATTTGCATCAACGAGTGAATACTTAACTGGACTTCAATCTGTTTTTGGGCATCGTTTTTATGCCGAACAACTTGAACAAGCATTTGCGAATATTATGCGGGAACCTATTAATGGAATGATGGATGTCGTAAAGAGGGTGTCTCGCACGCACCGAACAGCATTAGTTAGCAATACAAATGAAATTCATTATAAGATTAGTTTGGAAAAGTTCGACGTACTCAGTGTTCTTCACAAACACTACCTCTCTTACCAAATGCATATTATGAAACCGGCGTATGGATTTTATAGCGCCATCATTAAAGACCAAAAGATTGATCCGTCCGAGATGCTTCTTATTGACGATCTTATCACAAACATAGAAGGTGCTCACGCTGCAGGAATGCAAGCAGTAAAGTTTGAAAACCTAACGCAGTTGGAAGAGATTTTTAAAACCCTCGGCGTTTTTGATTAGTCAGATAATATTGATTTTCCGCAAATTACCGGTTTCACAGAAAGATAAATCTGTGACATCTGTCATCGGTGTTTAATCTGCGCTATCTGTGAAATCACTCCTATACCCGGCCGATCCATCAATGTCACTTTTCCATTTATGATTTTTGTGCCCTCAAAAATATCGTTTTTAATGAGCAGTGCACCGTCGAGATCTGCCCAGTCCACCATTGGCGAGAGATGTGAAGCGGCAGAAATGGCGCAGGAAGTTTCTGTCATACATCCAAGCATTACTTTCATTCCCAGCGAGCGGGCAAGCGTTAGCATTTTCTGTGCCTCGCGCATTCCCGTACTCTTCATCAATTTGATATTAATGCCGTGGTACACACCAAAGGCGTTCTTTACATCCGCAAGTCGCTGTACTCCTTCATCACCTATAATTGGGAGCGGCGATCGTTCCGTCAGCCATGCTAAATCATCAATGTGTTCTTTCGGCAATGGTTGTTCCACCATTACTACCCCATGTTCTTTTAGCCAGTGAAGCATCTCAAGCGCTTTTTCTTTATTTGTCCATCCTTGATTTACATCGCTGGTGATCGGTTTATCTGTGACAGAACGAATAGTCTCAATCATTTCTCTATCAGTGTCGCGGCCAAGTTTTACCTTCAACACTTTAAACTCTTCGGCCTCTTTCGTTTTTTGTCGCACCACATCCGGTGTGTCGATACCGATAGTGAAAGAAGTGAAAGGCGTTTTGTTCTTGTCATATCCCCAAATGTTATACCAGGGCTGTCCCATCAATTTACCAACAAGATCGTGAAGAGCAATATCCACAGATGCCTTTGCTGCCGGATTTCCTTGTGCAATATTATCGATGTCGTTTAGAATATTTTCAAGGTCAAATGGATTATCATACTTGCTCAAATCAACCTTGCAGAGAAATGTTAACACGCTTTCATGCGATTCACCAAGATAGGGCGGCATAGATGCTTCACCGTAACCGATAACGCCATTGAATTCAATCTCTGTTAATACTATTGGCGTCGTTATGCGCGAGTTGGTCGCAATTGTAAAGACGTGCTTCAATTCTAATGTGTATGGACGATATGTTAAATTCATCTTTCCGGCCCGGAAATGAGCGGGAATACCATCGGCGAGAGCTTTATATGGATTGTTCGTCATCATAGCGGCACCGGTTATAAAGGCAGTGGATTTTAAAAAATCTCTTCTGTTTGTGTTCATAGTATACATTCCATCAGCAATTCATTGATGTCAAGCTATCGAATTGAGAGGATAAATTCAAATCTTCCTTGTTGATCACTTTTTCAAAAACATAAATCTTATAATAGAAGCTGCTAAAATGCTCGATATCGCAATGCATGTAATGAAACATCACAAAAATTCTTTGCTCTAGTGATTAAATCCAGTCTTGGAAGGGAAGTTTACTCAACTACTATTAAAAGTTTAGAAGCTCAAGATGGAATAAAAGTAAAGTAATCGGTTCAATAGGGAGACCATAAAGCCGTTTTTGATTGCTTCAATTAAAAAATCCTAATTTCTGCTTGACTTTCAACGGTATTTCAGTAAATTTCATCTCCAGCGTGGGGAAAAGTGGGGAAAGTGGGAAGCCATTTTTTCACTCAAAAAATTAGAAAAATTGCGAGGTAGTTGTGTCATCATTTAAAGGCAGATATTCTTATTCGGTTGACGAAAAAGGGCGCGTGGCGCTTCCAGCAAAACTACGAAGCAATCTTGCAACAAGTGCAAAAGGAAATTTCGTCGTTACACGAGGTTTCGAACGTTGTCTATATGTCTATCCACAAGATGAATGGAATAAATTAGAACAATTTGTGCGAGGCCTTTCGTTCTTAGATGCACAACATCGTTTTTATGCGCGCACATTATTTGAGCGAGCAAATGATTCAAAGATCGACGGCCAATCGCGTATCACAATTCCTCCAGAGCTTATGGAATTTGCTGGAATAAAAAATGAAGTATTAATTCTTGGCGTACTAGATCGAGTGGAGATCTGGAACCCTGCGGTGTATGAAGAGTATCAGAGAAATCATCCAGACACATACGAAACTGTTGCCGAGCAAGTATTTAAGCCGCAGCAATAATTCATCGGCTTTCATTGGAGGCAAACACGTATCATACTCCCGTTCTTTTGCAGGAGGTTCTTTTCTACCTCCTTACCGCAAGGAACGGGTTTTATGTTGATGGAACACTCGGCGGCGGAGGTCATGCAGAAGCGATACTCGAACAGCTAGCGATATCCGGGAAACTGATTGGTATTGATCTTGATGATGATGCGTTGGAAGCTGCGAGCAAGCGTCTGGCGCGTTTTAAGGAACATGCAATTTTTGTAAAAGAAAATTTTAGAAATATTAAATCTGTTCTTTCTCAAAATAGTATACAGCCAGTTCAAGGCATCTTGCTCGATCTCGGTGTTTCATCATATCAAATTAATGAACCGACAAAAGGATTTAGTTTTCAAATGGACGAATTGCTCGATATGCGTATGGATCGTCACCAGCAAATGGATGCCAAACGTATCGTCAACAAGTACGAAGAACAAGCATTGGTGGACATTCTATGGATGTATGGCGAAGAAAAACATTCGCGCCGGATTGCAAAAGCAATTGTGCAACGACGCATTGAACAGTCAATTGAGACCACTGGCCAACTCGCGGCTCTTATTGAGCGAACTGTTGGCAGACAATTTCTGAATAAAACATTAGCGCGGGTTTTTCAAGCAATTCGTATTGAAGTAAATAATGAAATAGAGAATCTTCGGCAAGCATTGTGTGATTGTATTGATGTATTGAAGCCCGGCGGGAGACTTGTTGTCATCTCCTATCATTCATTGGAGGATCGCTTGGTCAAATATGCTTTTCGTGCAGCATCGGCGCAGTCGATTCCTTCAGGAAATAAAATTATTCCAGATAAACCGCTTCAACCAGTGCTCAAGGTATTGACTCGAAAACCTGTAATGGCGTCGGAAGAAGAAATGACATTCAATCCTCGTTCGCGAAGTGCAAAACTTCGCGCCGCAGAGAAATTATAGGACAAGCACTATCCGTGGAATATGAAAAACAAAATATCAGCGAAATTTTTGCAGCTAATGCGATGGCAAAGTACGAACAGGCGACTTCGCCAATTTCTGTCCCGAAGTTACGTGAAACACGGGATATGGTGTACAATGGGACAACAAATCCATTAAACGATGAAGTAGCATCAGTTAATACCCAGCAATCCCCACGCAACAAAAAGCAAAAGAAACGAAGGGTTTCTCCATTTACTATTGTGTTGCTTCTTCTTGGTGGTGCAGTGTCAAGTGTTTTGTACATCGGAAATATTTTAGCTGTTGGACATCTGATAGTCCAGATCAATGTGCTCGAAATAAAGCATCAACAAATCTTGAATGAACAAGAATTGCTAAAAGCACAAATCAACCGGCTATCCGGACTGGAGCGAATTCAACAACTTGCACACGATCAATTGGGATTACGAAACCTCAGACAGCTTCCATTGTGGATTGAGGTTGATCCCGAAAGAATCAACGAAGTAGAAGGAGTTATCCAACAACAGATGGAACAAAGGCGATGACGGATAGGGATATAGAGAATATAGTTTCAGAAAAAGAGGTGTCATCTCTTTCCCGTCCAAGGTTTTTTATCTTAAAGTTGTGCTTCCTTGCTTTCTTTGCCGTAATTGTCGTTCGATTGGCAAAGATTCAAGTAATCGATTCGAGTAAGTATAAAACTTTAGCACGGAAGCAATATGAACGTTCATTTATTCTGCCGGCAACACGCGGAGATATTTTCGATCGGAATGGTAACATCATTGTTTCTAATACAATGTTTCTTTCTTTTGCTGCCGATCCCCAAATTATCGGCGACAATCAGGAGCATGTGGCAGAAACATTTGCAAACATTTTCGGAAAGCCACGTTCGTTCTATCTGTACAAATTACGTGAGACGGATCAGAATCAAAACAATAAACGATTTGTCTGGCTTGAACGCAGAGTGAAACCGGAAATTGCGCATCGCGTTGAATCAGCAAAATTAGACGGCATTGTTATGATAAATGAACCGAAGCGATTATATCATTACGATGAACTTGCCGGCGCTCTGCTTGGATTTACAAATGTTGATAATAAGGGTATTTCGGGAATCGAATTGCAATATGATAACGAGATGAAAGGTGTTAACGGTTCGGTTGTGATGCAGCGGGATGGTTTAGGTCGCGTGCGTCCATCTGCAGATTATCCGCGACGTGAACCAATGAATGGAAAAAATATTTGTCTCACAATTGATGTAACATATCAAGCAATTGTTGATGAGGAACTAAAAAATGGTGTTGAGGCAAACAAAGCCGATGGCGGTTGTGCGATCATTTTAAATCCAAAAACTGGAGAAGTACTTGCATTGTCAGTTTATCCGGGCATAAATCCGAATGATGCGGGCACTTTCGATGTGGCTACTGCACGAAATCGAATAGTGAGCGATGTGTTTGAACCGGGCTCGGTGTTCAAAGTAGTGACGGCGACAGCAGCGTACGAAAATAATCTTGTAACTCCAGAGATGCGCTTCGACGCAGAGCATGGAAAAATGAAAGTCTTCCTTGGTGGAAATAAAATTCGTTTGATTAGTGATTCGCATGAATACGACAATCTCACGTTTCAGGAAGCCATCGAATTATCCAGCAATATCGTACTAGCAAAAGTTGGTAAACTCATTGGCGGTGAAAAGCTTTATCGTCAAGCACGCAATTTTGGTTTTGGTATGACAACAGGAATTGATCTTCCGGGTGAAGTGCGTGGCGTGCTCAAGAAGCCAAGCGATCACGATTGGTCGGGTACGACACTGCAGACGATGTCCTATGGATATGAAATCGGAGTAACGCCTCTTCAGATTGCATGTGCCTATGCAGCCGTGGCAAATAATGGAATATTGATGAAACCGTACATCATAGCTAAGATAAAAGATGCCGATGGAAAAATGATTGCCGAACAGAAACCTCAAGCTATCAGACGCGTGATGTCACAGCGGACTCAAAGTGAACTAATCTCGGCGTTTGAAGGAGTTGTCGAGCGCGGCACCGGGAAAGAGGCGCGCATAAACGGTGTACGCATCGCCGGCAAAACGGGAACATCGCGCAAATATTTAAACGGTAAATATGTGCAGAGTAATTATACGGCTTCGTTTGTAGGGTTTTTTCCTATAGAAGATCCGCAAGTTGTATGTTTGGTGATGATGGATAACCCAAAAGCTAAAAGTTATTACGGCGGCAGTACAAGCGGGCCGGTCTTTCGTTCGATTGCTGAACGAGTAATTACGACATCATATAAATTTTCACGTACCGCAATTGCACAAGAACCCGCGATAAACGGTACAGTCTACGTCCCTGATGTTCGTATGCTGCAACCATCGCTGGCGAAGAAAATGCTTTCAAATTACGAATTGAACTGCCAGACATTTGGAATTGGAACAATAGTGATAAAGCAAATACCTGAGCCGGGAAAGAAAATCGAAAAAGGCGAGGTTGTCTCTCTCATTCTTAACGGTGAACCTGTTGTTTCGTCTGATGGAATGATTGCCGTGCCGGACGTGCGAGGTATGAGCATCCGTCGTGCAATGAATCGGCTTGTTTCGGATGAATTTGAAATAAAGGTGCAGGGATCTGGTGTTGTGACACAGCAAATTCCAATTGCAGGCGAACGTGCACCGGTAGGTTCAAGCATCGTGTTACTATGTTCGCCGCAAAGTTTAATGCAGGCGTCGCTGTATTGATATTGTAATTTTCTCGGCAGGAGTTATACTCCATATCAATAAGTAGATAGAAAATAATTTATCCTAACGAAAGGCTTTTAATTTCTGATGCGACTTTCTCAACTTCTTGAAGGTGTAACGGTTTCCAAATTATTTCAGACGATGTACGGCCAAATGGTTGTTACACATGAGGTGGAAATAGGCAGGGTGGAGTACGACTCAAGAAAAATTCAGCGTGGCGACTGTTTTGTCGCAATCAGAGGTAGTGCGAGCGATGGACATACATTCATTCAAAGCGCCATTAGCCAAGGTGCAAAGGTTGTCGTGCTTCAAGATGATAAAGTTCTTCCGGATCCATTGTGTATGCACGCAGGCGTTATCAAGGTCGTTGTGCCGGATTGTCGCAAAGCGCTTGCCATAATGTCGGCAAATTATTTTAATCATCCATCAAAAAAAATAAAATTTGTCGGTATCACAGGAACAAATGGAAAAACTACCACATCGCATTTGGTTAAAGCGATTTTGGAAGCGGGTGGAGAAAAGGTTGGATTAATAGGAACCATAGAATACAAAATCGGCGAGCAAATTATTCCAGCAACACACACGACACCTGAATCTTTAGAGTTAAATGAATTGTTTGCATCGATGGTAGAAAACAACTGCACATCTGTTTCAATGGAGGTATCATCGCATGCGCTGGATCAATCCCGTGTTTATGGATTAGATTTCGATGTTGCCGTCTTCACCAACTTAACACAGGACCATCTCGATTATCACGTTACGATGGAGAACTATTTTGAGGCGAAGAAAATATTATTCACGTACTTGAAACCATCGAGTTACGCAGTTATTAATCATGATGATCGATGGGGAGTTCAACTTCTCGGCGCCATAGATGCGAAGAAAATTTCCTACGGCATTAACTCGACTGCAGATATATGCGCAAAGGAAATCCAACTCAGTATTAATGGAACAACATTTATTATAGGCAATGGCCAAGAAGAATGTACGGTTTCAACTCCGCTCATCGGTACATTTAACGTATATAATGTTCTGGCGGCATACGCAACAGGAATAGCGCTTGGACTTTCGCAAGAAATAATCCTTACGGGTATCAAGAATTTAAAAAATGTTCGAGGTAGATTTGAACGTATTACTTCCCCAGCCGGATGGACGGCTATCGTCGATTATGCACATACCCCGGATGCGCTTGAAAATTGTCTAAAAACTATCCACGATGTTTTGCCAAAAGAAAACCATGGGCGCATCATTACAGTATTCGGTGCTGGTGGTGATCGCGATAAAGCGAAGCGCCCAATTATGGGATGTATTGCAGGCGACTATAGCGATCTTGTTATTGTAACATCTGATAATCCGCGAACAGAAATACCGGAAACAATTATCGATGACATTATGCAAGGTATTACCCGCCATGCAAGCGTTTTGCGCGAAGTGGATCGACACACAGCAATTGAACATGCAATCAAATGTGCACAACGTGGCGATGTCGTCCTTATCGCAGGCAAAGGGCATGAAGATTATCAAATAATAGGCAAAGAGAAAAAACATTTTAGCGACAGGGAAATTGTAGAAAATCTTCTATAATGAAATTGACAAAGTCCGACATATTAGCAATACCACATTTAAAGGCGATAGGTTTCGATGAACTGAAGAACCTAAAAGTCACGGGCATCTCCATAGATTCACGCACAGTTAAGGCAGGCGAATTGTTCTTAGCTATTCGCGGCGACCAGTTCGATGGACACAACTTCATCTCTAAAGCAATCGAAGCAGGTGTAGTCGGAATCATTGTTGAACACCGCTGGGCAGAAGTAAACGCTTCGATGATGGTCAGCATAAATATTCCACGTCTTATCGTTGAGAACACGGTTCAAGCGTTAGGAAAACTTGCCAATATATATCGCCGCAAGTTTGATATTCCAATCATTGCCATAGGTGGATCAAACGGCAAGACAACAACAAAGGAAATGATCCGGGATGTACTTGGAACTAAATACCATGTGCTCTGTACAGAGGGAAATCTAAATAACCATATCGGTGTGCCGCAAACGCTCTTCCTGTTAGAAAAGAGACACGAGATTGCAATTGTTGAGATCGGCACGAATCACCCCGGGGAAATTGACTACTTGTGCTCTATTTTAGAACCAACGCATGGGTTGCTGACGAATATCGGCAGAGAACATTTGGAATTTTTTGGTTCGCTGGAAGGCGTTGCCAAATCGGAAGGAGAATTGTTCGTTTGGATAACAAAGCATCACGGTCTTATTTTTCTCAATGCAGACGACAAATATCTCGTTCGTTTATCCAAAAAAAATAAAAAAATAGTGAGTTTTGGATTGTCTTCACGCGGAGTTTCCATCAAAGGCACGATTGAATCGTTTAATACCAATGCACAAGCACTGCTGCATGTAAAGCCGATAGGCAAGAAGGCGTTCGATATCACTGTGGGAATTTCCGGAGAACACAATGCAAAGAACGCTCTTGCTGCCGCCTCGGTAGGTATAAAGATGAATGTGCCGCTTGCAGATATTCAGAAATCACTCGCATCGTTCAAGTCCGTCAGCAAACGAATGCAACTGCAACGCATAACTCAAGTAATAATTTTGAATGACACTTACAATGCAAATCCAGATTCCACACTTGCAGCATTAACAACTTTACAGGCGATGAAAGCGGCAGGAAAGAAAATTGCAGTTCTCGCCGATATGCTAGAACTCGGCGAGCAAGCAGAAGAGCTTCACCGGCAAATTGGAAAGAATACCGCACAATGCGGTGTTGACATACTCCTTACATTCGGTCCGCTTTCAAAATTTATCAATGAAACCGCTTCGGTTGAAACTAAAGCGCATTTTGAAAATAAATCTGCACTCACAGAATACTTAATGCGTATGCTCGCTGATGGCGACATTGTGCTTGTCAAAGGATCGCGCGGAATGAAAATGGAAGAAGTTATTATAAATCTCAATGAACAGCTTTCACCAAAGGCAGGAATCTAATACATGCTGTTCTATCTCTTCACATATTTACATAAAACATTCAACGTTCCAGGATTTGGATTATTCCGTTACATTACATTCCGTGCAGGCGCGGCTGCAATTACGGCGTTGATTATTTCATTCTGGCTTGGACCAAAGATAATCCGCAAACTTCGTGACTATCAAATCGGCGAGTCGGCAAAACTTGAAGCGCCAAAATCGCATTTGGCAAAAGCAGGCACACCAACAATGGGCGGATTGATTGTACTCTTATCAGTTATTATCCCGGCGCTACTCTGGACAGATTTGAAGAACGGGTACATCTTGCTCATTTTGTTTGTTACTGTGGTGCTTGGTGCGGTCGGATTTTTAGATGACTTCCTCAAAGTCGTCCGAAAGAAACCCAAAGGACTAATCGGCAAATATAAAATAGCCGGACAAGTGTTCGTCGGCTTAGTAGTTGGCAGTGTCATTTACTTCTTTCCACAATGGATTGATCAAACGCTCGTGCCATTCAAATCGAGCACAACAGTGCCGTTTATGAAGAACTTAGAGTGGAATTTAGGAATATTCTACATTCCGATTGTAATCTTTATTATTACAGCAACTTCGAATGCAGTAAATCTAACAGACGGTCTTGACGGTCTCGCCATAGGAACTGTCGGGATAGTCAGCGGGACACTTGCTATTATAACTTATGTTTCCGGGCATGCAGTTTGGAGCCAGTACCTGACGATTCCATTTCTGCGTGGCAATGGTGAGCTTGCTATTTATTGCGCAGCAATCAGCGGAGCGGCGCTCGGATTTCTTTGGTTTAACTCGCATCCTGCACAAGTATTTATGGGCGACACTGGCTCGCTGGCGCTCGGCGGTATTATCGGCGCAATGTGCGTTCTGATAAAAAAAGAATTACTCTTGCCAACACTCGGCGGTGTTTTTTTGATGGAGACTGTCTCGGTTATTATTCAGCGAATGTATTTCAAATATACTAAGAAACGATATGGCGAGGGTAGGCGCGTGTTTAAGATGGCACCAATTCATCATCATTTTGAAATGCTTGGCTGGCCGGAACCAAAGATTGTTACACGATTCTATATCATCGCAATTCTGTTAATGATTTTAAGTCTTGCAACGTTTAAGGTGCGATAATTGTCGTAATGGATATCAATCTCATTCATAATAAAAAGGTTTCTGTTATTGGTGCGGTGCGCAGCGGCGTAGCTGTGGCAAAGTTATTAAAATCTCATAATGCAAATGTATTTGTCAGCGATTCGGCTATTGCAGATAAGCTCCAAGCTTCTATTTCCAATCTTCAATCAGAAAAAATTGAGTATGAAATTGGTAAGCACAGCAATCGCGTTTATGAATGTGAGTTAATGGTCATAAGTCCCGGCGTGCCCAGTAATGCGCCGGTTGTTCTTGAAGCACTGAAGCGAAATATCAAAGTCGTTAGTGAACTTGAAGTTGGCAGTTGGTTCTGTCGGGCGCCTATTGTGGCAATCACCGGCAGTAACGGAAAGACAACAACCGCAACATTAACGGGAAGGATACTGAGCGATGCAACGAAAAAACACGTTGTTGCTGGTAACATTGGAACGGCATTCTCATCTGTCGTTCTGGAATTGGCTGAAACAGATATTGCTGTTCTGGAAGTGAGCAGTTTTCAATTAGATCATATAGACAAATTCCGGCCAAAGATTTCTGTCTTGCTCAACATCACGCCGGATCATATGGATCGATATGACCACTCAATGGAAATGTATTCTGCCTCGAAGGCACGTGTGTTCAAAAACCAGCGAGCTGGCGATGTGCTCATCTATAATATAGATGATGAATGGACTAATAAAATAATCTATCAAGCACAGTGCCGCAAGATTGGTTTGAGCGTGCAAAAGAAGTTGACTGAAGGAGCGTTCATTGAAGACGGCAAACTTATTACCTCCATCGATGGAACCAGAACAGAAATCATTGATATCAATCAGATATTTATCAAGGGTATTCACAATCTTTACAATTCTATGGCAGCAATCCTTGTCGGACAATTGCTTGGGGTTGATACAACATTGATTCAATCAACGTTAAGAACATTTGAAGGTGTGGAGCATCGCCTTGAGTTTGTTCGTAAACTCAATGAAGTCTGTTACTATAACGACTCAAAAGCAACAAATGTCGATTCTGTATGGTTCGCTTTACAGTCATTTAAAGAACCAATTGTGCTGTTCTTAGGCGGACGCGATAAAGGAAATGATTATTCCAGATTAACAGAACTTGTGCGCACACAGGTAAAAGCAATTGTCGCCATCGGTGAATCAGCAGACATTGTCGAACAGTCCTTCAAAGGTGCGACAGTGATTACAAAAGCATCCTCGATGGAGGAAGCTGTTGATATAGCCCGCTTTCTTGCACAACCGGGAGATGTGGTTCTACTTTCTCCAGCTTGTGCTTCATTCGATTGGTTTAAAAATTACGAACACCGCGGTGAAGTGTTTAAAGGACTGGTGAATAAATTATAAATGCTTAAGGTACAACGCAATCATATTGACATCTGGCTCCTTATCGTCGTACTTGGACTAATGGTTTCCAGTCTCGGTGTAGTATACAGCGCATCCGCAGAGTGGTCATTCAAACGCTTCGACACACAAAGTCATTACCTTGATCTGCATGCGATAAAAATTTTATTAAGTATTGCTGCATTATTTGTGGGTTTAAGTATTCCGTACGGCGTATATAAAAAATTTACAAAGCCAGTACTCATCGTTGCTGTACTCTTTCTGGCTGTGACGTTTGTACTTGGCGGTGAAACCAAAGGTGCTGTGCGTTGGCTGCGTTTTGGTGGATTAGGATTTCAGCCATCAGAGTTTGCAAAGTTTGCACTTTTATTCTATATAAGTTTGCTGATGGCTACGAAAGGCGAACTTTTAAAAGATTTTAAAAAAGGATTTCTTCCTATCATCATTTGGATTGGTATTGTAACCGGATTGGTGTTAGCACAACCGAACCTGAGCACTGGTATGATGTTATTTACGTTGACGATTATCCTTTTATTTGTCGGACATGTAAGGATGATACACCTTTTTGGAATGATTTTCGTTGCCGTCTGTTTGTTTGCTATCTATGTGCTTCTTATGGCATACGTGCTGAAGCGCCCATACCAACTTGAGCGTATAATGCACTTTGTTCATGTAACGCCGAGCGGACAGCAAAATTATCAGCTCTGGCAGGGTATTATCGGTTTTGGCAATGGCGGATTATTTGGCGTCGGACCCGGCAACAGCCGCCAGCGAGATTTGTTCCTGCCGGAATCATACAACGATTTTGTTTATTCAATTGTTGGAGAAGAGTATGGATTGCTCGGTACGATCCTTTTACTTGGCGCATTTTTATTTATGATGTTGCGCGGCTTTAGGATTGCAAAACATGCAAAAGATGATTTCGCCAGATTCCTTGCAATCGCAATCTCAAGCACAATCACATTATACGCACTGGTAAATGCAAGTGTGGCGCTCGGACTTCTTCCCACCACTGGCTTGCCTATGCCGTTTATCAGTTATGGTGGCTCTTCTCTTATGTTGTCGGCGTTTTCCATCGGTGTGCTTTTGAATATTTCCGCGCATACGGATTTACATCCGCGAGCCACGAAAAAAGAAAAAGTAAATACAGAAATACTTGGATCAGAGACTGGACTCGGAAAAGTGTATTGACGTGTGTCGAACGAGAGACTAAAAATTCTCATAGCGGCCGGCGGAACCGGAGGACATGTATTCCCTGCAATCGCCATTGCAGATGAAATAAAAAAGCTGAGATCGAATGCAGAATTTTTATTTGTTGGTACGAAACGAAAAATAGAAACACGCGTCGTTCCTGAACGAGGATATTCGCTGTCATTTATTTGGATCAGCGGGTTTCATCGCAGTTTGCAGATGGGTAATCTGCTGTTCCCGATAAAAGTGTTAGTGTCGCTTGTGCAATCGTTCTTTCTCATTAAAAGGTTTCAACCGGATATTGTAATTGGAACCGGCGGTTACGTGTGCGGGCCTGTTTTGTTTATTGCATCGCAGCTTGGAATTCCAACAGTTGTTCACGAATCGAACAGCTTTCCTGGAATTACAACGCGGATGCTGTCGTCGAGAGCAGCGAGAATTTTCACTGCGTTTAGTATTACGATTCGCTGGTTGAAAAGGAAGGATAATATAGAATTGGCAGGCACACCAACGCGCGATGTGCTTGGAACTGTATCGCGCGAAGATGGAATAAAGTTTTTTAATCTTGATCCATCGAAAAAAACTGTGTTTGTGTTTGGCGGAAGTCTCGGCGCCGTCTCCATCAATGAAGCAATAAAAACATTGATGAATGATTTTGTTGATTCTAATATTCAATTGATCTGGCAGACGGGCAAAACTGATGCAGCGTTGGCGAAGGAAATGGCAACGATGAAAAATTGCTGGGTGAATACATTCATTGATAAAATGGAATATGCTTACGCAGCAGCCGATGTGGTAGTTTGTCGTGCCGGTGCTACAACATTGGCGGAATTAACTCGGCTTGGCAAAGCGTCGATATTGATTCCATATCCACATGCCGCCGCGGATCATCAGACGTACAATGCGCAGACGCTGGTAGATGCCGGCGCCTCAGTTATGATAGCTGACCAAGATGTAAAGATAAAATTAAAAGATGTGATTAATTCTATTATAAAAGATGATAAACGGCGCCAGCAAATGAATGAAGCAAGCCTTGCTATCGGAAAACCAAACGCCGGCAGAGAAATTGCACAACGAATTCTTGAATTGACAAATTAATGTGTAAGCAAAAATGTTTAATGAAAGAGCACTAGATGTTTAGTTCTATAAGGAAATTACATTTTGTCGGTATCGGCGGCATTGGTATGAGCGGCATCGCGGAAATTTTGCTCGATCAAGGATTTAAAGTCAGCGGATCTGACCGAGCACTGTCCGAAGTTACTGAACGCCTCCAAAATCTCGGTGCGATAGTTTTTGAAGGACATCATGCAAGCAATATTGCAAACGACGTTGACACTGTTGTTTATTCATCAGCTGTACAACCGGACAATCCAGAAATTCTTTATGCACAACGACGAAAGATTCCAATTGTGCGAAGAGCAGAAATGCTTGCAGAAGTAATGCGGTTGAAGTACGGTATTGGCATTGCAGGTACACACGGAAAAACAACAACGACATCGATGACAAGTCTCGTTTTGATGGAAGGCGGACTTGATCCGACTGTTATTGTCGGCGGAAAATTAAGCGGGCTTGGCGGGACAAATGCTCGGCTTGGGCGGGGAGAATTTATTGTTGTAGAAGCAGATGAATTTGATAGGTCGTTTTTGTCTATTTCACCGACCATTGCTGTACTGACAACGCTAGAGACCGACCATCTTGACTGCTATCGAGATTTAGAAGACATCAAGAGCGCATTTATTCAATTCGCTAATAAAGTGCCTTTTTACGGGTTCGTTATCCTTTGTCTCGATGAGCCGGCGCTTTTGGACATAATGCCGAATCTCAGCAAGAAAAAAATCATAACATACGGGCTTAATCCGCAAGCAGATGTGCAAGCAATTGACATCCGGCATAAAGATAATACCACAACTTACACAATTATTCGTGGCAATAAAGAACTCGGCACGATTACGCTTCAAGTACCAGGTAAGCATAACGTGCAGAATTCACTTGGTGCAATTGCCGTTGGGTTAGAGCTTGGTGTTCCATTTGAAAAAATTAAATCAGGAATTGAAAAGTTTGCTGGTGTATATCGCAGATGGGAAAAGAAAGGCGAAGTAAATGGTATTGCGGTATATGACGATTACGCACATCATCCGACAGAGTGCAGAGCAACACTCTCCGGTGTAAAAGCTGGTTGGCGTCGTCGTGTCGTGTGTGTATTTCAGCCGCATCTATATAGCCGCACACGAGATTTCTATGAAGACTTTGGTAAGTCATTTCTCTTGTCAGATGTGCTCGTTGTAACAGATGTCTATCCAGCACGTGAGGAACCGATTCAAGGCGTCACTGGCGAGTTGATTGTAAATGCTGCAAAGCAGTTTGGTCACAAGGATGTTCATTACGTTTCAGATAAAAAGCAGGTTCCGGCTTTTCTTAAAACCATTGTCAAGCCTGGTGATATCATCATTACAATGGGTGCAGGTGATATCTGGAAATATGGTGAAGAATTTCTAAAACAATATTCATTGAAATGATTTCAATAACCGACATACAGAAATTTCTTCGCGGGAACATTGCTGTCGATGTACCGATGGCAAAGTACACCTGGATGAAAGTCGGCGGGCCTGCGGATTTCTATATCGAGCCGGCGGACAAGAATGATTTGATTTCTATTGTTGAATATTTCCGTGTTCATAATTATTCCTGGATGATGCTCGGACGTGGAAGCAACGTACTCGTAAGTGATGAAGGAATTCGCGGCGCTGTTATCAATATTGAAAATTCGCTTTCAAACATTCGTAAAGAAAATAATTTTGTATTTGCTGAAGCCGGAGTGCGTTTGACAAAGTTTGTAGATTTCTGCATACAAAACGAACTTGCCGGCGTAGAAATGCTTGCTGGAATTCCAGGTACGATAGGTGGTGCAGTGGCAATGAACGCAGGTGCGCATAGCGGAGAAATTGCAGATCATTTGGTGGAAGTGGAAGTTATTCATGATGGAATTGTGAAGAGAATTCAAAAAGATGAAAGATCTTTCACATATCGACACTCACGTTTTGCTGATGATGTTATATTGGGCGCATCTTTCAAATTAAAGCATGGTGATAAAGAAAAGCTTTCAGCAATACGGCGTGAACTCATAATTAAGCGCAACGAAACACAGCCACTCGAGTATCCAAATCTTGGCAGTATATTCAAAAATCCACCAAACACATTTGCAGCAAAGTTAATTGAGCAAGCCGGACTCAAAGGCAAACGGGTAGGCGATGCACAGGTTTCAGAAAAGCATGCTAACTTCATCGTCAATCTTGGCAATGCAAAAGCAGCAGAAATAGCAAAACTATTAGATTTAATAAAACGCACTGTATATCAGAATTCTGGTTTGATGTTGGAATTAGAAGTAAGGATGGTTGGTTTTTCAAACTTCGCAAAGGAAGCGGCATGAGCGAAATAAAATCTAAGACCGCCGGCGTTTTAATGCTTATAGCCATTGCGATTTGTCTAGTGTTTAGCGCGAATGCTTGGAAATCAAGTCTGAGAATAAAACAGATTAAAATCGATGGCAACAGAATTGTCGGAGAAAACGAGATTATTCAACTCACACAAATACAAATGAATGCGCTTCTTTACAAAGTCGACTTGACGGCAATTCAGCGGAATGTAATGAGTCATCATTATATAAAAGACGCAGTAGTAGAACGAAACCTTCCCAATTCTATCCACATTCAGGTCGAAGAGCGTGTTCCGATTGCAATTGTGAATCGCCCCGAAACAATGTATTTGGATAAAAGCGGTATGGTGCTTCCAAGAAGTATATCACATAGATTATTTGATCTACCGATGATCAGCGGAATTTCGGAAAGCGAACCGCTGGCATTAGGTTCAATCATCAAACAACCGGATGTAATTGAAGCGTTGCAGTTGCTTGCCACAATGAAGACTGTGAATCGTCCGATGTATCATAATGTTTCAGAAGTGCAAGTGCGAAATGGCGGTGATATTGTCATTTATTCTACAGAAGGCGGTGTGCCTATCATCTTCGGGCGCGGCGAAATACCGAGCAAACTTGTACGGTTAGAAACTTTTTGGAACAACGTAGTGCGTACACGTGGTACACAATTGTTGCAATATATAGATTTGCGCTATCAAGATCAGATTGTAGCGCGCTGGAAACCCGAACCATCGGCGACTAAAAGCCTGTAGCGGCAAAGCTCTGATGGAAGAACTATTGACTATAAGGAAGTAAAATGGAACAAGATATTGCGGTTGGTTTAGATATTGGCACAACGAAAGTATGTGCAATTGTCGCATCGCCGGATGATAATTATCCAGGCAAATTGAAAATTCTCGGTATCGGTAAAAGCACATCAGAAGGATTGACGCGCGGCGTTGTGACGAACATTGAAAAAACTGTTCGCTCCATTCAAGCAGCAGTGCAAGATGCCGAACAGCAATCAGGTGTGAAGATCACAACCGTTACGGTTGGAATCGCTGGTGATCATATCCAAAGCTTTCAAAGTCGCGGTGTCATTAGCATCAGTAGACCGGAGAATGAAATCACGCAAGAAGATGTTGATCGACTGATCGAAGACACGAAACGTGTCGCGCTTCCGCTCGACAGAAAAATTATTCACGTTATCCCTCAACAGTTTATTGTTGATGGACAAGATGGAATTTATGATCCGGTTGGCATGTCCGGCGTGCGGATGGAAGCGGTTGTTCACATTATCACCGGACTTGTGACGGCGGCGCAAAATATATATAAATGCGTTCAACGCGCTGGTTTGCATGTAAACGATATGGTACTTGAACCGCTTGCATCAAGTTATGCGGTATTGGATGATGAAGAAAAAGAAGTCGGTGTGGCACTGCTGGATATCGGCGGCGGCACCACTGATCTCGCCGTATTTGAAGAGCGCACAATTCGCCATACCGCCGTCATCGGTATTGCTGGCAAAAAAGTAACGGACGATATTCGCAAGGGGTTCGGTATTCTGACAGATCAAGCAGAAAGAACCAAAGTCGAATACGGTTTCACATACGAACCGGCAATTGTGGATAATCAGCCGATTCAGCTTCCAGGCATCGGCGGCCGCGCACCGATAGATATTGACAAGCGGCTTTTGTGTAAAGTAATACAGCCGCGGATGGAAGAAATTCTGGAATTTACCGCAATGGAAATTAAGCGTTCCGGCTATTCCAAACATCTTTCCGCCGGTGTCGTCCTTACAGGCGGCGGCTCGCTTATCAAAGGAACAGCTGACCTTGCTAAGGAAGTGCTTGGCATGCCCGTGAAGATTGGAATTCCCGGTGGTTTCAGTTCAGGGCTCGTGCGGGAAATTGAAAATCCTATTTATGCAACCGGTGTTGGATTAGTGATGCACGAGTTGAAAAACCGTGATCGGTCTGGGGTTAAAGCCATTATTCAAGATGGAAAAGGAAAAACGATTTTCCAAAAAATGAAATCGTGGTTCGATGAATTGTAAAACAAGAAAAACAAACTACAACTGGCTGAGAAAAATATATAACTAAAATTTAATAATGACCAACAAACAAACTAACTTAAGGAGAATATACCGTGCCTATCGAACTTGATTTACCATCTGGTCGAGGAGCGAAAATTCGTGTCATTGGCGTTGGCGGAGGCGGAGGCAATGCCGTCAATAGCATGATCGACAAAGGACTTACCGGTGTCGACTTTGTTTCAATCAATACTGATCTTCAAGCATTGGAACGCAGCAAGGCTGAGCACAAACTTCAAATTGGTAAAAATCTTACGCGCGGACTTGGTGCAGGCTCTGATCCCAGCGTTGGTTTCCGTGCAGTTGAAGAGGACAGAGAAGAGATTGCCCAATCACTAAGCGGTTGCGATATGGTCTTTATTACCGCAGGTATGGGCGGCGGTACCGGAACCGGTGGTGCACCATTAGTAGCAAATATTGCAAAAAGCGTTGGCGCGCTTGTGGTTGGCATCGTTACTAAACCATTTAACAGTGAGGGGAAAAAGCGAAACGAACAAGCCGTAGAAGGAATTGAAGAGCTGAAGAAGAATGTCGATACGCTCATCGTCATTCCAAACCAGAAGCTTCTTGATCTCATTGATCGTCGCACTCCAATTATGGAAGCGTTCGAGATCGCAAATCAGGTGCTCTATAATGCCACCCGCGGAATCTCGGAAGTTATTACCGTTCCCGGTTACATCAATGTGGACTTCGCCGATGTCCGCACGATAATGAAAGAAATGGGCGATGCGTTAATGGGTACTGGTATTGCTTCTGGCGATAATCGTGCAACCGAAGCCGCGCAAATGGCAATTTCCAGCCCACTGCTTGAAGGCATCTCCATTGCAGGCGCGCAGGGCATTCTTATCAACATCACAGGCGGCAAAGAACTCAGTCTTACAGAAGTGGATGAAGCGACAAAGGTCATTCACGAAGCAGCAGGCGAAGAGGCAAATGTAATCCTCGGTACTGTGATCGACGAAAATATGACGGAAGATCTTATGGTAACCGTCATCGCTACAGGATTCAACAAGCGCGCAGCGGCAATACAACGGCCTGCAAAACCAGCTGCAAAATTGATTGATCATGTGCCCGTTGGTCCAACCGAGCTTCAACGGTTCGATGTGCCAACCTATGCCAGGCGCGGTGTGGAAATTACAAATGCACCGCTCCGCGAAGTTGGAATGCGTGAAAAAATTGATAAGTCCGATACAGAACGTCCAGCGTTTCTTAGAAAAATTATGGATTAAAAACAATATTCCATATTAAAAATGATTTTTCATCCGTTCTCTCTTGCACGGTGGGAATGAAGGATGGATTACATATCTCCGACCTCTAGTTGCCAGTTGTTATCTTGAGAGGCCGGAGTTTTTTTTATTTGTCCCTAAATATTTTTTTTCTGGACTATTGCTTTTTTGAAATCTCTATCGTATTATTACGATATAAGAACTATGGGAACATCAAAGAAAGAAGCCTTTAGTAATAATCAGAATCGTCTTGCTGATCTAGCGAAAGCACTGGCGCATCCTGCACGTATTGCGATCCTCGAATTTCTCGCTAAGGAGGATACGTGCATCTGCGGCGACATTGTCGAAGAACTTCCGCTGTCTCAGGCAACTGTCTCACAGCACCTTGCCGAGTTGAAACGTGTCGGTCTTATTAAAGGTGATATTGAAGGACCACGTGTCTGTTATTGCATAAACCAGAAAGCGTGGAGCGAGGCGAAACAGCTCCTGTCTCAATTTCTTGTTAATGTAAAAAATTGCTGTTGATATTTTTTTATTCTAATCAATCGTAATATTGCGATAATTAAATAGAGGAGAATATATGAACACGGAACAAGAAATAAAAGAAATGGTAAAAGAGAAATACGGAGCTATCGCCAATCAATCAAAACAACAGAACCAATCTTCCTGTTGCGGAAGCGGTTGCGGATGTTCGAACGTTGAGTTTTCAGTTATGTCAGAAGATTATACAAAACTTCCCGGTTACGTTGCTGATGCCGACCTTGCTTTAGGGTGTGGGTTGCCGACAGAGTTTGCTCAGATCAAACCGGGCGACACCGTAGTCGATCTTGGTTCGGGTGCAGGAAATGATTGCTTTATTGCACGTTCTATCGTGGGCGAGACCGGCCGGGTCATCGGGATTGATATGACGGAAGCTATGATTGCCAAAGCAAAAGCAAATGCGACAAAACTTGGATTCAAGAATGTTGAATTTAATCTCGGCGATATCGATAATATACCGGTAGAAAACAATATGGCCGATGTCGTTGTAAGCAATTGTGTGATGAACCTCGTGCCAAACAAACGGAAAGCATTTGCCGAAACATTCCGCATTATCAAACAAGGTGGACATTTCAGCATATCGGACATCGTTTTACAAGGAGAACTTCCGGATTATTTACGCAAAGAAGCAACGTTGTATGCCGGATGTATCTCTGGTGCAGTTCAAAAAGAAGAGTATTTGCGCATAATCAAAGAAACCGGATTTGCAAATATTGTCGTTCAAAAAAATCGCAAGATTGAAATTCCGAATGATATTCTCGCTAAATTTCTTACTATAGATCAATTACGCGAATACAAGAAAAGTCATATCGGGATATTTAGTGTAACAGTTTATGCGGAGAAACCATGAACATTTCGTATCGCCATGTGACAGAAAAAGATACTGCAGCCGTTCGCTCTTGGAAAGCCAGAGACTCCCATCAGAAACAGCCGGTACAACAATGACGGAATTCTATATAGCAGTTGAAAATGAAGCTATCGTTGGCGTTGCCGGATTTGAATATTACGGTGAGGAAGCACTGCTCCGTTCTGTAGCGGTGCCATCATCATTACAGAAGAAACGAATCGGTTCACAATTAGTAGATTGGATGATATCACCGGCAAAGCAGAAGAATGTAAAGAGAATAGTATTAATTACGGAAATTGAATCGAAGTTCTTTTCCAAAAAAAGATTCATAGCTGTTGAACGCTCGACTATTACCAATGCTGCAATGAATAAGTCGTCACAGTTTAGTGGGTGTTGCTGCCTTTCCGCAGTCTGTATGGTCTTTCCGCTCACAAATCTATAATAATGAGACTTTAAAAAAACAGGATGAATCAACCCATTCAAGAAATTATTAAGCAGCGTTTTTCTTGCCGTTCGTATATGGAAAAGCCCATCCAAGAAACGCATAGAGAAGCATTAGTAGATTTTTTAAAGATACTGCAAATTGGTCCACTGGGAACGCATACGCGATTTGAACTTATTACCGCTACACAGAACGATCGGCAATCGCTAAAGGGACTCAGTACGTACGGATTTATTAGGAATCCAACTGGATTTATTATTGGTGCTATTAAACAAGGGGTAAAGAACCTTGAAGATTACGGATATCTTCTCGAGCATGCGATCCTTGCTGCAACCGATATTGGTTTAGGGACGTGCTGGCTCGGCGGTTCGTTTACTAAAAGCACCTTTGCAAAGAAAATTTCTTTACGCGATGACGAAACAATTCCCGCTGTTAGTGCTATAGGTTATATTGCAGAGAACAATGGAAACAAGGAATGGATTCGTAGATATATGAAAGCCAATCGCAGATTGCCGATGGAGCAATTGTTTTTTGTTGATACTTTCACCAATCCGCTTATCACAGAAGCGGCTGCTTTATACTCACAACCATTGGAAATGGTACGCTGGGCGCCCTCAGCTTCCAATAAGCAGCCATGGCGTATTATTCGTATCGATGATGTATGGCATTTTTATCTTCAGCGTACAAAAAAATACGGTAAGGGAACTCTATTATTCAATATTCTTCGGCTTGCCGATTTACAACGAGTAGATATGGGTATTGCTATGTGCCACTTCGAGCTCGCGGCTCGCGAGTTAGGTTTGCAAGGTTCTTGGGTTATCGATGAACCAAAATTGTTAACGCCCGAAGGTATCGAGTACACAGTCAGTTGGATTGCTTCTTCGAATCGACAATTGAAGAAGGAGCCATAGACAAAACCTATGTTAAAACGAATTCTTATCATCTGCACCGGCAATTCCTGCAGAAGCCAAATAGCGGAAGGGTTTCTGAAGTCGTTCGATTCAAAGCTGGAAGTCTTTTCTGCTGGAACGAATCCAGCAACGCGAATATCATTGCGTGCAATTCAGGTAATGAAAGAAATTAGCATAGATATCAGTGGCGGACATCCGAAATCGGTTGACCAATTTACCGCTGAACCGTTCGATTATGTTATCACGGTGTGTGATCATGCAAAAGAAACTTGTCCGATCTTCACAGGTAAAGTAAAGCACCGCCTGCATATTGGATTTGAAGATCCTGGATTTGTTATCGGCACAGAGAAAGAAAAAATAACCGCTCATCGACGCGTGCGGGATGAAATTAAAGAGAAGTTTTCAGAGTTCTACCTTTCATCATTAAAACCGAATTCATAGGAAATTTTCTTGATCTCAATCACGAAACAATTATCGTTTTTCTCAGATGAATATTGCATTGTGGCTCAGAAAAAAGTATTTTGAAGGTGGAGAAGGAATTTCCGTCACTTCATAATTCCCGAACACATAAAAAAGGATATCTCAATGAACACTAAACCAGATCAGGCGGCAGAAATGTACAAAAGCGGATTTAATTGCGCTCAAGCAGTATTTGCTACTTATGCAGAAGAATTTGGTATTGATAAAACACAGGCGCTTAAAATCTCATGCGGGTTTGGCGCTGGAATGGGACGCCGTCAAGAAGTATGCGGCGCTGTGTCGGGAGCGATTTTACTAATCGGCTGCAAACATGGTAAGACGATAAGAGAAGACAATGCTGCAAATGATTTGACATATAAGCTTGTAAGAGAACTCTCGGAAAAATTCATTGCTAAGCATGGAAACATTTCCTGCAAAGAATTACTCGGCTGTAATCTTTTAACTCCGGAGGGTCAGCAATTCTATAAGGAAAATAATTTTCGAGATCTCAAATGCGCTCAATATGTTCATGATGCATCTGAATTGGCAGAAGCAATGCTGATGAAAGATTGAAATTATGCAAAATGGAGGCGAAAGACTTCTTGGCTCTCTTCTGAACTTTTCGTATCTTATAAGGGATGATTATACTTTCGATCAATAACAGGATTACACCACCGTAGCTTCTCCTCTATTCCTACGAGGCATCATGCATGCCTCACTTTTTCCATACTTTAAAAAATCAAGATTTTTATTTGAGAATAATTATAAATGAAACCAAACGAACTCACACGACGCCGAACATTCGGTATTATTAGTCACCCTGATGCAGGAAAAACCACGCTGACAGAAAAATTATTGTTATTTGGCGGCGCAATTCACACTGCAGGCGCTGTGAAGAGCAACAAGATCACGAAGACAGCCACTTCCGATTTCATGGAAATTGAAAAGCAGCGCGGTATTTCTGTTGCAACTTCAGTAATGGGTTTCGAATATAACGGATATAAAGTCAACATTTTAGATACACCTGGCCACAAAGATTTTGCCGAAGATACATACAGAACTCTCACAGCCGTGGACAGTGTTATCCTTGTAATTGACTGTGCAAAAGGGGTTGAAGAGCAAACGCGAAAACTCATGAACGTCTGCCGGATGCGAAGCACACCGGTGATAGTATTCATCAATAAATTAGACAGGGAAGGACGTGACCCGTTTGCTCTTTTGGACGAATTGGAACGTGAACTTGGCATTCATACAAGGCCGCTCACCTGGCCTATCGGTATGGGTACACGCTTTCAAGGTGTGTACAGTTTGTTCGAAAAACAATTGAAGCTTTTTTCTCCAAATAAAACCCGTATCTCGAATGACATATTTGCCATTGATGACCTCGACAGTCCGCTTCTTGATGAAAATATAGGAGCAGATTCTGCCGTGAAGCTTCGCGAGGAAGTTGGAATAATTGAAGAAGTGTTTGAACCATTCGATGAAGCACATTATCGCGATGCTTATCTTGCACCGGTTTTTTTCGGCAGCGCTATTAATAATTTTGGGGTGAAAGAATTACTGGATACATTTGTAACAATTGCTCCTTCGCCTCAACCGAGGGAAACGAACATCAGGAAAATCGAGCCAACGGAAGAAACATTCAGCGGATTTATTTTCAAAATTCATGCCAACATCGATCCGCATCATCGGGATCGCATTGCTTTTTGCCGGGTTTGTTCCGGTAAGTTTGAGCGTAATAAATATTATCTTCATACACGGCTGGAAAAGGAAGTGCGTTTCGCTACGCCAACAAGTTTTATGGCAAACGAAAAAAGCATTATCGATGAAGCATGGCCTGGCGATGTGGTGGGATTGTATGATACCGGTATTTTCAAGATCGGCGATACACTAACAGATGGCGAGCAATTCGTCTTCAAAGGTATTCCGAGATTTTCACCGGAAGTATTCCGCCAGCTTGTCAATAAAAATCCATTCAAGGCCAAACAATTAGACAAGGGGATTCGACAGCTCTCCGACGAGGGTGTTGCGCAGCTTTTTGTTCGTCAGCAAGGCAATGTAAAAATCGTTGGTACGGTCGGTGAAATGCAATTTGAAGTAATAAAATTTAGATTGCTTCACGAGTATGGAGCGGATTGCGATATACAATCGATGAATATCTATAAAGCGTTTTGGTTCACCTCTTCAAACGAAGAACAGCTTGAACGCTTTCAAGACCTTCAGAACTATCATATTGCTTATGATAGGGATGATCATCCGGTTTTTCTTGCTGAAGGAATCTGGTCGTACAATACAGCACGGGAGATGTTTCCGGAAATCGAATTCCATCTTACATCGGAATTTAAAACCGATGCAGACATTGTCGAGAGCATAGGACAGTGGGGAAAATAATAGCCGGAGAAGACGTACGTCGTTTCTACAGCTCTGAAAAATCTGATACCTCTGTTAGTTACAGTTGATTATTTTTTATTCTTTTACTAAACAGCTCGTTCGCTGGACAGCCTAATTCCCCTTGTTTACAATATCTACAAGTCAATGTCCCGCGAATATAACCATTGCCGGTCGTCGTTAATAACACAAGCATCAATAATGCAGATAACAACAAAATATCAAATTTTAAAATCAATATAATAATCCCAATAACAAATGGTATCAATGATATTAACAGATCGGGAATCAAATCTTTCCAGGTGAAGTCTTTCATGCAGAATTGAGAACTATCGCCTTTTTTAAAAAGCCATGAGCTGAGTCTCCCTTTTCCAAATCCACAGGTCTTGCCCCAATAAAAACAGCTGGTGCAATGATTTCTTATCAGTCTATACTCAAAAAATAAAATAAACAGTAAGTAAAGAAATGAAAAAACCAATCCTAATCTAAAAACTATTAGAAAGCCAAGTATATAAATACCCAATGAAACAAAATTGGATAAAATCACAATCCAAATCGGGTAGTTTTCATATCTTTTTATTGTTTTCATGTTTTATATGTAGTACTTTTATTTGCAATTAATATTTAGCCTAATCGACGTTTCGCTGAGTTTTATCCGTAGGCCCGCACAATACGTCTAGTTAGGAACGTACTTGGAGGCTTTTGTAAAAACAGCATTGTTGGGTGTCTCGTTGCCGTAAGATTTGTGATTGTATCCGTTAAGCTCGAGAACTTGACGAATCAGATAACCAGTAAACTGCTTCACCCTATCCGCACGGACGGTCTCACCAAAAGCCTGCAAAATGTCATTTGCGATTGACTCCGCCGCAGGGCGATTGTTTTCAGATGCGGCAATCATCTTCTGAACAATGTGAGTTTGTGTAAGGAGAGTCCAGAGTTGCGATCCCCAGACTGGTTCTACATCTGTAAAAGGCCCCGTGTTGTAGGGTTGCATAGTCTATTGTCCTTTTATTTAAATTGTACGTTTCCATAAGAAGAAGACGAAAAATGAGACATCTTGAGCTCCACTCGGTAGATTCCTTTTGGAATATGTCGCACCCAAAGAAATCGATATGAACCTGCATGGCAAAGGCCGACAATAACTGTATCAACGGGAGAACCATGCTCTTCTTAGTAAGCAAGGATCGAGATATTCTGGGCAACGGGGCTAGTATAAGGAATGAACACTGTATCTGATGTTGTAGGGTTCGGATACGCGGGACCGAAGGAGAGACCCATAGGAACTCCAGGAAGAGATATAGACTGGGGTTGCCACTGGGATGTATCGGTGTCTACCACTACCTTACCTGTGAAGTCTGTTTGAACGATAGGACTTGAGTTTGTTATATCTTCGACGCTGTCGGTGTGGTTTTTGCAACTGGAGGCAGTAATGATGACTGAAATGCAAATTGCGAAATATCGAATCATAGTAATTACTCACGTTTCTGTTATTGATGAGTGGTAGTGGCTATTGATATTGCCCACAATAATGTTACAACGTTTTCCAATGAACATCAAGATTTGGCAGGCTCTTTAAAGGTTGCGGGTTCTTCCAATTCTGCAAACTAATCGCCCTTATCTCGCAGAACTGCGAATTCTATTTGTAGTTGTGGACATATTTTGCGAAATTTCAATACAAATACGACTTGGCAGAACGGAACAATTTTTGCCTGAGTATATATAGATTACGTTTTTATCAATAATAATATAGAAAAGAGAAAAATACAATGTCAGATGCAAAGAATGGACGAGTAAAAGTTACTATTGATGGTAACGAAGCAGCTGCTTATGTAGCTCATAAACTAAATGAGGTCATTGCGATTTATCCCATTACACCTTCCTCCAACATGGGTGAGTGGGCGGATGAATGGTCAGCGCAAGGACGCAAAAATATATGGGGTACGGTTCCACAAGTTGTGGAAATGCAAAGTGAAGGCGGTGCCGCAGGAGCCGTGCACGGTGCTTTGCAAACCGGAGCACTTTCCTGCACATTTACAGCTTCACAGGGCTTGCTGTTGATGATTCCCAATATGTTTAAAATTGCCGGTGAATTAACTTCAACGGTTTTCCATATTGCAGCGCGAACTATAGCTACGCATGCACTGTCCATCTTTGGCGATCACAGCGATGTCATGGCGACACGCCAATGCGGTTGGGGAATGTTGTCTGCAAACTCGGTGCAGGAAACAATGGATCTAGCGCTTATTGCTTATGCTTCAACATTTGAATCGCGAATACCATTCATTCACTTCTTCGATGGCTTCCGCACATCGCACGAAGTTATGAAAATAGAACAATTGAGCGACGCTGATATCAGCGCGATGATCGATGATGAATTAATTCAGAAACATCGCGAGCGCGCGCTTTCTCCGGATCATCCAGTTCTTCGCGGCTCTGCACAAAATCCAGATGTATTTTTCCAGGCACGCGAAGCGGCAAATCTTTACACCAATGCAGTGCCGGGTATTGTGCAAAAAGTGATGGATAAATTTGCGAAACTTGTCGGACGTGAATATAAGTTGTTCCAGTACGTTGGTGCACCGGATGCAGAACGCGTTATTATTATGATGGGTTCCGGCGCGGAAACTGCACAGGAGACAGTTGAATATTTGATCGAGAAAGGTGAAAAAGTCGGTTTAATAAAAGTTCGTCTCTACCGTCCATTCTCCATCGAACATTTTGAGAAGTCGCTGCCTGCAACAGTTAAGAATATCGCAGTGCTAGATCGCACGAAAGAATCCGGCGCCGTCGGTGAGCCGCTGTATCTTGATGTCATCACATCATTGAACGAATCTCTTGCCGCAGGTAAGGCACCTTTCAAATCCATGCCGCGTGTCATAGGCGGACGATATGGACTATCGTCTAAAGAATTCACGCCGACGATGGTGAAAGCGGTCTTCGACGAAATGAAGAAGCCTCAGCCGAAGAATCATTTCACAGTCGGCATCAACGACGATGTCTCGCATACAAGCTTAGAGTGCGATACGAACTTCAGTGTTGAAAGAGATGATGTTGTTCGTGCTATTTTTTATGGCTTAGGCGCCGATGGTACAGTTGGAGCCAATAAGAATTCTATTAAAATCATTGGCGAAGACACTGAGAATTATGCACAAGGGTATTTTGTATATGACTCAAAGAAGTCCGGCTCCACAACAACATCGCATTTGCGTTTTGGTCCGCGTCCGATTCATTCCATTTATCTCATCGACCGAGCAAGTTTTATTGCGTGCCATCAATGGTTCTTCCTTGAGAAGTTCAACGTGCTGCAGGCGGCAATTCCCGGCAGTACATTTTTATTGAACAGCATCTACAGCAAAGATGAAGTCTGGAATCGCTTGCCGCGTCATATTCAGAAACAGCTCATTGATAAAAAGATGAAACTGTTTGTTATCGACGCCTATGACGTTGCGAAGAAAACCGGCATGGGCAGCCGCGTGAACACTATTATGCAAACCTGTTTCTTTGCCATCTCCGGTGTCTTGCCGAAAGAAGAAGCGATAAAAGCGATTAAATATTCTATTCAAAAGACGTACGGCAGAAAAGGCGAAGCAGTTGTCGAGAAGAATTATCAGGCAGTTGATCAAACCCTCGCAAATCTCTACGAGGTAAAAATTCCTTCCAGCGTATCGAGCACTATCGAAATGCCGCCTGTGGTCTCTGATAAAGCGCCTGATTTTGTTAAAAATGTTCTGGCAAAAATTATCGCTGGTGATGGTGACCAGCTTCCCGTATCTGCAATGCCGAACGACGGCACATTTCCAACAGCTTCCGCACAATGGGAGAAGCGTAACATCGCACTCGAGATTCCAGTATGGGAAATGGACATCTGTATCCAGTGCAACAAATGCGCAATTGTATGCCCGCACGCAGCGATTCGAACAAAGGTATTCGATCCAGCAAAACTTGCATCAGCTCCCGCGAACTTTAAATCGATGGATTACAAAGGACCTGAGTACAAAGGTATGAAGTATTCCGTTCAGGTAGCGCCGGAAGATTGCACGGGATGCAGCCTCTGTGTGGAATTTTGTCCAGCAAAGAGCAAGAAGGAAACAAAGGTAAAAGCGATCAATATGAAGCCCCAACCGCCAATCCGCGATCAAGAAAAAGCGAACTTTGAATTCTTCCTCAATCTGCCTGAAGTTGACCGCCGAAATGTGAAAGTTGATACAGTAAAAGGATCACAATTTCTGCGTCCATTGTTCGAGTTCAGCGGCGCATGTTCCGGCTGCGGAGAGACACCATATATCAAATTAGCCAGTCAGTTGTTTGGCGACCGCATGATGGTTGCGAATGCCACCGGCTGTACATCTATTTTTGGCGGCAACTTGCCGACGACTCCGTGGGCGCAGAATATTGATGGACGCGGGCCTGCGTGGTCGAATTCACTGTTTGAAGACAACGCGGAATTTGGTCTTGGCATGCGATTAACTGCAGACAAGCTGAATGCAATGGCAAAAGAGTATGTTACAGAACTTTCACCCGATATCGGTGTTGATCTTGCCACAGCACTTATTGAAGCCGTGCAAAAGAGTGAAGCTGAAATCTACGAACAGCGTGAGCGCGTGAAGATTTTGAAAGACAAGTTAGCAGTTATCGATAAGCCGGAAGCGAAACGCCTATTGACGCTCGCCGATAATCTTGTCAAGCGGAGCGTCTGGATAATGGGCGGCGATGGCTGGGCATATGACATCGGTTACGGCGGATTGGATCATGTCCTTGCATCTGGAAAGAATGTCAATGTTCTTGTTCTCGATACGGAAGTGTATTCCAATACTGGCGGTCAAATGTCAAAATCAACCAATCGAGCGGCTGTTGCAAAATTTGCCGCAGCAGGCAAACCGACAGCGAAAAAAGATCTCAGCCTAATGGCAATGATGTATAATAACGTTTATGTTGCACGCGTGGCAATGGGTGCAAACGATGCACAAACTGTGCGTGCATTCATCGAAGCAGAGGCGTACGACGGTCCGTCCATCATTATTGCATATTCGCATTGTATCGCACACGGTATTGATATGGCGTGCGGCATGACAAATCAAAAAATCGCAGTCGAGACTGGCTACTTCCCGCTCTTCCGATATAATCCGGAACTAATAAAAGAAGGGAAGAATCCATTTAAGCTCGATTCAAAAGCTCCCAAGGGTGCGCTTACAGACTTCATGTCAATAGAAACACGCTTCAATGTATTGACAAAAAGTGATCCGGATCGTGCAAAAGAATTATTAAAACTGGCGGAAGGAGATGTAAAAATCCGTTGGGCGCTCTACGAACAGTTCGCAAACGAAGGCGGTAACGTACAAACTCCCACTGCGAGCTAAGAAATACACATCTTCAATAATTGTATAAATTCAGTCCGCCCTGGAACTTGCAGGGCGGTTTCTGATGTTCCTTTTTACGAAGAAGAGTTCAATTCATTATTTTTAAAGGAGAGGTACAAATGAATTTATCAACCACGTATCTTGGAATGAAATTAAAAAATCCAATCGTTGTATCAGCGAGTCCGTTATCACGCTCGATGGAATCCATGCACCGACTTGAAGACGCAGGGGCATCGGCAATTGTTATGCACTCGCTGTATGAAGAACAGATCGCACACGAAACCGATGAATTAGATCATTACAAGACATACGGTACTGAAAGTTTTGCAGAAGCACTTTCCTATTTTCCAGATACCGGTGATTACCATTTAGGTCCTGAAGAATATTTGGAATTGGTAGCAAGAGCAGCAAACAAGTTAGAGATTCCTATTATAGCCAGTCTCAATGGTGTCACACCGGGCGGCTGGACTAATTATGCAAAGAAAATGGTAGAAGCCGGCGCATCGGCGTTGGAATTGAATATCTATTATATTCCAACTGATGGAACTTTGACCGGCGCAGAAGTTGAAAACCGTTATGCAGACATGGTAAAACAAATGCGTAGCACAGTGAAAATTCCACTCTCAATCAAATTGAGCCCGTTCTTTAGTTCCATTCCGAACATAGCACAGCGTCTTGTGCGTGAAGGTGCTGATGGCTTAGTACTCTTCAATCGGTTCTATCAACCCGATATTGATCTCGAAGAATTAAATGTGAAGCCGGATGTTGGGTTGAGCGATTCGTACGCGAATCGGTTGCCAATGCGCTGGATCGGAATTCTCTATGGGAAATTGAAAGCGAGTTTAGCGGCAACAAGCGGTATCCACACGGCAGAAGATGTGCTCAAGCTTACAATGGTTGGGGCAGATGTGACGATGATGTGTTCAGCGCTGCTGATGCACGGTCCGGAGCATATTGGCAAAGTATTAAAGGATGTCGAGCATTGGATGGAGGAACATGAATACGAATCCATCGAACAGATGAAGGGAAGTCTCAGCCATAAATCCATTGCCGAACCCTCTGCCTACGAACGAGCGAATTATATGAAAGCGCTCAATCGTTATAAACTTCTTGTCTAGGAACTGATTACTCTTTACTCGTGTTCTTGGGTAAAGAGAATCGGTATGAGAAAGCCTGAAAAGAATCAGATGAGAAAAAAAATCTTGATGAAAGCACTTGGTAAAGACTTGGACAAAATGTCCAAATCCCTATGGGTGGGTTCACTCAAAGATGGAAAAGACCTTATCTGTCCGTTCTGTGATCAACCGATTCAACCATGCAAATCACATCCATCGGCGATGTGCGAGCGAATGCTACTTGGTGGAACCGAAGGAGAAGAACTTAAAAATGCGCTGAAAAATTCTTCCGTCGGTCGTTTGGGCGTGTGTCTCTCCTGCGGCAAACAAATTTCGATGGCACATTTCAAGAAGCATCCAACTGCTGAACTCTGCACACATTGCGTAAAGAAGGGTAAAAAACGAAGGTAAATAAACTAGCCTAAGAATAGACAACAGCAACAGTTTAAACCAATTCCTAATACCCAATTCTTAAAATCAAATGTCGATTGCAAAAAGCAATCAACGATAATCTTCTTTCCATTCTAAAATAATTTGACCGTCCGGGTCCACACTATACAAGCTATCCTACAGCGCAGGAGATGGTCAAGTAACTTAAAGTCTCAGAAATTTTGTTCAGATCGTTATATTTCGCAAAATAAATTATCCACCTCTTGACAAACAGAAAAGAATTTCGTACTGTATAACAGAAATTATTTACTCAAATACAGTGGAACAGAAAAACCATATCGCCTTCATTTCAACAAACAGCACCGCCTCTACAAGCGCCGTGTCTATGGTTGTTCTGTCAACTAGTACCGTAATTGTACCGCTGACTCTTATTCTTAGCCGCGTGCTTACTCTTAGCCTTATTATTGTAGGCTGAGAAAAGCCAGAGGCTGACGAAGCACACCGAAATCGGTATCCAATAAATTCAGGTCTTGCAACGTTCGCCTCTGGCAGATGAAAAAGTGCGTTATTTTCTGTCAGAAAGGAATGAATTATGCGTAGCGACCAAATTAAAAAAGGTTTTGAACGTGCACCGCACCGAGCTCTTCTTCGCGCAACCGGCGTAAAAGAGGAAGACTTCGGCAAGCCATTTATTGCTGTTGCGAATTCCTACGTGGATATCGTACCAGGCCATGTGCACTTGCAAGCATTCGGAAAGTTAGTGAAAAATGCTATCCGTGCGGCGGGTGGCGTACCATTCGAGTTTAACACTATTGCCGTAGATGACGGAATTGCGATGGGGCATGTCGGAATGAAATACAGCCTGCCTTCCCGCGAACTCATCGCCGATTGTGTGGAAACGATGATCGAAGCGCATGCTTTCGACGGCATGGTATGCATACCAAACTGCGATAAAATTATTCCGGGAATGGTAATGGCTGCTCTTCGAACGAATATTCCTACGATATTTGTTTCTGGGGGGCCGATGAAAGCCGGAAAAACACCGGATGGAAAAATAGTGGATTTAACTTCCGTATTTGAAGGAGTTGGTGCATATAAATCTGGTACAGTAAATGAAAAGTGGTTAAAGGTACTTGAGCGTTACGCGTGCCCATCGTGCGGTTCATGCTCGGGTTTATATACTGCTAATTCAATGAACTGTCTATTAGAAGTACTTGGGCTGGCATTGCCTTACAACGGTACGGCACTTGCTAAGAGCAAAGAACGAAATGCGCTTGCCACTGAAGCAGGGAAACTTATTCTGAAACTTGTTGCAAAGAATATTTGCCCGCGCGATTTGGTTACGCAGGATGCTATTGATGATGCATTTGTGTTAGATATGGCAATGGGTGGCAGCACAAATACGGTTCTTCACACATTAGCTTTCTGCGATGAAATCGGATTGGAATATCCGCTCTCGCGTATTAATCGGGTAGCAGATAAAATTCCGCATCTTACCAAGATCAGTCCGTTTGGTCCATGGCATGTTGAAGATTTGCACAAGGCGGGGGGAATTCCTGCACTCTTGAAAGAGGTGACGAAAAAAGGAGATAATATTCTTCATCTTGACCGGCTCACTGTAAGTGGAAAGACCATGCGGAATATTATTGCGAAAGCAAAAGTAAAAAACTCGGAAGTCATTCGACCTGTGAAAAATCCACATTCGGAAAAAGGCGGATTGGCTATTCTCTTTGGTAATCTTGCACCCGAAGGCGCGGTTATCAAGATGGCCGGTGTCTCTGCTATTTTGCGTAAGCATAGCGGACCGGCACGAATTTTTGAAAGTCAGGAAGATGCGCAAGCAGGAATTCTTGCGGGACAAGTACAAGCAGGCGATGTGGTTGTGATTCGTTATGAAGGGCCTTGCGGCGGACCCGGTATGCAGGAAATGCTTTCTCCGACCTCGGCGATTGTAGGGATGGGACTCATTGAAAAAGTCGCGCTGATTACCGACGGTCGCTTTTCTGGTGGTTCACGCGGCACATGCATCGGGCACATTTCGCCTGAAGCGGCTGGCGGGGGCCCTATTGCCGCGTTGCGTGCTGGTGATACAATCGATATCGATCTGGAAGCAAGAACATTGAACGTTCGCCTGAGTGATGAAGAAATCCGTTCGCGTATTGCAGTGCTGCCGAAATTCGAATATCGCACAACAAGCAAATGGCTCCGGCGGTATTCAAAGTCTGTTACAAGTGCGAGTACCGGCGCAGTGTTAAAATCATAAGATGTAAAAGTATGACGGATGCGTTTCTAGAAAGAAACCTCCGGCATGAAAAAGGTGTTGAGAAAATCGTGCCAGCAACAAAAACAAGAAATAACCGGATTCGAAATTTTCATACGGTGTCTTGCGGCAGAAGGAGTTGATGTAATCTTCGGATATCCGGGTGCATCGATCGTCGGTATTCATGATGTTCTCTACAATCTCAAGACCAGAAAGATAAAAGATATTGAAACAGAAGAAGATGGAACGATATCAAACAATAGAAGGAATAATGCAATGACTCCGACAAAAGCATATGACAATCATCAAGGCAAGACGATGACAGGGGCAGAAATATTTGTACGGAGCCTTGTTGAGGAAGGTGTAGATACGCTTTTTGGATATCCGGGCGGTGTAGTTATTGGTATTTACGATGTGCTGCATGATTTAACGCATATCAAACATATTCTCACGCGGCATGAGCAGGGAGCAACACATGCAGCCGAGGGGTATTCCAAAGCAACCGGCAAACCTGGCGTGGTGCTTGTGACATCGGGGCCCGGTGCAACGACTGCTGTCACCGGTATTGCCGATGCATATATGGATTCGATACCTCTTGTTGTGTTTACAGGTCAAGTTGTCACGAATCTCATCGGGAACGATGCATTTCAAGAGGTGGACATTGTCGGTATCACTCGTCCGATCACGAAACATAATTTTCTTGTTAAAGATGTTAATGATTTGGCAAGTACTGTTAAGGCGGCATTTTATATCGCCACCACCGGACGTCCGGGTCCTGTGCTGGTTGATTTGCCGAAAGATGTTCTTGCGGCGAAAGTGGTTTTTGAATATCCTAAAACGATTTCGCTCCGTAGTTATAATCCAGTCGTGGAGGGGAATTTTAGACAAATCAAAAAGGCAGCAGAACTTCTCAATGAAGCGAAACGGCCTCTTTTATATGTCGGTGGCGGTGTTATCAGTTCAAACGCATCTATGGAAGTTCGTGCACTTGCGGACAAACTGCATGCGCCGATAACTACAACACTGCATGGATTAGGTGCGTATCCTGAGCAGAGTAAGCTGGCGCTCGGCATGCTGGGGATGCATGGTACCTGGTACTCCAACATGGCTGTCGATCAGTGTGACGTGCTTGTTGCTATTGGTGCACGGTTTGATGACCGTGTGACTGGAAACGTAAAAGAGTTTGCAAAGGATGCGAAAAAAATTCATATCGACATTGATCCGTCTGCTATCAGTAAAAATGTTCCGGTGGATGTTCCTATCGTCGGAGATGTGAAACGTGTTCTCAAACATTTGAACGAACTCGTGAAACCGCTGGATACAAAAGAATGGTTAAATACTATTGATAAATGGAAAACAGAACATCCATTACGATATAAGCATGACGGATCACTTCGAGTACAGCATGTTATTCATAAGCTTGGCGAAATCACAGACGGCGATGCCATCGTTGTGTCCGATGTTGGTCAATCGCAAATGTGGACAGCGCAATTCTTTAAATGGAAACACCCACGTACACAAATCACATCGGGTGGGCTGGGAACAATGGGATTTTCACTCCCGGCATCGATGGGCGCCGCTTTTGGAAGAAACGACATGCCGGTTTTTTGCATCAGCGGTGACGGCGGTTTTCAAATGAACATTCAGGAATTAGCAACCATTAAACACAATAAACTTCCTGTGAAAATATTTGTTATGAATAATGGATTTCTTGGCATGGTACGCCAATGGCAGGAATTCTTCTGGAAGAAACGATATTCGAATACACGCATTACCAGCCCGGATTTTGTGAAGGTGGCCGAGGCGTACGGTATTCCAGCGCAACGAGTATCATCGCCGGCAGATGTGGAAGGCGCAATCCGTAAGGCACTTGCGCATAAAGACGGCCCGATGCTGGTAGAGTTTGTCGTAGCACCGGAAGAAAATGTTTATCCAATGATTCCCGCTGGACAAACGGTGAACGAAATCATGGATAGTCCTGAGCCATTAGAACAATTGAATGCTTTACACAAAACGATGATTCATGCAAAAGGATAATATTACCGAAAACAGGAGAAAAGACCATGGCATCATCAATGACAAATGAACATGTAAAACGGCACACAATTTCAATGACGGTAGAAAATCATTTTGGCACATTAAATAGAATTGCCGGACTTTTTGCCGCCAAAGGATACAACATCGATAGTCTCACTGTCGGTCCGACTGAAGATGAAACTGTCTCGCGCATGACCATTGTAACGCGCGGTGACGATCAAATCATCGAACAAATTATGAAACAACTTCATAAACTGATCGATACGATTAAAGTTGTAGATTTAACAGAAGATACATTTGTTGACAGAGAACTGGCATTAGTAAAAGTACAATCCACTCCGACAACACGGATGGAGATCATGCAGATTTCGGAAATTTTCCGTACGAAAGTAGTGGATATCAGTCCGAAAACACTGACTATTGAAGCGACGGGCTCACAGCTGAAGGTAGATGCAATCATCAACATGCTCAAGCCCTTCGGTATTAAAGAACTGGCGCGCACAGGCCGTGTAGCAATCAAAAGAGAGTTTCAGGGCGAGGCGTGATTTACAAGTTCAATGAAAAGGTAAAATAAACAGGTATGACTCCAACAATATTAAAAGATTTTCCGTTGTACGATCCGCATAATGAACACGATGCATGTGGAATTGGTTTTATTGTCAACGTGAACGCTGAACGTTCGCATGAAACTATTATGAAGGGGATTCAGATATTGGTGAACCTTGCGCATCGCGGTGCAAGTGGTTCCGATCCGAAAACAGGAGATGGTGCCGGTATTACTATACAAATTCCGCATAAATTTTTTGCAAGAGAATGCGGAAAACTTGGTTTTGCGCTGCCGCCCGAAGGTGATTATGGTGTTGGAATGTTATTTCTGCCGGTTGAACCCCAGCCGCGTTTTGAATGCGAAGCCATCATTGAACGAATTGTGCAGGAAGAAGGATTGAGCATGCTCGGATGGCGTGACACTCCGCTTGATGCAGATGCTATCGGTCGTGTCGCACGTGTATCACAACCGTACATCGAACAAGTATTTATTCGAACTGCTCCCGGCATGACCCGTGACGATCTTGAACACAAATTGTACGTCGTTCGAAAGCGAGCCGAGTCGGAAATTGCAGCGTCGAATATCCAGAATAAAAATTTCTTTTATGTTCCATCGCTTTCTTCGTATACTATTATTTATAAAGGATTACTGATCGCGCCGCAGATTGCACGTTTCTACAAAGAGTTGTCGGATCCCGACACGATGAGCGCTCTCTGTCTTGTGCATCAGCGGTTCTCAACAAATACATTTCCAAGTTGGCAGCTTGCACATCCATTTCGCTATATTTGTCATAACGGAGAGATTAATACTTTACGTGGCAATGTGAACTGGATGCACGCGCGCCAATCGGTACTGAAGTCGGCGGTATTTGGTGATGAAATCGCAAAATTATTCCCCATTATCCAACTAGGTGCAAGCGACTCTGCAGCATTAGATAATGCGGTAGAATTGATAACGAGAAGTGGGCGCAGCCTTCCTCATGCAATGACAATTCTTATTCCTGAGGCTTGGGATGCGGATACCGGAATGTCGCCGGAGAAACGCGCGTTTTATGAATACCATGCATCATTGATGGAACCATGGGACGGCCCTGCTGCGGTTGCGTTCACCGATGGGCGTGTGATTGGTGCAACACTCGATCGGAATGGACTCCGTCCTGCGCGTTATTTGATAACGCATGATAATTTTTTGATCATGGCGTCTGAAGCGGGCGTATTGGACATTGAACCGGAAAACGTAAAACACAAAGGGTGTCTGGAACCGGGCAACATGTTGCTTGCCGATTTGACGGAAAAGAGAATAATTCCGGATGAAGAAATCAAAGCTAGGCTTGCAAAGCGTCAGCCCTATGCTCAATGGATTCAAGAAAATCAAATTCGGTTAGATCAGCTTGCAGAACCACCGCGCGAGATCGGTTTCAGCCCAGAAGATTTACTGAAACGACAGCGCGCGTTCGGGTATACGGACGAAGATATTCGAATGATAATGGTCCCAATGGCAGTAGATGGACAGGACCCTGTCGGTTCGATGGGTGCGGATACACCGCTGGCATGCTTGTCGGATAAACCACAGCCATTGTTCAATTACTTTAAACAAAATTTTGCGCAGGTTACGAATCCGCCAATCGATTCAATCCGCGAAGAATTGGTGATGTCGCTGACAAGTTACATTGGAACGGAAGGCAACCTTTTGGATGAAACGCCTCAGCATTGTCACACGCTGAAACTGCCTGAACCAATACTGACAAACCGCGATCTGGAAAAAATGCGGCGTGTCTCGCAGGGTGATTTTCTTGCAACCATGCTGCCGATGCTCTTCCGGGTTGATGGTGGAGAAAAAGAACTCGAACGTGCATTAGACGGTCTCTGCCGCCGCGCGTCATTGGCAATTAAATCAGGTTATACAATTATAATTCTTTCTGATCGTGGAATTGATGAAGAATATGCAGCGATCCCGAGTTTGTTAGCATTGACTGCAGTGCACAATCATCTTATCCGGGAAAAAACCCGTACACAAGTGGCACTGGTTGTGGAATCAGGTGAACCGCGCGAAGTGATGCATTACTGCCTGCTGATCGGATTTGGTGCAAGTGCGGTCAATCCATATCTTGCAATCGAAACACTGGAAGAACTTTCAAATCGTGAATATTTTCTGGAGGACCTTACACTTGAAAAAGCAATTTACAACTATAAAAAGGCGGTGAATAAGGGAATACTCAAAACGATGTCGAAAATGGGTAT
>Ga0187861_10000167_pt1 | contig 86439 bp, 78 predicted proteins | sample June2016WEW_10_1_3_FD_132986 | JGI IMG/M metagenome (GOLD analysis project Ga0187861, IMG submission 132986) | Peatland microbial communities from SPRUCE experiment site at the Marcell Experimental Forest, Minnesota, USA - June2016WEW_10_100 | ecosystem: Environmental > Terrestrial > Soil >...
CCGGGCTCGTGCTGAACGCGCCGTACACGAACGCGTTTACCCTTTTGACGATAAGCGCGGATCTGCGCTCCCCGCGGACCGCGACCAGGTCGCGAGTAAAGAAGTCAGAGTGGGATGTAGATACCTCGATTTGAGTTTCAAGGTGATCTCTCACCTCGATCGCGGCCGGATCGGCACAACCGACCAGGAAATACCCGGCCGGCATGTTGACCGTCGGCAGGATATTCAGGTCCCAAAGCATCGGAGCACCGATGCTGCCCGGATTGCCGAGCAGGTAAATCCCGAAACTGGATTTGATTCTTCGAATTTTCCAGAAATCGGTCGGATTTAACACGACAAACGTCGGAGGGAGCTCCTTCGAAATCTGCAGCTGTTCCACCGCACAGGCGATGACGTCGATGTAGTTCCACCCAGCGTTTACCGGTACCAGAAGGGCAGTGTTGAATGCCTGAGCCTGCGGGATGATCCCATGAAGCCCGGTCACCCCATCCCCGGCGAGAAAGCCAATTTCTTCGGCGAGGTCCACATAGTACGTCAGGCTGTCGGAGACTCACAATAGTTGCACTCCCGCAGCGGATGGCTTGTTTTCCAAGTCGGCCCCTGAGGCTTATATATGGATGATTCTAAACCTGAAAGGTACAGATCATGCCGTATTGAAAGAGCATCTGGCACAGCTCGGGCGAGATGACTGCAAATAGGGATTGTCCGCTGTCCAGACGAGACTGTGATGAGACACAGGCTCCAGGAGATGACTGAGATCGTCGATATAGGCCGGAAGACCGGCCTTTTTCATATGCCGATGATGAAAATCAGGCGGCGCTTCGATCAGGGACGCTTAATCACAACCGGACGCCGCACGACGCAGACCGCATAAACTTCCGATGGGACAATGGCTCCCTTACTGTCGAGCGCTGGAACGAAGCGCCAGCTCCTGGCAGCCGCGGCGCAAGCGCCGGTGATGTCACCCAGGTCTTTCACGATGCGCACCTTCGAGACCGATCCCTCTGCGTTTACATTGAGACGCAGCACCACACTTCCTTCGGCCTGAGAAGTCGGCGGATAAGCAGGCTCGACCACGGTTTTTGGATAAGCCAGACCTGTGACAGGTTTTGCCGCGGACAGATGACGCGTAGAGTCCCCGGTGGAATAGAGGGTGGGCGCGCGAAAACTAAAAACAACGAGGACATTCCCGTCGTCCGAATCTTTGAAGCGCCAGCCGGACAGAGCGGCCTTCGCGGCGTCGCCGAAAGGATTATCTGCCTGCAGAACCTCTATGCCGGAAACGGACCCTGCGGAAACGTGCAAGAGAGCGACGACGGTTCCGCCGTCGACAGCCATGGGAGGATAACCAGGACCAACAACGGTAACCGCCTGAGCAATGGCAAAAAGGAGAAACCCAAGGGCAAGCTGCATAATCCCCCACTTCCAGGGGAACAAAGAGGAAAGCTCTCTCTGCCACCCTCTCGCGCGGAACAGTATCCTGCTTCATCTACTTTAGGCTCGATCGAACCCGATTTCAAGGCAGCGCGCTGCGACGGGGCTAACCAGTGATCGCGCTCCGGGCCTTCTCAATGAGTGCATCCAATCCGGTGGTTTTGCCGCCGTGCGTTCCCTTGTAGAGCACTTCCAAGAACTGCCTGGCCTTATCGGAAACAGGGCATCTCAAGACGTAACATTTTGCCAGAGCCTCCATGGCCTCCGGCAGCTTGTTTTGTTGTCTTAAGGCCGTGCCCCAAAAAAAGTAGGCCTCGCCGACCTTCGGCCTGACCTTCAGCAACGCATCAGACTGAAGCGCGAGAGCATCCCATTTTGACTGGGCATTGTCTTCCTGCAAGATCTGGTAATAGTTCTGGAGGACATAGGTCTCCAGCTGGGACTTGGGCCGATCTTTAAGAAACTGCACAAATTCCTCGCCGCGTTTCATCGGATCCTTGATTGCCATCATCTTCTGGAACCGATCGTAATCGGCCCGGTATTGCTCTTCTTTAGCGGCATCGTCCTGTTGCGCGTATAGCCGTATGGATCCCATGCACAGAACCATTCCCAATAGAGGCAACAACATTTTTGCGGTTCGCATACGCCACCTCACCTGATCGCTATTTACAAACGGACTGTAACATGTAAAATAAACGCGCACCTTGGGCGCCTAGCTCAGCTGGTAGAGCACTGCGATCACACCGCAGGGGTCACAGGTTCGAGTCCTGTGGCGCCCACCAGGTCCAACCCCGACCCCTCAAAACCCACTTGGACGATCAACGTATTGCTTCTCTAGTGCCGCCTCTCAACGTGGTGACAGCCGGGAATTGATATTTCGAGTTGCCTGATTGGCTAGAGAAGCAATCTGGCCGCGACCGTCCCTGGTCAGGCTTTGCAGGACCGGGAGAGCGCGCTCGTCGCCGATCAGACCTAAAACCTCGGCCAGTCCCTCGCGTACATTTACGTTATTGTTCTTCACCTCGGCATAGAGTTCCGGCAACTCGTCCGCCTTGAGCTCCAGCAAAAACATGTGTGCTTCCTCATCGGTCTTACTGCTCCCGAGGCTATTGACAACCTCGTCCAGGAACTCCCTGCGTCCCATACGAAAAAGCCCGTACGCCATCGCGGTCTTGATGCGCGGGATGGATTCGTGGAGCCAATCGCGCGAAACCTCCGAAACCATGTCGCGATTTCCGAGCCGTGCAAGACCTTCCACGGCATGCAGCCGTAACGCATCATCCTGGTTCTGTTTTTCCTTGGTAAACAACGGCGAGGCGGAAGGATCCGCAATAAAGGCCAGCGCATCAAGCAGAGATTCGCGGTAAGGTTTGTCGATCAGCTTTACCGGCAGCGCCGATTCTTTCTCATAAAGCCGTACCATCTCCGCAGTCACTTCGTGATAGCGCAGCCGCCCGATCGCATACACCGCTTCATTCCGAACTTTGTAATCGTTGTATTCCAAGTAACTCATCAGATCGCGTGCGGCCGACACGTCGCCGATTTTGCAGATGGCACGTATGATTTCGAAACGGATCGCGTTCGTCTGGCTCTGATGCAAAGCCTCGACCAGGGCCGGGACTGCCGCCTTTCCCTTGAGGATTCCCAGTGCCCGCGCTCCCTTCAACCGGAGGCCATCCTCCGTGTCTTTCAGCCGGTCCCGAAGAGCCGCGATGGCGCTCGCATCCACTCTTACATCCGGCTCGATCACCACATCCGCCCATTCGTCCGACCATGGATTGAAGAAGTTGGCGACTTTGTTCAGAGTGCCGACCAGGCCTCCTCCCTGTGGGATGTACAGGTTAATCAAGCCGAGGATGCACTGATCGCGGATTGACGCATCCGAGTCTGCACTGAGCTTGACAAAAGCAGGCAGAGCCCGCATATCGCGCATCTTATCCAGTGCGCCGACGATTTCCCGGCGCACGTCCACATTGGGATCCGGCGCAGCGGCCACAAGATCCGGCGTGGCCCGCTGCACCTTGTTTTCCCCCAGGAGTCTCGCCGCATCCTTGCGACGCACCAGATCAGGATTTTTAAGATCGAAGATCAAGCTATCAACCGGAACCTGGCGGGAAGGCGGTGATGCTTGAGCATGTGCAATACCACCCGTTAGCGGGCAAAGTAGGATTACTGCAAGCATAGCTTTCGCCACTGCGATTCGGCCCGAGTTCATGATCATGAGAACCTCCGGGAATCTATTTATGTGCAGGCATGCCGCGTGCGGTGCCTTCTCTGATTGACGGATCGGATCCTGTTCCCGACTCGCCAAAGCGCCGCTTGGCCACGTCATAAATAAGCAGCGCGGGCGCCTGCCGCTCATCCGTTTGGTCGCCAGAGACCTCTCTTGGACGTGAATCTGTCGACATCCACACAACTGTTATATTCCATGGAATGCAATTGCCGACAGTACGGGCAGCTCAGGGAGCTGTCCTGGAACAGAGCGCTGTTGGCCGCTTCCCTGCCCGATGTTCGGATGCCGCTGTCGAACATTTTTCCGGTCACAGGGCAACGAACCATGATTCTGTAAACAGGCGGCATCCTGCAGCTCCTGCGAACTCACCTCGTAAGGGTGTAGGGCTTGGCGCGTCAGAGACCGGTACGCGACATAATCAGTGGACGCCTGGATTTTATCAGATTAGTCCACGCTGCCGCATCTAAAAGTAACCGGTATTACCGCACCGCAGCATCTGGACGACACTTCATGCGAACGTAACCACCTTGAGATGTGGTTTGAACGCGACAAGGCAGGATCCATTCTCTCGGGTTTTGTCAGGATCTGCGTCCAGTCAAGAGTCGCGGCCTGCTATTCATGACGAAGGGCTTGGATCGGGTCGATCATGCTGGCGCGCAGCGCTGGCACGAGAGCTGCGCCCGCGGCTGCTGCCGTTAGAGTGATTGACGCAACCGCCACAGTCCCAAGGTCGGTGGCCACGACACCGAAGAGTTGTGACGACACGTACCGGCTAAGTAGGTAAGCGCAGGGGATTCCCAGCGAGAGCCCGATTCCCAGCAAGCCGAACGCTTCCTTCATCACCATCCAGAGGAGAGCGCTCTGCCGCGCGCCGAGTGCCATGCGCAGGCCGATCTCCCTTGTTCGGCGCGCAACCGTCAAAGCCATCACGCCATAGAGACCGACTGCGGCCAGCAGAGTCGCCAATGCTCCAAAAGCCACCGAGATCGTCGCGCTCAAGCGCTCGGTGCCGAGCGTTTCGTCGAGTTGGTCCTCCAGCGTCTTCATCTCATAGATCGGCATCGTCGCGTCCAGTTCCAAAACCTTCCGGCGTAACGTGACAAACATGCTGGCCGAATCGGCAAAAGTGCGTACGTAGAACGCCACGGCAACCGGCTGATTCATTTGGGGGAACGGAAAGAAAACCTGACGGCGCACCCCTTGCCGCGGACCTTCGTTCAGCGAGTCCTCGACCAAGCCGATGATCTCGATGTCGGGCTTTGCCCGGAGGAGAGTGTCCATTCCTATGTGACGTCCGATGGGACTCTGGTCGCCGAAGAAATGACTGGCGAATTTGCGGTTTACGATGGCGACCTTGAGGCGACCGCCGACATCGCGCTCCTCGAAGTCGCGGCCCTCCAGCAGAGGCACTCCCATCGTTCGCCAGTAGCCGGGTGAGATGCCGTTCACGTAGGCCTGGGTATCGTGATCTTCAGCCGGATGGCCCTCTATCAAAAAGTCCCAGTCCGCTTCGCGGCCGCTCAGGACCTGTATCCAAGCATAGCCGGCAGACTTCACCTCCGGCATCGACCGGACGTTCTCCAGCACTTGCTGGTAAAAGACCTTGAGGCGCGGCAGCGGATAGCCGCTACGAGCCGGATCTATTTGGAAGGTGATGAGGTTGTCCATATCCCGGAAACCCGAGTTCGTCTCCTTCAGATTGAGCAGTGTCCTGACAAACAGCAGGGCCCCGGCCACCAACAAAAACGAGAACGCCATCTGCACCGTCACCAGGCTCTTTCGCAGTCTCACCGAACTGCGACTTCCGCTGTTCGAACCTGCGGCTTCCTTCAGCGTGCTCCACAGGTCGACTTTCAGGGCTTGCCACGCCGGCGCCAAGCCGAATAGGAGGGCCGTGGCAAATACCAGCGCGGCGTTGAACGCCAGGATGCGCCAATCCGGCTCAGCCCGCAGGGTAGACAGCATTCCGTTAGAAGACAGCATTCCGTTAGAAGGCAGGAAGCGAAGTAATCCCCGCACCATTGTCACAGCAAGGAGCAGGCCCAGCGCTCCTCCCATCACGGAAAGCACGACGCTCTCCATCAACAACTGCCTCAGAAGCTGTCCGCGCGATGCGCCAATAGCCAATCGCATGGCAAGTTCTTTCTGCCGCGCGGCCGCGCGCGCAGTCAGCAGACTTGCCACGTTGAAGCATGCAATGAGCAGCACCACGCCGACCATACACATCAGCGTCACCAGGACCGCGGAGTCTCTCCTCCGCGAGTACGAGTAGCCGTTGGCTACCGACTCCGTGAGAACCTTCCTGGCCAGAAACTGGTCGCGGTCGCGTTTGGATATGTTACGAAGAGCGGAGCTTTCCAGTTCGTCGCGCAGGATCCCACTCAACAGCGGCTGCAGCGATGCCTGCGCCGACTCCATCGTGTAGCCGGGCTTCCGGCGCGCGAAAATCTGGACCCATTGCCTGCGCCGATCGCTCAGGTTATCGGACCCAGGTGTCATGAGCGGCTTCATCAGGATTGGAATCCGGATTTGCGGTGAGCTCGCCAGGTCGAACCCGGAGAATCCCGCGGCCGACACCCCCACAATGACCATCGGAAAGTTGTTGACCAGGACCTTCTGTCCGATCACGCCGGCGTCCGCCCCAAAGCGTGTCACCCAATATGGATAGCTCAGCACGACCGACGGGTGACCCTTGTAGACGCGGTCATCCTCTTCCGGCGAAAATACCCGTCCCAACGCAGGCTTGATCCCAAGCGCCTGAAAGTAGTTCCCGGAGACCAGTTCGCCCGTGACGCGCTCCGTCTGGTTTCCCAGGCTGATTGAGAGCGGCGTGTAGTAACGGCAGAAGACGTACGAGAAGGCTGGCGCCCGCTGTTGGAAATCCTGGTACATCGGGTAGGACGAAGCTCTCGAACCCTGGTTGCTGCCCAAGATGGGCCCGGTGGTCCAGATCATCTGGAGCTGCTCGGGATGCGCCACGGGAAGCCGCCGGAGCATCAATTGATCGAGCAGCGTAAAGATAGCCGTGTTGGCGCCAATACTAAGTGCCAGCGACACCACCGCGACCAGGGTGAAAGCCGGACTGCGCGAGAGGAGCCGAAAGGCGTGATTCAGATCCCGCATTGTCGTCTCCAACACAGGCAGCCCACGGCGATCGCGGCAGGCTTCTTTCGCCAACTCCAAGCCGCCCGAGTTCAAGAGCGCGGCGCGCCGAGCCTGGTCCGGCGTCATTCCGAACCGGATGTTGTCCTCAACCTGCATCTGGAGGTGGATCTTGAGCTCCTCCGCCAGCTCACGGTCTCTGGTTTCCTTCTCAAACGCACCAGTTAGCCTGGCCAGGAAGGCGCGGACGGCTCTCATGAGGCCTCCTCGGATGGGGAGAGGAACCTGGCGATGATGGTCGTTGTTCGACCCCATTCCCGCGCTTCCTTCTTGAGTTGCTTCCTCCCCGCACGTGTCAGAGCGTAGTACTTTGCCCTGCGATTGTTGTCCGAAATGCCCCACTCTGCGGAAATGTACCCTTCCTGTTCCAGTTTCAGGAGAGCTGGATAGAGGGTTCCGTAACGCACCACCAGCACGTGTCCACTTGTCTGCTCGATACGCCGGGCAATGCCGTAGCCGTGGAGCGGCCCCAGAGTATCCAGCGTCTTCAGCACCATGAGAGCAAGCGTACCCTGCCAGACATCCATCTTCTCAGTCATGGACACTCCTATTGGATTCCAGTAGCAGAATCTCACAGCCTTAATTGGAAAACAATAGGAATATGCAGGAATCTGGTGCCGACGCCCGGATGCGACCTTCAAGGAGCCTGACGGGAACACATTGCTTGCGAAGGGTGCGTCGTGAGCAATGCCGATTCATTCACCGAGCCGGCTCTTGTGGACGTATTGTCGGCTATCCCGATAAGCAGAGCTCCTAAGAAACAGCCTTAAGGGAAACAGGACCGAAGCGACCGGACCCCAATCCGCGCGCCGCATCCCGCGCGCAAGGAGTCGTGATTCTAACAAGCAATGGCTCGGTAGTCGGGAATGATCTGCCATTCGATAAACCTTCAACCCAGGCGCAACCGGCCTCTGAATGAAATAGGACTTAACTTCTTCATGTCTTTATAACTTATTGTTGGATTTAAGGTTAGCTGGAGCGGGAGACGGGGATCGAACCCGCGACCTCCAGCTTGGGAAGTTACTTCCCGTTTGATTCTACGGAACTTAGGCGTTTCAGGCGACAAACTGCGTGCATACAGAATCAAAAACTTGCGGCCCTTCCTGAATTGTGCAGTAAGCAATAGGGACTGTGCTCTCAGCACGGCCAAGGCCTCTCCGCTAATCAGTTTTGCCGCCGCCAGCGTCCGATCTGTTCACCGGCTACGCGGGAGATTTTCTGGCACGGGGAATATGAGCAGCTTCCGTTCGACGCAAGGCTGTTCGCCAAACCCGAAGGCGTGAAAATCGAAGAGATGCAGCCCTCTAGCGGATACCAGCGGTTCGGTATGGCAGCTTGGTTTCCGGTAAGCCACATAATGTCGATCCGTCCTGCTTGCAGCCTGCGGGCACCATCGAGCTTGCGAAGCGGGTGCTGGTCACTCGCCGGGCGGGAAGTCCGTGGAAGCGGCGAGCTCGGTTTGTGCTTCGAAGTCGGCAATCCGCTTGCGCAGAGTCGTGACGGTGCTCTCCAGAGCCTGTGAGCCGAGCACCATTCGCAGCGGCGCGGGCTTCACATCGACGCTCTCGATGATGCGCGCGGCCATTCGGGCCGGATCACCGGGGGCCAGGCCGTTTTTGGGATCGAGCATCCGCAGGAAGCTGTGTGCCGGAGTTTCGTCGTAGATGGGCATGAGATCTGCCACCTGCGCGCTGCCGTAGCGGAACTCGGTGCGCGCGCCCCCGGGCTCGACAATCGTCATGCCGATCCCGAAGGATGCGACCTCCTGGGCGACTGATTCCACAAAGCCCTCGATGCCCCACTTCGTGGCGTGGCAGAGCGAGTTTCCCGGGAAGGCGACCTGCCCGCCGTAGGAAGAGATCTGGATGATGCGTCCGCCGCTCTGGGTGCGAAGGTGCGGCAGCGCGGCACGGATGAGCTGGATCGACCCGACCAGGTTGGTCGCGACAATTTGTTCGACCTGCTTGTCGGTGAGTTCTTCCGCCGCGCCGAAAAGGCCGTAGCCGGCATTACTGACGATCACGTCGATGCGTCCGAGCCGGGCGAACGAGCGTTCGACAACCTCGCGGATCGCCGCTGTGTCGGTCACGTCGAGCACTTCGGCGTGGAACGACTCAGGATAACGCGCGAGCAGATCGGTAACCTTGCCGGTATCGCGGACGGTTCCGACGACGCAGTCGCTGTGCTCGAGGAGCTGATCGGTGAGCTGACGGCCGAAGCCGCTGCTGACACCAGTGATGAACCATGTGCGTTGTGACATCGTGAATTCTCCTGCCGGTAACTGTTGTAATCGTCAATGTACTCCGATAGACCCCTGCGCCATCGCCTTATCCAAGTCGTCACGCACCGACCTCGGCTCGTCTTCCAGCGGCATGTTCCCCATGTCATGCACGCCGTCCAGGGCACCGCGCGGGTCCGCATCGAGGGGGGCGAACAGCGCGTCGAAGTCGTCCTGTGCCGGGCCGGTGGTCGCGATGAGTTCAAAGGTCCTGCGCAATGCGTGATCCGAGCCGAGGCTGCTGACCAGGACCTCGGCGATCTGGCGTCGCGCAATGACGCCATCGCTGGAATCGCCGGCCTGGCGTGTATCGCCCTGCAGGAGGACAAGCTGGTGCTCGTCCGGACCGTTGTAGTCGAACCATCCGGGTCGCACGATCGTATACGGCAGTCCGCTGGCGCGCACCAGCCTCTCGGAGCGCCGCTTCCAGTCGTGGGCCTCGGTGGCGCGGTTGTGGGCGCCGGTGCGGTTGGTGACTCCGATGGAGGTCATCAGCGCGATGCGCGCTGTCCGCGAACCCAGCGCACCCAGGACGTTGCGCACGCCGCCGTAATCGACACTCTCAGCCCCCACCTTTCCGGCTCCGTCCGAGCCGAGGGTGAACACGACAGCGTCGACACCGTCCACCGCACCGGGAAGCGTGTCGGGGCGGGTGACGTCGCCGGGGACCACCTGCGCTTTTGGGGGAAGCCGACGGGCCTTGCCGGGGGTGCGCACCAGAGCACGCACGGTATGGCCCTGACGGAGTGCTTCCTCGACGACGAGGCACCCGATGCTACCGGTCGCACCAACGACCAGCACGGTCATGTGGGGAATGGTCATAACGTCTCCTTGCTTTTCGGCGTCATGGTGACCTCATCGACGACCCGCAGCGCGTTGAGCGTGCGGGGATATCCGATGAATGGGAGCAACTGGGTCAACACATCGATCAGCCGTGCGCAATTGTTGCCAACCTTGAGGTTTGCGGCGACATGCCCCTTGACCTGTGCTTCGCATCCACCAAGCGAGACAAGCATGCTGAAGGTGAGCAGTTCGCGTGTAGGCACGTCGATGCCTGTGCGCGTGTAGTGGTCGCCGAAGCAGTTGGCCGACAGGTAATGCTGAATGTGCAGCTGGTCTTTGGGCGAGGAGGAGTAAAGCTTCTCGACGACATCGCTGCCGATGATCTGCTTCTGCACCGCAAGGCCCTTCTCCATGCGGTTCTCGGGCATTGTCGTGGACTGGCCCGACAGAGGCAACTCAACGCCTCGCTCGGTGAGCACGTCGTTGGTGGCGTGGATGAAGTCGAAGACCTTTGCCATACCCACGTACGGCACCGCCTGGTAGACGATCTCTTTCAACTCCACCGGAGTGACCCCGACCGTGAGCGCCGCGCCGAGCATGACGCGGTACTCGCGCAGCGCCTGTGAGGCAATCATCGACGCGAGCTGGACCATCAGCCGGGTCCTGGCGTCCAGATTGCCGTGACGGAGCACCTCGTCGAAGGCGAAGTTGTCGAAGGTCTCGATGAGCTCGGGGTCGGTCACCGCCAAGGTGGAGACGTGGCCGGGAAACAGCTCGTCGTGGTTCTTGCGCGCCTGCTCATTGGGAGCCATCGCTATTCTCCTCATCGTCATGAGTATATTAGGCCTAATATTAAAACCGTATGAGGCTTACCCGCATCGTATCGATCCTGGTGCCAGCCGCCAGGCGAGTGCGATCTGCGCCGGTGTCGCCTTCTTCCGTTTCCCGATGCTGCCAAGCAGACTAATCAGCGCCTGATTCGCCTTGAGCGCCTCCGGCGTGAAGCGAGGCAGGGTGCTGCGAAAGTCGGAGCTGGCGAACTTCGCATTTTCGTCGATCTTGCCCGTGAGGAAGCCCTTGCCCAGCGGGCTGTACGGGACAAAGCCAATTCCGAGTTCCTCAAGAGTCGGTATCACTTCCTTCTCCGGAGTCCTTGTCCACAGCGAATATTCGCTTTCGACGGCAGTGACCGGCTGGACTGCGTGTGCGCGACGGATCGTTTGCACTCCGGCTTCGGATAGGCCGAAGTGCTTGACCTTCCCTTCCTGAATCAGGTCCTTCACCGCTCTCGCTACGTCTTCGATTGGCACGTTCGGGTCAACCCGATGCTGATAGAGCAGATCGATGACGCCGACCTTGAGCCGCTTGAGCGAGCCCTCGACAGCTTTCTTGATGTGATCTGGTCGACTGGTCAGGCCCGGCAAACCCGTCGTCCCGCGGGGATCGGAACCAGGATTGAGGTCGAACCCGAACTTGGTGGCGATCACCACTCGGCCACGGAAGGGAGCGAGCGCTTCGCCCACGAGCTCTTCGTTCACGAACGGGCCGTAGAGTTCGGCGGTGTCGAAGAACGTGATGCCGTGTTCAACTGCTGCCCGGAGAAGAGAGGTCATCTCCTGCGTATCTTTGGGCGGGCCGTAGGAACCGCTCATTCCCATGCAACCGAGCCCAAGGGCTGAAACTTCCAGGTTGCTTTTTCCAAGTTTGCGCTTTTGCATCTTCTGAACTCCTATGTTTGATTTAAAGGTCCGACCAACGCTGTTTGCTGAGCTTCAGCGTCGTAGGTCACCGACCGGTCATTTTCAGCGCTCCTTCCGGGAGACGAGCCCCTTCCAGCGTGATCTTCGAGGCGGCTTCGTCGATTTGCTGCACGTTGGCTGCGGTGAGCTCGACTGCAAGCGAGCCGAGATTCTCATCCAGACGGTGCAACTTAGTAGTACCAGGGATGGGGACGATCCAGGGCTTCCGGGCAAGCAACCACGCCAGGGCAATCTGCGCAGGCGTCGCGCCTATTGCCGCCCCAACCTCCCGGAGCAAATCGACCAAGGCCGCATTGGCCTTGAGCGCTTCCGGCGCAAAGCGGGGCACAGTGGAACGGAAGTCGGAGCTATCGAACCGAGTGTTCTCGTTTATCTTGCCGGTGAGAAAGCCTGCCCCCAGAGGACTGAACGGAACGAAGCCGATGCCGAGTTCCTCGACGGTCGGCAGGATTTCCGCCTCCGCGCCCCGGTAAAAAAGGGAATACTCACTCTGGACCGCTGTGACGCGCTGGACCGCGTGCGCACGGCGGATCGTTTGGCCGCCGGGCTCGGAAAGGCCGAAATGCTTGACCTTGCCTGCCTTGATCAGTTCCTTGACCGCACCGGCGACATCCTCGATCGGCACGTTCGGATCGACACGATGCTGGTAGAACAGGTCTATCGAATCCACCTGCAGGCGCTTCAGTGAAGCCTCGGCGACCGCCTTGATATGCTCCGGGCGGCTGTTCAAACCGCCGCTACGCTTTCCTGTTTCGAGATCAATGTCGAAGCCGAACTTGGTCGCGACGACGACCCGTCCTTTGAAGGGCGCAAGCGCTTCGCCCACCAGTTCCTCATTGACGAAGGGGCCGTAAGCCTCGGCGGTATCGAAGAGGGTCACGCCACGATCCACCGCAGTGCGGATGAAGGTGATCATCTCCCCTTTTTCCGGCGCCGGGCCGTAGTTGGCGCTCATACCCATGCAGCCGAGCCCGAGAGCCGAGACTTCGAGGCCACTCTTTCCCAATTTGCGCTTCTGCATAATTTCTCCTTCGGAACCGTTTCTGTCTTCTCTAGCTTAGGATCGATCGCGCCGGAGGCGGTATCCTGATCCTCCCGATTAATTGCCTATTTCTCTCTGCGGTTGAGAAATATCTATGCGTCGCAGAGCCCAGCGGTTATCCTAGGTTAGAGGTAAGCTGAGCCATTGCTATGATAGACCGCAAAGAGAACAAGAGTCCTTTACCAGGCCGAGCTCGCGAATTGCTATCCGAGCTGGCCCGCAAGATTGCCGCGCACATGGGCTCGGCAGAGAATCGGGCAACGCAAATTCCCGGCCTGACGCTCCACCGACGGACCGCCCCGACCGCTCCTTGTTCAGCAACCTACGAACCTGGCATTACCGTGATCGCCCAGGGGCGAAAGCGGGTAGACCTCGGACGAACCACTTTTACCTACGGTGAGTCGCGATACCTGCTGACGTCGCTCGATTTGCCTGTTGTCAGCCAGATCACCGAAGCCAGTGAAGAGGTACCCTGTCTAGCGATGTCGCTGAGGCTCGAAATGCCCGTGATCCGGGAACTTCTCAGCCGGGAAGAGATTCAGGTGGCTGAGGCGCCCTCTGAAAGTCCTGCCATGGCGACCGGTGGAGTTACGGTGGAATTCTTGAGTGCTTGCTGCCGGCTTATGGACCTACTGGACACTCCGCAGGACATTCCCTTTCTGAGCGGCCTGGTTCAACGCGAGATCATTTACCGAATTCTTCGGGGGCCGGAGGGGGCACGCCTTCGAGCGATTGCAACGCTGGGAGATCAGAGCCACCGCACAGCAAAGGCAATCGCGTGGATCAGGGCGAACTATGCGAAGCCCCTACGGGTGGAAGATCTCGCACAAATCGCGGGTATGGGCCTGTCCACGCTGTACAACCATTTCCGGACGCTGACCGCCATGAGTCCTCTTCAGTATCAGAAGCAGCTTCGGTTGCAGGCAGCGCGGGGGCGCATGCTCATCGATGGTCTGGACGCCGCAAGTGCGGCCTTTGAAGTCGGATACGAAAGTGCCAGCCAATTCAATCGCGAATACAGCCGTCTCTTCGGCCAACCACCGATGCGGGATATTCGGACCCTTCGCTCGCCAGGCGCCCCGGCGCTGGAGTCGGTGAGTAGTCGCTAGAACGCAGTCCTACTGGCTTGCCCGCTTCGAACCTCGCAGGGATGCTTGGGGCCGCCGCCGTCAACAAGGTGCCGATCCACGTGGCGCTGTCTACGTGCAGCCGGACCTCAGCCTCGAACAGGCTATGCACACCTCAGGATGTTGAACCTCGTCGGTCCGGCGGTTCTCACTCGCATACGCCGGATCCGAATTGTGCAGTAAGACTGGTGCAAAGGACGTCACCCGAGGTCTGTAAGTTGTTGATTCTATGGAGCGGGAGACGGGGATCGAACCCGCGACGTCCAGCTTGGGAAGCTGGCATTCTACCGCTGAATTACTCCCGCAAGGCTCCAAGCCGCATTCATATTAGCGAATCAGGCTTCGCCAAGTCAATGCTTCAGAACATCTGCGTGCGCCACAGGTCGTGGATATGGATGATCCCCACCACCTTTTGGTTACTGTCGATGACCACCAGACTGGTGATTTTTAGCTCCTCCATCAGGGCGAGCGCTGCCGTGGCCGGCTGTTCTGCCGCAATGGTCTTGGGCGCTCGAGTCATGCAATCGCCTGCCCGCTGGTGCAGCGGGTCCGGCGAACGCTGCAGCAGCCGGCGCAGATCTCCGTCGGAGATCACGCCCGCGAGCTTTCCATTTTCGTCGCTTACGGCCGTCATCCCCAAGGACTTGCGTGACATTTCGTAAATCACCTCGCTCATCGGCGTCAAAATGCTTACCAGAGGTACTTGCTCGCTGCGATGCATGAGGTCGCCAACGCGGAGCAGCTTTTTGCCAATGCTGCCCGCGGAATGAAACTTCGCGAAATCTTCCAGGCGAAAACCCTTTCGTTCCATCAGGGCCATGGCTAGTGCATCCCCCATGGCCATCGCCGCCGCGGTGCTGGTTGTGGGAGCCAGTCCGAAAGGACAAGCTTCGTCGACCACGCTCACATTCAAGTGCACATCGGCAAGGCGCGCCAATGAGGAGTTGGCGTCGCCGGACATGGCGATCAGCGGCAGGCCGAGCCTTTTGATGACGTTGAGAATCTGCAGGATCTCGCTGGTTTCTCCGCTCTTTGAGACTGCGAGCACAACATCGTTTTTTCCCAGCAGGCCAACATCACCGTGCAGTGCTTCCGCTGCATGCAGGAAAATAGCCGGCGATCCTGTGCTGCTCAAGGTGGCGGCGATTTTCTTGCAGACGATGCCGGATTTGCCCATTCCCGTGACCGCGATCTTTCCAGTGCACGCAGCAGCAACCTCCACGGCACGCACAAAAGAAGAGTCCAGGCGAGCAGCCAGAGCACGCACAGCTTCAGCCTCAAGTTCCAAGACTCGTATGGCAGTGGCTATCGGATCGCCGCCAGGCTCGGCCGGGAGGGTCATGATTTTCTCCAAACTGTGGCGTGAATCTCGAGCAGATCCTGCACGAGCCGCGGAAATGAGCGCAAACGAAGCGCGTTGGGTCCATCCGATAACGCTCTCTCGGGATGATCGTGCACTTCGAAAAAAAGCCCGTCCACTCCTGCAGCTACGGCTGCGCGCGCCAGAGGAGGAATGAACTCAGATTGTCCACCGGACCGGTCGCCTGCCCCGCCCGGAGTCTGCACGCTATGGGTGGCATCAAAAATCACCGGTTGCCCGAACGATCGCATGATGACGAGAGAACGAAAGTCGACCACAAGGTTATTGTACCCAAAAAAAGTTCCACGCTCGGTCAACAGAATGTTGCGATTACCTGTCGACAGCGCCTTTTCAAGAACGTTGCGCATTTCCAGAGGAGAGAGAAACTGGCCCTTTTTGAGATTGACGGCGCGGCCGCTGCGCGCAGCGGCGAGAATCAAATCTGTCTGCCGGCAGAGAAACGCTGGAATCTGAAGAACATCCAGGACCTGCGCTGCGGCGCCGATCTGCGCGGATTCGTGCACGTCGCTCAGAATGAGAAGCCCGCTGACGGCGCGCGCCTTTTCGAGGATCCGCAGTCCTTCTGCCAGACCCGGCCCGCGAAAAGAGCCGGCCGATGTGCGGTTGGCTTTATCGTAGGAGGCCTTGAAGATCAGTTGGATGCGGCTTCGCTCCGCGATTGCCGCCAGTCTTTCAGCGATCTTGAGACAGTGTTTTTCGCTCTCGATCACGCATGGTCCAGCGACGAAAAACGGTGGCCCGCCGCGACTCAGTTTCAAGCTGCCAATCGTGACCGGATTCATGAGGTTTCGCTGCAGTGCTGGATTCTAGGCTCGGGCATCCTTGACTTCCACTTCGCGCGGCGCCCGCTGCACCGACTTTCGTTCCAACCGATGCTGCAGCGCAGCGCCGATAAAGCCGGCAAACAGAGGATGAGGCTCCAGGGGCCTGGATTTGAATTCGGGATGGAATTGACAACCCAGGAACCACGGGTGTCCTGGCAGTTCCATCATTTCAACAAAGTTGCGGTCGGGCGAATTCCCCGAAAACTTCATGCCGTAACTGGAAAGAATATCCTCATATTCCCGATTGAACTCATAACGGTGTCGGTGTCGTTCGGAGATTTCCTTTTTCCCATAGACCCGATAGGCGAGAGAGTCCTCGTCGAGAACACATGGGAAGGCGCCCAGGCGCATGTTTCCACCCATGATATCCGTGCCCAGCAGTTCGCGCAGCATGTAAAAAACGCGATGGGGCGCGGCCGCATCGAATTCAGAGCTGTCGGCCTGCAGCCCGCAGACGCTGCGTGCAAATTCGATCACCGCACATTCCATTCCCAGGCAGATGCCGAAGAACGGCACCTTGCGCGTGCGCGCGAACCTGACCGCGCGCAGCATACCATCGATGCCCCGTTTGCCGAACCCGCCCGGAACCAGGATGGCATCGTATTCCGAGAGTTGCTCATCCAGCGTCTCGTCCAGGAGTCCCTCGGATTCGATCCATTTGGGGACGACCTCCACACGATGTGCCAATCCACCATGGTAAAGTGCCTCATTCAGGCTCTTATAGGAATCCTCATATTCCACATACTTGCCGACGATGCCAATGCGCACCAGATCCTGCGGATGCTGATGTCGGTGAATCAGATTTTCCCAAGGGCTCAAATCGGGTTCATGCGCCGGAAGATTCAAGTAGCGCACGACAGCGCCATCGAGTCCTTCGCTGTGGAGAACCAGCGGAACCTCATATATATTTTTGACATCGAGAGCAGTGATCACCTCTTTTTCGGAAACGTTGCAGAACAGTGCGATTTTTGCCTTGATGTCGCGCGGCAACAGCCGGTCTGTGCGGCAGAGCAGAATGTCGGGTTGAATACCGATCTCTCGCAACTCCCTGACGCTGTGCTGTGTCGGCTTGGTTTTCAATTCACCCGACGTGCCGATGAAGGGCACAAGCGTCAGGTGGATGAACAGCGAGTTTTCACGACCCACCTCATTCCTCAATTGGCGGATCGATTCCAGGAAGGGCAGACCTTCAATGTCTCCTACGGTCCCGCCGATCTCAACGATTGCGACATCGACATTCTGTGCTACGCGGCGAATCGTGTTTTTGATTTCGTTAGTGATGTGCGGAATGACCTGTACGGTCTTGCCCAGGAATTCGCCCTTGCGTTCCTTCTCGATCACATTGAGGTAGATTCTTCCGGTCGTCGAGTTATTGTCACGCGTCAAGCGCACAGTGGTGAAGCGCTCGTAGTGTCCCAAGTCCAGATCGGTCTCGGCGCCATCGTCGGTGACATAGACTTCGCCGTGCTGAAACGGGCTCATCGTACCCGGATCGACATTGATGTAGGGATCCAGTTTGAGGAAATTGATTTTGTATCCGCGCGCTTCCAACAGGCATCCAATCGAAGCGCTGGCCAGCCCCTTTCCAAGCGACGAAAGCACGCCTCCCGTCACAAATATAAATTTCATACGTTCCCCATCTTGACTCGATTGCGTCTTTGATTTCCCGGAAATGACGGGGCAAGATTACCAGCCTGTCGCGGCTGAGGCAAGCCAATGTTGCTGGAATGTTACTCGATCCCCAGCGTACGGGCGACCGGTGCGGCAATTGAAAAAACAGACAATCTCAGATTGACGATTGAAAGCTGGCGGGCTCAGGGGCGGGGAGCATTGCCCGGCTTTCAATCGTCAATCGTCAACCTGCAATCGCTAGAAGTTGATCACTTCGATTTCGCGCACATCGCGAACATACTCTTCCGTGGGTTGCGGGTAACGGAAGAGTCTGCCTTCGAAGTTTCTGAGCACAATTTCTTTTTCGTCGAAGCCCACAACATACTCGGGCATCAAGGGAATCTTGCCGCCGCCGCCGGGAGCATCGATGACGAATTGGGGGACTGCAAATCCGCTCGTGTGTCCTCGGAGTGCCTGGATGATCTGCAGCCCCATTTCAACACGTGTGCGGAAATGGTTGGTGCCGCGCGTGAGATCGGTCTGGTAGAGGTAATACGGCCGCACGCGGGCCATCACGAGCTTGTGCATCAGCTCCTTGATCACCTCAGGATCGTCGTTGACACCCTTCATCAGCACGGTCTGACAACCGACGGGTATGCCCGCGTTTGCCAGACGCTCACACGCGCCTCTGGCTTCCGGAGTGAGTTCGCGCGGATGGTTGAAGTGTGTATTGACGAATATCGGATGGTACTTCTTGAGCATGTTGCAAAGCTCGTCCGTAATCCGGCTCGGGAGAACGCAAGGGAATCTGGTTCCCAGGCGTACGATCTCGACGTGAGGGATTTCACGCAGCCTCGATATAATGCTCTCGAGCTTTTCGTCGCTGACCATCAGCGGGTCGCCGCCCGAGAGCAGGACATCGCGGATTTCCTTGTGAGCGCGGATATACTCGATACCGATTGCGATGGTGCGCTCCGTAATATCGCTCGTTCGTCCCACCATTCGTTTGCGTGTGCAGAACCGGCAATACATGGGGCAGCGGTCTGTGATCAGCAGAAGGACGCGGTCTGGATACCGGTGGGTAAGCCGGGTGACCGGGCTGTCTTCATCCTCATGAAGCGGATCCTCGGGAGCGTCCATGTCCTGGAGCTCCTGGATCGAGGGGACCGACTGCATCCAGATGGGATCCCCCTTCTCGCGGATCAGGTTGTAGTAATAACGGGGAATCCGCATTGGATAGACATCGCGGACGACGTCGATTTCATCCTTTTCGGCGTCGAAGTCCTCGCAGACCGTTTCCCCATTGGTGACGCTGTTGCGCAGGTCAAGCATCCACTGTTTCATGGACAACAATTCTCCTTACCGGGAAAATCTCCTTACAAATATCAGCTTATCGTCACCCGCGTCGTAGAAATCCCGTATTCGCGACGCCTCTTCATATCCCAAGCGGCGATAGAATCCCACGGTATTCCCGTATGATTCCTTGGAGGAAGTTTCAATTATGAGGAGCCTGCCATTCTCCGCGCGCACCTGGTTTTCAACGTGCGCCATCAAGGCGCGTCCGACGCCGCGTGCCTGAGCTCCGGGATGCGCGGCGATCCAATAAAGATCAAATGTTCCTTTGGTAAGCGGAGCCAGTCCCCAGCATGCATAGCCACAGACTTCTCCAGCGATCTCATCCACGACGATCCGATAGTCCTTCTGATTGGTATCGTTCAGGCATGCGTCGACCAGTTCGAGAGCGCACTCGATCTCTGCCTGATTGAAATTGCCGACACTTTGCACGATGTTCGCAATCGCGGCGCGATCGCGCGGTTCCAGATTGCGAATCGAGTGTATATGAGAGTCAGGAGAAGACATATGCCGTCGAGGGAGCCTTTGTCACTCGCTCCAATGCGGATTGAGTGATGTGCGAGACCATGTCAGTGTAAGTCATGCCCGCCGCCCGCGCCGCGCGGAAGAATCCCGCGTGCGGAGAAAGATCCGGATTAGGATTGACATCCATCACGCACGCGTTCCCAAGAGAATCCGTGCGCATATCCACCCTGGCGTAGTCACGGCACCCTACACATTGGAAGCTACGCATCGCGATGCTCTTGATCCGGCTTTCGAGGCGGTGAGGGATCTCCGCGGGACAGACCGGAACGCTGCACTGAAAGACGCTACTCTCTTCGTCCCACTTTGCACGATAGCTCACGATTCTTGGTTCGCCATCAGGCATGCTGCTGAAATCGATCTCGGAGATTGCGAGCACCCGAGCGATCTGTCCGCCCAGAATGGAAACATTGAACTCCCTGCCCTCCAAAAATTCCTCGATGAGCGCATCCTGGTTATAAACATGATGGATGTATGAGACTTGTCTCTCGAGCTGTGTGAAATCGTGGCAGACCGAGTGGGCGTTGATTCCTAGGCTCGCGTCCTCGTGGACCGGCTTCACGAAAACAGGAAAACGGCCCAGAGCCCGGGGTTTGAGCTGCTGTCCGATCGGGCAGAGAAAGCCTCGCGGCACAGGGATGCCGGCGGCACGCAGCACCTGTTTGACGCGGAATTTGTTCAACGCCAGACCGAGCGCCAACGGTCTCGAGCCCGTGTACGGAATGTTCATGAGCTCGAATAATCCGGCGATACACATCTCCAGTTCGCAGTCTCCCTGAAGCTCTTCGCACAAGTTGAAGATGAACTTGGGAGCGACGCGCTGAATCGTTGCCACGAGATCTTTCGTGAAGTAATCGATGGCAAGCACTAAAGGCGCATAGCCGAGCTCGCGCAAACTCTCTTCGATGGCGCCGGCCTCTTCGCGCAGGAGGTTTGCCGGATAGATCTTCTCTTCCGAAGAGGGCATCTGCCTGACGGTAGAGGCGTTATAAAGGATAATGCAGTCTGATCGTGCCATCAGGAGATTCCGTACCGCCGGCAAGCAATGTCAAGGACTTCGTTGATCAGTTGGTTGTACGACATGCCCGCCGCCCGAGCCGCTTTCGGAAAACAGGAGTTGTCCTCCGGCCGCGGAAGAATTCCGGGAAGCGGATTCAATTCAAGAATGTGCGGACGGTTCGCTGAATCGAGGCGTACGTCGATACGGCACCAGTCCCGGCATCTCAGGATTCGATAAGCCTCCAGACAGATGCGCTCGATCGCCGCTCGCAATTTTTCGTCTATCTTCGCCGGACAGCTAAAAATCTCAAGCGGTTTGGAACTCTGATCCCATACCCACTTGGCTTCATAAGAATAGATGGGATTCACCCCTGCCGGCAGCGAGTCGAACCGCACCTCAACCATCGGGAGTGCCCGGGCTTCCACGCCGTTTCCCAGGATGGCAACCGTGAACTCTCGTCCCGACAGGAACTCTTCCACAATGGCCGGCTGATGGAATCGCCGCACGACCCACTCCACCTTGGCGTGCAGCTCCTGGTGTGTCTGAACCACCGAATCGTTCCGGATGCCCATGCTCGAACCCTCAAAGAGCGGCTTCACCATAAGTGGAAAGTGCAGGGTGTTGAACGAAGGTTCCACGCTGGAAACAACACGAAAGCGGGCCGTCGGCAGCGCATGATACGCGAGGATCTCCTTGGCACGCGACTTGTCGAGGCAGACACTCAGCGTCAATGGGTCGCTGGCTGTATATGGGATGTTCAGAAACTCGAGAATCGAGGGAATGTGACCTTCACGGCAGGGTCCGAATGTTCCTTCCGCCATGTTGAATACAATGTCGGGCCGCGCCTCGCGCAAGGCATTGTAGGGATCTTCTGCGGCGTCAATCGGCAGGACTTCGTGGCGTTCCCGTATGGCATCTATGACCGCATGGACGGTTTCCGGCTCGTCCCACTCTGCCTGAGCCTCCCGGCTGCTACTTGGAGGTTCCTGCCCCTCTTCAGGTTCGCCACGCTTCAAGTTATATGTCAGTCCGACTCGCATCCAACCTCTCCAATGTCCCCTTTTGTATAATAAAATCAAAATATACTGTCAAGTAGTATTTCCAGATTTTATACAAGATTTAGTGCCAGTACCAGTTGTTTATACAAAAGCTTGTGGAACCTGAGGCTTCGGGCTGCGTTAATTCACCCGCTGGAATCGCGTGAAAAACGCATTCTGACTGCTCACGGCTGCCGTCGTAGCAAGGGAAAATGGCGGCTCATAGATGAAATCATTTTTATTCCTAAGCCGTTCGTATGATACGTATAGTATTCAGACGCCTTGTTGCCTTGAGACGACGATTGTTCTTGCATGCGGTACGCTTTTGAAAACCCGCCGTACAGTCGGGTATAATGCCGGCTCGTCTATGAAACACTCCGGGCCGCGCACGATTCCGCTATCCATTCGAACCTCTGCTGTAGTCCTCTGGATCTGCGTCTGCATCGCATTTCTCGCAGCCCCGCTGCTTCAAGCAAGTGGACACAAGTGGGCCGCAGCCTTGCTGTACGCGCTGTTTTCGCCGGTCTGTCATCAGATCCCGGCACGGTCTTTTGCAATTTTCGGACATCCGTGGGCGGTATGTCATCGCTGTTCGGGGATCTATTTTGGCCTGTTGCTGGGCTCCCTTGTCCCTTTTGCATGGAATAGCATTTTGCAATCGCCACGCCTGCGGAGGCTTTGGGTGATTTGCGGTGTTGCGCCTCTGCTGATAGATGCCATGCTGCAGTTCAGCGGCATATGGGCCAATACTCCTGTCAGTCGCTGTCTTACGGGTTTGCTTTTTGGTGCCATGCTCTCATCCCTTGTATTGCCGGCACTGGCCGAGTTGAGTGAAGACGCTCGGAGGAAGCATCAAGGCATGGGCGCACTGGGAGGCACATCATGAATGATCATGGAATTCTGAAACCGGCGTTGATCGGCGGCATCCTGCTGGGGATACTCTCCGCTCTCCCTTTGATCCAGGCCTTCAACTGCGTCTGCTGTGCATGGGTGATCGGCGGCGGCATACTCGCTGCCAACCTTTACGTAAAGAGCGCTCCGGCAGCGGTGACGCTGGGGAGTGGCGCCGGCCTCGGTTTGCTCACGGGAAGCATCGGAGGAATGGTCTACATTCTGTTTAGCATACCGATGCTCCTTCTGCGCAGCGCCGGCGGGGGCATTCTCGAGGAGACGCGACGAAGCCTCGGCGATATTCCGAATCTTCCGCCCGCGTTTCGCGAAGCCATCGCGTCCATGCCGACGGGAGGCACCGCCTTGGCTCTTCTCATGGTTTTTTCCGCTTTGCTATTTCTGGTGGTGTTTTCGGTGATGGGAATGTTGGGCGGAGTTCTGGGAGTCGCGATCTTCGAAAAGCGCAAGATCTCGCACCACGCGCCAGCCGCGGAACCGCCGATCGTTCTGCCGCCACCGCCTCCTCCGCCTGACAGCCCCGAGCCATGACCAGCGCGGGCGCGCAATACAGGCGGACGCATTTATCGCCGATGGCAGGGCCGAATGCCGGAGACTTTCTCAGAATCGCAATTGAACCGGATTCTCCATTTTCGGCCGCGGCTCTTTTTCGATCTGAATCGTCGTGTGCTCGATGTGGTGGCGGTTGCGCATCAGCTCGATGAGCATCTTGAGAGCCGCAGCCGAATCAGTCTCAGGCCGCAAGACGACATGACAACTCATCGCCGGCAGCCCTGAGGTAATGGACCAGACATGCAGGTCGTGCACGGAGACCGCACCGTCGACGCTTCCCAGATCCGCGAGAAGCGCGGCCATGTCGACATGCCTCGGAGCGCCTTCCAGCAGCACGTCGACGCTGTCGCGCAGCAAACGCCATGAACTGTAGAGTATAAGCGCCGCGACAAGCATAGAAACCGCCGCATCGGCTGTAAACCATCGCCACGCGATCATCATGATCCCCGCGGCAATGGCGCCCAGCGACCCCATGATGTCACCCAGCACGTGAAGAAATGCTCCGCGCATGTTGAGATTCTCGAGATCGGAACGGGCGAGCAGCCACGCTGCCACCAGGTTGGTGCATAGCCCGAAAGCAGCCACCGCCAGCATCGCGACGCTCTTCACCTCCTGCGGCTGACGCAGGCGGCGATAGGCTTCATACGCAATGAACAAACCGACGACGACCAGGATGACGCCATTGGCGAGGGCGGCCAGGATCTCTGCGCGCAGGTATCCGAAAGTCTTCTCCGTGGTCGCAGGGCGAACGGAGATTTTCAGCGCGAAGAGGCTGAGTGACAAAGCCGCCAAGTCCGTCAACATGTGCGCGGCATCGGCGAGCAAGGCGAGACTGTTCGTGTAGATTCCCGCGATCAGTTCGGCGACAAACCAGACGGCAACCACGAGCAGAGCGAGCGAGAGCCTTCGCGAGGTTACGGAATGTGCGTGAGATCTGGCGTGTTCCAGAATCATGGCTGTTGGTCACTCATAGCAGAGACAGCGGATCCACATCAACGTGCATACTTTTCAGCGGCACCTTATGTAGGGACAGCTGCGCAAATGCGTCCTGCAGAATCTCACCCATTTTCTTGCCAGGCGCCGCCTTCAGCAGTATCTGAAATCGGTATTGCCCTCGCAATCGTTCCAGCGGCGCGGCCGCGGGTCCCAGCACTTGGATCTCCGCTTTGGCTCCATGCCTCTCGGCGCTCGCCTTCAGCTCCGCCGCCGCCTTTTCTCCAATCCGCAGGCCCTTTTGCGCGCTGCTGGCGCTGATCAGGATCTGAACCAAGCTTCGAAAGGGCGGGTAACCCAGCAGCTTGCGGAACTCGATCTCGTGAGCGTAGAAACCGAGGTAATCCTGTCTGCGCGCGAATTGAAGCGCATAGTGATCGGGGTAGAATGACTGCAAAACGACGCGTCCGGGGACCCTTCCTCGGCCGGCTCTGCCGGCAACCTGTGTCAGCAATTGAAACGTGCGTTCGGCCGCACGAAAGTCGGGGAAAGCCAGTCCTGCATCGGCCGAGACGACACCCACAAGAGTCACATCCGGGAAATCGTGCCCTTTCGCCAGAATTTGGGTTCCCACCAGCATGTCCAGTTTGCGATCTTCAAAATCGCGCAGCATCCTGCGCAACGCTCCCCGCGGCCTCGTCGTATCGCGATCCACCCTGGCAAGACGCGCCCCGGGAAACATCGATCGTAGCAATTCCTCGAGCTGCTCGGTTCCGACTCCCACAAAATAAATATACTCCCCTCCGCAGCGGTCACATGCCGAAGGCGTCTGCTTCTGCAGGCCGCAATAATGGCAGATCAGACAGCTCTCCCGCTGATGATACGTCATAGGAATGCTGCAATCGCTGCATGAAAACACATTGCCGCAGCCACGGCAAAGCAGCGAGCGCGAATAACCCCGGCGATTCAGCAGCACGATGGACTGTTCGCCGCGGCGCAGGTTTTCCGCCAACTCCGCCTTCAGCCTGTCGGAGATCACCGTACTTCTGCCGTGCCGTTGGAATTCGATGCTCATGTCGATCACGCTGACTTCGGGAAGTGGACGCGCCTCGATGCGCTCCGGCAAGCTCAGGGGACTGATCGCGGCGGCGGCCTGTGACATGTGGTAGCTTTCGACGGACGGGGTCGCGGATCCCATCAGGAGTACGCCGCCGCAACGCTGGAGACGTTGCCAGGCGACTTCACGCGCATGATAGCAGGGGGAAACATCCTGTTTATACGAGGCGTCCTGTTCTTCATCGAGGACGATCAGCCTGATCTTCTCGAGCGGTGCGAACACCGCGGACCGTGTCCCGACAACTACGGAAGCAGCTCCTGAATGGATCCGATTCCATTGATCGAAGCGCTCGCCCGCCGACATGCCGCTGTGGAGCAACGCCACCTGGTCCGGAAAGTGAGACGCAGCGATCCGGCTCAGCAAGGGAGTGAGCCCGATTTCCGGCACCAGCAGAATGGCGCTGTTGCCTCGCAGAAGCACTTCGGCAATCAATCGAAGGTAGATCTCAGTCTTTCCACTGCCCGTGACGCCATGGAGCAGGCAGCGCACGGCTTCGCCGCTATTGAGGAACCCGCGCACTTTTTCAAACACTGCCTGCTGCGCGGGCGTAAGCACATGCTTGTTTCGCGTCGCGTTCTCCGACAATTCAACAGGCACGCGGTCGACCTTCATGGGAGCCATCGCGGCAAGGCCCTTTTTCTCAAGAGTCCTGGCGATGCTCGGCCCGACACCCGCGAGTCGCAATGCGGCTTGAAGGCTCATCACACCGCCAGCTGATTTCAACTGCTCATACATCAGACGCTGGGAGCTGCTCAGCGATGCGATGGCATCCTGCGAAGCCTCCAACGCCGAGATCCCCAATCGGGTCTTTTCGCTGACGCGGGCGCGTTCGACGCGATCGACAATATGCACCCAGCCGTTTTTTGCACTGGCATCGATCCATTGGGCGACCTCACGAAGCCCTTCATGCCGGCAGAGCTGCTTGAGGCCAACCACGCCTTCGCGCGCGAGAGTTTCGAGGAGGCGTTCCTCTCTGGGCGCGAGTCCGGAGGGCCGCAGACCGCCCGCGAGAAGTTCCTGTGTGCGCTCAGCCAGGCGCACTTCTCTATCGCCGGCAGTGAGGCTGCCGGCAGGCAACAGAGCACGCAGGACCTCGCCGGGAGAGGTAAAATAGTAATCTGCCACCCAGAGCGCAAGCTCCACCAGTTCCTCGGAAATCGTCGGTGCGGGATCCATCACATCCCGGAGCGGGCGGATGCGGAAGTCGCCGGCCGGTGGCGTAGCATGTCTGGCGACTACGAACCCGGAGACGAGCTTGCGGCCGAACGGCACCAACACCCGTGCCCCGACCACAGCGCTTTTTCCCAGATTCCTGGGAACGGAATATGCAAACGTCTTGCGCACCGACATGGGCACGGCAACGTCAACATAGCAGGTCATGTTTCAGCTTGCTCTTATGGCTCTTGATGTGTTCCGGCGGCTGACTTTCGTGCCGGCGCCGCTTGTCCAGCGGAGCAGCGCGCGGGAATTCCCCGTGTCTGCGTCACGCTCTCAATGAAAGCAAATAATCCCTGATCTTCTGGACATCTTCCCAAACCTTTCGCTTTTCGTTCGGGTTTCTCAACAGATATGCGGGGTGATAGGTTGCCATCAGCTTTGCGCCGTGGAAATCCATGAAGGCGCCACGCAACCTCGCGATCGGCTCCTTGGTCCGCAACAGGGTCTGAGCAGCGAACGTGCCCAGAGCACAGATTACGCGCGGCTGGAGGGAGGCTATTTGACGAAACAGGAACGGCTCACAAGCAGCGATTTCGTCGCTTTCCGGGTTGCGATTCGACGGCGGCCTGCATTTCAATATGTTGCAGATATAGACATCCTCGCGCCGCATGTCGATCGCCTGGATGATCTTGGTCAGCAATTGCCCCGCCCGCCCCACAAAGGGAAGCCCCTGCGCGTCTTCGTCCGCGCCCGGAGCTTCGCCGACGAACATCAATTCGGCGTGTGGATCTCCGACGCCGAACACGATGTTGCTGCGCGTAGGCGCAAGCTTGCACCTCTTGCAGTCTCCCAAATCGGCCCGAATTGCTTTCATGCCCTCGCGTATCGGCGCCGGCCCATCGAAAAGCGATGTCCTGGGAATCGTCACCGCAGGCCTCTCGTCGGCAGCGCCGCGCCCCAGCGTGGTGGAAACAGGTTTTCGTGGGGCCGATCGTGGCGCATTGGCGGCCAGGCGCACACCCACCTGGCGATAACGGCGCAAGTGATCGAGTATTTCGTTGCCGAGATTCTTGAGTTCGCTCATGATCAAACTTCCAGCTCGTCCAGCACGGTGTCATCGTTGCGCCATCTGGGCACTGTTTTAACCGTTAGGCTGAGAAAAAGCTTGCATCCCAGCAACTGCTCCAGCTCCAATCGAGCGGCCGACCCGATGTCTCGCAACTGTGATCCTTCCTTGCCGATGATGATACCCTGCTGCGACTTTTTTTCAACCACGACGTCGGCCTCGACGATGACGAGACGCTTGCTGTCACGCCGGCTCTCATCAAACCTGCGAATGAGCACCGCTGTCGTGTATGGCAGTTCCTCGCGCGCAAAAGCGAGGATTTTCTCGCGGATGAACTCGGCGGCAAGGAACCTCTCCGAGCGGTCGGTGATCTCCTCGGGATCGTAGAGCGGCGCATTTTCGGGAAGGTGATTAAAGACACAGTTCACTATCAGCTCACGGTTTTCCCCGGTCCGCGCCGAAAGGGGAATGATGTCCAGGAAGTCATGAGCCTCCGAGTACCGTTTCATTCTCGGCAGCAGACGCGGCTTGGATATTATGTCGATCTTGTTGATCAACAGCAAGGCAGGCATGCCTGCGCGCTTTACCAGATCCAGGACAAAGCTCTCTCCAGCCCCGAACGCAACCGAGCCGTCCACCATAAGGAGGATTAGATCCACGTTACGCAGTGAGTCCGTCACGCTGCGCTGCATCCTTCGGTTCATACGGTATTCAGGGCGGTGGATTCCGGGCGTGTCCACAAAAACCACCTGTCCGCGAGGTTCCGTGAGAATGCCCAGAATGCAGCGGCGAGTCGTCTGCGGACTCGCGCTCACTATCGAGATCTTCTGCCCGATGAGGGCGTTCAGGAGCGTGGATTTGCCGGAGTTCGGCCTCCCCACGATAGTTGCGGTGCCTGATTTCATGGATGGACCGGGCTCATGCCGATGTCGTTCCGGCGCCGCGAGATTTTTGAGCGTGCAACGCCAGATCGAGGATGCGATGGGCGATCTCCAGCTTGGAGCGGTCGTGGATAGTGACAACTTCTCCGGTTGGAGCGAAGATGTGGACGGTCGCGGAATCGGCGCCGAAGACTCCGCTGGAAACATCGTTGGCAACCATCAAATCGAGATTCTTCCGGGCCATCTTTTCGCGAGCGCGCGCGATGAGGTCGCGCGTTTCGGCCGTGAATCCAACAAGGACCTGATTCTTCTTGGCAACCCCCAGTTCCGCAAGAATGTCGTCGGTGGGCACGAGGGAGAGCTCTGTGGCGGCCGCCTTTTTTTTGATTTTTTCCGTGGCCAGCTCCGCAGGACGATAATCCGCCACCGCCGCCGCCTTGATTACGATGTCCGCCTGTGGATAGACCTGCAGGACGGCGCTTCTCATTTCAGCTGCCGAACGAACCATGACGGTATGCACCCGCGCGGGCGGCGTAAGCGCCGTCGGCCCGGAAACGAGCACCACCTCTGCGCCGCGCTGCTCTGCAGCTTGCGCGACCGCATACCCCATTTTCCCGGAGCTGCGATTGGAAAGGAAACGGACCGGATCGATGTCTTCGATGGTTGGGCCCGCGGTGACCAGAACCCTCTGTCCCGCCAATGATGGTCCCTGCCGCAGGATTTCCAGCGCACGCGCCACAATTGCGTTCACGTCCGCCAGCCGGCCTTCCCCCTCCATGCCGCAGGCGAGAACGCCCGCATCCGGATCCACAAAAACGTGTCCACGCTTCCGCAGGATATCCACATTGCCTTGAACCGCCGGGTGTTTCCACATCTCAACATTCATGGCTGGAGCGATCAGCACGGGCGCCGGACACGACAGGTATAATGTGGACAGGAAATCGTCCGCAATTCCGTGGGCGAATTTCCCGAGGATATTTGCCGTCGCGGGGACAACAGCGAGCAACTGAATCTCTTGTGCAAGACCTATATGCTCGATCGCCAGATTGCGTCCCGCCCGGAACATGTCGGTGATTACGTTCTGGGCCGAGAGCGCTTCGAAGGTGACCGGACCGACGAATCTGCGCGCGGAGCGCGTCAGCACCACCTGTACCGATACGCCGGCCTTCTGTAACTCGCGCATTACTTCGACAGCCTTGTACGCGGCAATGCAGCCAGTAACTCCCAGCCCGACTTTCACGGCAACCCCCTAGGTCTGCTCCTTCGGCTCGATCGGCAAAACCTCGAAGCTGATCAGGCCCTCTTCCACTTCCTTCATCGCGATCTTGGCGGGCTTGGTCGATCTGATCTTGACCTTGGGCTTGGCTCTGTTCTGAAGTTGCTTCGCTCTCTCCGCAGCAATAATAATGAACCGGTACTTCGACCCGATATTCTCAGGGATATTCGGCATCCAATCCTCCAAACGTAGCAACGATCGCTTCGGCTGACTCGGCTCGCGAAGTCATTTGACATCGGGATCCCAGTATAATGGCTTCCAATTCCTTGACGGACTCGTCAAAGTCGTCGTTGACGATCAAATAGTCGTAATCCTTGTACTGAACAATCTCGCGGCGTGCGATCTTCAGGCGCTGCTCAATGACGTAATCCTTGTCGAGCTTCCGGTTCTCGAGCCGCCGCCGAAGCACCTGGTAGGACGGCGGCATTATGAAAATACTGATGGCATCCGGGCGCTTCCTGCGCATTGTGCGCGCTCCTTGAACATCAACATCCAGCAGCACGTCCTTGCCGCTGGAGAGCGTGTCGTCGATGAACTTGCGCGCGGTACCATAGTAGTTTCCGTATACTTCCGCCCATTCCAAAAACTCGTTGCCCCGAATCAGTCCCTCAAACTCCGCCTTGCGCACAAAATGATATTCCACGCCGTCTCGCTCGTCTCCCCGGGGCGCCCGTGTCGTGTAGGATACGGAAAAGTGCAGATCCTTCAGCCGCGAGATGACCGCGGAGGCAAGGGCCGATTTGCCTGCTCCAGATGGGCCCGAGACGATGATCAGGCTGCCTTTTCGGGGCATACTATTCCACGTTTTGAACCTGTTCGCGCATCTTTTCGATGTCGGCCTTGAGTGCGATTCCAAGGCGCGTCACTTCCAGATGTCCCGTTTTCGACAGCACCGTATTGACTTCGCGATGCATTTCCTGCAGCAAAAAATCCATTTTCTTCCCCACCTCGCGCCCGTCGCTCATCATGCCCGCGTACTGATCGAGGTGGCTTTCCAGCCTGGTGATCTCCTCCGATATGTCCGTTTTCTCCGCCAAAATCGCTACTTCCTGAGCCAGTCGCTGCGGATCAGGTGCCATTTGCTGGAGCAGGTGTTTCAAGCGCTCTTCCAGTTTCTGCTGGTATTCCTGCAGCGCGGCGGGCATGCAAGCACGGACGGCCTCCACTTTATGCCTTATGCTGCGGAGGTATGCCGCCAGCTCCGCCTCGAGCGCCTGGCCTTCCTGACGCCGCATTTGAATAACCGTTCCCAGAGCATGGCGCACACCCGCCAGCACGAAATCCTTCATTTCGAGTCCAGCTCGCTCCTGTTCCTCAGAAGGCGAGTTCTGGCTCAGGACAACGCCCGGTAGCGAGAGCAACGTCTTCAAGTCCAGAGAATCAGCCAGCTGAAGCTCCTGCCGCAGTCTCGATGCGGCCTTCATATAAGCACGAGCCGTGTCGGCACTAATGAGACATTCCGCGGGAATCGACGCATAAATGGTAACCGCGACATCGACTCTACCACGGCGTATGGCCTCGCGCAGGAGTTGGGAGATCTCGGGTTCCAGGAAGCCGTATTCGCGGGCAAGACGGACGTGCGGGTCAAAAAAGCGATGATTACCGGTGCGAATCTCCACAGACAGCGCCGCCCCTTCCTTTTGAAGCGTAGCCGTTCCGTAGCCAGTCATGCTCTGGATCATCTCGAAAATTCCTTCGCCTCGTAAATCCAATTATTTTATCTTTTACAGTGGGTAAGCGTCAAGTTGTATCGTGGATCCCCTGCAATTTGGACAGTGGCAAACACCGCGAGGGGCGGCATAGCTGCGGCCCGGGAGCCTGATCTCATAATGGCTGACCTAAGCGTCTTTTCCCACGTGGACCTGGACTCGGGCTTCGATCTGGACTTGGACGTTCTTGTGCTTGACAGATTCTCGCAAGTATCCTCCTTGCGAAAGTTTACGTCGCGCTCGATAGTCCACGTCCACGTCGAGGTCTAGGTCCAGGGCCAAGTTCGATCGCGAGCTCATCTTTGCGCGTATGGGCTTATCCCCTGGCTGTATTTGTCTGAACCGCGGATGGATCACCCAAAGTCACAGGCAAGTCGCAGGACTGAGAGCTATCTTCGAGGCAAGCCCGCGCCTAGGAGCTCCGCACGATCTCCGCTCCTTCTGCGAAGAGGTCGTCCGTCTGCAGCCTGTAAAACCGGGCGTACAGACCGCCACGCTCCAGCAGGGTGTCATGAGTACCAATCTCCATAATCCTGCCTTTTTCGATGACGATAATTTCATTCGCGCTCCGGATCGTGGATAGACGGTGTGCGATCACGAATGTCGTCCGGTCCTGCATGAGATTGGCTAATGCCCGCTGCACCAACTGCTCGGATTCCGAATCGAGGGCCGAGGTAGCCTCGTCGAGGATGAGGATCGGGGCGTTTCTTAGAATCGCGCGCGCGATGCAGATCCTCTGCCTTTCGCCGCCGGAGAGCCTCTGGCCGCGCTCGCCGATTCGCGTCTCATACTTCTTCGGCATTTGTTCGATAAAGTCGTGAGCCAGGGCGGCCCGCGCCGCGGCTACGATTCTCTCCTCCGAGGAATCGATGTCTCCGTACGCGATGTTGTTTCGGATCGTGTCGTTGAAGAGGAAAGTCTCCTGCGTGACGATGGCGATGTTCCGGCGCAGCGAACTCTGGCTGTAATCCCGAACATCCACCCGGTCAATCAGGACCGCCCCTGAAGTCACGTCATAGAAGCGAGGAATCAGACTCACCAGGGTCGTTTTCCCGGAGCCGCTGCTTCCTACCAAGGCGATGACCTTGTTACGGGGTACAATAAGATTAATGTGCCTGAGGACCGCTTCATCTCCGTTTCCTTGGTAGTCAAAACAGACGTCCCTGAATTCGACAGAATCCTCCACGCCTTCGAGAATGAGAGGGTCAGGCCGATCATGAATCTCGACATGCGTTTCAAACAATTCGGTGATCCGCGAAGCGGAGGCAAACGCGCGCTTGAATCCGACATGAAGGCGGCTGAGTCTACGGATAGGATCGTACATTTTAAAAAGGGAGAAGATTCCCCCGGCGAACAGGCTGGCCAGCAGCGTATGCTCTATATAAATCCGATAGTATGCATAGAAAACAAGCGGAACGAAGCACGTCACCCCTACCATTTCCATCGCCGGAGAGTTGATGAACAGAATGCGGGCAGCTCTCATATTGGCGGAGAAAAGGCGTTGGGCGACCTTTTCGAAACGCTTCTGTTCATGGGACTCCATTCCGAACGCTTTCAGAATTCGCATGCCCGTTAGGGACTGCTGAATCAGGTCGCTCAGGGAGGCAATGTTTTCCCTGCTGCTGAGACTTGCCTGGCGGATTCTCTTCCCCATCACCATCGTGAGCACGAGCGCTACGGGGGCGATGGTCAACGACAGTAGGGCCAGCTTCCAGTCAAGCCAGAAAACCCAGACCACCAGGGATATGAGAAGGACAGCCTCGCGAAAGAGGTCTGCGACGGATGTGGATACCGCTTCCTGAACCTGTTCGACGTCGCTGTTCATGCGCGACATCAGACGCCCTGTGGAATTCAGTGAAAAAAAGCCCATCGACTGGCTCAGCACATGCCGGTAAAGGTGATTCCTCAGGTCGGTGACTACCCCCTGCCCCACATAGCTCATTTTGTAATTGGATGCGTAGAGGCACAGACCCTTCAGGAAAGTGAACAAAAGGAGCGCAATCGAGACCTGCACGAGAAGATCTCCGGGCAACACGGATAATGTCCGGCTCAAGATCGCGAGCTTTTGCTGCAAGGCGTCGCTCACCTGGACTGCTTGCCCTGGAAAGAGTTTGTCGAACAACGGAATCACAAGAGCTGTGGTTCCAACCTCGAGAAGGCCGGAGGCTACCAGCAAGACGAAGGAAATGATCAAACTAAAGCTATATGGTCGGATGAAGGGCAGCAGCTTACGGAATTCATTCATGGATCAGTTCCAGGCCGTCGAGTCGACACACTACTGCAATACTGCAAAGACCTCGAAGGTTACGTCGCTTCGAGGTCTTTTCCGGGGAAGAACCCCTTGAGATCACCGAAAGTGTGGCACAACTCAGATTCTTCCGCGCCCAGCCAGTACGGGAACCGTTTTGGTTCCTCGGTTCCCGTTTGATCACCCTCAGGCCATAGCGCCTTTCAACCTACCAGGTCGGCGCCTTCTTCACCGGAGCGTTGCTCGGCGGTGCGGAAGAATTCGCGGGTGGCGCCGCAGTCGCCGCCGGCCTATCCATTGATGGGGATGCGGACATTGACGGTGGCGCGGACGACTGAACCGACGGTCGAGAGGGCGCGGACATCGACGGCGGTGCCGATGGAGCCGACCTCGGCGGAGTCACTTCCATTCTGCGTGTCCCACTAGAAGAAGCTCCAGCAGCACCGGCAGGCGGTTGCTGCGTCCGTGGCGCGGCCTGCTGCGCGTTATTTCCTGTCTGGCTGCCAGACCGGTACGGAGCAGTCTGATTCGACTGCGTTGCATTACGGTTTGGCATGACTTCCGTGTTTCGACCGATAGAATTCTGGTTGGATCGCATGTCCCGCGTGGGCTGCCTTTGGCCTGCATTTACAGGCGCGGCACCTACTGCACGGGGCGCCGCGTATTGCGGGTTCGTAATGTGAACAAAGCGCTCGTTGTGGGGCGTGTTTACCGGTTCATTCCGGACCACGACTGCCCTCTGCTTGACAGTCGGCCGTACGGCGGTTTGATCCGGAACCTGGCCAAAACTTCGAGCCGTGGGATGCACATCGAGGCTGCCAGTTACCAGGCGTCCAGCCCTCGACGGGTCCGTCAGCCCTCTGACAGGCTCGACTCTCGGTCCCAAGTTGCCATTGACGAACTGATCCGTCCGGACGCTCCGGAAAGCACCGGGAGAACCGTGGTTTACAAGATCATTCGGACCACGTTTCTGCATGAGTCGCAATTCGTTCAAGTAAAAGAGATTGGCCCTGTTCTGATTATTGAAGAAGAGGTTGTTGACATCATAATAATCCCCCGGGCCCAAGGCATACCACGAGACCCAGTCGGCGCCCTCATAGAATCGCACGAGGCCGGGCGACCAGAAATGGAATCCAAAAGACGCCCCCGGAATCCAGCACCAGCCAATATTGTTCGCGTAATACCACCGGCCATAATGGTAGGGCAGCCAGCCAAAGGATTCATCCGACACCCAAGTCCATCCCCAAAAATCCCGGTAGATCCAGCGGCCGCTCGAATACGGGGACCAGCTCGCGTTGACCATTGGCACCCAGGCGGAACCATATTGATCTACCGTCAGCCAGCTCCCGTACTGATCTAGGGAAGCAACACCCATGGAGACGTAGTCGGGGAGGTATCGGGTACTGGCAGAGGCAGTAGCATCCGCATTGCGGCGGTCGTTCCAATCATCCCAGGCGTCTCTCTGATCGTAACGGGCAAGAATTTCAGACGAATTCTCCGCGGACGCTACATGGAGAACCTCGCCTGCTTGAACGCGCCTGGAAAAACTGTTATTTGTGGCCTCCATCTCTCCCTTGCGAACAATCCCGTCCGAATCGCCGTTCTCGGCGATGTCAAACCGGAAACTGCCCTTTTCGGTAGTGGTAAAAGCCGCCGCTGGGGTGTCGATCTCGAAGGGGACACCGCTGCGATTAATCAACGAGCACAATCCCAGTGACACACGGAGCTGGATCAGCTGGTCTTTCATCGTAAGGATCTCGACATCCGCCTTCTCGGCCAAGCGCAAGACCGAACCGTCGTCAAACTCTATCTCCGCTCTGCCGTTATCTCCTGTATAGATGCGATCTCCGGGCTGCAAAGGCATATTGATGCTGGCTGCCGTCCAGTCTACCTCGTCAGTGTGTTGAAAGCTGACGTGTCCGTTAAGGTAGGACACCCTCGCGATGCGGAAATCATCCAGCGATCCGGCGAGCGCGTAGAAACCGCATAAGCTAAAGGCGAGAAACAGAAGAAGCAATCTGCGTGACATGATAGCCTCCTGGCGATTCTTAATCAGTGCATTGATGCCGACACTCAATTAGATGCAGCCTCCAGCTCAAAGTATCACTATTCTGTCCAGCGCGGTTGCTTGGTCCCTCGCCACTGCAGAGTTAGTTCGGCATGACTTCACGCTTTCAATTATCGCACATCACCTGCGTCCGGGGCAACGTATGATGCGCGATTGGAATCCAGCGCGGGAGTAAGGAACATACAACTGCAGTTTGCCTGACGGTATTCCTCCCTCGATGTTCATTCTGCGAGAGCCGATGAACCCGGGGTCGGTGTGTCGCCAGAGATTGCACCACTTGATCTTAGCTCCTTTTCGAAAGAACTGAGGTCCAGCTTCACTAGGCGAGAAACCTCCGCAATAAGGAACTCCGCGATTTCGGCAGCCGTGGTAAATGTCACGGCTTCATCGACGATCTTGCGCGCTGCGCGCACGGTGACGCTGCGAACGACTTGCCTGGTTTCGGGTATGAACCTGGGATTCATGCTCAGCTGGTCATAGCCCATTCCAAGAAAGAGAACCGCAAAAAACGGGTTGCAGGACATTTCGCCGCATATCCGCACCGGCTTCTTCAAATTCGTTGCGGTTTCCGCGATCCTCCGCAGACATTGCAGGATCGAGGGATGCAGCGGTTGAAACAGGTGGGCTACATGGGGGTTATCACGATCCACCGCAAGGAGATACTGGATCAGGTCATTGGTCCCCACGCAGAGGAAATCGACCTCGCGGGCCAGACGGTCCAGCGTCAGAACCGCAGCCGGAACTTCAATCATCGCTCCGACTGGCACAGGAGCAGGTACCTGGCCTCCTTCCAGACGGATGCTTAATCGTACTTCCTCGATAAGTTTCTTGGCCTCCCAGAGTTCCTCGACGGTGGAAACCATGGGAAGTACGATTTCGAGCTTTCCAGAAGCGCTCGCGCGCAGGATTGCCTCGATTTGTGCTGAAAAATGTTGCTTAGTGCGCAGGCTGAGGCGAATCCCGCGCAAGCCCATGCTCGGATTGGGTTCCAGCGAGGGAGCTGTGCGAGCCCAGGTCTTGTCGCCTCCTGCATCCAGCGTCCGTATCGCCACAGGATAGGGAAACATCTCGCGGGCCAGCATCTGATACGTCTCCAGCTGCTCTCCCATGCTCGGAAAACCCTGCGGATGCGCAAAGAAGAGAAACTCTGACCTGAAAAGACCTATCCCTTCAGCCCCACATCTCTTCGCAGCCATTACCTCATGAGGCATTTCGGTGTTTGCCTGTAGCGAAATGTGAACACCATCTTCGGTTACCGCAGCGCTGTCCTGCGATGCGGCAAGTTCCGGCACTCCCAGCTTGGATTGTTCGAGCCGCGGACCCAACCTTTTGAGGCGCTCTTCGGATGGATTCAAGACGAGTTCGCCTTCGTCCCCGTTCACCAATAGCGTATCGCCGGTGGCCACCAAGGGAAGAAACCCCTTGATCTCCATGACCGCCGGCAGTCGCAGGCTACGTGCGATGATCGCGGTATGCGACGTGCGCCCTCCGGATTCAAGCGCCAGTGCGCGCACCTTTTGCAGGTCCATGGTTGCAAACGCAGACGGATTGAAATCGTGGGCAACCACAATCAAGTCTTGCGGCAAGGGCGCCCATGGGACCGGATGATCACCCCTCAAATTCAATAGGATGCGCTCAACCACGTTTTCTATGTCACTCACACGCTCTCGGAAGTACTCATCGTCCAGCGATTTATACGCCTCCATGATTCGGTCTGTGGCCTGGCGGACGGCCCATTCGGCATTGGCATGCTGGCCCCGGATAATGGCAATGATATGATCCATGAGGCTGTCGTCTTCCAGCATCAAGATGTGCACATCCAGGATGAAGCCGTGCTCGGCGCCGACTTTTTCCGCTAATTGCTGTTTCAGACCCTCCAGCTGCTCTTTTGAGGTGCGGATCGCCAGTTGAAAGCGGCTGACTTCGTCTTCCACAAGATTGTCGTCGAGCAGCGTCTTCAGGATGACCCTGTTGTAGCTGTCGAGTTTCAGCGCGCTCCCCAGCGCGACACCGTGTGAGATGCCGTTGCCGTGGAATACCATTTCAGCCGTGGTGCCGTTCAACTTTCCTCTCCAAATTTGGCGGCAAACAGCCCGCCGACGGCTTCACCCGCATCGACCTCATCGGGCCCACTGATGGAGACTACGAGATGCGTACCCTTGGAAGCGGCCAACATCAAAACCCCCAGGATGCTCTTGGCGTTAATCGCCTGCTGATATCCTTCGCGGGCTAGGTAGATGTCGCTGCCGTAACGCGACGCCAATTGGACCAGTTTCGCGGCGGCACGAGCGTGCAAACCCAGCCTGTTTTCCACAACGATTGAAAGCTGAATCATGTCTTCAAAAAATCGCTTGCCATGGCGATGCTTGAGCGCCCCTGCTCGCAAACCGAGCGCGCCAGTGACTCTAAAGTTTCCCCCTCCTTCTGGCTGGCGATTTTGATGATCATCGGCAGGTTTGCGCCCGTCACAACATCCAGTTTTCCGGGTTCGTGAAACGAAAAGGCGATATTGGACGGCGTACCCCCGAACATGTCCGTGAGAATGAGCACTCCTGCGCCGCCGTCCACATCCGCGATGCGCTTCTCAATTTCACTGCGCGCATCGTTGACGTCATCGTGCCAGCCGATCGAAACCGCCTGAATATGCGAAATCTCTCCAACGATCATCTCAGCAGCAGCCAATAACTCCTGCGCGAGGTGACCGTGGCTTACCAATAGTGCGCCGATCATTAGGTTCCCTCAGGATCGAGAATGCGATTGCGCCAGCCGTGCCTGTGCTTCATCCCGATGCCTGACCTTGATGGTCACCTTCCGGAACTTGATCAGCTTGGCCAGCTCTTCCACGATATACACAGACCGGTGCCGTCCTCCCGTACATCCAACACCTACAGTGAGATACGCCTTTCCTTCTTTTATATACAGCGGAATCAGAAAACCCAGGAAACTGCATACACGCTTGATGAACTCCTTGGTCTCGGGAAAGGAACGCATGTACTTTGCCACTTGCGGGTGCCGGCCGCTCAGCATACGCAACCCCGAAACGAAGAACGGATTCGGCAGGAAGCGCACATCAAAGAGAAGGTCGCTCTCCAACGGCACTCCGTGCTTATATCCAAAACTCACCAGATAGATGATGAGTTTCTCCACCCGGGGATGCTCCCGAAAGCGGCTCATGACCAGTGCCTTGACTTCGTGAATGGAGTATTCCGAGGTGTCGATGATGACATCAGCGCATTCCCGTACCGCACGCAGGCGTTTGCGTTCGAGCCGGATGGCATCGCGAACAGGCTTGTCAGTCGTGAGCGGGTGAGGCCGCCGTGTCTCGCTGAATCGCCGCACGAGCACCTCATCGCGGGCTTCGAGATAGAGAACAAAAACGCGGAACTCGAACTCCCGCAAACTGAGTATTATTTTCTCGAGATCGCGAAGTCTTTCTCCTGCCCGGATATCGATCACGAGCGCCGCGCGTTCCACAACGCCGCCGCTTACATGAATCCCCTCAATGAACTTATGGATCAGAGTGACCGGAAGATTGTCAATGCAGAAGAAACCTAGATCCTCGAATGATTTTAGAACGGTCCCTTTTCCGGAACCGCTCATTCCCGTAACTACCACCAGTTCCTGAAGGCTCATGTCTCGTCCAAACCCCTCGAGTACGACCGGGGCTACGGCGCGCCGTCGCCGACCGGATCACGCTCATCCTTGAGTTCGCTGGATAGTTGAAAACCGCGCCTGCGGAGCAATTGGGCGCGAGCCGCGACCTCCACCAGCGTGGATACGTTCCTCCCGGGCGCGACCGGCATCTCTATAAGCGGCACCGGCACACCCAGAATTTCAATCGTAGAACAATCGATCCCGAGACGGTCATACACGCCATCCGGTTTCCAACGTTCCAGTCGGACCACCAATTCAAGGGCGTGCGGGTTCCCGGTTGCGGAAATGCCGAACAGCTCTTTGATGTCTATGATGCCAAGACCGCGCAGCTCCATATGGTACTTGAGAACCGGCCCCCCGGCCCCCACCAGCCGATCGGCTCCACGCCGGATGATTTCGACGCTGTCGTCGGCGACCAGCCGGTGTCCCTTAACAATCAGCTCGAGAGCGCACTCGCTCTTACCAATTCCTGATGCTCCAAGAATCAGGATGCCGAGCCCGAAAACCTCCATGAACACTCCATGGAGAGTGGTGCGTGATGCCAGGCGCATTTCCAGGTAGTCAGTGATTTTTTCGATTGATGTTGAACTGAGCGCCGGCGTCTTTAACAATGCAAAGTCTCTAGCCCGCGCCATTTCGGTCAATTCAGGAGGTGCATCCAGACCCTTGGTGATCACTATGCAGGAAATCTCGACGCGTTGAAGGCGGTGAATAGAGTCACGTCGGGCGGCAGCGTCGAGAATGTTCAGGTAATTCATCTCACTACCGCCGAGCAATTGCACACGATCCGAATGGATATAGTCGGTAAAACCGGCAAGCGCCATGCCGAGCTTTTGGATGCGAGAGATACGAATCCTTTTCGCATATCCCGCAATGCCGGACAGGATTTCGAAGTCGAGCCCAACCTGAGGGGCAAGAGCAAACTCTTCGACGGTTACACCTTCCGGTTGAATTCCCTCCTGCGCATACATACGATTTCGGTTCGCGGCTGCTACTCCTGAATCAGGCCAATCGATCCGTCCCTCCGCCGATATATTACGCTCAGTGATCCTGACTCCATGTTCCTGAAGGCAACAAACTGGTGCTCAGACTGTTCAAGCTCGGCCAGAGCATCCTCGACGCTCATCGGCCTGCCGGGCACTTCCTCCTCCTCAAGAACGATCCCCGGTCTACTTAGGATCGACGCCGGCCGCGAGACGCTGATGCCGGATTTTTTCTGAACCGACTTTGCTTTGGCTTTCTGACGTTTTGTCTCAATCAGCCGAGTCTTATTCTTGATTGCCTGACGCTCGAGTTTGTCAATGGCGCGCACCACCGATGTGTACATATCATCGGTCTCACCCTTGCCAGTCAAATCAAGAAGCCTGGATTTGAGGAGGATTTCTGCTGTGTGCCGCTCCTTTTCCACATCGATGATGACGTGGAAACTGACGCCATCTCCGAAAAGCCTATCAAACTTGCTCAAACGTTTCAGAACATACGAACGAATCGCAGGCGTAATCACTACATGCCGCCCGGTAATTTCCACGTTCATCTTGCCATCCTTCTCGATTGAGATTTCAAGCTGATCTGAGGGGTGGGCTGCGCCAGAAAGCTGTTGTCCACCCTGACGCCGCCACAACTAGCTTTCCGCGTGGAGTAGATAGCCGATCTTCCGCTCGCGCGAGCCGGGAATCTGCATCTGCTCCCGGTATTTTGCCACTGTCCTCCTGGTGATGAAAATGTTGTTCCGTCGCAATAGTTGCCCGATCTGGTTGTCAGAGTGAGGTTTGGCTTTGTTTTCATCCTCGATGAGTTTTCTTATCTTCAGTTTTACCTGCACAATCGAGAGTTCCTCTCCATCAGGACTCTCCACCCCCATCGTGAAAAACTTTCGTAGTTCCATTACCCCCTGGGGCGTGTCGACGTACTTGTTGGTCACGACCCTACTGATCGTCGAACTGTGCACTCCCAGCTCGTTTGCCACGTCCTTGATCAGCATGGGATGCAATGCAGAAGGGCCCCGATCAAGGAACTCACGCTGACGATTGATGATGACCTCGCATACGCGATATATCGTGCGTTTTCTTTGGCTTACGCTCCGCAACAATTCCACTGCCAAACGGAATTTCTCTCTCAGAAATGCCTTCGTTTCCCCACTGACACCGTTGCTCTTCAGCAGATCCCGATAGCCGGTGTTCATGCGCAGCTGCGGCATTCCATCTTCGTTCTGAATGATGACGAATTCTCCGTCGACTTTGGAGATCGTCACCTCAGGCTGAACATAGGCGACACTCTGAGGATTGTACTTCTGGCCCGGTTTCGGGATCAGATGTTGGATGGCGTCGACCGCCTGCAACACCTCCGCAAAAGAAGCACCCGTACGGGCAGCCAGTTCTTTGAACTTGTGGTTTTCCAGCAACGCCATATGCTCGCTGACAGCGCGCCAAGGAAGAGTGTCTTTCAGCCCCCGTGCCTGCAATTGGAGCAGCAGGCACTCCCTCAAATCGCGTGCCGCCACGCCGATGGGATCAAAGCTCTGAACCAGGAGAAGCGCCGCCTCGGCCTGTTCTAAACTCGCGGATGTCAGGTCACAGAGCTCTTCCGTGCTGACGAGAAGGTAACCGTCTTCATCCAGGTTTCCTATGATCTGCTGGGCAATTTCAGCGATAGGACCTTCGACATCCGCAAGGCCTAATTGAGAAATCAAGTGGTCGGTAAGCGAAGGAGGGCGCACCAAAAACGTTTCAAATGAAGGTTTTTCAGGGTCTTCGACCTCCCGGTTCTTGTATCCGGTGTCCAGATATTCGTCGAAAAAGTATCCGAAATCGATTTCCTCGAACGAGTCCTTCTCACCGGATTCCTTGGGCGCCTCCGGCATCTTTTCATCAGGATTTGCATCACGCGGGACATCTGCCTCGGTGCCTTCCTCCAGGATTGGATTGTCGACAAGCGCCTGCGTGAGCAAGTCCTGCAATTCCAGCTTATTCAGCTGGAGCAGTTCAATTTTCTGCAGCAGAGACGGCGTAAGCGCCAGCCTTTGACTTAGCCGCAGATCAAGGGATTGACGCAGTTGTTGTCGCCGATTATTCATCGCTTAGTTAAGCCTGAAATTTTCGCCGAGGTAAACCTTCCTAACCTCCACGTCGTTCGTCAATTGTTCAGGAGTGCCTTCACGCAAGATCTTGCCCTCGCTTATTATATAAGCGCGATCCGTGATATTCAAAGTTTCGCGCACATTGTGATCGGTAACCAGGACCCCGATGCCGCGCTCCTTCAACCGACTGATGATTCTCTGGATATCAAGGACGGCAAGAGGGTCAATGCCGGCGAAGGGTTCATCGAGAAGGACAAACTTGGGAGTAAGGACAAGTGCTCGGGCAATCTCTAAGCGACGCCGTTCACCGCCGGACAGGGTATATGCTCCCTGGCGCCGCAACGCCTCAATTCCAAATTCTTCGAGCAGGCCCGCCACTCTCTCTCCCTGTTCTGCCACGGAGATCGGCAGCGTTTCGGCGATGCTCTTCAGGTTCTCCTCCACCGTGAGCTTGCGGAACACCGATGGTTCCTGTGGAAGGTAGCTTATTCCGGAACGCGCCCTCTGATACATCGGCAGATTGGTTACGTCCGCCCCATTCAGCAGAACCCTGCCTGCATCCGGTGGGATCAGCCCGACTACGATATAAAACGTCGTGGTCTTTCCGGCTCCATTGGGGCCCAAAAGTCCCACGACCTCACCCTGTCGGAGTTCGAGGACGACTTCACTGACCACCATCCTTCCCCGGTAGGACTTCTCCAAACCAAAGGCCTGCAATCTGGAGTCATTCATCACAAGTCTTTTACAATCAGTATCATACATGCCTACTTGCGATTTTCGAGCACGATCCTATCATCGGCTGTAAAAAATGTCAATCGAAGGGCCGTCGACGTGCCCTTAACGTAATCACGGAGTTCCGCAAGACTTCCGGTGGCAGGGTTTCCCGTCACAACGACCTTGCCTTCGGACAGGAGATACTCGGCAGTTGCGCCTTTTACCTCCCTGCCCGGTTGTGTAATAAGCACATTGCCCTGTGCAGTTGCCCGCTCAAGCTTTGTCCCGTCGGCATCCAAAAAGGCGTCCAGGCTGTCCGCTTTTGCTTTGGCGTCGGGCGAATCCAGCGTCACGTTATCTTCGTAGTGCATTCGGTTTTCAGCCCGGTTGTACTGAAACCGGGCGCTGCGGATGAGGGTCTGCTTCACCACCTTTGCCTTATCGTCAGTTTTGGCGGCAGACGTTCCGTTTTCGCGGGGGCGCTTATCCGAATTGGTCATAGCTGTGCCCGATAGCAAATGGCGTACATTTCCCTTGCCTTCAACGCGCTGTCCGGAGTCCAAGAGGGTAAGCGAATCCGCCTGGAACTGGCCTGTCGCCGAAAGCAACTGCACGTGTCCTGTATAAGTGACTGCGTTTCCGTTGGTCCAATACTGCATTTCATTGGCACTGACGACGCAGGGCGAAGACGAACTGGAGGAGGTGGTAAGAAATCCGGAGGTGTGATCCCTGGTGGACATTAGTATCGAACGAACGTGATCTTGAACGGTCAGCAAGCCTTGGTTGCGCGCGTACCTAATCACATCGCCACTGGTGGCGGAATCTGAGTCCGCAACGCTCGGATGATTGCGCAAATCAACCATATCCGTGGTGGCATCGTAGTCGCACGTCCCCGCCTTGGCAGTTCGCGTCGCGTCCTGGTAAACAAAGTTGCCTGACTGATTGACCGATTCTGCGCTGCCGTCACTCTCACGGAATTGAGCCTGGATGCTCGAACTCGAGGTGTGAAACTCTTCGAAAGAAGAATGTCCGCCGGATCCAGCAGGTTTGCGATAGAAAACCCGTACGTCACCCTCACCAACCAGCCTTCGAAGCCGGTTGTTGCCGGGATAAAAGTCGAATGAAAGCCGATCGCACTGAAGGCGCTGGTCCAGACCTGTCGTGGCCGTTGCCGAGGGAAGCGCGGACAAGACCACGTTGTTTTCCGCGGTTCCTGACTCCAGGAAATCTCCGTTTTGGGAGTAGGTCAAGTGCAAAGAGGACGCGTTCAGGGATCTGTCGCTGCTTCCTGCCGCGCCGCCTGGAGGTCCGCCACTTCGCGATTTCCATTGAATCGAACCTTGTGCCTGCAGTTCCCGGGGAACGCTGCGCCCTTCGGAATTGCTGAATGTCAGGTGAATGTCCTGCGCTTGAAGCTCATCGGGCCGGCCTGAGGCATTGTTCATGATCATGCTCGCATGGTCGCGAAGATGCATGTCTTCCAGGGCACCTCCTTCTGCTGCGAAATTTGCCTCCATCCAGTCACCGGTCAGCACCGTGCTCTGCCCTCCACGCGCGACGGTGAAGCGTATGCCTGCCTGGCTCCGGATCGTGCGTGGCGTCCCTTTTACCGGATCCAATTCAAGCTGGATTTCCGACGCATCCAGTTTCTGCTCTCCGTCGGCAGAATTTGAGCTGAAGCTGGCGTGTTCGTGCACCAGAATTTTCTCGAGCGTACGTGATGCCTGGTTGATGCCCAGCTCGATGCGCTCTCCCAGCAACTTCCTCGATTCGGTCCCGTACACGGATTCGTAAACAGAGTTACCGTCGCAGACGAGACCCGTCAGCTGTTTCCCTTCCGGCGTGAACGTCGCTGTAATCCGGTCGCCTGCCAGTGTGCCGGTCGCGGATACGATCCTGGCCGCGCCGTTTAGACGCACCGTATGCTCCGTCTCGGAGTACGTCCCTTGCTGAGAAAAAAGGCGATAATCCTGATTCTGAGCGGAACCATCCGCGGCGGGCGCACTCCGGTGCACGACAAATGCAACTTCGTGTAGAAGCTCCATGCGCTTGCGGGCATTATCGTAGCGGACTCCCCGCGCCGTTCCGTCGGCCTGCGTCGAAACGAGCTGAAAACGGTCATCCGAATAGCCGATCTGGTCCTTCAAATTATAGTGAAGCGTCTGCATGCGCAGCTCGACGCCCTTCCCTGGATGGAGACGCACTTTCCCATAGAAGAACAGCTGTTTACCGATTGTGTCGTATTCGAGCCATTCGCTCGTAATGTGATTGACCTCGTTTCCTTCGCTGTCGAAATCATTTGCGGTGACACCTTCCAGGAGCTCTTTCCCTTGGCGATTTTCCAGCAGTTTCAGAGCTTGCAGGCGAAACTTGGTGCCGCCTTGCGAGTTTGCGAAGTACTCAATATTGTTTGCCGACCGCAACATCTCGGGGCTCAGGATCTGCGTGATCGGTTTAACGGCAGCGCGCCTGCGGCGCGCGGTCTGCGAGTAATTGACCAGCACGGCGAGCGAGATCAGAGCAATCAGACCTATCAGCAATGCGCGCAAGAATCTGAAAATCGTGATCTGCATATGCGCTCCTAAGCGGTCCGCATTTGAGATGGCATAACACTCTGGGAATGCGTAACCATTCTTTGGAATACTAGACGCACGGAAAGGTCTTTTCTAAGTGGAGGAACCGCGCCAAAGGCGTCCAAACGCAGTCCGCGCGGCGACTGGATTGCCCGCGGGCCGCTATTTGGAAATGGACATAGCATAGGAGCTCAGTGGTGTCACCTCTTTCGAAGACACCTTGACATTCCAAATGTATTTGCGGGCCACATTGTCTGCAGTTTGTGCGAAGGTCACCATCACGTAATAGGAACCCTCGCCCATGTTAGCCGCAGCCCAGTCCTGGAATTTGAGCGTCGCATCGCTCCCTTTGACCATTCCTGCCAGGGTTTGATTCGCGTTTAGCACGATGTCATAAGCCTCCTGTTCGCGCTCTCCTTTCTTGTAGACCGGCTCCGAACTTGCGGACCCTGCAGTTTCCGTCTCCGCCTGTGCGGGCACGGAGGCCAGTGCCGCGGGCGGCGTTCCAGGCTTTCCCTTTGAAGGAATAGGCGACGGCGACCCGAGAGTTCGCTTGAGCGGCGCGGGGACGATAGTGGGCACCCCGACTTGGTCTGTGACCACAATCGATGCGTGCTGTCGAGGCGCTACCAGACCTGCCAAAAAGGCGGGGCGAGGCTGCGGCTGTTCGTATTCGCGGGGAAACGGCACCTGATTTTGACCGACGCGAGCAAAGGCAGGCGGCGGCGGAAGCTGCTCGCCGCGAACCGCCGCTCTAATCATGTCGAAGCGCGTCTTCAAACGTTGTCGCAGGGAAGGTATGGCGATCAACGGCAGGCCGACAACGACGACGAAGATCAAGAGACCCGTATACGTCCTGCTGTGATACGCCGGCCTCCCAGGTCGCTTCGTCTGCGCCAGAGCTTGCTTAGCAACGCCTGTACTTTTTTCGGTTTCCACGATTTCTCCATTCATCATTTCGCAGCCCTGGAATTGCTCTCCGGCCCGACCACGTTGTCTCGCTTCCTGGATTTCTCGCGAAAGACCAGATACTGATATATGAAATCATCAAGCTCGCCGTCCAACACGCGATCGGTGTTTGAAGTCTCGTACTTGGTGCGATGGTCTTTCACCATGCGATATGGATGCAGGACGTACGAACGGATTTGGCTGCCCCAGGCGATGTCCAACTTGGTATCTTCCACGGCCTGCAGCTGTTTGCGCTTCTTTTCCAACTCCAGATCGTACAGCCGCGCGCGCAAAACCTTGCGCGCCATGTCCCGATTCCGAATCTGCGATCTCTCGTTCTGGCACGAAACGACGATACCGGTGGGAATGTGCGTGATGCGAACGGCGGAGTCGGTCACGTTGACATGTTGCCCCCCAGCCCCGGAAGAACGGTACGTGTCGATTCTAAGGTCCTTCTCGTCGATTTGAACTTCAATCTTATCGTCGATTTCCGGGTATACGAATACTGAAGCAAAGCTCGTGTGCCGGCGCGCCGCGGCATCAAAAGGCGAAATGCGCACCAGACGGTGCACTCCGATCTCGGCGCCCAGGTTGCCGTAGGCATAATCACCTTTTACCAGAAAGGTGACCGACTTGATACCTGCCTCCTCTCCTTGCTGATAGTCGAGAATTTCGGTCCCGTACCCTGAGCGCTCCGACCAGCGCAGGTACATGCGCAGCAGCATCTCAGCCCAGTCCTGTGATTCGGTGCCGCCGGCTCCGGGATGAATACTGACAATCGCGTTACTGTCGTCGTGCTCACCGGAAAGCAGTGTCCGGATTTCGGTTTGCTTTATCTCTTGCGCGAGACGATCCGTCTCAGCATCCAACTCGGAAAGAACATCCTCTCCTTCCACGGCAAGGTCCAAAAGGGCGCCCAGGTCGGAGATGTCGCGCGACAGCTGAGAATCCAGCTCAACGTCGCGCTCGAGGCGGCGCTTCGTCTGCAGGATCGATTGAACCTCTTCGTGGCGAGACCAAAAGTCGGGCTGAGCGACTCTTTTTTCTATCTGGGCGATTTCTGCCCGCTTATGTTCTACATCAAAGATAACCTCGAACCTGTTCGACTTTTTGCATGATGGCGTTCACTTTCTCGCGCAACTCCTCGATCATGTCACCTCCAAGAGCCTAGCGCCGGCCTCGTGCGGTCATCACGAAACCAGCAATTAAAATACAAGACCAAAGGATAGCACACACAATAGGCAAATCGTCGCCGTGCCGCACATAGAACGTTTCGCCGGCCAGAAAATCGAATCCACCGGTGACTACCGCTTCCCTTAGCAGGCCCGTCGACGCTTCAAGCCTGCCGGCAGGAGTGACAATCGCAGAAATGCCTGTATTCGCGGATCTGAGAAACCACCTGCGGGCTTCGACGGCTCTCCATCTTGCCATCTCCAGATGTTGATAGGGGGCCGATGTATCTCCGTACCAGCCGTCGTTGGTCAAATTGATAATCAGTTGGCTTCCCCGCCGGATGAACTGCCGTGAGAGATCGCCAAAGACCGCCTCAAAGCATATCAGTGCATTCACCTCGTGGCTTCCCATCGGGGCTATGACGTAATTCTTACCCGGCATGAAATCGCCGACATCCTTGGAAATGGTCTCGGTGAAAAAAAACAGTTGCTTGAACGGGATGTACTCCCCGAAAGGGACCAGATGAATCTTGTCATAGCGCGCAACTTCGGCTCCGGCCCCATCCAGAAAGAACGCACTGTTAAAATAGGCAGATATGCCGCTCACTTCCTCAAAACGGATATTATTAAAGACAATTCCAAAGGGAAAGCGTCGTGCCAGCTGGCGCAGGCAGGTTTGATAGTCCTTGTCATACTGAAATATCAGAGGCGAGGGCGATTCGGGGAGAAGCAGCAAGTCTATAGGACGGCCACCAAGACGCTCGGCCATCTTGACGTAACCTTCCTTGTACTTCCACTCCAGCGCCGCGTCCGATTCGTCAGCGGAGAGATTCTGCTGCAAAAGCGCTGCCTGATACTGAGGCTGGACGCGGTCCCAGCGGGTCAGCGCAGCCGCGCCATAGGCCGCGCAGGCCGATAACAAAACAGCGCAACTCGATAACGCCAAGATGACCTGCGAACCCTTTCTGCGCTGCACCCACGCCCATAGAAGCGCTGTGTTTACCCATGCGATGAGAAAGGATACGCCGTAAACGCCGAACAGATCCGCTGTCTGAACGAGCGTCGGAACGTCTGTCTGCGAATAACCGAGCAGAAGCCACGGAAATCCTGCGAATGGAAACAGGCTGCGCGCGTATTCGAGAGCAACCCAGGCCGCGGGGAATAAAGACAAAATCCAGTCGCCCCAGCGATTCATCCCGTACCGCGTCAGCGCGCATGCCGTGGCGGAAAAGCACCCAAGGGTCGCCGCTATCAACAGCAGAAAGGCCCAGGCCACTGGCACAGGCAGCTCTCCATAGTGGCTCAGCACCGGCGGCACCCAGTAGAGCAATAAGAGAAACTCAGCGGTCCCCGCGAGCCATCCAGCGAAAAAGGCTGCGCGAATTCTGCGCGTTTTGAGAAGAAAGAAGATGAGAGGGGCGAGCGCAACCCAAGCCAGGTAACCCTGGTTGAGTTTTGGAAAACAAGCCCAAGTCAGAACCCCTGTTAGTAAGGGGTAAAGCAGAAGAGCCGGTTCCTTTTGCGGCATCCGGATTGTTCGGAATAGACCTTGTCCTGCCACCTTTACATGCGTACGGCCGTTCAATTGGTCTTGATGAAGCAGCTGAAGCCGTCCTTTCTAAGCCTTCGTTCCATGGCGACGGCGTCCGCGCGCGAATTGAAATTGCCGACCTTGACAAGAAAGAGCCCATCCGGGGTCGCAGGAGACTCGATCACAAAGGTGTATCCTCTAGTCTTCAGCGCGTCGGCCTTGCTCTCCGCCTCATGCCGTTGACGGAATGCTCCGACCTGGACGGTGTACGCAGCCGCTCCGGATGACGCTTTCGGCACAGCAGCCGCCTTCTGGGGTACAGCGGCTGGGCGCGTCACCTTCTCGGTTTGGGTAGGTTCCGCCTCTGCGCTTTTTGATGGTTCCGCGACCGCCCTTGTTGCGGTATCCCCACCCTGGACAGTCTTGTACCAATCAAGCTGTTCCCGTACGGAACGATCTTCGGCAGGCCCATTCTTGGCAGGCGTCACAGGCGGCGTCGCGACCGCACGGGCTGCTGCCTCAGAAGGCGTCCCTGCCGGGCCGGATGATGGCCGCTCGGATCGTGCTTGCACGGCCTGGCGCTTCCCCTCCATGAAGCCGACTACGAAGAACGCCCCGCAAATGACAATGAGCAGCATGAAACCGATGATGAGCTTGCGATTATCTAGAATGAATTCATTTCCGGATTCGGCGCTGAGTTGTGCCATGTCCTGTAAACCTATGATTTGGTTTTGATCCAAGTCTGAATAATATCAATCGGCAATGGGAAAACAATGGTCGTGTTCTTTTCATTCCCGATGTCCGCGAGTGTCTGCAAATATCGCAGTTGGAGCGCGACAGGTTCTCCGGCAATCACTTCGGCAGCTTCGCGAATCTTGGCTGCGGCCTGAAACTCGCCATCCGCATGAATGACTTTGGCGCGCTTGTCACGTTCCGCTTCCGCCTGCCGGGCGATGGCCCGCTGCATCTCCTGCGGCAGATCCACCTGCTTTACTTCAACCAGACTCACTTTGATGCCCCACGCATCGGTGTGCCGATCCAGAATCTCCTGGAGCTTGACGTTCAGCTTCTCACGGTTGCTCAAAAGGTCATCCAAATCCACTTCGCCGAGCACTGATCGTAGCGTAGTTTGTGCCAGCTGAGAGGTGGCGTACAAATAGTTTTCCACCTCGACGATGGCGCGTGGCGCGTTCATCACTCGAAAGTAAACAATCGCATTCACCTTGACGGATACGTTGTCACGCGTGATCACATCCTGCGGTGGCACCTCGAGCGTGACCGTTCGCAGGCTGACGCGGACGATCTTGTAAATGGGCCAGAAAATAAAGATCACGCCGGGGCCTAACGCGTCTTTCGCGAGGCGGCCGAGGCGGAAAACAACGGCGCGCTCATATTCCTTGAGGATGTTAATCGTGCTCAGCAGATAGAGGATAACGATCGCAATGCCAAACAGCCAAGCCTCTTGAGTATCCATGATTCCCTCGCCCATGTTAGGAAGCGGAAAAACACGACTACAAACTCCCTGCTATTTCTTCGCCTCTTCAACGTACAAATTCAAGTTGTCGATGCCTACCACGCACACCTGCGTACCAGCTCTAATAGGTGCGGCGGCATGAGCTTGCCAGTACTCTCCCCGTACTCTCACCCGGCCTTCGGCAAACACATCGCTGTCTGCGACGCCGACCAGGCCGATCATCCCAGCGCTTCCAGTAGACGGCTTCTGGCGATACGATTTGATCAACGCAAACAGCAGGATCATGAAGATCACCGCGAAGGGAAGCGCGGCGGACAGTGCGGTTGCAAGTCCGATCCTGACAGCTGGATCAGGACTGTCGACGAGAATGAGCATGCCGATCACCATGGCGACCACTCCCCCGAGGCCGAGAACACCGAACCCCTGCACTTTGACCTCGGCGATGAACAACCCGACAGCCAACATGATCAACAAGACGCCGACATAGTTGACTGGGAGAAACGAAAAACCAAGGATAGAGAGAAGAAAGCTGATGCCTCCGATCACTCCGGGAGCGACCATTCCCGGATGAGTGAATTCGACGTAGAGAAGAATAAGGCCAAGCACTCCTAAAATCAGAGCCAGGTTTGGCTCGGATATTGTGTTCAGAAACTTTTCGCGCGGCGTCATTTGGTAGCTTACGACTGCCTGTCCCTGCGGAGAGAGTGTGACCGATTTTCCGGAGAACATCTCGACCTTGTAGCCCTGAAGTTCCCGCAGCAATTCGTCCTCATCGCGTGCCACGAAATCGATAAGATGGTTGTCGAGCGCTTCGTTGTCTGTAAACGATTTACTTTCCACGACCGCCTTTTCGGCCTCCGCGACATTACGATGCCGCTTGCTCGTGATACTCCTTAAATAGGCCGTCGCGTTGCTCGTAATCTTTTCGGTGAGGGTCTTTCCCGCTTCGCCTCCCTCGATCGGAAACCCCGCAATCTCCAGCAAAGGATGAGCCGCGCCGGTGTTGGTTCCGGGAGCCATGGACGCCACATCCGCGGCCATCAAGATGAAAAACCCCGCTGAGGCGGCGGATGAACCGCTCGGGGACACATAGGCGACAACCGGGATACCGCTGTTCAATATCGCCGCGATCATTTCCTCCATGGAGGCGCCTAGACCGCCGGGGGTTTGGAGGCGCAACAGGACAAACTGGGCGTGCTCGGCGTTCGCACGGGCTATGCCTCTCACCACGTATTCCGAAGTGATCGGGTCAATAATGCCGTTCAAGTCGATTCTGGCAATCTGCGCACTTGAGGGCACCGCGGCGCCGCCGCAAAACAACGTCAAGAGAATGATCGTGCGCGGAATGAGGGTCATAGGAATGCGTGAGTCCTATGTGTAGACTGCATCATAGCACAGAATGCAGAACCTCCTCACGATTAACTCGAACGTTTTATGCCCTGCAGCAGCGCACACCCAACCTGCGTTTCAGATCGTGGCAGACGATGACTCGTTGAGGACCACTTCCTGCTTTTCTGCGTGATAGGACGATCTCACCAGCGGGCCGGATTGCACAAAAGAGAACCCAAGCGACAGCCCAACCTTGCGCAGCTCTGAAAACTCGTCCGGAGTATAGAAGCGGTCAACGGCCAGATGTTCCTTGGTCGGCCGTAAATACTGTCCCAAAGTCAGGATGTCGACGCTCGCGACACGCAGATCCGTCATGACTTCAACAACTTCACCCCGGTTCTCGCCCAGGCCGAGCATAACGCTGGACTTGGTGCGGATCTGCAACCCAAACGATTTTGCTTTTAACAACAGGTCAAGGGAACGGCGATAGCGAGATCCTGCTCGCGCGGTCCGATAGAGCCTGGGAACGGTTTCAACGTTGTGAGCGAGGACATCTGGCTGCGCCTCGACTACCTTGCGGAGCGCGTCGCCGGATCCGCGAAAATCCGGAATCAGCACTTCGATCCTGATGCCGGGACAAGCTTCCCGCGTGCGCCGGATCGTCTCGGCGAAAATATAGGCGCCGCCGTCTTCCAGGTCATCACGGTCGACCGAGGTGATGACAGCGTACCTGAGGTTGAGCCGGCGCATGGCTTCCGCGACGCGACGCGGCTCATCCAAGTCGTAATCAGGCGGCAATCCCGTCTTGACCGCACAGAACTTGCAGGAGCGCGTGCAGACATCTCCGAGGATCATGAAAGTCGCTGTGCCTGCTCCCCAGCATTCACCGATATTCGGACATTGGGCATCTTCGCAGACTGTGTTCAGACGCTGCTCGTGCACTAATTTCTTTACATTTGTGTACCGTTCCCCTGAAGGCAGCCGCACCTTTAACCATTCGGGACGGGGACGACGCATCTCTGCTCTGCCATTATCAACAATCTTAAAACTGTCTTCCGGAGTGGTCTTCATGACTCAATCATAGCCATAAGAACGTATTGTCCCAAATGTCCATTTCAAATCCAGCATGACACAAGCATGCTCCACGGAGACACAATTGGCTATGCGGATTCTACTTCCGAAAGAGTTTGATCGAGAGCTTCCGTGAAATGATCGATTTGCTCCCGCGTAACAATCAGCGGAGGAACCAGGCGCAGAACCAAGCCGTGTGCCGCGTTTGCGATCACTCCCTTCCGCAATAATCGCCGGACCACCTCGGGGGCGACGGAGCCTACCTCCACGCCGATCATGAGACCGAGGCCGCGGACTTGCTGAATGCATGCGTGCCGGTCCTTGAGGGTAGATAGCTGCTCCATCAGATAGGCTCCCAGTTCTGCAGCCTTGGCAGTCAATCCTTCCTCCTCGATCACGTCGAGGACTTCGAGAGCGATCCGGCATGCCAGGGGACCACCGCCGAAGGTCGTGCCATGTTCTCCACTCTTAAGGCTCTGCGCCACTTTCTCATTTCCAAGGACAACTCCGAGTGGGTATCCGGAGGCAATCGCTTTGGCAGCAGTAACCAGGTCCGGTCGAATGTCATAGTGCTGGAATGCAAACATCCGGCCGGTCCTGGCAAATCCGGACTGGATCTCGTCGAGTATCAACAGGGCTCCCCAACGGTCACACAGTTCGCGAGCCTTGCGCATGAACTCGACAGGAATGGGACGGATGCCCGCTTCTCCCTGAATGGGCTCAAACACCAGCGCGGCGACGCGCTCATCGAAAGCCTTCTCCAACGCCTCGGACGTAAGTTCGGCAATTGTCTCGACGTCCGCAAGCAAGGGACGAAATGGCGCCTGATACTTCTCCTGCGCCGTGATGCTGAGAGATCCAAATGTGCGTCCGTGGAACGCGTTTTTCAGGCAGAGGAACCGGGATCGGTGCTCCTCTCCCTTGCGGCGCGCGCATGCCCTGGAGATCTTGAGCGCCGCTTCCATCGCCTCAGTGCCGCTGTTGGTGAAGAATGCCCGAGACATGCCGGACATCTCCACCAATCGACGAGCCAACTGCCCCTGGTAAGGGTGAAAGAGCAGATTGGATGTGTGAATCAGTCTTTCTCCCTGGTCGCGCACGACCTTAACAATGCGAGGGTGGCTGTAGCCCAGAGAATTGACGGCGATTCCAGCAAGAAAATCCAAATAGCGGCGGCCTTGCAGATCATAAAGGTACGCGCCCGAACCATGCGAAACGCAAAGTTCGTACTTCTGATATGTGGGAAAGAGGTAGGAATCCTCCAGCGCTTTAATCTCATCGGCGGTCACGTGATCGTATCGGTTAAAGGGTTTCGCATCAGCCATGATTCATCCTCCTGCTTCCGGCCGGAGAATGGTTGATTATACCGGCGCCAAGGCGGGCTGCAAGCGCATTCGCTCGGAGGCCTTCCGAGAATTAAGAGGGGCAATCGCTCTTGAGGGCGGCGCATGGCAGGGTTATGATCGTGGGACTCAGGAACAAGGTACGGGCCATGATCAATCGATGGAGCATCCTATCAGTACTCACACTCGCCTTCGGGGTAATAGTCATGTCGGGACAGGATCGTAACGCACGTAGCATCTCCGGCACACGTTCGCCGGTTCTCGCGCGCAACGGAATGATATGCGCTAGCCAGCCGCTGGCAGCGGCAGCCGGCTTGAGGATTCTGCAGGGGGGCGGCAATGCGGTGGATGCCGCGATAGCGGCCGCCGCTGTGTTGAACGTCGTCGAACCACTGATGACCGGTATCGGCGGCGATATGTTCGCGATGGTCTATTGGAGCAAGTCCGGAGAATTGATCGGCTTGAATGGCAGCGGCAGGTCTCCCTATGGCATGACGCTGGAGTATCTCCGGGAAAAGGGCTACACCGGCATGCCAACCGATGGTGTCGATACGATCACTGTGCCCGGAGCTGTCGATGGATGGGTTTCCCTTCTCGATAGATTCGGCACCCTAAAAATGGAGAAGGTCCTGGCCCCGGCGATCGAGTATGCTGAGAACGGATTCCCTGTGTCCGAAATCATCGCAAATCAGTGGGCTGAGCAGGCCGGAAAGCTCGCTAAAGATCCGTGGGCAGCGAAAACATATCTTCCTGACGGCAAGCCGCCGGCACACGGACAAATTGCCTACAACAAAAATCTTGCGGCGGTTTTCCGCCGGATCGCGGCAGACGGACGCAAGGCATTCTACGAAGGACCGATCGCAGCCAAAATTGTCGAGACAATTAAGGCCAAGGGAGGCGTGCTCAGCCTGAAGGACATGTCTGACCAGAAGTCCGATTGGGTCAAACCGATCAGCGTCGACTACAAGGGCTACGAGTTTTGCGAATTGCCTCCAAACGGCCAGGGATTGGCTGCCCTCGAAATGCTCAACATCCTGGAAGGGTACGAACTGAAGGCGTGGGGGCATAATTCAGCGGCGTACCTACACCACATGGTGGAGGCCAAGAAGCTGGCGTTTGCCGATCGGGATTACTACATCACTGACCCGGAATTCGCCAAGATCCCATTGGACAGGCTGTTGTCGAAAGGGTACGCGGCAGAGCGCAGAAAGCTCATCGATCCAAATCAGGCTCACGAAGAGTACTCGCATGGAGAATCGGAACAGAGCGACACGATCTATCTGACGGTGGTCGACAAAGACCACAATGCCGTGAGCTTCATTAACAGCCTGTACAGCGAGTTCGGATCCGGCATTGTCGCAGGCGACACGGGCATTTGCCTGCAGAACCGCGGATCAAGCTTCAAGCTGGACGCGGTCTCCAATAACCGCATCGAGCCCCACAAACGGCCCATGCACACGATCATTCCTGCCCTCGTCATGAAGGACCGCAGGCCCTACTTCAGCTTCGGCGTCATGGGCGGAGATAACCAGGCACAGGCGCAGGTCCAGGTTTTCCTAAACCTCGTCGAATTCGGAATGAACGTGCAAGAGGCCGGCGAAGCGCCCCGATTCCGACATACTGGAGGGCAGCTAGGCCTCGAGTCCGGGATCGGGCCACAGGTTCGCAGGCTGCTCACGCTGCTGGGGCACCATATTGTCGTTATGAACGACAGTTTCGGCGGATTTCAGGGTATTCTGATTGACCCTGTCACGGGCGTGCTCATGGGAGGAAGCGACCCCAGAAAAGACGGCTGTGCGATGGGTTGGTAGATCGATGGCCGCCAGGTTCCTCCCAATGGGTGAATGAACAGGGGAAGTGCGTCAAGAAACAAGAAATCTGGAGACAGCAGGTCGATCGTGCAAAACCACACTCCGCCGCGCGGGCCGCTCTCTAGTATTTGCGGATTAGTGTTCCAGGGCCTGGTGCGTTTGCGCAACCGCATGTACGACCTTTCCCTGCTTCCACAGGTGCGGCTGTCGCACCCTGTGATAAGCATCGGAAATCTGACAGTCGGCGGCAGCGGCAAGACTCCATTTGTAATTCACGTCGCGCGCACGATCTCACGAATGGGTGCTGTTCCGGCTCTTTTGAGCCGAGGCTATGGTCGAGAAGGAAAGGCGCCCATCATTTTGGCGCCCGGCGCTCGGATTCCGTCTCCTGCCCGCACTCTCGGGGACGAACCGGCACTTGTGCGCCGGCACGAAAGCCGCCTTTGGCTGGGAATCTGGAGCAAGCGCTATATCGCGGGACTCCAAATCTCGCGGCACGCGGAGCGGGTGTGCTTCCTGCTCGATGACGGTTTCCAGCATCGGCATCTCCGGCGCGACCTGGATCTGGTCGTCATTGACCGGACCCAACCACTGGAGGAGAATCGAATGTTGCCCGCGGGCACTATGCGGGAACCTGCTGCCGGACTGCGACGCGCTGACGTGGTGGTCATCAACGGCCAGTACCAAGGACATGGAGAAGATCCAATCGAATTGTTTGTCCACAGGATCGACCCAAGCCTTACCGTGTTTCACTGCCAACAGCGAATCGACCGTTTTGTGCGATTCTCAGCGTGGCAAAACCAGGATCCAGAGAGTGGGAGCCGCGGCCACCCTCCGTCTGCCTACCTCGTGGCTGCGATCGGAAATCCTGATCGCTTCCGCAAAGACGTCGAGGCGCTAGGCATAGCAATTGCGGGAACTCGCTTTTTTGGAGATCATTTTCGCCTCCGGGATAGCGATTGGGCCGACTGCATTCGCGAGGCGTGCGCACGCGGCGCCGCATCGGTCATCACAACCGAAAAGGACGCGATCAAACTGACGGAGGATCCCGGTCAGGAGTTGCTCGTGGCAGTTCAATCCACGCATCTGGAAGAACAAGACGAGTTTGAACGTAAGTTAGACGCGATATTCAGGAGATATTGGTGAAGGCGATTTACCCGGATCGTATCAAGACTCTGCTCGTGCGGGGAACCAATTGGGTCGGCGATGCCGTGATGTCTGTGCCGGCTCTCAGGGAGTTGCGGCGCAAGTTCGCAAACGCGCACATCGTCCTCCTCGTACGTCCATGGGTGAAAGACGTCTACGCAGCGACGGATTTTGTCGACGAGATCCTGGTGTACGACAAGGCAGGCAACCATCACGGTCTGAGCGGAATGCGCCGCCTGGTGCGTGAGCTGAAATCCAGGAAATTCGACATGGCGGTTTTGTTACAGAACGCCTTCGAAGCCGCATCGATTGCGTTTTTGGCACGCATTCCCATTCGTCTGGGGTATGCCCGCGATGCCAGAAGCTTGCTGCTCACGCACGCCATTCCCATCGATCCGACCGTGCATCGAGCGCACCAGGCATACTACTACCTGGGAATACTCTCAGGCGCGGGATTGCTTGACGAACATCCCTGGAAACAGAAAAACTATCACCTGGATTCGATCCGCCTCGGCGTCTGCGAGTCGGATGCGAGTGCCGCGCGCGAACTATTGCGTGCACGCGGCGTCGCAGGCGATGCTCCCATCGTAGCCATCAATCCCGGCGCCAGCTATGGCGGCGCCAAACGATGGCCGGCGCAACGGTTTGCAAGCGTGGCGGATGCCGTGGCAACTGAATTCGGAGCCCGCATCGTAATTCTCGGCTCGCCCAAGGAGCTGCCGATCGCCCAGCAGGTCGCTGATGCCATGGCTTCACCCGCCGTCGTATTGGCGGGCATGACCACACTCGGTCAACTCATGGGCCTCATAAAGGAATGCCGGCTTTTCATCACCAATGACTCCGGTCCGATGCATCTGGCCGCCGCTCTCGGGGTTCCTCAGCTTGCGATCTTTGGATCGACCAGCGAAATCGCCACAGGTCCGCTCAGTGCATCCGCCCAGGTGATCAAGTGTCAGGTGGATTGCAACCCCTGCTTCCTAAGGGAGTGCCCGATAGATTTTCGATGTATGTTGGGGATCTCGGTCCAGGAGGTTGTAGCCGCCGCGCGCGCCCGGATGTCGCTCGCCGCATTTCTATCTGACGCGTCGGTTTGAAACCATCGCGGCCGGCACAGCTCGAGTCGGAAGCATCCCCCCGGACATCCCTGCTCTTGCAATCCCGGCCCGCGATGTTCTCCTGATGTGCCAAGGTAACTCAAGGTTCTCGGCACAGCTGTGACATACATCACAAAATTGGCGGATTGTGAATTGCCGAACATTTTTTAAAGGACGCGACAACGATTAGACCAAAAACAGACGCCTCGATCGAGTTCTTTTTCATTGAGAGCCTATAGACGCTTTGCTAGAGTCTCTAATTTCGAGGGTCAAAATGAGGCCTGCGGTTTTCCTGGACCGGGACGGTACAATGAACGAAGAGGTCGGTTACATCAACCACATCGACCGGTTTCACGTCTTTCCCTGGACTGCCGACTCCGTTCTCAGGCTCAATCATGCCGGCATTCTGGCGATTCTGGTCACCAATCAGAGCGGCGTGGCCAGAGGGTACTTTCCAGAGGCTCTCGTCCAGGAAACACATTGTAGGCTGCAAGCGGAACTGGCACGCGGTGGGGCCAGTCTCGACGGCATTTATTACTGCCCCCACCTTCCTGACGGCAGAGTCGAAGCCTATCGCAAGACCTGTGTCTGCCGCAAGCCGTCCCCTGGCATGCTTCAGCGCGCCGCCCGGGAATTCGATATCGATCTGGGTTCAAGTTTCGTGATCGGCGACCGATATCAGGACTTGTCGATGGGTTTTGCGATGGGTGCACGGGGAGGATTGGTTATGACCGGGTACGGCCGAGGCGAATATCTGTACCACAAGGACTCGTGGCCCAGGAAGCCCGACTGTGTGGCTGCAAATCTTCTCGAGGCAGTCGACTGGGTGCTCAGAATCACCCTTGGTTCTGCTGAGCATAATGAGGGGCGTTAACCGCTATCCGGGGGCGTCTGGATAAAAACATGGTGAACTCCTTGCTGACACGCGATCGGCTTCTGCGCATCGTGGATACCTTCGCGACCCGCACCGTCGCCGTCTTCGGTGATCTGATTGCCGATCAGTTTCTTTATGGGCAGATCGAGCGTGTGTCGCGCGAGGCGCCCGTCCTGGTGCTGCAGTACAGGGACCTCGTATGCGTGCCAGGCGGAGCTGCGAATGCCGCGAATAATCTTTTGGACCTCGGCTGCCGCGTGCGGGTATTTGGGATCGTGGGTTGCGATGATAGCGGCGCCGGGTTGCTGACGGTGCTGGGTAACAAGGGCGCCGACGTGCGGCACGTCGTCAAGCTAAGATCCTATTCGACCCCGATCAAGACCAGAATTCTCGCAGGAGCGCACCATTCGTCCCCTCAACAGATCGTCCGGGTCGATAGAGAGGCCAGGCTGGATGGAGGACCCAGGGTTCCGTGGCGGAGAGTTCGGCCCTTGTTGCGCAAGCTCGATGGCATCATCATCAGCGACTACGGGTACGGCGCCGCTGACCCGTCGCTGGTGCGCGAAATCCGAGCGGCCGGGGTCCCCGCCGGGCTCCCGATGATCGTCGATTCGCGCTTTCGCATGGGGGAGTTTCGCGACATTACTTCCATGACACCCAACATTACGGAACTGGAAGCAGCCATCGGGAAAGCCCTTGGAGGAGACCAGCGTCTGCTGCATCAAATCGGACGGCAGGTATTGAAAAAACAACATCTGAGTTCGTTGCTTGTTACGCAGGGCCGTTTTGGCATGACGCTTTTGGAGCCGGGCAAGCCGCCCGTCCACATCCCAATCTACGGCACCGATGAAGTGGCGGATGTAACCGGCGCGGGTGATACGGTAATCGCGGCTTATACACTGGCACTTGCCTCGGGCGGATCTCCGGAGGATGCTGCCCGGCTTGCCAACTATGCTGGTGGGATCGTAGTCATGAAGCGAGGCACTGCCACAGTCAGCCGCGAGGAGTTGTATTCTGCGGTTCAACAAGACCTGTCTCGATGAAGCAGCGCTTTTCGGCAATCATGATCGACCCCAAGACAAAGATCAAGGGTATCGCAGAGATGCAACGACTTCGCGCAGATGCTCAGTCCAGCGGGCGCACTGTTGTTTTCAGCAATGGCTGCTTCGACCTCATCCATGTTGGGCACATACGGTACCTGCAGGCTGCAAAGTCCCTCGGCGACATCCTGCTTGTAGGAATCAACAGCAACGCCTCAGTACGAGCGCTCAAAGGACCCGGTCGGCCTCTTCAACCGCAGGAAGATCGTGCCGAGATCATCGCATCCCTGGAGTGCGTCGATTTTGTGACCATCTTTGAGGAAGAGACGGTTGCGAATCTCCTGCAAGTGCTGAGGCCCGATTTCCATTCCAAGGGAACCGATTACACGAGCGATACCGTTCCGGAGCGCGATGTGGCCCGATCCTATGGAGGCAGCGTGGCCATCGTCGGCGACGCCAAATCACACTCTTCACGCGATCTGATCCAAACAATCCTGGCGAAGATGCGCTGATGGCATACCGGCAGAGTATCTTGATCATCCGCTTGAGCTCGCTTGGCGATATTATTCATGCTCTTCCCGCCTTCGAGAGCTTGCGCAGCACGTTTCCCCAATCACGAATCGACTGGATGGTCGAACGGCGCCTGGCATATCTGCTTGGAGCTGTCGAAGGCATCGGCGAGACACTGCCGATCGACACTCGTTCCCTGCGGACGCACCCGAGCAGCGGACCGGAGTGGCGACGGCTCTGGGCGCCGATCGCCACCGCGCGCGCCCGCCGCTATGATCTTGTCATCGACTTTCAGGGATTGCTAAAAACAGCGTTGTTGGCACTCCTCTCCGGCGCGCGGGAACGTTTCGGTTTCTCAAAGGAACTCGTCCGCGAGCGCCCCGCTCACTGGTTTTATCACACAACCCTCAACCAGCCGGCGTCTGCCTACCATGTCGCCCGACTGAATCTTTTTCTTGCCGAGAAAGCCGGTGCCAGGCCGGGTGAACTGCGGGCGAATCTGCGCGCCAGCGAGAAGGATACGCAGGAAATCGAGAGACACCTCCTAGAAGAGCAACTTTCCGATTTCATTGTCATCAACCCAGGAGGAGGTTGGCCCACAAAACTCTGGAAACCGGCCAACTACGGTCTCCTGGCGGCAAGAATTGAAAAAGAGCTGGGTCACGGGGTCATCGTCACTACCGGACCGGGAGAGGAAACGCTATACAAGCAGATTGCGGAGAACTGCACGTCTATGCGCCCCGCTCATTATCAGGTTCCCTTTCTTCAACTGATTCCGCTCTTTAAGCGCGCACGCCTTCTGGTAGCGGGCGACACGGGCCCGCTGCACCTGGCCTGCGCCGTAGGCACTCCTGTGGTAGGTATTCTGGGCCCCACTTGTCCCGTCAGAAATGGCCCCTGGAACACAAACGACGAGGTCGTCGTCCGCCATTTGCCTTGCAGCTTCTGCAATGGAAGAACGTGTCCTACGGCCAACGAATGCATGGATATCTCTGTCGAAGAAGTGTTCGGCGCCGTCGTCCGGCGCTTGGAGCGAACGATGTGAAGATGCCGTATTCGCGAGAGCACAAAACCCGGGCAAGCTTCCCGCATGCGCGCCTGGCAGGAGTTCTGATCCTTGCTGCGGCAATGATTCAGGCTGCATGGTCCCAGTTCACCCCAAGGAACACGGTGCCGGCGCCATTTGCCTCCGGCGAGCGCTTGGTGTATCACGTCGAATGGACTCCACCTTTGTGGCTCTTCTTCCTGCCTGCAATGGAGGCAGGCGAAGCGACTCTCACTCTGGTCGGCGAGACGCAATACAAGGACAAAAAAGCACTCAAGATTATCTTTACTGCACGCTCCAGCGGCGCACTCGCAAGGTTCACCGGCAAGAACATAGATGATTCCTATGAATTTACGACTGATCCCGAGACCTTCTGCACCTATCGCGTGTCCGAAATGGAGCGCGAGGGAAAGCGCATGCGCGACATCGACGTTTTATACCTGCCCGACACCCGTCAGGTCCATATAAGGGAAGTCGATGTATCGGGCCCGATTCCAAGAGTACTTCGAGACAAGGACTACGACGAAATACCCCCAGATGTGAAGGACCTTTTCTCAGCCTTGTATGCCTTGCGACAAACGGATCTTGCCGTCAATTCGTCGCGCCAGGTGTTGGTCGCTTTTAATGAGCGCGTCAAGGAAGTCGAGATACGTGTGGAAAAGAGCGAGCAGGTCCATACTCCCGCAGGTAACTACAAGGCTTGGCAGGTGAGTACGGTTGCCGTCTTTGGCGGTCTGTTCAAGAATGGTGGCCAGTTTCGCATCTGGTTATCGGCAGACAACCGCAAGATTCCTGTCAAGTTTGAGGCCAAGATCAGTCTGGGAAAGGTCACGGGAAGCCTGATGAAGGCTCGCTTGATGGAAAACAACGCTAGGTATCGCTCTGCTGCGGATCACTGCTACGAGCTACTTAATCAATTACTTGAGCAATATCGACGTTTTTAAGTTTAATCAAACGCTTTATGGTCTCTGCACGACCAGCTCTCCCAAATGCTGGAGAGAAGATGAGTCCTGGAGGACTGGAGACGGCCATAAGCCGAATTTTGTTTCCCGGTTTTGCCGGGACGGCAATCATTCATCTGGTCTCTGGATCGCTCCAGAGATCAAGCGGTCCACCCAAAAGCACCGGACGGGCCATCCTTCATCCCTTGCGGGATCGCTTTTCTATTTGACCTTGCTCCGTGCGGGGTTTACCCTGCCATCATTGTTACCAATGACGCGGTGCGCTCTTACCGCACCTTTTCACCCTTACCCTCAAAAACGAAGGCGGTATGTTTTCTGTGGCACTTTCCGTAGGGTCGCCCCTCCCTCGCGTTACGAGGCGCACTGCCCTGTGGAGTTCGGACTTTCCTCGATCCTGAAATCAGGATCGCGATTGCCTGGCCGTCTCCAACGATCTATATCTTACGGCAAACAGTGACAAATTGCACGAGGGGACATCCTCGGCGCCCTTCCATCTATTTGGTCTTGCCGCTGGCGGCGGCTGGCTCCGGCTTTACCAGGCCGAGGAGCTGGCGCAGCAGGCCGTCCAGTTCAATCGCGATGTCATGGTGTTCACGGACGAACTGTTTTGCAGCTTCCCTGCCCTGGCCGAGGCGTTCATTCTTGTAGGAAAACCAGGAGCCGCTCTTGTCGATGAGTTTCCGATCGACGGCGAGATCGACCAAGTCCCCTTCATACGAGATTCCCTGGTTATACAAAAGGTCAAATTCGGCCTCGCGAAACGGCGGCGCCAGCTTGTTCTTGACAACTTTGGCGCGGGTGCGGTTTCCGACCACCTGGTCCCCCTCTTTGATGGAACCAATACGCCGGATATCGACTCGAATCGAAGAGTAGAACTTCAGAGCACGACCGCCTGACGTGGTTTCCGGATTGCCAAACATCACGCCGATCTTTTCTCGCATCTGATTGATGAAGATCAGGCAGGTGTCTGATTTGGAAACGATGGCGGTCAGTTTTCGCAGTGCCTGCGACATCAGCCTCGCCTGCAGCCCCGGCAGCGAGTCTCCCATCTCACCTTCGAGCTCGGCTTTCGGGACGAGCGCCGCCACCGAATCGACCACAAGGATGTCGATCGCGCCGCTGCGAACGAGGACTTCCGCGATCTCTAAAGCCTGTTCACCGCTGTCGGGCTGCGAGACCAGCAGTTCGTCGGTGTTGACGCCCAGCATCTTCGCATACTTTGCATCCATGGCATGCTCTGCGTCGATGAAGGCCGCTGCACCGCCCAGCTTCTGCGCCTGCGCGATTGCATGGAGCGCCACGGTGGTTTTGCCGCTCGATTCCGGGCCGAAAACCTCGACCACGCGCCCTTTGGGGAATCCTCCGATGCCGAGGGCAGCGTCGAACGAGATCGAGCCGGTCGAGATCGCCCTTACCCCTGAAGGATCAATGCGGTCGCCGAGACGCATGATCGAACCCTTCCCAAACTGCTTTTCGATCTGGGTCAAAGCAACTTCTATCGCCTTGTTCTTGTTGGTACGATCGTCCGCCATTAGGCTTTTCCTTCCTTTTCTCGATAATCATAGAAACCGCGGCCTGTTTTACGCCCGAGCAGGCCGGCATCCACCATTTTGATCAGGAGCGGGCAGGGCCGGTACTTCGGGTCGCCAAGGCCTTCATGCATCACGCGCAAGATGTCGAGGCACACGTCCAGCCCGATGAAATCGGCCAGCGTCAATGGTCCCATGGGATGATTCATGCCCAGCTTCATCACGGTATCGATGGCTTCGCGGGAGGCAACGCCTTCCATCAACGCAAACACGGCCTCGTTGATCATGGGAAGGAGGACCCGATTCGAGACAAAACCGGGATAATCGTGCACTTCCACGGGCGTCTTTCCGAGTGCGGTCGCGAGGTCCATGATTTGTCGGCAGGTGGCATCGGAGGTCTCCAGCCCACGAATGATCTCTACGAGTTTCATGAGTGGGACCGGATTCATGAAGTGCATCCCGATGAAGCGATCCGGTCTCTTGGTTGCAGCAGCCAGTTTGGTAATGGAGATTGACGAGGTGTTGGTAGCCAGGATGGCATCGTGCTCGCAAATAGCATCCAGCTCCTGCAGGACGGCCCGCTTGATCGCGAAATTCTCATTCACTGCTTCGACAGCCAGGCCACACGTGGAAAAAGCCGATAATCCCGGAGCCGGTGATATCCGGCTCAAGGTCGAGTTACGATCCGGCACGGTAAGGCTGCCCTTTTGCACGAAGCGATCCAGGCTTTTCTCAATTGTCTTGAGAGCGCGCTCGAGAAGATCCTGGCGAACGTCCGACAGGTGCACTAGATAGCCGGCTTGAGCAAATACCTGAGCGATGCCGCTTCCCATCGTGCCCGATCCGACCACGCCGACAATCCCTATCTTTGCTGTTTCCATGATCCCTCTCCCACGAGCTACTCTGTTTGAATGGCAAACACTATATCTAACCCGCAATGGGTTCCGGTGAGCGAGAAATCTTACACCTCTGTCGATACCGCGCGCAACCTTCGAGATGCAATCCGGTTGCAATCCTGCTCCGCGCTCCCTAATATTTTGGGTGCTTTTCAAGGAGGAATCATGACGGCTGACAATTCGACTCGAGAAAAATGGGCGCTCATCCTGGGTGCTTCAAGCGGGTTTGGCGCAGCCGCGAGCCTTGCCTTGGCTCGCAGCGGCTATCATGTTTTCGGCGTGCATCTGGACAGGCGTGCCACGCTTGCAGCCGCCGAGCGGGTCCTTTCCGACATTCATGCCATGAACCAAAAGGCCATCTTTTTCAACGTGAATGCCGCGGATCCCATCAGGCGTGCCGAGGTCATTCAGCGTTGCCGCGAGGAGATCGGTGAACCATCGCGCGGCGGTTGCATCGAGGTTCTACTTCACTCCCTGGCATTCGGCACTCTAAAACCCTACATTTCCTCCGAAAGCGAAAAAGCCATTCGCACGGCCGATATGAATATGACACTCGACGTGATGGCGCACAGCCTGGTCTACTGGGTCCAGGATCTGTATACGACGGGTATGCTGAGAGAAGGTGCCAAGATCTTTGCCATGACCAGCGCCGGCGGACACCGCGTTTGGCCGGGCTATGGAGCCGTCTCTGCCGCGAAGGCTGCTCTCGAGGCTCACGTCAGGCAGTTGGCGGTTGAACTTGCACCCTACGGCATCAGCGCCAATGCATTGCGTGCGGGCGTGACCGACACACCGGCGGCACGGAAGATCCCCGGGAGCGACCGTATGTTTGCGCAAGCTCTCTCGTTTAATCCCGGGAAGCGCCTGACAACGCCCGACGATGTCGCTCGGACTATTGTCGCGCTGGTTTCCTGCGATTCGAACTGGATGACAGGGAATGTTCTCGGAATCGACGGCGGCGAGGACTTAGTGGGATAAGCTGTGCTCTCGGCAGCGCCTGAAGAAGGCCTGCGTCAGCGCAGCCCGAGCACCCCGCATTGTCTGTTGACTGGCCGCGCCCCGACTGATAGCATTACGGCCTTTGAGTGGAGACGGTTTATGCCGATGCAATGTTATTCTTGCGCAAAAAGCCCCGTGTTCGGACACACGGTTTCGCACGCGCACAACGTTCGTTCACGAAAGTTCTATCCCAACCTCCAAAGCGTTCGCATTGTGGAAAAAGGTGCGGTTAAGCGAGTTCGCGTTTGCACGCGTTGCCTGCGCTCCGGAAAAGTGACGAAGGCTTAACGCCCACATTTCATTGCACGGCGGAATCTTCGCAAAAAGGGGGCATTCCGATTTTCCAGTCTCGCGGCCGTTCTTTCCGCCCGGGAATTGGAAAAGCGAAATGCCCCCTTCGTGCGATCAGGCTAGAGCAATCGCATCGATCTGAATCAAGACCCCTTTGGGGAGCCGGGACACCTCAACCGTTGCGCGTGCCGGCTTCGAGCTTCCAAGGAATTCCGCGTACACCTCGTTGAACTTCTGAAAATCGTCCAGATTGCTCAGAAATACGGTGGTCTTCACGATTTTGTCCATTCCACTTGCCCCCGCCGCCAGAATCGCGGAGAGGTTCCTCATGACCTGTCGCGTTTGCACCGCTATGTCCCCGCCTGACACTGAACTGGTCGCCGGATCAATCGGGATCTGTCCCGAAACGAAGATTAAACCACTAGCGCGAATTGCCTGTGAGTAAGGTCCAATCGGATCCGGGGCCTGCGCAGTCTTGATGATTTCTCGCATGAAGCACTCCTTTGAATCGGTTTCTATCGCCAACTGCGACGGGTCAGTAGTGAGCCTCTTCAGGAATCTTAGCCACGCGCGCCACATCGTCAATACCACGAATGCCCTTTAGCACCTTGATGATTTTCTGCAGATGTTTGATGTCATTGATTTCCACCGTCAAATCTACCGTCCCAAGGCCGCCTTCCCCCGTGGTTGAGCGTGACTCCCGTATGTTGGTCTTGAGATTCGAGATTGCCGACGTGATCTCGGCAAGGATGCCCTGGCGGTCCTCGATCGATATGGCGAGCCGGACCGTGAAAATCTCGTCGCCCTGAACATCGACCCATTCCACATCCGTCATGCGGTCCGACCCGAGGAAGTTGACAAGATTGGGACAGTTCGTGGTGTGTACGGAGATACCCTTCCCCCGCGTGATGTAGCCGACAATTTCATCCCCACGGATCGGGTTGCAGCACTTTGCACGGTACACGAGCAGGCCGTCCTGTCCTTTAACGGTGATCGGAGCCTCGCCTCTGCCGAGTACCTTCTTGACGACGGTGGCAATGGCAGACTTCTTTTCCTGGGTTTCCTCGGGAGGCGCAAGATCAGGAAAAAGTGATGCCAGAATATGACGCGGCGCAATCTTGCCAAAACCAACCGCGGGATACAGATCCTCCGCCTTCTGAATTCCGTGATCGGCCAACACTCGAGAAAGCTCGGGCATGCCCAGGATCTTTTTCCAACTGGTTTTGAACCTGCGGGCCTGCTTTTCGAGCAATTTCTTTCCAAGCTCCGCGGCATCCTCCCTCTCCTGCTGATTGACCCAGTGCCGGATTCGATTACGGGCGCGCGCTGTCTTGACGAAGGCCAGCCAGTCCCTGTTCGGTCCTGCGTCTTTGGAGGTCAGAATCTCGACGATTTCGCCGTTCTTCAGTTTGTGTCGAAGCGGCATGATCCGGCTATTGACCTTTGCCCCGACGCAGTGATGCCCCACCTGGGTGTGAATGGCGTAGGCGAAGTCGACCGGAGTAGCGCCGCGTGGCAGGGTGATAACCTCACCCATGGGCGTAAAGCAATAGACCTCATCCGGGTAAAGATCGACCTTGAGGCTGCTGAGAAACTCGCGAGGATCACTGATCTCGTTTTGGGAATCAATCAGCTGCCTGAGCCATTGGATTTGGTCTTCGCCCTCCACGACACCCAGTTTCCCTTCCTTATATTTCCAGTGGGCCGCGATGCCGAACTCCGCGATTCTATGCATCTCCTGGGTACGGATCTGGATTTCGAACGGCTGCCCGTTCTTCCCAACCACCGAAGTGTGCAGGGACTGATAGAGGTTGGGACGGGGGATGGCAATATAGTCCTTGATCCGTCCGGGAACAGGTTTCCACAGATTGTGCAGGATTCCCAGTATCGTATAGCAGTTCTTGACAGTGTCGGTGATGACGCGAATCGCAATGAAGTCGAAGACCTCATCAATGCTGATTTTCTGGACGCGCATCTTATTGTAGACCCCATAAATCCTCTTGATGCGGCTCTCCAGGCGTGCCGGAATGTTGTACTCCGCCAGTTCGCTGGCGATGGCTTTCTTGGTTTCATGCATGAAATCCTGACTGACCGCACGACGCGCTTCGATCAGAGACACGGTGTTCTGATACGCGACCGGATCGAGGAAGCTGAATGCCAGGTCTTCCAGTTCTCCTCGAATGAGACCCATGCCCAGGCGGTGTGCCAGCGGCACATAGATGTCCAGCGTCTCCCGCGATATGCGTTCGCGCCGCTCCGGGGGTAGATACTGCAGGGTGCGCATATTGTGGAGACGGTCGGCCAGCTTTACAAACAGCACGCGGATGTCCCCCACCATGGCAAGCAGCATTTTCCGGAAGTTTTCGGCCTGTTTCTCGTGCCGGGAGCTGAAGTAGACCTGCGATATTTTGGTGACCCCGTCGACAATCTGGTAAACCTCGTCTCCAAACTGGCGGCGCAATTCTTCAGGAGATATGAGGGTGTCTTCCAGAACGTCGTGAAGCAAACCGGAAGTGACGGTCACCGCGTCCATCTTGAGTTCGGCAAGAATGTTCGCGACTTCAAGGGGATGCGTCAGATAAGGCTCGCCATTCATCCGCAATTGCCCTTTGTGGAACTTTGCGGATACGACATAGCCGCGCTGAACCAACTCCAGAGCCTCGGGGTGATAGCGCAGCACCTTCTCAGCAAGGTCCTCGAAGCGGATCATAGTCATACAGATCGTTCTAACGACTTATTATAGAGGAAAAGGAGCAGGCAGGGAATGGGGTACGCCTGCCCTCCACACGGGCTTTCATGGCGTACCCCAGCAGGAATCATCGGAAGCACAGCGGCTTCCAAGGCAAGCAAAGTTGATACGGCGAAGGGCTATTTTCCAGGAGCAAGTTTCTTGGGTTTCTTGGCCTCTTCCTCCGCCGCCCTGAGGTGCATTGTCAGCGCCTTCTGCGAGATGAGATCCGCATTACGAATCAACTCGGCTCTGGCCTTGGCATCCTTTTCAAACTTGGCTTTTTCTCGCCAGAGGAGATTCTCGTAATCCATGGCGTCAAAATAGTCAGGCCTGATTTTCAGGGCCTTTTCGATGCAATCCAACCCCTCCTGGATATCGCTGAGCGTTTTCTGCTTATCTTCCGTCGTGAGGAATTCTACGTTTTCTCCTTGAATGCCGGTCTTCTTGTAGGAGTCGTTGTAGTCGATCACGGCGACTCGATAGAGCGATTCTGCGTTGGTCGGATCGATTGCTTGAATTTTTCCACACCACTTCTTCGATTCCGCGGAATTGTCGAGCTGATAGTAAAGGCTGGCGATGCTCAGCATCGCATTAATACTTCTGGGCTCAGTCTCCAGGATGCTCTCAAAAGTCTTGATGGCTTTATTGGCCATCTCCGTGCTCTTTGGATCCGGAGAGCCCGGCACGAATTGCGATGTATACGAAGTGGCCAAATACATCTTGGCGACATTAAACTCGGGGTCGAGCGCAATGGAATCTTCGAACAGTTTAGCGGCCTCCTCGTACTTCTGCTCCGCGAACGCCTTGACGCCCTTGTTGAGCTTATCGCGAGCGCGGAGTTTCGTGACGAAGCCGCAGCCCGAAAGGGGTATCATCGCCGCAAGTGCAAAAATAACAAGCCACTTCTTGTTGACCCTCATTATGGCCTCCAGACAATTTCAGTAATAGCGCGAAGCGGACCGATTGCTCGCCTATCGCAGTTCGGTGAGAAGCCCCACATCAAGCACGCCCGCGCCTTTCGCGATGTCGATGATCTTGACGACATCTCCGTAAGGCAGCTTGGCGCTCGCGCTGATAAACATGTTCTTGTTTGCCCGGGCGCTATAAATATCGCGGAGCTTTGATCCCAATTCTATGATGGAGGTAGGCTCCTGATTAATAGCCAGCTGAGCAGTTTCCGACATCGATACCACGATCACGTCCGCAGGTGGAGGCGTCTTGTTGCCCTCATCTTGAGCAGGTTGTGGCACCTTGACCTCAAGGTCCTGCTGCCGAACCGGGGTAATGACCATAAAGATAATGAGAAGCACGAGCAGGATATCGATGTAGGGAGTGATATTAATATCCGACTTCGGGCCTTTGTTGATACCAACCGCCATTGACATGGAAGAACACTTCCTTTCTGCCAGCCGTTAAAACTACGGTCCCGCACATAACCCACTGGTGGATGCGACACAGCCGATAGGGCCAGCACAAGCAGCAAGCATTCGGCGTGCCGATTGCGAAGAGCCAGCCGGCCCAAGAAAAACTGCTGCGCCGTGGTGACGAAAGCACCACCGCGCGATTCCCACGAGAGGCTTACTCCAGGAGCCGCCGGCGCAGCTGCTATTTTTCCTTTTCCGTCATTAGGCCGATTCGTTCGACACCGGTTTTGCGGCACTCGTTTACGACCTCAACGACGCGCCCATAGAGTACGGCCGTGTCGGCCTTCAAGTACATGACCTTATTGATCTCGCCGCCGCCAAAGCGCTTGGTCAGAGCATCCAGCAGGGCAGATTCCGTTGTCTGGTTCTTTCCCAGATACACGCGCCCCTGCCGGTCTAAGGCCACCACAACAGCCTCTTTCGAGTCCGCATCTGGCGCCTCCAGCGGGAACTTGGCTTTGGGAAGATTCACGCTGATTCCCTGCTGGAGCAACGGCGTGGTGATCATGAAGATGATCAACAACACCAGCATAATGTCAGCCATTGGCGTGACATTGATGTCGCTGGTTACCTTGCCCGTAGATATATGTTTAGCCACCGATCTGACCCCGCTTCTTAAGGAAGTAATCGATCAATTCGGAAGACGAGTTGTCCATCTCGATCGTAAAGGTCTCGATCCGGTTCGTGAAGGCGTTATAAGCCCACACCGCAGGAACCGCGACGAACAGACCGAATGCCGTCGTCACCAACGCTTCCGCGATACCGCCGGCCACAGCTGCGATACCAGCGGTTTCCTCGGTCTTCATCCCCTGGAAAGCGTTGATGATACCGACCGTCGTTCCGAACAATCCTACGAACGGTGCGGTGGAACCAATCGTCGCCAAACCACCCAAACCTCGCTTCAGATCGGAAATCCCGATGGCTGTTGCGCGATCCAAGGCTCTCTTGGCAGATTCAATGGTCTCGCCCGGAATCTCTTTGCTTTTGGCGTGAGCCTGCAGCTCATGAAGCCCGGAGATCAGAACCTTCGCGAGATGGCTCTTGTTATTCTGCTCGCCAAGAGCGATCGCTTCCTCGATTTTGCCTTCCTTCAGGCACTCGGCAACCGCAGGGGTGAAAACGCGCGACTGATTGCGCGCCTGACGATACGTAAGCCATCTCTCGATCATGATGCTGATCGAATAGGCCGACATGATAGCAAGGATGCCTACCACGAATTTGGCAACCACGCCCATGGAACTCCACAGTTCGACTATGTTAATTCCCATCGATTTCCTCTAACCTCCAAGTGGGTTATTTGCTAAGTTTGAATTCCACCGTCACAGTAGCAACAACCGGGACGGGCTCTCCATTCAAAAGGGTAGGTGAATACTTCCATTGTTTCACGGCATCGATTGCGGCCTGCTCGAGCAGAGGATGACTCCGGAGCACACGAACGTTGATGACGTTCCCCTCCTCATCCACGTTGACTTCGAGTATGACGGTCGCCTCCACACGTGCGCGTTTTGCGAGTTCGGGATAGACCGGTAGAACTTTCCGGATAATCTTGGATTCCTGGACCTGCCCTCCCACGCGCACAGGATCGATTTTCTTGGGACGCGGTGGCGGCGGCGGTGGCGGCGGCGGTGCTCCACCCAGCAACCCGCTGGCGACCCCTCCGACACTCCCGACAGTTCCGCCTACGATTCCTCCGGCCACTCCGCCGATAACACCGCTGACTCCAACCACCGGCGGTTCATCTACTGGTGGCGGAATTTCCTTCGGTATCTCGGTCGGCGCCACGAATTTCGTCGGATCCACCTGGACCTTCTGAACCTGAACGACCCTGTTTTGTGAGGGCGGTGGCGGCGGAGGTGGTGGTGGCGGTGGCGGCGGCGGCGGCGCGATCAAAAACGTCAACAGCTCGCCTTCCGGAAGCACGTTGAAAAATACCAACGGCAAAATCACAATCACAATGACTACGATCACGTGCGCCACAAGGGAAATCACGAGCGTCAGTAGACGTCTCGTTAGATCCTTGCCAGTGGTCTGATCTAAAGTTTCAAACATTGTTTCTCCCGTATACTGCCCTCGGGCCATAGATTGGGGTTTATACGCGGTGCCGATCGGAAGCGCGATCTTAATATCGGCCTGTAAAAACTGTCAAGAAGATTCTGCCCGCGTGCGCCTCAATCTCAGACCCTGCAGAGAGCTCCTCGAAATGCGCGGATCTTACGCGCCTTTTTCACGGTTTAGGCCGCCCTGGTCTTCGCCTTCAACTCCGCCGTCCGGTACCACCACTCGACGATCGGCGAGGCGATGGCGATGCTCGAATACGTGCCTATGATAATCCCTACGGTCAGGGCAAACGAGAAGCCGCTTAACACTTCCCCGCCGAAAACGAGAAGTGCAAACACGGACAAAAACGTCATCCCTGAAGTCATGATAGTCCGGGAGAGCGTCTGATTGATACTCAGGTTGAGCACACGCGTGAGCGATTCCTTGCGCATCGTCCTGAGGTTCTCTCGGACGCGGTCGAAAACCACGATGGTGTCGTTGACCGAATAACCGGTCAGCGTCAAGAGCGCCGCGATGACGGTCAAGGAAATTTCCTTCTGGGTCAGCGCGAACAGCCCCAACGTAATCAATATGTCATGAAAGAGCGCAACGATGGCGCCCACTCCATAAATTGGTTTGAATCGAAACCCGATATAAACCAGCATTCCCAGAAACGAGAGACTGACAGCCAGCGCCGCACGATTCCGCAAGTCGGAACCTACAACCGCCCCCACGCTGTGGTTGCCGGGCACCGCAAATGGTCCGGCATAGAACGTTTTCGACATGCTCGCCTGGACAGCGGAACTCACACCAGACACGCTCCTCAGATTGTCCAGCGAGCCAACGATGCCTCCGCCAATTTTGTCGCGGTAGTTGATCATGGCGGCTGCCAGATCGCGGTAATGCGTCTGTATCTCTTGTGCGGATTTGCCCTGGCTCGCCCAATTGTCAGGATCGGTATCCAACAAATTCTTTGCGAGTGTCTCCGTGCCGACATTATTGAAATCAATCAGGCTGGAGCCTATGTGCTCGGGATCGAAGGTCTGCTTCAGCAACGTCTGCAGCTGCTTTCGTCCCGCATCAGCATTCTGGCCACCCGCAAAGACCTGCTGCATGCGAACGATCACGGCGTTATCCGCCAGGTTGCCGTAGCGTTGGATAATGCTGCTGCCGACTGCCTCCGGCTTCAGCGCCTTGCGGATCTGATCCATATCCGGGCTCTGGTTAAACTTGAGGTTTACCACGGTGCCGCCCTTGAAATCGATTCCTAACGCGAGCCCTCCGTGGACGAAGTAGCCGACTACGCCCAGAGCGAGCAGAAACCATGAGAACCCGAAGAAGTACCACTTCTTGCCCAACCAGTCGACTGAGACATTTTTAAGGATTTCCACTCACGACTCCAAGTATTTTTCCGGAGTGCCAGTATTCTCAACCGGCCAGTCGCTCGACTCTCGCCCGTTGATTGGACCCCGTTTCGATTTGCAAGTTCCGTTAAATTGACAAGGATTCCAATTTTCTCCGACTCAGCGTCAAATCGAACAACCGGTGAGACACATAGACTGCCGTGAACATGTTCGCCAGCAGGCCCACAGTAAGGGTAATGGCAAATCCGCGGATCGGTCCGGTGCCAAACTGAAAAAGGAATGCGGCGGCGATCAGCGACGTCAGATGCGTGTCGAAAATGGTCCAAAACACTTTCCCGAATCCAGTGTCGACCGCAGCCCGAATCGTTTTCCCGTTACGAATCTCCTCGCGGATTCTCTCAAAAATCAGGATGTTCGAATCCACCGCCATCCCTATGGTCAGAATTACGCCCGCGATGCCGGGGAGCGTCAGCGTCGCGCCCACCACGCCCATGAATCCCAACAGAATGACCAGGTTTCCAATCAGGCAGTAGACCGCGTTCAAGCCCGAATGCTTATAGTAGATCAGCATTCCGATGATCACGAGCCCGAACCCGATGATCGCCGCCGTGATACCGGCGCGGATCGAATCATTCCCGAGCGAGGCTCCGACCACGTGTTGTTCCTGGATCACGAGCGATGCCGGCAGAGCGCCTGTTCTCAGCAGCATGGCCAGATCTTCCGCCGACTGTACGGTGAAGTTGCCGCCGCTGATTTGCCCGCGCTCATCGATGCGTCCTTGAATTATGGGCGCGGACGATACCTGGCCGTCCATCACGATCGCGAGCCGATCCCCAAGGTGCTGCTCCGTGGCGCGCCCGAAGATCCTGGCGCCATTAGCCGTAAGAAAGAAATCCACGTCCGGGCGTCCGTTATTGTCCGCACTGCGCCTCGCGTTTTTCAAATCCTTTCCGGTGATCGTTGGAACGGAGTCGAGTACCAGGTACTGTTCAGTATTCGTGTCGCCGCTATCCCCATGGAAAGCGAGAATCTGATAGCCTTCGGGAATCTTGCCGCCGTTGGCCTGAATCGCTGCTTCCAGCGATGGGAACGGGCCCCCGTTGTCCTTTTTGACCATGCAGAGGGTCAGCTGTGCGGTGTCCTGAAGGAGATCCTTGACGCGATCAAAATCATCAACCCCTGGAAGTTCCACAATGATTTCGTCGTCGACCTGACTCCCGCTGCCGCCATAAATCTGTGTCATAGGCTCGGTGACGCCGAGAGCATTCACCCTGCGCTCTATGGTCGCCTTGGCCTGTTCAACCGTGGATACCTCCATGCTGTGCACCACGGAAGGCATCATGGTCAGGACGAAATCGGTCTTGCCGTTCACAATGGAACCGCTGATGTTGTACTTGCCGGCGCAAAACGGAGTCAAATAGTTACGTACGTCCTTATCCTGAGACGTGTCGACTCCCTTGATTTCTACGATGAGCCCGTTGTTCCCCTTCTTAGACGATTCGAACGCAATTTTCTTGTCGCGCAAATCGTTCGCGATGTGCTCGGCGTCCTGGGACAATTCCTGATTCAAAGCGTCCGCGGTCACTACCTGCAGCACCAGATGCATGCCGCCCTTCAGGTCCAATCCCAGGTTGATGCGCGAGAAAATCCCGCCGCCCGGTTTCGGAGTTACGAACAGGTAGATCGAGACCACCATGATCGCCAAAATAAACAGAAACTTCCATCTGAGATTCTTTTGCATAACAGTACCTAACCTCGGATTCTAGAGGGCTGCTTCCGGGGATACGGCAGGCCGGCAGTGGAGCGCACTAGCTGCCCGTTGAGGAATCGTCCGGCGCCTGCAACCCTGAAACCGCGCTTTTGGCGACTTCAATCTTCACCTGGTCGGCAACTTTGAGGATCAGGGTTTTATCCTTCACCCCGGCGACGACTCCATAAATGCCCGAACTCGTAATCACCTTGTCGCCGTTTCGGAGCTCGCCGATCATCGCCTCGAGTTTCTTTTGTCTTTTCCGCATAGGCATGAAAATAAGGAGGTAAAAGATCACGGCGATGATCAAAACCGGCGCGAACGAAATTAGAATATCCGTGGGGGCAGCTTGCTGCTGCGCTATCGTTACCCATTCCATTTGGCTATTGAGTACCTCCCAGTAGCGGTGACTTCACTGCTCCCGTTTTGAAGGATTATCCGGTTGGATCTGAGATCCCCATCAACCGTGGACATAACCTGCCGGGACCCTCGAACTCATTCGGGACGTTTCTCCAGTGACTCCAGCCATTTGCCCAAGGAATCAGACCGAATAAAATCCCTTATTTTACTCATGGTGTCAAGATAAAAGGTCACATTATGAACGGTATTGAGAATCGCGGACAGGTATTCTCCTGCCATGAACAAGTGCCGCAGGTAGGCTCGCGAATAGCGGCGGCATGTCAGACAGGGACAATTTGCATCCAAGGGCCTTTCATCTAAGGCATAGGCGGCGTTTTTGATCAGGATCCTTCCCTCGCTCGTAAAAAGGCAACCATTTCGCGCATTACGCGTGGGTAGGACACAATCGAACATATCCACGCCCAGGGCGACACAGCGGAGCAGGTCCTCAGGCGTTCCCACACCCATCAGATAGCGGGGCCGGTCTTCCGGCATTCCTAGGATCGTGGCTGCAATGACTTCCATCATCACGTCCTTTGGCTCTCCAACGCTGAGCCCTCCGATCGCCAGACCGTCGAAGCCCGTGCCGAGCAGAGCATCGGTCGAGGTCCGCCGCAATTCCGGGAATACACCGCCCTGAATGATTCCGAAGATGCCCCCGGGTACCACCGCCTCGCTTCCCCACCGTTCCGCGCAACGCGCAGCCCAGCGCATCGAAAGGAGCATAGACTTCTCCGCATCCGCTCGCGAGCACGGATACGGCGTGCATTCATCGAACGCCATGACGATGTCCGAACCCAAGGCAAGCTGGATCTCAATGGATTTCTCAGGACTCAGAAAATGTCGGCTGCCGTCCAGATGAGACTTAAAGTGGACGCCTTCTTCACTAATCCTCCGCAGCTCTCGATGGCTGAAGACTTGGAAGCCTCCCGAATCCGTCAGAATCCCATGATCCCAGGACATGAAGCGGTGCAGGCCTCCCAGCTTGGCGATGCCTTCGTGACCGGGTCGCAAGTACAGGTGGTACGTGTTCGCCAGCACGATGCCGCAGTTCATCGCCTCCAGCCACTCATGCGGAAGTGCTTTCACGGTTGCCGCGGTTCCAACGGGCATAAACACCGGGGTCTCCACATCACCGTGTGCGGTGTGAAGCATTCCCAAGCGTGCCGCCGAACTTTTATCTTTCCGCAGAACTTCGAATCCGAACATTTACGAACCCCAGATCACCAACCTCAGACATCCAGCTTCGGACCTCGGCGCGGTCGTCCGAAGCAAGATCATAGCATGCCTTCTGGTTGACTCGCGCATCCACACAGGGCCCTCTCCGAGGCCCCAATTACGTGGTAATCTGTTTCCCGCCGATCCATTTCCTCCGCAAATGCGCCGTGCCGACTGTCGGATCGGCGGAGTCCGATGTCTGGTATAGTACATATATGAAGGTCGGCATTGTCGGCGCGCGCCTCGCCGGCTCCTACGCAGCTATGCTTCTATCTCGACTGGGACATGAAGTCCTTTTGCTCGACCCCTCCACAGGCGGCGAGAAGGCGTGCGGGGGCGGCATCACCGCCAAGGCTCATCTCACGATGTCGTGTCTGAAGGAGACAAGGCTGCCGTACAGCGAGATTCGAACCGTCGAACTGACAACATCACAGGGTCACTCCGCCGCATTGCCGCTCCGCCATCCCATTCAGATCTTTTCGCGCGCCGCGCTGGACGGAGCTTTGCGCACGCAGGCTCTTCAAGCCGGTGCCCGCTTCCTACCCGAACGGGCCCTGCGATTCGCATCAAACGGAAATGGCTGGGCGATCGAGGTTTCCTCGGGAACAACGCATGAAGTCGATTTTCTGGTAGGCGCGGACGGCGCTTCTAGTTCCGTACGAGCAGCCGTTTCCAGCAAGCTGGCCACAGAGGATCTTTCTCTGGCGCTGGGATACTATCTGCCCGGCATCTATCATCCCGACAAGGTCGTGGTTGTTTTTCAGGAACAGGGCTTTCACGGCTACCTCTGGTCCTTTCCGAGAGTGGATCACGCCTCGATCGGCATCGTCCGCCGCCTGGCCGATGCCCGGGCCACCGACCTGCGCCGCAGAGTGGCGGAGTTCATTCTGATGCGTTACCCCTCCGCGTCCTTTGCCGATATGCAGTTTTACGCGGCGCGCGTGCCCTGCCTCCGCCGCCGCACCCTCGCCAGCCAACGCGTCTGCGGCCGCAACTGGGCGCTGTTGGGAGATGCCGCGGGTTTTGCGAATGCGATCACAGCTGAAGGTATTTTTTTTGCGCTCAGATCGGCGGAGATCCTCGGCGAGGCGGTACAGTCAGGGGAACCCGCATCCTATGGGCAAAGGTGCAGGCTCGACTTTGGGGTCGATCTTGATCTTGCTGCCGCGTGGCGCGAAAGGTTTTACAGCGGAACCATTTTTCGCGATTCGCTTACGCGCCGTGCCATTCAGATGATCGAACGGAGCTCAACAGTGCGCCGCATTAGCGACGGGCTGATCTCTGGACGCCAAACGTATGCCCAACTTCGAGCACGATTGCTCTCCCGCAGCCCGCTCATTCTCGCGGAAACTTTAGGCGCCACGATCTTCAGGCACTGGCATTAAGGGCCTGTCATCGAATAACGTTTGCACTGTTCATTGACAAGACCCAACTGACCCTGCCCTATGGCCCGCCCATCTGTATCCAATAGATAGAGCTGTTGTCAGCAAGAAAGACGTCATTGCCATCCAGTGCCAGTCCAACCAACATAGGACCTGCGATGTAGTGAATCAGCTCCTTTCGCTTCAAGGAACAACGAAAGATGCCCTTTTTCCCGCTATAAGCAGTGGCAAGCCACAAATTTCCATCATGGCCGACGGCTAGTCCTTGCGGCCGAGCCAACCCTTCCAACAAAATCGAGACCTCTCCCTTGCGCGTGATCCGATACACAGGGTCCCGAATCGCCACTGTCGGACCGGTCACGTACAGATTGTCGTTGCGATCAAAGGCGAGGTGGAAAGCAGATACGCTGGGCGGAATGGCCGCAAACTCCTCATGCGATCCAGTCGAACCAATCCGAACGATCTTGCCCGTGCGGTCGCCCACATAGAGCCGTTCTTCGGCATCGAAAGCAATTCCACAAGGGACACCAAGATCTTCCGCGACCACTTCCAGTTTCTGAAAGTCGGTGTAGCGCAAAACTGTGCCGTCAGCGCGGCTCGATATGTATAGCTGCCCGCTCGGACTGAACGCCAGGCCCGTGGGATTCATGATTTCACAGGCAAACGCCGTCACCTCTCCACTCTTTGACACCTTCATTAAAGATCGGGGAGACCGTTGTCCACGCGCTCCGCTAATTGTGGTGATGATTGCGCCATCCACGCCCACCACCGGATTTGCGACCGGATGCAGTCCGGATGCCAGGCGGGCGCCTAAAATTAGTGGAAACATGGCGGATTTTGCACCGTTGACGCTCAGGGCGACCCCCGGGCCCTGGACGCCTTCGGGCACCTTCACAATGACGCGTTCCTCGGAGGCCGAAACTATATCTGCCTCAGTCGTGCCGAACAAAACCTTGGATACCGATGGAAGGCCCGGCTTGAATCCGCTGCATTGAATCGAGATTTCGCCGCCGGGAATCCCAATTGCGGGGGTGACTGCACGAATCGAAAGTTCCTGCGATCTCATAGCAAAGAAGGTACGTCATTTCCACATGGAAGATCAAGCCGCGAACTCTCGCCTCCGCGGTTAAGGCGCTCCAAGCGACGGCAAGAAACAGACGGCAGGCTGGTAAACGTCAGGCACGCGAAAGTTCGGGTCGGGCTCGATTGTCCAGGTCTACGTTCAGGTCCAGGTCAAAGTCCACGCGCGGTAGCGATCCTATGTTAGGGTCTGTGGGCGTTGACACTCCTCCGCGGTGAAAATATGATTACTTGTTTGGACGATTCCCGTTTTTCGAATAGGAGAGCAAGCACTTGGCCGCTGAAAACAACGGCGCAATCGTAGTTTTGGGCGCCAGAGTCCATAATTTGAAAAACATCACGGTCGAGCTCCCTCTCAATTCTCTGACCGTGGTTACCGGCGTTTCAGGCAGCGGCAAGAGCAGTCTGGCATTCGATACTATCTATGCCGAGGGCCAGCGTCGCTATGTGGCCTCCCTTTCGGCGTATGCCCGCCAGTTCCTCGAACGCATCGACCGGCCCGATGTCGACGACATTGTCGGAATATGCCCCGCGCTCGCCATTCGCCAAAAGAGCTATACGCGCAATCCGCGATCGACGGTCGGGACCGTTACGGAGATCAATGATTATCTACGACTGCTCTATGCGCGCATCGGGGTCACCCATTGCCACAGCTGCGGCCGGGTCGTTGAGAAGGACACTCCTGAAAAGATCGGTGATTTCGTGATGTCGCTGCCGCGCGGAATGCGTATCTATGTTTGCATGCCGTTGTCCGTCCCGGCCGCATCTGCCGCCTCGGAAATCTCCCATCGAAGAGGATCCAGGAAATCCTCCCCGGCATCAGGCGCGAATCAGCAGGAGTCCCGGGTTGCCGGTCTCGCTACCATCCTGCCCGGACTTCAGCAGCAGGGGTTTTTGCGTCTTCTGATTGGGAGCGACGTCGTCGATCTGTCCAACGCGGTCGAAACTTTGCGCAGGAATCCCGGTGCCGACGTTCATATCGTCGTCGACCGGCTGGTGGTTGAGGATGACGTGCGTGGCAGGCTCCTGGATTCGGTCGAGCTGTGTGGCCGCGAGTCGGAAGGACGCATTGAATTATTGCTGCTGTCTGAGCCGCAGGAGGATGAGGAGCGGAATTTTGCGAATTCCTATTCTCAGATTCGCTGGGTACGACATCCTGCCGGCAGACTGGTCAAATTCAGCGAACGCTTCGAATGTCAATTATGCGGCCTATCTTATGAAGAACCGGAGCCAAGGCTTTTCTCCTTCAACAATCCCTATGGAGCCTGCTCGGAGTGCCAGGGTTTCGGCAATACGGTGACCCTCGATCTCGACCTGGTCGTTCCGGACAAATCCAAAAGCCTCGCCCAGGGTGCTGTCGCCCCCTGGATGAAGCCGCGTTATCGGGGCATACAGAACCGCTTTTTGAACTTTGCCCTCACTTCGGGCATCGACGTCAATCTCCCCTGGGAGCTGTTGCCCCCGGAGCACCGTGAGCTTGTGATCAACGGCAAAGGAGGATTTCCGGGAATTCGCGGGTTTTTTGCTTATCTCGAACGCAAGAAATACAAGATGCACGTGCGTATCTTCATCAGCCGCTATCGCGGCTATGCGCTCTGTCCGAGTTGCGGCGGCGACCGATTGCGCCGTGAGGCGCGCGACGTTTCGCTCGAGGGAAAAGGAATTGCTGAAGTAGCCCGCATGACCGTCGGCGAGAGCGCACAGTTCTTCCGCCGACTATCCCTCTCACCGCAGGTACTGGCAATATCCAACAAGATCCTCGAGGAGATCCGCTATCGCCTGGACCTGCTTGTTCGCGTAGGACTCGACTACCTCACGCTGGACCGGCTTTCTTCCACGCTCTCTGGAGGTGAATCCCAGCGCATTCAACTTGCAACGTCTTTGGGATCCATGCTGGTTGGCGCCCTTTACGTCCTTGACGAGCCGAGCATCGGATTACATCCGCGCGACAGCAGACGCCTCATCGAGATCCTGGAAAATCTGAAGTCCCTGGGCAACACCGTCCTGGTGGTCGAACATGATCGCGAGATCATGAGCGCCGCCGATCACGTCATCGATCTCGGACCGCGCGCCGGGGAGAATGGCGGTGAGGTGATCTACCAAGGTTCCTACCAGGGTTTGTGCCGGTCCGATACCTCTCTTACCGGCCGCTATCTCAAGGGGGCGCTGAAGATTCCAACACCGATTTTCCGCCGCCGCCCGAATGGCCGGTATCTCGAGATCACCAATGCACACAAGCACAACCTCAAGAATTTGAACGTGCGGATCCCGTTGGGCATTTTCGCCTGCATCACCGGGGTGAGCGGCAGCGGTAAGTCCACTCTCGTCCACGATGTGCTCTATGCCGCCGTCAAGAAGGAACGGGGACGCGCGTCGGAAGGCCAGCAAGGGTACGACACGCTTCGAGGAGCCGAACTGATCAGCGATGCCGTACTGGTCGATCAGTCGCCGATTGGCAGGACACCGCGGTCGAACCCCGTCACCTATATTAAAGCTTTCGATGCCATCCGCCAGATCTTTGCCGGCACGCGTGATGCTTACGCCCGCAACCTGCAGCCTGGCCATTTCTCCTTCAACTTGAAGGGCGGCCGTTGCGAAACTTGCCAGGGAAGCGGAACCATTACGGTCGAGATGCAGTTTCTCGCCGACGTGGAACTCACCTGCGAGGAATGCAAAGGAACGCGCTACAAGAGCCTGATTCTCGAGGTCAGATACAAAGGAAAAAACATCGCCGAAGTGCTCAATCTTACGGTACACGAAGCCCTTCAGTTCTTTGCCGGACATCCCCCCTTGCTACGGAAGCTTCGCGTATTGGCGGACGTTGGCTTGGGATACTTGCGCCTCGGACAGTCGGCAAATTCCCTTTCCGGCGGAGAAGCACAGCGGATCAAGCTCGCCGCTTTCATTTCAGGACAGAGTTCAGGAAACGCACTCTATATCTTTGATGAGCCAACTACCGGGCTTCACTTCGATGATATCCGCAAACTTCTAGCGGCTTTCGATAAGTTGATCCAAGCCGACAATTCCCTGCTGGTCATCGAGCATAACCTCGATGTTATCAAGAGTGCCGACTGGGTAATCGACCTCGGCCCCGAGGGAGGATCTGCTGGAGGCCGGATGCTTTTCGAAGGCACTCCGGACGATCTCATCCACGCGGAGAATTCCTACACGGCCCACTTCCTCAAGAATCATCTGACCCGCGCTTCTCTCAAATCGAAGGGTTGAACGAAGGCTGATTCGAGATTCGAAATTCTAAATCTCGAATCTCGAATCTCGAATCTCGAATTTGGCATGGCTTGACCGTGCCTGAGGGGTTGGGTATGATAAAGGCGCCCCTGCAATGTTGGTGATGGCAAATTTTGTTTGAGCCAACATTCTATTTGACGGGAGGCCAAGTCGCGTCGCGGTGAGCAAACTTTTCCCGCGGGAACTTGATTGCCTGATGCGGCGTGCAGGTCACCCCCTTGGAGACAAGGTTCAAATAGATGATGCCACACGGCGGCGCGGGGGTCTTTTTTTGCCTAGTCCAGTCACCGGATTAGGATTGCACGAATGAGAATAGGATCTCCGACATGCGCGTCCTCTTCATAGGAGATGTCTTTGGCAAGCCCGGCCGAAGAGCTCTTTTCGACAAGCTTCATGGCCTGGTTCAGGCACACCGAATCGACTTTTGCGTAGCCAACGTGGAAAACGCCTCCGGCGGATTTGGCATCACTCCTCAAATCGCCGAGGAGTTCCTGTCCGCCGATATTGATGTTCTCACCAGTGGCAATCACGTCTGGGATAAACGCGCCATCCTTCCCTACCTTGCCCAACAACCCAGGCTTCTGCGGCCGCATAACTACCCTCCTGCGACGCCCGGAACGGGTCTCTTCATCGGAGACAGCCGCTGTGGCGTGCGCGTTGCGGTCCTGAACCTGCAGGGGCGTGTCTATCTGCCGTCGATCGATTGCCCCTTCGTAGTCGGAGAGGCTGCCGTGGAAGAAGCGCGGCGGCAAACGCCGGTAGTGCTCGTCGACTTTCATGCGGAGGCGACCTCGGAAAAGCAGGCGTTCGCATGGTATATCGACGGGCGCGTGAGTGCCGTCGTGGGCACTCATACCCATGTACAGACCGCGGATGAACGCATTCTTCCCAGAGGCACGGCATTCATCACCGACTTGGGCATGACGGGACCCCATGATTCCGTCATTGGTTCCATCCCTGATCTTGCCCTGGAACGCTTTTTGAAGCAGATACCAGTACGGTTGGAACCCGCATCGGCGAACTGCCGCTTTTGCGGCGCCGTCGTCGAGATTGACGAATCGAGCGGCCTGTCCACCTCGATTTCTCGCATCAACGTCCCCGCCTGAGGCAGTGGTTTTCCTAAGCGATCTTAGCTCCAATGCTGTTAACTTAAGGCGAGATTCATCCTCGAGCAGAAATCAGATGGCCACGAATGCATGCAAAATCTCTTATTCAGTGAATACTTGTGCAATTCTCGAGGTCTGATCCTCGGGGGATTAGGTCCGATCAGCAGAGGAAGCGATCAAGCATGGAAACGCAGGCAAGCGAACGACGGCTCACGGAGTCATCCATCTTCTGGAGAGCGTCCCGGGCACGGAAAAGTTCGTCGCCGATGCTCAACGCAGCCAGGACGGCGACCTTCAGCGTATCCACAGAACCCGACGATGCGGATACCTCGCGCATCTTCTTGTCAAGGTAGGAGCAGACCGATCGCAGTCGGTCCGCTTCGCCGCTGGTACGCAGCCTGTATTCGCGGTCATAAATCTTGACGTCCACGACGCCGGATTGCGGATTTTCCATCGCATTCCCCGCTGGCGGCAGCGCAGGGTTCCCGCGGGATTATCTCACTTCTAGCGTCGCCAGAAGGCTGAGAGCTTTTTCGACCCGCTCGCGCAGCGCCTCCCTCTCCTTTTGAATTTGCGTCACATTTTGATTGTACGAAGCCTCGTTTCGGCGCAACACTTCGATCTCAACTTTCAGTTTTTGACTCTCCGTCTGAAGAGTCTCATTTTCCCTTTTGATCGTCTTGAAGGCTTCGACAACCCGAAAAATCTTGTCCTCTAAGTGGCTGAATCGTTCCAGGCCAGTCAGTTCCAGTTGAGTAATGTTGTCAGTCATGTCAGCCCTATCTATTTTCAGCGCTAAAATGATCACGCAGAAAAGTGCGAATATTATCGCTGAACCCCTGCACCCGGTCAACGGTGAGAGTTCCTTCGCGATCGCGGAACACGATCCGGAGAGTCATGCTCACCTTGTCAGCAGGAACCTGGTTTCCTTCATAGACGTCCGTCAGCTCCAATTCCGCCAATTCGGCAACCCCGAGTCCGAGGATGCCCTTACGCAAAGCAGCGTAGGAAACGTCACGGGAAACCATGAAGGAGAGGTCCCTCTCCACTCCAGGAAAACGAGCGACCGGTTCGAAGCGCACGGGCGTAAAGAGGTGAGCGTACAATTCCTGAAAGTCAATTTCCGCAACATAAACGGTCTGCTTCAGCTTCAACCGTTCTTCAAGCTCCGGGTGCAGTGCCCCCAGGACGCCGTAGCGTTTGCCGGCAACCAGCAGCGCGGCAGCCGTCTCGGGATGCAACCACGGCACATCCGAAACCGGAACCACCTCAGCGGGAGCACAGCGCATTCCCTCCAGAAGTGCGCTGACCACGCCTTTGAGGTGGAAAAAATCATAGTTTGCCGCTGAATTGTGCCAGTTGGCGCCGGCCATGCTTCCGGTGCCGAGAATTGCTAGCAGGTTTCGCTCTAGGACCGCTCCGTCCGCCGCTCTTCCAAACGTCTTGCCGATTTCAAATAAGCGCACAAACCGCTGATTATGATTGAAATTGTGCTTCGCGGCGCGGAGAAGCCCGGGAGTTAGATGCGCCCGCATGAACTGCGTTTCCTCCGTCATCGCGTTGCGGATCTCAAGGGCCCTTTCTCCCGCCGGCGGGAAAACACGCTGGTCTTCCTGATTTGCGAAGCTCAGGTTCACGCTCTCGTAATAACCAAGGCCCAGGAGGATTCCTCTGGCAGTGTCCTCATAGGGCCGCACCGGAGACGGCTTTCCCGTGTTTCTGCTGTACGGGATCGTCGCCGGAATGTTCCCATATCCATAAAAGCGCGCGATTTCCTCGATAAGATCGGCCTCCAGCTCCATATCTGCCCGATAGCTCGGGCATGCAACCTGCCAAAGCCCTTTACCCTTGCGAACCGGCTTGAAGTTCAGCCGCTTGAGAGTGTCCCGGACAAAAGCGGGCGTCAGCGGCACCCCGAGCAACGACTCCGCGCGCGCCAGACGCAGCTCGATTTCGACCGGACGCAATGGCGCCGGATAGACATCCTGAACGCTGCCCGCGATGCGCCCGCCCGCGATCTTTTGGATTAGATAGCAGCAGCGCGCCGTCGCCGCGACCGGCCCGTTCCAATCCGCACCACGCTCGAAACGATAGCTGGCCTCGGTGGAGAGGCCGAGTTTCCTCGAGGTCCTGCGAATCGAAGCCGGCTGGAAATA
>Ga0187861_10000180_pt1 | contig 83935 bp, 72 predicted proteins | sample June2016WEW_10_1_3_FD_132986 | JGI IMG/M metagenome (GOLD analysis project Ga0187861, IMG submission 132986) | Peatland microbial communities from SPRUCE experiment site at the Marcell Experimental Forest, Minnesota, USA - June2016WEW_10_100 | ecosystem: Environmental > Terrestrial > Soil >...
CCAGCTCTCCAGTTGATTTCGATCGGGCTCGGACAGGATCACCACACTGGCAACTTTTGGCATCGGCAACAAGTTTGCATGAAAAAACCGATATGTCTAGCCAATTGTGATACACTACACTAGCGATCTTCAAACAAGGGGTTGAGTCGTGGAATAGCTGGCGAGCAGACAGGGCATTTGTTGTGCCGGACCTTTCTAATGCCGACCTTTGCGAAGCATACCTTATTCGTATAAACCTTAGCGAAACGAATCTCCGCCACGCGAAACTCCGCGGTTCGATTCTTATTCAAGCATGCTTTGAGAGCGCTACCCTCAATCACGCTGACTTCAGCGAATCCGACCTCCACTATACCGATTTTCTTGGCGCCAATGCACAAGATGCAACATTCCGTGGCGCACTCATGACGAATGCTGCGATCAACAAGACGAACCTCACAGGCGCCGATTTCACCGATGTTATGATTGGTTTCACGACTTTCTCAGATGTGGACCTGAGCGAGGTAAAGGGCCTGGACACGGTTTGGCATGAGTCTCCGTCGAGCCTTGGGATTGATACGCTCTACAGGTCAAAAGGAAACATTCCGATCGCGTTCCTTCGTGGCTGCGGACTGCCGGAGGAATTCCTCGCAAATTTCCCATCACTTCTCAATCAGGCGACTGGATACTATTCCTGCTTCATCAGCTACAGCCACGACGACAAGACCTTTGCCCGATCGTTGCATGACCGGCTTCAGGAGCGGGGCATCCGCTGCTGGCTCGACGAGCATCAACTGTTGCCGGGCGACGATCTGCACGAGGGCATTGACCGGGGCATCCGGCTTTGGGACAAGGTGCTTCTCTGCGCCTCCAAGGCGTCGCTCACCAGTTGGTGGGTGGACGGCGAAATCAACCGCGCGTTCCAGAAAGAGACGCAAATCATGAAAGAGCGGGCTGAGCAGGAAACTCAGAGAAGGATTACGAGCAAGACGGATTCGACACCTCACCCGAACCCTCTCCCCGAGCGAGGCGGAGAGGGAGGCCGGAAAGTGCTCGCGCTGATTCCGCTGAACCTGGACGGCTTCCTGTTCAGCGCAGATTACCAGAGCGGCAAGAAGGCGGAAATCATGAGCCGCGTGGCCGCCAACTTCGTCGGCTGGGAGAAGGACAACCTTCTTTTCGAGCGCGAACTGGAAAAGGTGATCCGCGCGTTGCGGACAGACCATGCAGGCCGCGAGGAACCGCCTTCGCCCAGGCTGTGAGCGCTCCGAGGATTCCAAACCACAAGCCGTCCTTCCCGATTTTCGCGACACGGGAAGAGGCCGAAGCCTACAGTGACAAGACGGGCGACGCCTACTACGAGATCTGCTATTGGCTGGAAGGCCAATTGAACCTCTGTCTGGCGACCCTCGGCGACGTTTACACGAATTCGCCTCCGACCAAACGCAGCGGCCACCTGCAGAACGGCAGCGTTCGGCAGAGGCTATGCCTTGAAGGCTTCAGAGACGAGACGCTGCAAGCGATCATGAAGACTTGCCAGTGCTACGCCAGTGAGGACACGGCTCATGCGTTCACGATGCGGGCGGCGCTCGCCGCACTGAACTTGGAGCTTGGGCACCGCGGCATCTCCTTTGAGGTCGCCATCCGTGACGTCGAGCAGACCAAGCTCTTGCTCGGCTGGCTGTCCGACTGGGTGGAGAGCGGGTTGCACTTCCTGGTTCACCAATCCTGGTACGATTGCCCGGACACATTTTCGCCAGATACCGAGATTTCACACCTGTCGAATCTCGGTTTTGTGGAGCGACACCTGAAAAACCTGCCCGCGCGGGACAAAGCGCGTTTTCACGGGCTGCTGGACCGCGCCGCCACAAAACACGGGGAAACAAGGCTTTGGTCGCAAGTGGGCAAGGTCATGCACGATCCCCAGCCGCGGACCTGGACGCATCCCGAAGTGGACACAATGGTCATCGGGCTGTGGCCACTGGTCGTGCGTTACAACTGGACGTACGCCGACCTGCTGAAGGTGATGGACAAACTTCTCCCCCAGCCGCGGGCGGATGAGGAACGGAAGTATCCCCTCGACAGCGTCGAGAGCCTCAAAGTGCATTCCCGGTCCGTCTGCGGCCTGGCAAAGCGCACCAAGGGAAGGACCGCCAAGGGTATGCCGGACGGCTGGCCGATAGCGGAGAAGCTGTTCACGGCGATGGGAAAGTAAAGCAAGGGTAAATACTTTCCCATCCTCCGCTTCGTGGGCGCAGGGACGCATGCGTGGCACCCTTCACCACGTATGAAGAACAACACGCAAGGCCCGGTCAGACATGACGGTCGAGCTATTCGCCCATGAGCATGATCCCTGTCAGCTCATCCGCCATCCGGGCGATTGGCTACGACGGTTACACGCTGAGGGTCCAGTTCCACAGTGGCCGGGTGTATGACCATCCGGGGGTGCCGTATTCGGTTTTTGAAGGCCTGATGATGGCCGCATCCAAAGGCCGGTATTACAACGAAAACATCCGCGGGAGATACGGATGAGCGCGCCGGACCCGATCCTGGCCGACGCCAAGGCCGTGCTCCAGGCGATGGCCGCCGAAGGGGACGAACTCCAACGCGCCCTGGGCGGCCCGGTGCCCGATGCCATGGCGGGCTGGCTGGCCGCCCAGTATGCCCTGGCAACCCGCGAGCACCTCGCCTCGCTGACCGGCGCGCCGCGCTGGGAAGCGTTGCACGCCGCCGTGCAGGATTTGACGGAGTTGCGCCGCGGAGATCACGCGCTCCAGCGGTTGTGCCTGGACCGCGAGGACCTTGAGCAGCGCCGCGCCAACGGCCTCGCCGCGCGGGAAAAGGAGTTTGAAGCCTGGCTCGAGCGCCCTGACATCCGGGAAAAGTACTTCCCCAACAAGAACAGAGTGATCACGAAGGAAACCATCGACCGAATTTCAAGGGAGTTGAATCTGCTATGAAACCGCCTCCTTCCTCTGGAATTCCGGGTCGCATTCCGCAACGGCAGGTTGCGGTGCGGCGCCGGGCTGAATCCGAGTAAATCCGACTAAATCCGAGTGATGAATTCAACCCGACACGGCAAAATCGCCCGGCTGCCCAAGGCGCTCCGGGACCAACTCAACCGCCGGCTCCAAGACGGCGAGGCGGCGCGCCCGCTGCTGGCCTGGCTCAAAGGGTTGCCGGAGGTACAAGCGCTGCTCGCCACGGAGTTCGCCGGTCGGCCGCTCCGCCCGCAGAACCTCTCGGAATGGCGCCAGGGCGGGTACCGCGACTGGCTGGCGCAACAGGAGGTGCTTGAACTGGCCGAGCGCATGGGGGAAGCCGTGGCGGAACTGCAGGCCGACGGGCGTCCGACGCTGACCGACACGCTGGCGCAGTGGGTGGCGGCGCGTTACGCCGTGGCGACGCGGCAGGTGGTGCAGGCCGGGGGAACGGAAGGCTGGCGGGGGTTGCGCGAGTTGTGCGCGGACATTGTCGAGTTACGCCGGGGCGACCATTATGCGAAACGGTTGCGACTGGAGCGCGACCAGTTGGAATTCAAGCGGCAACGGATGCGGCAGGGTGAGGCCGTGCCGCCGCCGTTGACGATGGAAGTGTCAGATAGGCCGGAATGAACATGGGCATTTTTGCCAAACGAACCCAAGTTGGCGGGCCATTCGTGCTCCAGATTGGCGCCGGGCCGATGTCCAGCGTTACGCAGCCCAGGCATGGCATAGATGCCCGCCGACACCTGCTCACTACCACCATTGATCGAAGGCAGACACGTGACCGCGGATTGCCCGGCAGGCACATCACCCGGCAAGGGAAAGCCCACGTTGGGGCCAGCCGCCGCGCCACGCATGGAAAAAGGCGCTTCCCAATGTCAGGGCTTGGCGTAGAATTACGCCGTGCCACCCAAAGAGAATCCTGGGCGCCTCCCCGGCTGGCCCCCGCCGTTCAGCGTGAGCGACCAGACGAGCTGCCGATTCTCTTCAGCCAACACGACATCAAGGAAGCTGCTCGGGTTCAGCGATCGCCGGCTCGGCACGTGGATCGTTGCCGGACCTTGGCCGCGACACAACAAGATGGTGCTATGAAACAGAAACTCAGGTTGAGGCGATCACGGCCGGCACTCCACTTTGTGGGGTTTGTTCTCGCCGTGGCTGCGGGGGCCGTCTCGGCGGCCGGCCCCGAGCCTGCGGAGGCGTCTGACACCGCGAAAATGCCCCTTCCCCTCAAGGTGGTCGGGACCAGGATTCTTAACAGCAAGGACGAACCCGTGCTCCTGCGCGGCGTCAATGCCGCCTGCCTGGAATGGACAAGCGATGGCGAAGGCCACATCGTCCGGTCGGTCAAGACGGCGATCCGGGATTGGGGCGTCAATGTCATTCGCCTGCCGCTGGCGCAGGATCGCTGGTTCGGCAAAGCTCCGGAACAGAAGGACGAAGGCGTTACCTATCGCGCATTGGTCAGGGAGGTCGTGGATGCCTGCGCCACGCAAAGCTGTTATATCATTCTGGACCTGCACTGGTCGGACTGTGGCGAGTGGGGGACGAACATCGCCCAGCACTCGATGCCCGACCAGAACAGCGTGACCTTCTGGAAAGACTGCGCGGCGGCCTACAAGAATCATCCCGCTGTGATCTGCGATCTCTACAACGAACCTCATGACGTCACCTGGGAGGTCTGGCTGAAAGGTGGAACCATCACGGACAGACCCAACACCCGGCGAGGCGGCCCACCGCGAACTTTCGAGGCCGTCGGGATGCAAAAGCTGCTGGATACCGTGCGCGGCACCGGGGCGAAGAACCTCGTCATCGTGGGCGGTCTGGACTGGGCCTACGATTTCTCCGGCATTCTTGCGGGCCGGCAGCTTTCCGATCCGGGAGGAAACGGCGTCCTTTACGCCAATCACGCTTACAACAACAAAGGACACAGCGTCGAAACCTGGATCGCGCGGATGGCGGAGGCCGCGGCCGAACTGCCGGTGATCGTCGCCGAGTATGGCGGTTCGGGAGGGCCCCAGCGCAGGACGGGCCGGTTCGGCGTTCCCGGCAGCGCTTCGAGCCCCACCGGGGATGACTGGCTCTTGCACGTCATGCAGGCACTGCAGGACCACCACTGGCCCTGGATCGCCTGGGACTTTCATCCGGCCGCCGGCCCGACCTTGATTTCCGGCTGGGACTACACGCCCACGCCGGATTTCGGCGTGTTCGTCAAGCAGGCGCTCGCGGGCACCCTGCCCCGCTATACGCCGCCGGTTGGTGCTGACATTCCGACCCCGGCCCGCCAGTCGTCTCCTGCTCTTTCCGCCAGACCGTCGTCGGCGACTCCTTCGGTCGGCAACGACATCACCGGCAGGTGGAAAGCCGAGTTTGACACGCAAGTCGGGCACTTGAAATACACGTACGAGTTCAAGACCGACGGCGACCGACTCGCTGGCCGGACAATCCGGGAGCGGGAAGGAGAGACGACGGAAACGGACATCAAAGAGGGCCGGGTCGGCGGCGATGTGGTTTCATTCGTTGAGATGCTGAAGTTTCAGGATCGGGAGATTCGCATCGAGTATCAAGGAAAGGTAGTCGGTGATGAAATCAGGTTCACGCGCAAGGTCGGGGATTTCGCCACCACCGAACTGGTCGCCCGACGGGAAAAGGCCGTTGCCCCACCCGCAGCCGGCAAGTGGCAGGCCGAATTCGACACGCAGATCGGGAAGCAAAGTTACCTTTACGAGTTCAAGGTGGATGGCGACAAACTCACCGGCCGGGCCATTGGCGACATTGCGGGCACCCAGTCGGAAACGGAGATCGGACAAGGGAAAGTCAATGGCGCGGACATCTCGTTCGTGGAGACAGTGAAGTTCCAGGGCCAGGAAATCTCCATTAACTACAAAGGCACGATCATGGGTGACGAGATCAAGTTTACGCGGACGCTGGCGGGCTCCATCACTGAGGAAATGACGGCCAAGCGGGTCAAAGAAGCGAACGCAAAGTAGCGTGTCGCCGGCCGGAAATCGAACGGACCCGCAACAGCGCAAACCGTCTTCGGCCTGCTGGCTCGCCTATGGAAGCCCCGCGCAAACCCCATCCGACCGATCGCAACCGACGTGAGGAGGCTTCCACTTTCTCCACGCGCAGACAGCGAAAGCGCCGAAGCTGTAGCCTTGTTCCCTCCGCTGCCCTTAATTTCCAGTCTCGACGATCCGGGCAGTGCCGCAGCGGGCCCGAGGTCTTGATGGCCGGAAAGGTCTGCCTTGCCGCCATCGCCCTGCTCTTAAACGCATCCGCCGCCACCAACCTGCCGTCGTACTACGCCCACGCGACGGTCGCAGACGCGCTCGGGGTGATTGCGCCCTGGCATCAAGGACTGAATGGACAACTGGACGAGCGGCTCCAGATCGCGGTGGGTGTCCTCAAGCGGTATCCCTGGGTGGAGAAGCCCAAGGCGGTCATGGCGGCGCCCGATTTCGTGTACAATTCTCATTGGAGCATCCAAACCGATGGCACGATCCTCATTCCCCCGACCACCGACTGGATGTGCGGCGATCTCTGCCAGCGGGCCTGGAGCACCGTGAAGGGACTGACGGCCTACTACCAGTACAGCGGCGACCCGATCGCATTCCTCTACATCCCGCTCACGGTGGACTACATCCTCGACTACGGGTTGACCGACGAGAAAGCCGACTGGCCGCGGTTCCCGATCAGCACGCCGACGAAGGGAAAAGCCTACGGCAAGTGCGATCCCACCGGACGCAACCAGCTTGACCTCTGTGCCATCACCGGCATCGAAGTGCTGCGCGCCCACCAGCTCACCGGCAACCCGCGGTACCTGGCGATGGCCCGGCACTGGGGGGATGTCTTTGCCGACAAATGTCAGCTCAAAGATCCGACGGTGTCGCCGTGGAATCGTTATAGCGATCCGTCCGTTGTCGGGTGGTCGGACGTGCTCACCGGCACCACGGCGATCATTGTCGATTTCCTCGATGACCTGATCCAGGACGGTTACCCGGGGAAAGACGGCCGGATCGTGAAGGCGCGCGACGCCGGCCGGCGCTTTCTCAACGAGCAGATGCTGCCCGCCTGGTGGGTGAATGACACCTGGGGGCGCACGTATTGGGATTGGGACAACCCGATGATGTGCGGCATGGCGTCCATGTGCGCCGACCATATCATGAAGTATCCCCAGGCCTATCCGCACTGGCGAACCGACCTCCGGAACATCCTGTCGCTGGTCTGGAATCGCAACGGGGCCGATCCGGCATCGCATGGCGATGTTTATCACGGAGCCTGGGCGTTCCCGGAATCGTCCGTCTGCTGCGGCACTTCGCTTTCCTACAACCAATACACGGCCGCGCCCACGCTGATCCGCTACGGAGTGCTCGCCGGCAGCGCTTGGGCGCGCGAGATCGGGCGCCGGATGATGATCATGGCCACCTACGACAGCTTGCCCAACGGCGTGGTCAAAGACGGCCTGTTCGGCGAACAGGTAGCCACCGGCGAATGGTCGAACCTGGCTCATCCCTGGCCGCTCTGCCAGGTCATGGAGGCGATCGCCTGGCTTCCGCATGAGTTTGCGCCCAACCGGGAGAATCACCTCGTGCGCTCCACCGCGGTCGTCAGGGAGATCCTTTACGAAAAGGGCCACATCGCGTACGAAACCTGCGACGCCGCGAAGGGCGTGCAGCAAGTGTTGCGACTCGCGTTCCGTCCAACGGCCGTTAAAGCCGACAACCGCCGGCTCAGGGAGAGGGCTGACCTGAACGCCAGCGGCTACACCGTGAGCCCGCTTTCGAACGGCGATTGCATCGTCACCGTGCGACACGACGGTTGGAAGCGAGTCGTGATTGAAGGAGACGATCCCCAATCCGTCGCTGACGACTCCGCTTTCAAGGTCACGGGAGCCTGGCGCACTGTGGCGGACGCCGCTGCGTATGGGGGGTCATTCCAGACGGCAGACGCGCCCGGCGCCGCGCTGGCCTTCAACTTCACCGGCAACCAGGTCCGGCTCCTGGGGATCGTGGGCCCCGACGGCGGCTGGGCCGATGCGTTCATTGATGGAACCAGGGAACCCACGCTGGTGGAGTGTTGGAATCCTTCCGTCCGCCATCGCCAGCCGATCTTCATGAAGAAGGGCCTGGCTCAGGGTCCGCACGAGCTCAAGGTGGTCGTTCGAGGCGAGAAAAACCCGCTCGCCCGCGGTGCTCAGATCAAGGTGGATGCCGTTCAATACTCGGCCGCGACCGGTGACGCGGGGTACGGCTCCGGCGGCGGGCCACGGGAATCTCAGCGCTGCATCTTCGGCTACCTCGGGCGGCAGGACTACCTTGATACCCACGGCAACGCCTGGCGGCCTGGCACGGAGTTCGTAACCCGCCTCGGATTCGGCGTGGACACGGTTGACCGCACGTGGTGGCATCGTCGTCGCAGCATGTTCATTGGCGGAACCCAGGATGAGGAGATTTACCGATATGGAGTTCATGCGCCGGAGTTTTGGGCCAACTTCACCGTCGCGCCGGGCGATTACACGGTGCGACTCCACTGGGCGGACACGCCGGAAACGCCGTGGGTCGAACGCGAAGGCAAGTGGGAGGCAGTCTCGCGACCGACCACGGTCGCCATCAATGGCACGAAGGTGATCGAGAACCTGAACGTGCGGGAAGCGGTCGGAACGTTCCGGGCCTGCGTCCGTGAGTTTCCCGGTATCCGTCCCCGGAACGGCATCATCGAGCTCCGCTTCACCTCCTCTGCCGGTCATGAGGCGATGATCCAGGCCATCGAAGTGATTCCGACCCACACAACGGAATGAACCCGGGCCACCCATTTTCACGCCGGCTCTTCCTCCAGCGATCGGGAGCCGCCGGCCTCGGATTGGCATCGGCCGCCGACCTGAGCCTGGCGCCCGCATGGTTGCACGCTGCCGATGCCCCGCAGCCCGGGGCCGATTGGGTTCACCGCATCGCCGATCCGGAAATCCGCGCCGGCGTGGAGGCCGCGGTGTTCAAGAACCTCCTTCCCGCCGCCACCGAACGAGTCTATCCGGGCCACTTCACGATCAACGCCGATGGCGGCGGCTACGGCAGCGACTCGACCTGGCCCGGGCTGGACTCGTGGCAAATGATTGGTCCCTATCTGTTCCTGGGACGCACACGCCTGGTCCTGGATTACTTTGATTTCGTCCGCGCCTCCCAGCGGAAGGACGGCAACATCCCCTTCGCCATCTTCAACGGCGACACCCGCCCCGGCGGTTGTCTGCGGGGCTTGAAATACCCGGACGACGTCTTCACCTACCAACCGCCCAAGCGCGACGGCCTGCCCGCCTCCAGCCAGGAGACGCGGCCGTGGATCGGCCTGTTCGAGCATTGGCAAACGAAAGGCTATCCGCTCAGCACGCTGGCCCCCGTCTGCTACCTGCTCACGGCGGCGGAGATCTTCGACGCCACCGGTTCACGGCCGTGGTTGAAGGAGCGGCTCGGCTCGCTGGAATCCGCCGCCCGGTTTCTGATGACGCTCCGGAAGAACCCTGGGCTGATCGGCGGCTCGGGGTTCTACGTCGAAGCGCCGCCGCGGGAGGGTTGCGACGGCGTCACGCAGTGCTACGCGGTCCACGCCTTCCGCAAACTGGCGAACCTGTTCCGCGCGGCCGGAGAGAGGGCAAAGGCGGCCGATTGGTCCGGCCACGCGGACAAACTGGCGAAGGCGTTCCTGGAAGCTTTTTGGCGGGACGATCATTTCGGCGAGTACGTCCACCCGGAACACGGCCTGGTGGACGCACACGGTCTGTCCGACGTGAACTGGGCGGCGGTGGCGTTTGGCCTGGCGGACGCTCGGAGACGCGAACGGCTCTGGCCGCGCCTGATGAAAGAGCCGGCGTTCTGGGCGGGAGACATGCCGACGCAGCTCGTCACGAAACCCTTCGCCTATGCGAAATGGGAATCCAGCCGGTCGTCGGATTGTCCAGCCGACCCACTCAACGACGTGGCCGCGATGGGGCGGGTCTGGTATCTGGAGGCCATGGCGTGCCAGCGGATGAAGGCCCGCGGCCGACTGGTGGATTCGGTGCGCAAAGTGTGCCGGGCCGCCAAGACGGATGGCTATTGGCGCGAACGCTATCATCTGAAGTCCGACGGCTCCGTGTCGCCCGATGGCTCACAGAAGTACTGCGAATACGGGGCCGTCCTGGCGCGGGTGGTGTTCAGCAACCGGGCGATCTTCGCCCCATGAACCGGCGGGTTTGCCTTCCGACCCTGAGGCGGTGCTGGAATCCGGATTCGCCCCCGCCAGTTCAACGACGACGGCAGCCACGGCATCACCGCCCAAAGCGAGCTCTGGAGTTCGTCCAACTGGCTTTCCTCACCCCCTGCCTGGCGTACCGCCGGACGCTCAGGATCGGTTGTGGGGCGGTTTGACGGTTGGAGGTACTCCGCCACCGGGTCCGACCGATGCCAATTCGCGATAGGGCTATGTACTTCACTCAACCGACCACAACCTGTAGGAAAACATGAAAACTGAATCAAAAGGCAGCCAGCCGTTGGCACAATCCAGCTTGTTAGGCCACTGGTGTGCCTGCAAAAGGCGCTTTAAATCCGCACTTGGAACACTGCCAGAGTACCGGATAGCCTCCCGGTGGCTGACCAAACATGATCGGGTGGTCGGAACACTGTGGGCAATATGGAGTCTTCCCGAAACCGTTGCCTGTGCGTTTCCACAACACACCCTCAAACTCTCGGAAGGAACCCATGACTGGCTGAGAATTCTTAAGCTGTGTGCGAAGCTGTGCAACCTCCAACTTAAGCTGCGTATTCTCGCGCTCAAGCGCCGCTACCTGCTCCGTGAGCAACGCCGACTTCTTCTCCAACAGGTCAATCACGTCTTTGGACAGACCGGCAGTGGTGGCGAGGCGGATAACTTCTTTTGCAGTGTCAGTGGCGCTCATAATGGTGGTGCGAAGTGGCCTACCGGCCAGATTGACGCTCCAGTATCGGGTTCACGCCCGCCATGCGACGCCGCCCACGAAACGCCGTCAACCGAAAAACCAACCATACCACCCGTTGTAGGTGGTTGAGTCATGTAAATAGCCCTAATTCGCGAAGACCCGCCGTGAGAATCGGGCCTGATGGCCTGTTGGGTGTTCCGGCGGGGCATTCCTGGAACTGCGGAGGCCGGGCGCTTCCAAGGAAAGCCAACAGCAGCAGGGCGGGCGGATCGCGCCCGTTGGCTTGGCCGCCACGATCTCCGCTGCCGCTGAATTGCTGAGGCTCCGGAACGAAGCAGGCTTGCCCAACCTTCAAGCTGATCGTGTTCTCTCCACCCGCGTGGGGCTGGTCTGTTATGAATACTCGGGACTGACCCCGCGCGCGTTGCGGACGCCGGTTAAACACTCGACCAACGCCTGCCGGTCGCGTAATCTTGCCGCGTGAAACATTCGGCAGGCGCACCACGCCTGGCGGCGCCGGTGGCGAAGCGGTGGGCCAAACGACTCGCCGCCGACGTTGACGCCGTGGTGTCCCGCCATCCCGAGGCCGATCCAGAAGATGTCCGCCTCACCCTGATTTCCCTGCAATCGCCGCCGCTCGCGCGCCTCAACCGGAGTTTGCGCCGTGGCCGGGGTTTTGCCGCTTTCCGTAAGTAAACTCCGGCTGCTGGAGTCGCTGCTGCGCCATAAAATCCGTTTCCTGGTGGTGGGACTTTCCGCCGCCGCGCTGCAAGGAGCGCCCGTCGTCACCGAGGACATTGACTTGTGGTTCGAGGATTTGAGCGACCCCCAATTGATGCAAGCGCTCGGCGCCATCGGCGCGGCCTACATTCCGCCGTTTGGCCACAATCCGCCCATGCTCGGGGGCGCAGGCAGCGAGCCGTTTGCCATTGCCATCCGCATGAATGGAATCCCTTTGCCGACGAATGGAAACGCGCCGTCCGAATCAAAGTTGGCCCGCTGTAAACGGGTCGGTCCCGGGTATCGTGCTTTTGGCGGCTCAGTTCTTGATTTGGGCATGTTGCCATGAACCGGACTGTATGGCACAGACATGCCATCCACAGTCGCGGCTGCGAACCACCGGCAGCCAGCCCGGCCGATTCGACGCCTGTCTTGCTGGCTGCCCGCCGCCCGGGCGGGGAGTTTTCGGCGAGCCGCCGAAAACCACAAGCCGGCGGCGTGTGCTCCCCGACCGCAACGTGTGGCCCCAGGCCGAATGTTACCGCCGCCGACACGGGCGTCGGCTTCAATCTGCGCATCCCACTCCGCCTCGCACCGGCGGTCCAAGTGGGCCTTCGACTGCCAGATCATAGTTTCAAGTTCCAAGTCTCAAGTTCTCAGGTTTCGCGTCTTCGCGTCTTCGCTGTTCTCTCTACACCGCGGGGATGGTCCGGACCTTCAACCTTCAACCTTGGTCAGAGCGCCGGCGCAGCTCGAAGCGGCGCGTCTTGCCACTCGTGGTCTTGGGAAGCTCGTCCACGAACTCGATCGCGCGCGGGGATTTGTAGGCGGCAATCGCCTGCCGGCAATGGTGCTGGAGTTCGTTCTTGAGTTCGACGCTGGGACTCGTATTGCCGGCCAGCACCACGTACGCCTTCACGATCTGTCCGCGGATTTCGTCGGGCGCGCCCACCACCGCCACGTCCAACACCGCCGCGTGCTCGAGCAGCGCATTCTCCACCTCGGCCGGACCAATCCGGTAGCCGGAACTTTTGATCACATCGTCTTGCCGGCCGATGAACCAGAAATAACCCTCGGCATCCCGCACCGCGCGATCGCCGGTCAGATACCACGCGCCGCGGAAACGGCCGGCGGTTTCGGCGGGGTTGCGCCAGTACTCGCGGAACAGGCCCACCGGACGATGCGGCCGCACGCGCACGGCCACCTCGCCTTCGTGCCCGGCGGGAGCTTCGTGCAACGTTTCATCGAGCAAGTCGAGTTCGACCCCCGGGGCCGCCTGCCCCATCGAGCCGGGGCGCACCGGCCGGCCGAGCGAACGAAAATTGCCCGTGAGCACGGTGGTCTCGGTCTGACCGTAGGCCTCATGCAGCCTCAGTCCGGTGGCGTTTTGCCAGCGATTCAGCACCTCCGGATTCAATGGCTCGCCGGCGGTGACACAATGGCGCAGGCGCGGAAATTGCCAGCGCGCGAGATTCTCGTGCATGATCAGCCGCAAGGCCGTCGGCGGCGCGCACCAGGTGGTGATGGGGAACTGGGCCAGCACATCGAGAGCCACCGACGGGCGAAAACGTCCCTGAAATTCGAGCGCGAACACGCATGCGCCCATGTGCCAGGGCCCGAAGAAGCTCGACCACGCCGCCTTGGCCCACCCCAGGTCGGAGACGTTCCAGTGCACATCGTCCGGCTTCAGGTCGAGCCATAATTCGCCGGTGACCCGGTGTCCCAGACCGTAGCTGGCCTGCGTGTGCATCACCATCTTGGGGTCGCCGGTGGTGGCACTGGTGAAAAAGAGCATCCCCGGATCGTCGCTGCGCGTCCGCTCGTCGGTGAACTCGGCACTCGCCCGGCGCAGCGCGTCGTCGAAGTCCAGCCACCCGGGTTGGCCGCCGCCGATCAGGAAGCGGAGACCGTCGAATCCCTCGGTCTTGCCGAGGCCGGCTTCGTTGGTGATCACGGCGCGCGCGTCGCCGCTGGCCAGCCGGAAGGCCACTTCCCGCGGAGTGAACAGCAGCGTGGCGGGCACGGGGACCGCTCCCAGCCGGATCAGGCCCAGCATCGCGATCCACCACTCGGGCACGCGCGGCAGCAGCAACAGCACGTGCTCGCCGCGCCGCACGCCGCTGGCACGCAGCACATTCGCCGCCCTCCGGCTCAGCGCCGCCAGTTCGGCGAACGTGAACCGTCGTTCCTCCAGATTCCGGGCCTGGACACACCACAACGCGGGAGCGTCCGGTCGGGTCCGAACCCAATGATCGAAGACATCCGAAGCATAGTTGAAGTAGGTGGGCACGTCGCTGGCGCCCGACACTGCGGTCCGCATTTCCGGCAATGGCTTACCGGCAAAGGCCGCCAAAGTAAAGCCAAGTTCCGCACCGGCAGGGTCCTGATTTGGTGAGGCTCTGAGGAGCCGCCTCGCTGGTGGGGCTCCGACGAGCCGAACATCGAGTCATGGTATGCACGACGGCTCGCGAGGACGCTCCACCAGAGAAGTGCGAGTTTCGAGCTTCGAGTGTCGAATTCGTGAGGGTTCGTGGAATTGGTGTCTCGGCTCGCGGGGATGCCCCACCAGTCTCAACTCTCAGCTCACCACGCTCTCAACTTTCCCGCCGGCTGGCGGGGACGCTCCACCGGAAAAGTGCGAGTTTCGAGCTTCGAGTGTCAAATTCGTGAGGGTTCGTGGAATTGGTGTCTCGGCTCGCGGGGACGCCCCACCAGTCTCAACTCTCAACTCACCACGCTCTCAACTTTCCCGCCGGCTCGCGGGGACGCTCCAGCAGAGAAGTCCGAGTTTCGAGCTTCGAGTGTCGAATTCGTGAGGGTTCGTGGAATTGGTGTCTCGGCTCGCGGGGACGATCTTCCCACCGGCCTCAACTCTCAACTCATCACCCTCTCAACTTTCCCGCCGGCTCGCGGGGACGCTCGCCCCACCAGGAAGTCGCCCCACCGGAAAGTCGGATCAACCCGCAAACAGCTCCGTCATGGTCACCCGCAACCGCGGCAGCAACCCGTCCTCGAGCGGTTCCTGGCCGGCCAGAATGGTCTTCAACGCCAGACCGTAGTCGCCGGCGTGATACACCTCCACGTTGTGATAACGCAGGTCCACCATCCAGAGCCGCGGCACATTGAGGTCCTCGTAGAGCGCCTTCTTGCTCACCGTGTCCGGGCGGTGATCCCCCGGGTTGATCACCTCCGCGGCGAGCCAGAGCCGCCCGGTGCCCGTGTCCACCAGCGCCAGGTCCGGCCGCAGCATCGTGCCGGTCCGGACCTGAACGATGGTCCGGCGCGGCAGCAGGCGCAGCGTCGTCACGCCGGGAAGGCTCGCCGTCACCCGGGCGTGCAGGCGGTCGCACACCTGTTCGTGACGCGTGCCCGGCGGCATCCGCAGCCAGACCTCGCCGGCGAGAATTTCCTCGTAAGGATCGCTCATGTCTTAAATCAGACCATTTTCACGAACCCAGCCTTCGAATCAATCCACCCACCCCGCAACGCAGCCGTCTTCGGCGGCGGGTTCGGGCGGCGTCCCACCGCTCGAACCCGCTCCGGGCGCGACGCCCGGCCAACTCGCCGGCGGGACGCCTGCGCTACAGGTTCCGCCGGCCAGACCAACCTGGCCGCGCGCCTCAGAACTTCGCCACTTGCCAGCCGTGGCGATATTTCCGCCGCAGCAGCCGCTCCGACTCGCGATGGTTGGCGATCCGCATCCGCGCCGAATCCCAGGCCAGTTCCTGGTCGGGCACGCGGATGGCCACCGTGCCGAGGATGATCGCCTCCGCCATGGGACCGGTCTGCCCGAAATGCGATTCACACATCGGCCCGCCCAGGCAGGCGTCCGCGAAGTGGTGATAATGGTTCCGGTTCTCCAGTTTCGGCCGCGGGTAGTTCTTGAATTTCGCTTCCGGCAGGAGTACGGGGGTCGCGCCCAGCGGATTCAACAGCGCGCCTTCGGTGCCCACCAGCAGGGCGGATTCGGGCGGATAATCCTCCAGCGAATACAGCGCGCGAATGTCCTTCGGCGGGTAATACTCGCCGTCGAACCACTCCAGCGTCAGGGTGGGACCGTCCACGACTTCCGTGCCCGGGAACGTCCAGGTGATGCGATCACCCTGGGGCCACGTGTCGGCCCGCCGCGCCGCCGACTCCTTCCACGACGCCTGCACCTCGGCCACGACGGTACCAGCGTGGGTCAAGCCCAGCCCCTTCCAGACGGCGTCGAACACGTGGCAGCCGATGTCGCCGGACCAACCGGTCCCGAAATCCTGCCAGGCGCGCCATTTGGTCTGGTGGTAAATCTCCGGCGCGTACGGCCGCGCGGGTGCCGTGCCGAGCCACAGGTCCCAGTTCAGGCTGGCCGGCGGTGGCACTCCCTCCGCCGGACGCGGTCCCTTGAGCCGGTACGCCTCCACCGCCCCCGGACGATTGGAACACAGGTAGGCGTGCTTGACCTTGCCGATGGCGCCCTCGCGCAGCCAGCGCACGGTGGTGCGGTCGCCTGCCCCCGACGCCATCTGCGTGCCGAGCTGGGTGATGACGCCCTTGTTGGCCGCGGCGAGGGTCAGGGCGCGAATCTCGGCCACATCGTGGCAGAGCGGCTTCTGGCAATAGACGTGCTTGCGCCGCTGGATGGCGGAATAGGCAATGGCAAAGTGCGTATGATCCGGCACCGCGACGTTGACCGAATCAATCTTGTCACCCTCCTTCGCCAGCAACTCCCGCCAGTCGGCGTAGGTCCGCGCGTGCGGCGCCAGCGCCGCCGCCTTCGCCAGCAAGTCCGAATCCACGTCACACAAGGCCACGATCTCGACCCGCGGGTGCGTCAAAAAATTGTTGAGGTCGTTCCAACCCATGCCGCCCACGCCGATGCAGGCATGGTGCAGCTTGGCGTTGGGCGCCACTGTGCGCGCGCCGGCGCGCAGCAACCACGGGGCGCCAAGCGAAGCGGCGGCGGCGGAAACCAGGAACCGACGGCGAGAGAACGACAGATGATTCATAGGCATGGGTTGTTACCCAACGGCGATGAGCAGGCGGTGAACATGGCGTCGTGTTAAGCAACCCACCGCCGAACTGCAAGCGGGAAGTAACGATTGACCCCCCCGCCGGCCGGGGCGAGAGTCCGTTCGTCCGTACAAAAACGACCTGGTTGCCATGCACGATTCCAACCGCCCGACCACGCCGACCCCGGCAAGCCTGCCGGCGTTCGGCGCGCTGGCGGGCGCCTCGGTTTCCTGCCTGGCGGGCCTGCTGGTGTGGCCGCTGGGTCTTCTGGGCGGCGCCGCCGCCGACGCGCCCGGCCCGCTCGCCGCGGCGATGGCGGTAAGCGTCTGCCTCGTTATGGGGCTCGCCGCGCTCGTGCTCCTCGCCGCCTCATTCCTGGGCGGGCCTCCGGCCTCGCGCCGCCTAGTGCTGACGACCCTGCTGTGCCTGACACCGTTCGCCCTGCTCGCCATGCTCGTGGTTCTGCAGTTATCCGGTCGTTGAGCCGGCCTATTTTGGGCCGTGTCCGAGTTGGCCCGGCGCGCGGGTCTGCGACTCGCAGCGGATCCGTCAGCAGCCGGGTCTTTCGACCAAGCCGACGCATTCTGTGCGGCGGACATTGCTGCAACTCACAGAGTCGCGGTTCGGCGACGGCGCGCGGGAATGCGACCACGCAGCCATCGCCAGAAATCTGAAACTTCTCGGGGAACCCGGGCTTGCATTGGACCGGCGGGCGTCGCTATTGTGCCGCGCGTCGGGCAATGGAGTCTGCCATCCCCGTCGCGGGGAAAACCGCCTGAACCGGATTCAGTGCTAATGACTCCTGCCAAGGCTGTTTGGCGGGAGTTGTTTATGATCGAAACCGTCTGGTTTATTGCCGCGTTCTGGATGGGGCTGGCGTTCCTGGCCAGCCTGATTTCCATCCGGCTGGGCATTTCGGTGGCGCTGATCGAGATTGGGGTGGGCGTCATCGTGGGCAACCTCCACTTTGGCCAGTATCATGACCTGCTGCAGACCACGGATTGGACGAACTTCCTGGCGATGCTGGGCAGCGGGGTGCTGACATTCCTGGCGGGCGCAGAGATTGACCCGGCTTCGCTGCGGGCCAATCTGCGGGCGAGCCTGAGCATTGGGGTGCTGTCCTTCCTTCTGCCGTTTCTCGGGGTGTGGCTGTTCGCGCAGTTCCTGCTGGGCTGGCCGCTGCACCAGGCCTGGATTGCCGGGATCGCCCTCTCGACGACGTCCGTGGCGGTGGTGTATGCGGTGATGATCGAAGGGGGGTTGGGCAGCACGGCGATGGGGAAGACATTGCTGGCGGCCTGCTTCATTACCGACTTCGGCACGGTGCTGGCGCTGGGGGTGTTGTTTGCCGACTTCAAGATGTCGCTGGTTGTCTTTGTCGCGGTGGCCGCGGTGGTGCTCTGGTTCATGCCGACCTGGACCCAACTGCTCCTCACCCGGCTGGGCGCGACGCGGGTGAGCGAGCCGGAAGTGAAATTCATCTTCTTTGTCCTGTTTTTTCTGGGCGGCCTGGCTTCGAACGCCAAGAGCGAGGCAGTGCTGCCGGCGTATCTGCTGGGGCTGGTCGTGGCAGGAGTGTTCTTGCGGGACAAAACGCTGGTGCATCGAATGCGGAGCATTGCCTTCGCCATCTTCACCCCTTTCTATTTCATCAAGGCGGGTTTGTTTGTGTCGCTGCCGGCGTTGGCATCGGCGGTGGGGGTCATCACGGTCCTGCTGACGTTGAAGATGGCCACCAAGTTCGTTGGCGTGTGGCCGCTGGCGCGGGTGTTTTACATGCGCTCGGGCGAAGCGACCTACACGGCACTCCTGATGTCAACCGGGTTGACGTTCGGGACGATCTCGGCGTTGTTTGGGTTGCAGCACAACATTATCGACCGGCAACAATACTCGGTGCTGGTGACCGTGGTAATTCTAAGCGCGTTCGTGCCGACGCTGGTCGCGCAAAAGTTCTTCCAGCCCACCCTGCGAACGATGACAGCCTGGGGGCGGCTTTACCAACGCCGGATCAATGGCGGTGTTGAGATCTTCCGGCCGGCAGACGGAAAGTGAGGAAGCCATGCTACCGATGTTTCATAAAATCCTGGTTGGTTACGACGGGTCGAAGGGCGGGAGAGCCGCCCTCGAACGCGCCGCGGTGGCGGCGAAGCACTACAACGCCCAACTGACGGCCCTGTGGGTGCGCGAACCGCTGCCGCGCCACTCGGATTTGCCGGGGGAGAGCGAGGGCGAACAGGAGGGGGCCGATGAGTATTTCCAAGCGCGGCAAAGGGAAGTCGCCGAAATGGCGGCGCAGAACGGGATTGCCATCCGCTGCGAGACCCGCCGCGGTCATCCGGCCAAGACCATGGTCAGCTTTGCCCGGGAGGGAAACTTTGACCTGATTGTGATCGGGCACAGCGATCACTCCGAATTATGGGGCCGGCTGCTGGGCGACACGGCCGACCGGGTGAGCGACCACGCGCATTGCAGCGTGCTCATCATCAAACAGCCTGAACCATCTTCCGGCGTGAACACAAAAGCCGGTGAACGCCAGTAACCAGAAACACACACCTGAATCATGAGCACCATTGAAAAGATAAGCGCACTGGAAATTCTCGACTCTCGCGGCAACCCGACGCTCTCGGTGAGTGTCACGCTGGCCAACGGCGTCACCGCCTCGGCCGGCGTGCCCTCGGGCGCATCCACGGGCGAGAACGAGGCGGTTGAACTTCGCGACGGCGATAAGAAACGTTACGGAGGCAAGGGCGTGCTCAAGGCCGTGGCCAACGTCAACAAAACCATCGCCCCCAAGCTCGCCGGCCTGGACCCGTCGCGCCAGGCCGAGATTGACTACCGGATGATCGAACTCGACGGCACGCCGAACAAAGGCAAGCTCGGAGCCAATGCCATCCTGGGCGTTTCGATGGCGGTGGCCCGCGCGGCTTCAATGGACGCGGGACTGCCCCTTTACGCCTACCTCGGCGGCCCCGGTGCGGTGATCCTGCCGGCGCCGATGATGAACATTCTCAACGGCGGCAAACACGCGGACAACAGCGTGGATTTCCAGGAGTACATGGCCATGCCCGTCGGGGCGCCCACCTTCGCCGAAGCGTTGCGCTACGGGGCCGAGACCTTCCACGCGCTCAAGGCCATCCTGCACAAGAAGAAACTCGCCACCAGCGTCGGCGACGAAGGCGGGTTCGCGCCCAATCTCGAAAGCAACGAGCAGGCGGTCGAAGTCATCCTCGAAGCGATCGCCGCCGCCGGACTGAAGCCCGGCAAAGACGTGGCCATCGCGCTGGACCCGGCTTCCAGTTCCTTCTTTGAAAACGGCAAATACGTGCTCGCCAAATCCGGCCAGGGCAACAAGACCAGCGATGAAATGATCGCGCTCTATGGCGCGTGGATAAAGAAATATCCCATCGTCTCCATCGAAGACGGCCTCGCCGAGAATGACTGGGCCGGGTTCGCCAAACAGACGGCGGTAATGGGCAACCAGATCCAAATCGTCGGCGATGACCTCTACGTGACCAACACGAAATTCATTGCGCGGGGCATCCGGGAAAAGGCCAGCAACGCCGTGCTCATCAAGCTGAACCAGATTGGCACCGTCACCGAAACCATCGAAGCCATCCAGATGTGCCAGCGGGCCGGCTGGCGGTACGTCATCTCGCACCGCTCGGGAGAAACCGAGGACGCGTTCATGGCGGACTTCGCGGTGGCGATGGGGGGCGGCCAGGTCAAGACCGGCTCCGCCTGCCGCTCGGAGCGCATCGCTAAATACAACCGGTTGCTGGTCATCGAAGCCGAACTGGGGGCCAGGGCGTGCTACGGCGGCCTGTGGTTCGGCCCGGGCAAGTAAGTTGCCACCGGGCGCCAGACAGGCAATGGAGTTTGCCTGCCCCGGTGAGGGGAAAGTGCCGTGCGGCTGATGACTCCTACCGTATCAATGCTTTTTGCAGCGGTAGCGAGTCATGCAAACGACGAGTACGACGAATCCACCGGGGCTGGCGCTTCCTTTCGTGGGCCGGGAAAAGGAACTTGCGCGGCTCAACCAACTGCACGCGCAGCGCAAGCACGTCCTGATTCTCGGCCCGGCCGGCGTGGGCAAGTCGGCGCTGCTGGCGCGCCTTCGGCAACAACTCCCTTTGCTGTTGTGCCCGCATTCGGAGCACTTTGGGGAGATCTGCGAGAGCTTGGAAGGCGAACTGGACCTCAGCGCCGCCAACCTCAAGCTCGTGCAACGCAAAAAGCGGTTGCGCCAGGCGCTGGCCGAGGCGGGCAAGACGGTCGTGTTCGACGGTCTTGGCTGGACCACGCCCAAGCTCAGTTCGTTTCTCGAAACCGTGATGGCTCGAGTGCCGGTGTGGATCGCCACACGCTCGGAACGTTCGTGGAACATCGGACATTTCTGGTTGCAGCTCGCGCGATTCGAGCGGGTGGAGTTACATCCGTTTCACCTGCCGGAAACGCAGGCGCTGGTCGAGGCCATGGTGAAACGCAGGATGATACCACCCGATACACGGCGCATCGTCGAGTGGCTGCAACGGCGCTCGGCGGGCAACCCATTGGTGTTGCGTGAATTGTTCGCGGAGCTGGCCAACGGCCATTACGACCTGAGCAATCCGCTGGCCTTGCGGCGGCTGGATTTGGACCGGCGCATTCACGAGGTTTTTCCGGTGGGCGGGGAGTTATGAACGACAACCACCAGCGCCATTTGCTCGTGACTTTCCGGCACATTGATAACCTGCTGTCGGAAGCCGAACGCGTTCTGGCCACGGCGGGTTCGGCGTCGCCGTTTGCCGAATGCACGCAGGACTCGACGCCGGTGCAGCGGAAGGTGATTCACGACTACCTCCAGCGCGTGCGGGAAGCGATGGCGCACGCCATGGCGGACCTGAGTTTGCCCCGGCCCGCGCCGATTTGTGGGGCGCTGTGGGCGGCGCGTGGGCACATCAGCTTCGCCAGCATTGCCGTCGCCGAGATGGAACCGCAGGGGATGCGGGGCTATGGCGCGCTCTCGGAAGCGGACGCCAAGGCGATTGATGGCGTCGTCGCTGAACTCAACGCCGCACCGGAACGGCTGGTGGCGTATCTCGCCAAGGGTCCCGATGCCGACCTTCAGGCGCGGCTGCACAGCTGGAACAGACCCGTGACGAAGTTCCGTTGCTCGGCGAGTTGGAGCGCGTCATCACGGCGCATGGGTTGGTCGAGTTCCGCCGCTGGCTCACGAGGGTCTTGCTTTCGGGGGCCAGAACAATTAGGGTCTGTTTAGGCAATGGGGTTTGCCTGCCCGCCTCACGGGGAACCGCCTTCTGGCTGATGACTCCTCCCGAATGAAGCGTCGGTTGTGAGTTATGAAGTTGCTGATTGTCTCCGACATCCACGGCAACTGGCCCGCCCTGCAAGCGGTGTTGCAGGCCGAGCCGGATGCCGACCAGATTCTGTGCCTGGGCGACCTGGTCAATTACGGCCCGCAACCGGTCGAGTGCGTCCAATGGGCCATGCAGCAACTCGGCCCGGAGTGGCTGATCCAAGGCAACCACGACCGCGCCGTGGGCCGGGACGAGGAACCGAATTGCTCGGTTTCCTACCAGGATTTGGCCGCCGCCACCCAGGCGGTGAGCGCGCGTTTATTGTCGCCCGAGCTGAAGCGATTCCTCGCCACGCTGGAGCCCTTGCAGCGCTTTCAGTTGGGCGAGGCCGTCTTTGCCGCCTGCCACGCGATTCCTTCGGACCCACTTTATCACTACCTGCCGGAAAATAGTCCCATCACCTTGTGGGAATCGGAACTCAACACGGTTGGGTATCCGGACTTCCTGCTGCTCGGCCACACCCATGTACCGATGAAGACCCGGTTTCGCCGGACCCTCGTGGTCAACCCCGGGAGCGTCGGCCAGCCCAGGCACGGCGATCCGAACGCGGCCTACGCGATCTGGGTGGACGGCGAGGTCGTGCTGCGGCGTGCTCCGTATAAGGTGGAGCAAACGATCCGCGCCTATGACGGTTTGGGCTTGGACCGGCAAACGGTCGAAGTGCTTGGCGAAGTGTTGCGCACCGGTGGACATCTGCCGCTGGACCAGACGCCCACGGAGCTGTTGAGCGCGTTTTACCAGAAGCACCCGGAGAAGCTGGAGGCGATGTTCTACCTGCAACGCCTGTTGAACCGGCGGATCGGCGTGGACACGGACCGGTTGACCGAAGCGGAGCGGCAGCAATGGGTTTTGAACTACTGCCGGGCGATGGTGCAGGAAGTGGCCGAGTTGACCGACTGCGTGCCGTGGAAATGGTGGGCCAGCTACCAGCAGTTCGACAAGCAGAACGCCCGGGTCGAGATCGCGGACCTGCTGCACTTCCTCATCTCGCTGGCCCAGGTGATGGAGATCACGTCGGAGGAGTTGTTCGATCTCTACATCAAAAAGCACCGGCTGAACCTGACGCGGCAGGACGCCGGCTACACGGTCAAAGACGAAACCGACAACCGACCCATCTGAAAAATGACGAGGGTCAATGGCATTCTCGATCGCGTCACGGATCTGGTTGACCGGTTTCACCTGCTAAATCTGCGACCGCAAATCATCGCGTGCCAGGAGCAGCGTGCCGCGCCGGACCGCATTGACGTGGCGGTGTTCGGGCGATTCAAGGCCGGCAAAAGTTCCTTCCTGAATCACCTCGCGGGGCGGGCGGCACTGCCCATCGGCGTGCTGCCGCTGACGGCGATCATCACCCGCCTGCGCCACGGGCCGGTGGAGCGGGCGGCGGTTCGGTTTCTCGACGGCACGACGAAGTCAATTCCGTTGGACGACCTCGGCCTTTACGTGGGCGAGAACGAAAATCCGCACAACACCCGGCAAGTGGCGGGCGTGGAAGTGGAGTTGCCCGCGCTCCAATCCTTCGCGCCGCTGGAATTCGTGGACACGCCGGGATTGGGGAGCGCGTTCACGCACAACACCGAGGCCACCCTTCATTGGCTGCCCAACGTGGGCGCGGCCCTGGTGGCCGTGAGCGCCGATGCGCCGCTCTCCGAACGCGACCTGAACTTGATTGATGAATTGCGCCGCCACACGCCCAAAATAGCGCTGCTGCTGACGAAGGCGGATCTGCTGACGGAGTCGCAGCGAGCCGAAGTGCGGGATTTCCTGCGCCGGCAACTGGCCGAACGCTGGGGCAATGATGGCCTGCCCGTGTTCTTCTATTCGATCAAACCCGAGTTGCCGGAGTTGAAGACGACCCTGGTGGAGCGTCTCCTCGAACCGCTGCGCCAGGATCGCGGCGCGGCGGCACAGCAAATCCTGCGGCACAAACTCATTTCGCTCATCAGCCAGGCCCTCGACTATTTGCGCGTCGCGCTGGCGGCGGCGACCCAGGCGGCAACTTCGCGGCAGGCGCTGCACGACCGGCTGTTGGAAGAACGCGGGCGATTCGACGCGCTGCGCGAAGAACTGCATTTGCTGGCTCACGACGTGGCCGGGCAGGCGCTGGAACAATCCGTGCAACGCCTGCAGCCGGTTCAGCGGACGTTGCAGGCCCAAGTCATCGCCGATTTGGAGGCGCAGTTGCGGCAGTGGCGGCTGCCGTTGCCGCCGCTGCTGGAGGCCTGGCGTGACTGGCTGAACGATTGCCTCAAGCGCGACTTGAACGCGGTGTCGCAGGCGCAGCGCGGGATGTTTTGCGAGCCGTTGCAGAAGGCGCGCGAACGCCTGACCCGCGCGCTCCGCGCCTTTCAGGACCGGCTGGCCGAGCACGTGAAGGCCGCGCTCGGCGTGACGCTGACGCCGCGCGAGTTCGCGCTGGAATTGCGCGAGCCGTCCGCCCCGCCGGTGCATGTGTCCCATGCCTTCGACGCAGCGTTCACCACGCTTGGCTGGCTCATTCCGCTGACGCTTTTCCGCCCGCCGATCGGGCGCGTGCTGCGGCGCAAGGCGCGTTGGGAAGTGGAGAAAAACCTGTCGCGGCTGGCGGCGGACTGGCAAATACGCGTCAGCGCCGGCGTCCAGGAGCTGCGGCGCCAGGCCGAGCAATATGCGCTCAACGAGCTGGCGACGCTGGAACAAATGCTGGCCCAGGGCCAATCGAACCAGCCGCAACTGGAGCAGGCGATCGCTTTGTTGACCGAGGCACTGGCGAAAATGCACGGCCCACGAACTGAAACAACACGTCCATGATGTGGAACCATTTCAGCACCGGCTGCGCGAGTGATTTGCGAATTACGATTTTCGATTTACGAATTACGCGACTTGCAGAAAACCGAGGCCCTCACAAATCAGAATAACGGCTCGCTGATGTGGCTCATCTTGGTGGGAAGAGTTCACCATCGAGCGTTCGATGAGTGACAGCTTGCACAAAGCGCCGTTTTGCGTTTGACAGCGGCGGCGACGATGCTGCCAGCCATCCGGAATGAATCTCCAGCGGACGAATGAACAACGACCAGTGACGTTGACGAAAAGGAAACCGAGCGTTCCTTGGCTGAATCGCACCGTTCTCGGGGTCGGTTTCGCCTCGTTCTTCAGCGACTGGTCCCACGAAACGGCCACCACCGTCATGCCCGCCTTCCTGGCGACGCTCGGGGTTTCGGCGGCGTGGCTGGGACTGATCGAGGGCGTCTCCGACGGTCTGTCCAGTTTCGCCAAGCTCGCGTCCGGGTTCTACACGGACCGCTTGCGCCGGCGGAAACCCATTGCCGTGGCCGGCTATGTCCTGACCGCACTGGGCACGGCCTCCTTTGCGCTGGCCACAAGCGCATGGCACGTCCTGGTGGGCCGCGCACTGGCCTGGTTTGGCCGGGGCGTCCGCACCCCGGTGCGCAAGGCGCTCGTGAGCGGCTCGGTTGATCGCGAGACCTACGGCCGCGCCTTCGGCTTCGAGCGCATGATGGACACCGTCGGCGCCATCGCCGGTCCGGCGACCGCCCTTCTGCTCCTGACCGCCCTGAACCACCGGTATGCGCCCCTGTTTGCGCTGACGCTGATTCCCGGCCTGCTGGCGGCCGGCTGCATCGGCGTGGGCATCACCGAGCGCGAGCGCAAACCCGTGGCGCACGTCTCCTTTGGCCGGAGCCTGCGTTCCCTGCCCTGCCCCTTCCGGCGCTTTCTCGTCGCCGTGGGTCTTTTTGGATTAGGCGACTTCGCGCATTCGCTGCTCATCCTGTTGGCGACGCAGAAACTGACTCCGGTCCTCGGTCCAGCCAAAGCGGCGAGCATCGCGGTGGGGCTTTATGTCTTGCATAACGTCTGCTCCGGCGGGTTCGCGTTCGTCGCCGGCTGGCTGGGCGACCGATGGGACAAACGCCGGTTGCTGGCGGCCGGGTACGGCCTTGCCGCCATCAACGCCGTCGCCATCATCGTGCTGCCGATGACTCCCGTCGCGCTGGCGCTGGTTTTCATCCTCGGCGGCACCTACGTCGCGGTCGAAGACACCCTCGAGGACGCGCTGAGCGCGGAATTGACGGAGGAAGCGCAGCACGGCATGGCGTTCGGCGTCCTCGCCACCGTGAATGGGGTGGGCGATTTCGTTTCGAGCATTGTGGTGGGGGCGCTCTGGACCACGGCGGGCACGGGCGCGGCGCTGGGCTACAGCGCGGTGTTGTTTGCCGCCGGCGCCCTGTTGGTGTTGCGCATCCGGACCGCGCCCTCCGCCGGGCCGGCCTGAGGGACAGGCCTGAGGGCACCGCTTGCCCGCCGCGCCACTCGATGGTTCACTCGCGGGATGGCGCTGCCGCACAAAATCTCCACGCTCCTTTACGCCTTCGACGAACCGGGCCGGGTCTTGTTGCTCGAAAGGACCAGGGAACCGAACCGCGGGCAATGGAGCCCGTTTGGCGGCAAGTTGAAAACCGGCATCGGCGAGTCGCCGTGGGCCTGCGCCTGTCGCGAGGCCGCCGAGGAAACCGGTCTGCAACTCGAACCGGCCGACCTGCACCTCACCGGCATCGTCAGCGAACACGGCTACCAAGGGCAGGCGCACTGGCTGATGTTCCTGTTCGAGGTGAAACCGCGGCTGCGGACACTGCCACCGCCCCACCGCGAGGGAAGGTTCGCGTTCTTCGCGCCGGAAGCCATCGCCGCGCTCAACCTGCCACCGACGGATCGGGAGATGATCTGGCCGCTCTTCTGGCGTCACCGCGGCGGTTTTTTCGCGGCCCACTGCCACACCCATCCCGGCGGCCGCAACACCTGGACCATCGAAGCCAGCAACGCGGAATTCGCACCCGGCCCCGACAACAACGGTGGTGAACAACGCCCCGGAACAACGGAAACCGTCGTGCCGGGGCCGTTGATTGACCAGCACAGCGACGAGCACTTCATGGACGAGGCGCTCCGCCAGGCACGACGCGCCGCCGCCGCGGAGGAAGTGCCGGTCGGCGCGGTGATCGTGCGGGCGGGCCGCGTGATCGCCCGCGCCTTCAACCAGGTCGAGTTGCTCCACGACGCCACCGCCCACGCCGAGATGCTGGCCCTGACCCAGGCGCAGGCGGCCGTCGGCGACTGGCGGTTGACGGACTGCACCATCTTCGTCACCAAGGAGCCCTGCCCCATGTGCGCCGGGGCCATCGTGCAGGCCCGGATCGGCCGGGTCGTATTTGGCGCGGGCGACCCGAAGGCCGGTGCGGCGGGCGGCGCGATGAACCTGCTCCAGTTTCCAACGCTGAATCACCGCTGCAATCTCACCGGCGGGGTGCGGGCGACGGAGACGCGAGCATTGCTGCGTGGATTCTTCGCCGGTCAGCGTGCGAAGCGGACCCACCCCCCGGCGGAAGCCGGCGGGTGAGGTTCAACTCACCGCGACGACCGAAGCGCGCTCGCCCCGCACGTTGCGGGCGATGCCTTGGGCGCGCAAGTCGAGCACGGGCTGGCCGTCCACGAGGTATTGGTACTGGTGGTGCCCGTGATGCAGCGCCAACTGCGCCGTCCAGATGCCGTCGGTCTGGCGGCGCATCGGATTGGCGTTCGGCTGCCAGTCGTTGAAGTCGCCGACGATGGAAACCGACTGGGCACCGGGTGCCGCGCAGTAGAAGTTAACGGGCTTCTGCATCCGCTTGGCGGAGTAACGTTGCAGCGCACTGCGAGGTTGCAAACCGGTCAATAGCATGTCCAAAACCGTTTCCCGGGCGCGCCCCGCCCCGGCTAAAACCGCCAGCGCGACGCGCCTTCACCCCAAAAAGAGCAAAAGTCGTGCCGAGGCGCAAGCGGCTTTCCCCCCGGTGCATGACATTTTTCGTTTGCCTTTTCGACGGCTTCCGTGGGCCGACCCCGCCACTTGCCACCGGCCGCCTTCCGCTCTTTACTTCCGGCGGATGCCCGCGACCGACCACATCCGCAGCAAGCTCGGCACCGTGCCGCACCGCCCCGGTGTTTACCTGATGAAGGACCGGTTCGGCACCGTCATTTACGTCGGCAAGGCGCGCGACCTGCGCCGACGGGTGAGCCAGTACTTTCATCCCTCGCGCCGGATGGGCTGGGACCTCAAGTTCAATGCCCTGGTGGACGCCATCCATGATTTCGACACCCACGTCGTCCGCAGCGAGCCGGAGGCGTTGCTGCTGGAAGGCCGGTTGATCAAGGAGTTTCGCCCGCGCTACAACATCAGTTTTCGCGATGACAAGCGTTTTCTCCTGCTCAAGGTCAACCTAAACGACCCCATTCCGCGGTTCACCCTCACCCGGCTGCAGACCGGCGACGGCGCGCATTACTTCGGTCCGTTCGCGAACTCGGGCGCCATGCGGCGCACGTTGGCGCTGGTGCGGCATAAATTCAACCTCCGCGGCTGCCGCCCGCTGACGCCGGGCGAACCGGATTACCGGCACTGCCTTTACGCCCATCTCCGCGTCTGCACCGCCCCCTGCATCGGCAACGTCACCCGCGAACAATACCTCATGCAGGTCACCGCCGCGTGCGACTTCCTCGCCGGCGAGTGCCAGGAAATGGCGACTGAACTGGACGCCCAGATGCGCAAGGCCGCCGCGGCGCTCGACTATGAAAAGGCGGCCCAACTCCGCGACCTGCTGGCCGACATCAAGGACACCACCCGGAAAACCGGGAAATTCGAGCGCGTTCCCTACACGCTGCCGGTGTCGCTCAACCCGGAGGCCGAGCTGCGCGAACTGGCCGCCGCGCTCGGCCTGCCGCGCGAACCGGATCGGGTCGAGGGCTTCGACATCTCCAACATCAGCGGCACTTTCAAGGTGTCGTCGCTGGTCAGTTTCTGGCGCGGCCGGCCGGATCGCGCGCATTACCGGCGGTTCAAAATCAACTCCGTCGCGGGCCAGGACGACTGCGCCTGCATGGCGGAAACCGTGCGCCGCCGCTACACCCGGCTGCTTCGGGAGGCCCAACCGCCAGGCCCGAAGGCCAGGACAGCGGACGACGGTGAGGCCATCCCCGCCGACCTGCAGCGCGCGGCCGATGACATTGCCGCTGCCTTCCATGGCCGCCGCCCCAGGGCCGATCAGGACGCTGCCGCGGCCCGCCTGAATGACCGGCCCGCGGTCACCCATCAATCCGCGGCCCTGCCGGCCAGCGAGGAACGCACCGCTCCGCCGCCGCCGAAGCCGCCAGCCCGCCCCCGCCTGCCCGACTTGATCGTGATTGACGGCGGCCGCGGGCAGCTCAACGCCGCCTGCGCCGAACTCGCCGCGCTCGGACTCAGCCAGATTCCCATCATCGGTCTGGCAAAGGAATTCGAGGAAATCTGGCGGCCGGGCGCCAGCGAACCGCTCCAGCTTGGTCTGGATCATCCGGCGATCAAGTTGCTCCAGCGCGTTCGCGACGAGTCGCACCGCGTCGCCAACAGCTACAACGCCCAGCTCCGGCTGCGGAGAATCTCCGAGAGCCTGCTCGACGAGTTCCCCGGCATCGGCGAACAGCGGAAGGCGGCCTTGTTGAAACGGTTTGGCTCCGTGCACCGGCTCCGGCGCGCCACAGTCGGGGAAATCGCCGGGGTTCCCGGCTTCGGCGGCGAAACCGCCGCCCGACTCAAGGCGTTCCTCGAGGCGCGAACAAATGCCCCAGGCTCAGAAGTGGGAGTGGTCCACACTGCTGACTTGGTGGGGCGAGGCTCTGACGAGCCGGCTCGCGGGGACGCTCGCCCCACCGAGAAGCCTGGTTAGCATCTGCCCAATTGATGCCATCGGCACCCAGTGACAAGAACCCCTGCATGACCAGCCGGGTGCTGGAAACCAAGACGAACACGCCCCCCGCTCAGAGCGACCAGCCCGCGCGATAGTGATGCTGGATGAACTGGTCGGCGCCGGCAGCGTTCGTAGCACGCAGCTTCGCCGCGTCCCATTCCAGCCGCCGCCCGGCGCGGTAGGCAACGTTGCCCAAAAGCGCGGCTTCCGTCAGGGCGCCCGAGTAGTCGAAATTGCACGTCGTCGGGCCCCCGGTTTTGATGGCCTCGATCCATTCCTTGTGGTGGCCGACGGAATTGGGAATGAACGGCTCGGGCGCCTTGAAGCCAGCGAATTCCGCTTCCGGCAGCAACTGCCGGCGCGTGTAGTCGGCCAGCAACCGGCCCTTCTCGCCGACGAACAACACGCCGCTCTTGAAATAAGTCCGCTGCTCCTCGTCGAGCAGCGCCGGTTGCTTGCCGCCCTGGTACCACGTCAGCGTCACCGGCGGCAGCGTGCCCGTGCCGCGCGCCGCCGGCCGCGCCGGATGCTGATAGCGCACGATCAACCACGGCGGCGGCGACTCCGGATTCACGGGCGGGCCATCCACCGGCTCGATGGACAATGGATAGCGCAGATTCAACGCCCAGTGCGGCAGATCCATGAAGTGACAGCCAAAGTCGGCGAGCGTGCCGCCGCCAAAAGCCCACCAGTTCCGCCACTTCGCCGGCGCATAGTCCGGATGGTACGGATGCGGTTCGACCGGCCCCAGCCACAGGTCCCAGTGCAGTCCCAGCGGCACCGGCGGCCGGTCCGTGGGCACCGGCAGGTTGCCATAGACCGCGCTCGACCAGACATGCACCTCGCGCACCTGCCCGATGGCGCCGGTCTGGATCAACTCCACCACGCGCCGGTAGTTCGTGAGCGCGTGAATTTGCGTGCCCAATTGCGTCACGCAGTGGTGCCCCTTGGCCAGCTCACGGACGATGCGGCATTCCGACACCGTGCGTGTGAGCGGCTTCTCGCAATAGACATGCCGGCCCAAACGCAGCGCCGCCGCCGCCGCCACCGCATGAGTGTGGTCCGGTGTCGCCACGACGATCGCATCGAGGTCCTTCTGCTCCATCAACTGGCGGAAATCGTTGTAGGTCGCCGCCCCCGGATGCTTCTGCTTCGCCTGGGCCAGCGAGTTGTCGTCCACGTCGCAGAGCGCGGCCACATTCACGCTGTCAACCTGCTTGGCCACTTCGGAGAGGTCTTCGGCGGCGCGGTTGGCCACGCCGATGAAGCCGACGTTGAGCTTGCCGTTGGCGTCGCCATGCACGCGGCTCAGGAAGGGGGCGGCCAGCCAGAGGCCGGTGGCGGTGCGCGTCGTGCGGGTCAGGAACCGGCGGCGATTCAAGGGGGCATTCATTCGTCGGGAAGTGAAGAAACGAGCAGGCTGCTTGTCGAGGAGAAACTGGGAAAAACCGGGAGTGGTGGGTGTTTGCCCGCCACGCCCACGGTCATCGCATTCCGCACGGCGCTGCCTTTCGCCGGTCCCACCCAGGCAGGATCGGAAAGGGCAAAGACGAGGGCGGGCGGAGCGGGTGGCACAGGCCACTGGCCTGTCCCGTCCGGCGACCCGCCGGACGGAGTGAGAGAGACTTTCGCCCTGCTCCGAGACGCTCCTTTGGCTTCTCGCGCCAGGGCCGTTCCGGTCGGCGGGTCGCCGACCGGGGCGGGCGGGTCGCCCGCACTACCCACCAAATGCATCTGCACCACGCGGCGCGCAAAGCCCTGGCGCAGGCGGCTGGTGGTGGTGAAGTCGCGCGCCGACGGGCTTGAGGGTGCCCAGGTAGTGGTGTTGTTGGAGCAACTCATCGCTCTCCCCGGATTTCTTATTTAAATAAGTCGTTTGAATATAAATAACAAGATAGACGCCTTTACAAAATACATTATCATGTTACTTGACATAGTTATTATTGCCGCTACGCTTGCCCGACTGTTGAAACTCGAAACGCCCGATGAGACCGACGCTTGACCCGACTCCGCCCCCCGCGGCGGAGCGAACCCGCACCGAGGCCTGGCTCGAAACCGTGCGCCAACAGGTGGCTGGCCTTCGCTATGGCGTCGTCCAGATCGTCATCCACGACGCCCGCGTGGTGCAGATCGAGCGGACCGAGAAGATCCGCTTCGAACACCAGGCGCACGCCACCGAATGAAGTTCGCCCAGCCAATGACCACCACTCTGCCTGCTCCCGCCCCGCGGGCCACCGTCTCCGCTGGCCCGGCGGCTCACTGGGCGTCCGGGCTGCTGGCGCCGTTGGATCAGTTGGCCGCCAGTTCTTCCCAACTCATCGTCAACCACGGGCCGCGGTTCGAGGTCGGCGGCCGCAGCTACTTCCTGCCGTCCTATCTGTTCCTCGGTCCGCAGGATGGCGGTGACCCGCTGCGCCTCGGGTTGTTCGCCGGCGTTCACGGCGACGAACCGGAGGGCGTTCATGCGCTGCTGCAGTTCCTGCGGCTGCTCGTCCAACAGCCCGCGCTGGCCACCGGCTACCTCCTCTTCGCCTATCCCATCTGCAATCCCACCGGCTTCGAGGACGAAACTCGTTACACGCGGCGCGGCTCCGACCTGAACCGCCTCTTCTGGCAGAACTCCTCGGAACCGGAGGTGCGGCAACTGGAGGAGGTGCTAACCACCCACCGCTTCCACGGCCTCATTGCGCTGCACACCGACGACACCAGCGACGGGGTTTACGGCTTTGTGCGTGGCGCGACGCTGACCCAGCATCTGATCGAGCCCGCGCTGGCGGCGGCCGGCCAGATTCTGCCGCGCAACCGCCAACCGGTGATTGACGGGTTTCCGGCGCGCAACGGCATCATCCAACACGGCTATGACGGCGTGCTGGCTGCCGCGCCCGGGACCCGGCCACGCCCCTTTGAAATCACCCTAGAAACCCCCAAGGCCGGACCCGAATTCCTGAAACGGACTGCCCTGGTTGTGGCGTTGCAGACCATTCTCACGCAATACCGTCAGTTCATCGCGTTCGCTCCCAATCTGTGATCGCCATCGCTTCCAACGGCCGTGAGTTTTGGCCAGGGCATGAACCGGGCTTCACCTGCCATTGGAGGCTCAGCAACCGGTTTATCCGACATCCCGGCCGCCGGCCGGTACCGTCATCGCGCCCGACGCCGGGCCACGCATTAACGGCGGCGGAGTCGCCAAGTGGGAAGGCACGGCTTTGCAAAAGCCCCATTCGCTGGTTCGATTCCAGCCTCCGCCTCCAGTTTCCAACCATGCTTTTGCGTCCAGACCCCTGGAGCAAATCACCGCGAACCCATTACATCGGGCTGACCAGACCCCTGGAGGCTGAATGATGATTCCCCCAAAAACACGCATGAAACCTCGTCCTTCCGTTTCGAGTTCCAACGCCGTCCTGGCGGCGACCGCCGCCCTGGCCCTGGCCGTCCCGGCCGGCAGCCGCGCCGCCGACACCACCGCCCCGGCTGCGCCTCCCGCGGACGCGCCGGCCGCCGCGCCCTCACCGGCCGAGAAGCCCGCCCCGCTGCCCCTCCACCAGATTGAGGGCAACGGTGGCATCTTCTCCACCCTCTCGGCCTACATCGTCAATCCACCGCGCAACGGCGAGCCGATCGGGCGCCCCAGCGTTGGCTTCTCCTATGTGGACATCGGTCATGGCCAGAACTTGATCGCCGCCACCCTCACCGAATCGCCGTGGAAACGGCTCGAACTGGGCTTTGGCTGGAACCGGTTGGACCTCGGCGATCTGCCCCTGGCCATCAAGGAAGCCACCACCGTGAGCATCCGCAACCAGGAGGTGGACTTGTACAACTTCAATGCCCGGTTGAATGTGCTCAAGGAAGGTGAATTCGACACCAAATGGATCCCCGCCGTGACCGCCGGCGTCCATTACAAGGTAAACAATGGCATTGGTGACATTGACAATGATCTCGGCGGCGCGTTGCATGGCGTCGGCATCACCCATCACGACGGCGTCGATGCGACCTTATACGCCTCCAAGCTGCTGACTTTCCTGCCGCGACCGGTCCTGGTTGAGGCAGGCGGACGCGCCACCGAGGGCGTCTGGAACGGACTCGGCGGTTTCACCGACCATTACAGTTTTCTCTTCGAGGGCAATGTCGTGGTGTTCGTCACCGGCAGTCTCGCCCTCGCCGCGGAATACCGTCAGCAGCCGAACGACTACACACCGATCATGGCCGGCGGCAAACCGCTGGTCGGCAAATCCGGCGATTGGTGGACTCTCGACGCCGCCTACGTCGTCAACAAGCACTTTACGGTGGCCGCCGGCTACGGCCACTTCGGCGGCGTCTTGAACCACCAAGCCAATGGCGTCTGGGGCATCACCACCAAATACGAATTCTAATTGACCTGTTTGGGCGGGTGGGCTGGGCCGCAACCCTGACGTTCGCGCGCTGGTTCCTCCGCGCGCTTCAGACCCTTGGAAAGCCCCGCCCACCCACCTCTCATGCTTCACCATCGAACCGAAATGAGCACACGATGGCAACGACTCCGGGGGCTTTTCGTCCCTGCAAAATCGCGTCTGCCAGATCCTGATTCCATTCAATCCACCACCATCACCACCCCATCCACCCATCCCATGAGCACTCCAACCAAGGGCCTCAGCACGCTGGCGCTGCACGCCGGCCAGATACCCGATCCCACCACGAACGCCCGCGCGGTACCGATCTACCAGACCACGTCGTACGTCTTCAAAAGCACCGAGCACGCCGCGAATCTTTTCGCGCTCAGGGAATTCGGCAACATCTACACCCGCCTGATGAACCCGACCACCGATGTCTTCGAGCAACGCGTGGCCGCCATCGAAGGCGGCACCGGCGCACTCGGCGTCGCGTCCGGCCAGGCGGCCATCACCTACTCGCTGCTCGCGATCACGCGCCTGGGCGACGAAATTGTCGCCGGCAACAATCTCTACGGCGGCACCTACCAGCTTTTCCATTACACCTTCCCGAAGCTGGGCCGCACCGTGAAATTCGTGGACTCGCGCAACCCGGAGGCGTTCCGTCAGGCCATTACGCCCAAAACACGGGCCATTTACGTCGAAACCGTCGGCAACCCAAAACTCGACGTGCCGGACTTCGAAGCCATCTCCCGAATCGCGCACGAAAGTGGCATCCCGCTCGTCGTGGACAACACCATGGGCGTGGGCCTGGTGCGGCCGATTGACTACGGGGCCGACATCCTCGCCACCTCGGCCACGAAGTACATTGGCGGCCACGGCACCAGCATTGGCGGCGTGATCGTGGACGCCGGCCGGTTCAAGTGGAATAACGGCAAGTTCCCGGAGTTCACCGAACCCGATCCCAGCTACCACGGCCTGGTTTACTGGGACGCACTCAGCAATGTCCCGGGCCTTGGCAACGTCGCCTTCATCCTCAAGGTCCGCGTGACGCTGCTCCGCGACATTGGCGCGGCCCTGAGCCCGTTCAACGCCCACGAGTTCCTCCTCGGCCTGGAAACGCTCCCGCTGCGCCAGCGCCAGCACTCGGCCAACGCGCTGGAAATCGCCCAGTTCCTCAAAAACCATCCGCGGGTGAGCTGGGTGACCTATCCCGGCCTGCCCGACGATCCGAACCACGCCGTCGCCGCGAAGTATCTCAAGCAGGGCTTCGGCGGCATCGTTGGCTTCGGCATCAAGGGCGGCCTGGAAGCGGGGAAGAAGTTCATCAACTCGGTGAAGCTGTTTTCGCACCTCGCCAACATTGGCGATGCCAAGAGCCTGGTGATCCATCCCGCCTCGACCACGCACCAGCAATTAACGCCGGCCGAGCAGGCCGAGACAGGCGTCACCGCGGACTACATCCGCCTCTCGATCGGCCTGGAGGACATCGCCGACATTAAGGCGGACATTGACCAGGCGCTGCGAATCGCCACCGCTTAAGCATCCCTTCCAACCCGGCCGCAGGTGGAGCTTGACCCGCTTCGCCTGCGGCTTTTTCTCTGGCGGGTCCAGGCGCTCAACCATCAACCATCAACCATCAACCTGCTGCTGGTGGGAACGTCCCGTGCGAATCTCCCTTCGCTGGCGTCATCCATTACTCCCACCTCGCAATTCGCAATTCGCAACTCGCCGCTGGGGCGTCCTCGCGAACCGAGACACGAATTCCACCAACTCACACGAATTCGACGCTCGCACCTGCGCAATTCGAAATTCGCACTTCTACCTTCTACAGGTGGTTCTGCAACAGCGGAATGATCGAGACGGGAAAGGTAGTCACCCGGTCCTTGTCCGCCTTGCCCGACCGCACCGTGATCTGCTTCATCTCAAAGTCCACGTCCTTGACCCTCAACCGCAGCGCTTCCATGATGCGCAAGCCGCTGCCGTAAAGCAACTTCCCCACCACGCTTGATCCAGTCCACGTAGGTCCGTTCGGTGTGCAGGAAGTAGTGGTGCAACCGCATCACCTGCCGCACCCGATCCAAAAGCTTCGCCGTTCTGGCTTGACTGTCCATCCGGTTCCAAGGACTATTTGCCCCATGATGAACCTGATATTGCCGCCGGTCAAGAAGGTGTTAAAACCCCGCCAATATCACGTTATCAGGTCAAAATGACATGTTAATCAATGGTTAGGTGTCATTCTCGCATCGCATGAAAAAGTGTCTGCAAGAGATTGGAAAAGGTTATCTAGCAGCAATAGGAGCAGCCCTGCTACCATTGACGCTGGCAGCCATACCACAACTCCCAAAGTTGGTGTCAGGTCTTTCATTGTCAGATACAACGGTATTGTATATCCGAGCAGGGTTGGCATTGTTCGGTTTCGCGCTTCTCGCTTTTGTTGGCTGGAGTCTGTTTTTTCAGGCGCGTCGGAAGCTTCACTTGATTGAGAAGCAGTTGGCTGATGCTTTGGCTCATCCCCACCGTTTTCAAGATGATTGCACCCTCGACGAGACAGGAATGTATCGCCACAAAGCCAAGCCGGGCTTTTTTTGTGTGGCGTGCGCAGTTGAGAATAGAGAGTCGCCGATGATAGAGTCGTCAGATAAAGGCTGGGGCTGGAATTGTCCAGTAGAGAGCAAGCACTTCGTTCAAGGACCTGCTTACAAGCCTTACACACCCATAGCAGTCCGAAGTCCTTGGCATTTAGGCCCAGAAGATTTTTGACTATCACCATGACACCTAACAAGCTGGATGGAGCCCACGGCTGGCTACCCTTGGCTTCAGCGGATGGTTTTTGTTCGTTCATGGTTTGGTTTCGTTTCTTTGGTTTGTCCCCGCCAGCCGTGGCTCATCCGGGTCGTTGGGCGTCATGACAGCGCGTTCCATCATTACTTTCGTTGCTCTGCTTTCGCTGGGACTTGCAGCTACTGGCTGCGTATCTTCCCGGAAGCCCGTTTTTGACCTTGAAGGCAAGAGCGTTACGATTCCATTCGAGGTATCGGGCACATTTCTGAGGTTTGCAGGGCATCCAACGGTGAAGGCGATGATTAATGGAGTCACCGGGAGATTCATCATAGATACCGGAGCACCAGGGCCGATCTTGACCACCACAGCTGTGCGTCGCTGTGGAATCGTCACCTTCCCAAGTCGCAGTAGAGGCGCAGATATGTTCGGCGCGGTGTATCCACTCAGCCTGGCCACCAACATCACAATCCGGTTCACCCCACAGTTTTCCATCCACTACAAGGAGGTGCTTGTAAGCCCCGAACACGGTGATAATTTTGGCTTACTAGATTTCGGCACACTCCGTTCTGCGCATGCAGTCATGGACATGGGGCAGAAGACGATTACTGTGACTAAATGAAGCCCAACGAGCAGATGCACCGAACCCCGCGTTCGCGCTGTGGCTTGCAGGCGGGAGTTTTCTGGGGCGGGGTCGGTGATCCTGGTCGTTAGGTGGACTCGCGCTTTTATGCTTGGCTGGCTCAAACAAATGCTCAATAGAGGACAAGAAGCTGCGCTGCCAGTTTCAGGCCAGAGTGCGTCGCCTTCTCAGGATGCTCCTTTCGCTGTCACTATTTCGGTGTGCAGTCCAGTCAGTAAGCCAGCACGATTTCGCTCGGCAGCACTCGCGCAGCTTTGGAAGCAGGTTGGCAGCATCTCGCATCCACAGCATCCATTTCTCGACCCGGCCTATTCACCCGGTTCGCTCATGCCCGCTGCTGATTTTTCGCCGTGGGTAGCCGAGCGGCTCGCCGCAGACGATTGGGATTCCATTTGGGAGCTTTTGGCTTTTATTTCCACCGACTCACAAATCACCGGGCTACGCCACACATTCCAGTCTTATGATTTTAGCAGGTTTGTCGAGGCAGAGCCTGCGCTGTTGCGCGAGTTACACGCGATTGCCATTCTCACCTACCGCATCCAGTGGACAGGACACGAGGACAGCCGGAGTTCACTCCTTGCGTGGTTATTCGAGCATTCTTTGGCCTCTTACCCGTTCGCCATCCACAAGGCGGAAATCGCGCACCTACTCGACGGCGCGAACAAGGTCATCTATCATCGCAATCACGAGTTCAAAGATATGCGACCGCCAGAGCCGATGCTGAGAGCAGACAGTCTCATTAGGCCGGAGCTACCAGACGTTTCGGCAGCCGGTCAGGCTCTGCGTAGTTATCCAGCTACGTTCAGGACTTGCATTACATATTCTCTGCACCGAGGGTCGCCCGTTCCGGGCATGATTCGGCCACAGTTGCAGGGTGAGTATGGACTACGGCAGTTTGGGTTATCCGACCGCCAGAATTCGCATTTTTTTACCCATTGCGGACTTTTCGAGGCTCCCGCAGATTTGAGCCTGCTCGCCAGTCGTCTTTCCAAGGACGAGCTTTTGCAGATTGCCGTGGCTCACGGCATCGAGGTTACTAAGTCGTGGAAGAAGGAGCGCATCATTCAGAGTTTGTTGAGCACCGAAGCTGCTCGTTCTACTATCGCTTCCAGAGCAGGAGACAATCTTGTGCAGCTTCGCTGCGATGTTCGCACAGCGTTTGACGCTTGGACAGCAAGAGTGTCGTCTCTGCGGAGTATTGCTCTATGTTTGTCTCGTGCATGAACCGTCCACCTAACACACCAAGGCATTGCCTTGAGCGAGTCGGCGAGCCTCAAGGCAATGCGTGGTTGAACGAGCCCGGTGGAACGGCACCGGCCTTGTAATTAGCTTTCCCTCCTCAGTCCGCCCCGACGGCCCGTGGTCGGGACTCTCTTGAAGAATCGCTGCAGGCAACAGGCGCTGCGCGTTCAGACTTGGACGGCGTGGGAGATTCGCGGCTCCCCGGCTTGGTCGTGGCGTCATTTCGCGCGCCTGTGCCTGAGCCGGGGCGTTCGCTCGAAGGGGGCTTGCGTCGGTAGCCGGTTTGTGCCACGTTGGAACCATGAAAGAGGCCGTGGTCAGAGCGCGCGTGGCGTCCGGGCTGAAGCGGGACGCTGAAGCCGTATTTGCGCAGTTGGGAATCAACACTACCGAAGCGATCCGCATGTTCTTGAGTCAGGTGAGGCTGCGGAGAGGGTTGCCGTTCCAGGTTTCAATCCCGGATAATCAGGACCTGTTGCTGCCTGGCGCGATGCGGCAGCGAGCGCTGGATGTCCTGTATGACGACCAAGCCGGGTGAAGTGTACCGCGTGGATCTGGGCCTGGGCGGCAAGGTCCGGTTGATGGTGGTTGTCTCGCGAGAGGATCGCGCTGCGCCCCGGGCGCTGAGTTTGTGTGTGCCGATCACCACGGTCTGCCGTCAGTCTCCGTACGAGGTGGAGTTAGCCGCCGCGGCCTTTCTGACGCAGAAGAGTTACGCGAACGTGCAGGGTCTGCAGGCGGTTCAGCACCATGAATTGCGGGGCCCCGTCGGGACCATTTACGGTGAACCGTTCCAGAAGATCCGCCAAGCGCTGCAGTATGCGCTGGAATTGTGACACGAGCGAACACACCAAGGCATTGCCTTGAGCGATCCGGCGTGCCATGCAGGGTGGCGCGCCCCTCTTGGATCACGGTGCCTCACTTGGAAATGTCAGCCGGGCTCGCCGATCAGCAGGTGGTCGAGTTGGCCGGTTCCGTCATTCAGCGGGCCGTCCGGCAATGGTCCATGCTCTCGGGCCTGCTGGCCTCGGCGGCGGGCTATTCTCCCCGAGCGGCCGGCCAGGTTCGCCGACAGCCAGCCGGTGGCGAGGCCGCGGTCTTGATTTACTGCGCCCGGGGCGGCGGTTGGTGCGAGGTGAACGATCGACGCCAGCCGGTTCACCGGGGCGACCTGCTGGTCCTGCCGCCGCAAGTCCCCCACGCCTATGGCGCACATCGCTCGAATCCCTGGACCATCCACTGGGTGCGCGCCCGGGGCAGTCGGGTGCCCGATTACCTGCGAGCGATGGGCGTGGATGCGGAACACCCGGTCCTGCGCCTCGGCGAAGACCTGCCGGTGCTCTCGCTCTTGAATGAAGTCCGCCAAAACCTCCAGACCGCACCGGCCCCGTGGAACGTCTTCCACGCCGCGCACACGCTCGGGCATCTGCTGAGCGTGCTCATTCAGCACCGGGGCGGCTTGCCGGACGAGTCCTCGCCGGGCGTCCAGAAAGTCGCCCGCAGCATCACCTACATGAGCGAGCATCTGCACGAACCACCCCGGGTGGGCACGCTCGCCATGCTCGCCGGCCTTTCCCCGGCGCATTTCAGCGTCCTCTTTCGCCAGCAGACCGGTTCCTCGCCGCACGCCTACCTGCACCTGCTGCGCATGCACCGGGCCGTGCAATGGCTCACCGGCACCGGGCTGAGCGTGAAAGAAGTTGCCGACCGGCTGGGCTACCGCGACCCGTTCCACTTTTCAAGGAAGTTCAAGGAGTTCAGCGGCGTGTCGCCCCGGGAGTACCGCGAGTCTCACCACGCGCCGGCGCCGTCCGGCAAGTAACGGTGATCCGGCGGGCAAATCGAAGGTTCGTCCATGCGAATCCGCGCTTTGTCCATTCGCTCTCCGACCCCGACGCCCTAACCTGTGCGTCGTGCGGGCCGGCCATCATCGCCGCCCGCCGGTTATGATCATGAAAACTTTCACCGAACTCGCCATCCCGGACGCCGCCGACCTGCGTTTCGGCCTCGCGTCGAAGCCGCTCACCACTCGCCGCGGGATGGCCCTCGGCGGCGGCCTCGTGTACCCGGAGCTGAATTTCACCCTGCCGACCATGTTCGTGAATGAGGCGACCCGGCCCGAGGTCCGGCAGCATTACCGCGACATGATCGCTGGGGCGCTCCGCCGCGCCGTCGAACTGGAAGCCCCCGGCGTGGTCATCGAATTCGAGACGCTGCCGCCGATGACGGAGAATCCCTCGTGGGGCATCGAACTCACCCGGATCCTGCTCGACGCCCTGGAAGAGGCCCACGCCAAGCGTGGCTTGAAGAGCGTGCTGCGCATCACGCCCAACGACCTACGCGAGATGGAACGCCCGCCGCGGATGCGCAGCGGCCGGTTCTACGAAGCCATGCTCCAGACGTTTGAAGGCTGCGCCGCCGCCGGGGCGGAACTGCTCAGCATCGAATCCGTCGGCGGCAAGGAGGTCCACGACGACGCGCTCATGATGGGGGACATCCGCGGCGTGCTGTTCGGCCTGACGGTGCTGGGCGTGCGCGACATGCGGTTTTTGTGGACCGCGCTGGACGGGATCGCCCGCCGGCACGGCGTGCAGGCCGCCGGCGACACGGCGTGCGCTTTTGGCAACACCGCGATGGTGCTCGCCGAGCAGCGGATGATCCCGCGCGTGTTCGCCGCGGTCGTCCGCGCGATTTCCGCCGTGCGCACGCTGGTCTGCTATGAATGTGGCGCCGTCGGCCCCGGCAAGGACTGCGGCTACGAAAACCCCATCCTGAAGGCGATCACCGGCTTTCCGATGGCGATGGAAGGCAAGACCGCCGCGTGCGCGCACGCGAGCCCGCTGGGCAACATCGCCGCCGCCACCTGCGACACCTGGAGCAATGAATCCGTCCAGAACGTCAAGCTCCTCGGCGGCATGGCGCCCACCTGCTGCCTGGAACAACTCATCTACGACTGTCGCCTGATGAACGAGGCCCAGGCCGACGGCCGTGACGCCGCGTTGCTCTTTCGCAAGTGGCTGGTTAACTCAGATGCGCGCCTCGACCCGCAAGCTTTCATCATCGCTCCCGCAAATGCCGTGGCCATCGCGCGAGCAATCGTCCGCGCGCCGGACGCCTACCACGCTGGCAAGGCGGCCGCGCTGACGGCGGTGCAACTCCTGCGCCACGCCCAACGCGACGGCGCGCTCCACATCACCCCGCGCGAACTGCCCTGGCTCGACCGCATCCAGCAGGCCGTGGAAACCACGCCGGACACCGAAGCGGAGTTCATCGGCGCGATGCTGGCGGAAGTGGACACGACCAAGTTCGTGGCCGGCGATTACGGGATTGGTTAGCCAGGTGATGCTTCTGGCCTTCGACACCTGCTGCACTCCAGGTTAACATCCGCGATGCCAGAAGCCTGGTCATCCATCCGGCCTCGACCACGCACCGGCAATTGATGCCGGCGGAGCAGGCCGACCCGGGCGTCACCGCGGACTGCATCCGCCTCTCCGTCGGCCTGGAGGACATCGCCGACATCAAGACGGACATTGACCACGCGTGGCGGATCGCCACCGCTTAACCACCCAAAAAACACGGCCGCAGGGGGAACTTGACCCGCCTTCACCTGCGGCTTTTTGTTTCCACCGCCACGCCGATCCGGCGGCGTTCGCGCACGCGCAACCTCGCGCGTTCTTCCCCAAGCCGATTTTCCCAGCGGCCGGACTTGCGAGAGCCGCATTAGCAGCTAAGCTGTGGCGGTTTCCTTCCAGCGGCCGATTGGAATAGTGGAAAAGCGATTCAATGTCCTGCCCGGGTTCGGGCTAACGATGGGTTACACGCTGCTCTATCTCAGCGTGATCGTGCTCCTGCCCCTTGCTGGTCTCCTCTTTCGCGTCCTGCACCTGTCCTGGTCCGACTTCTGGAACCTCGCAACCGCCCCGCGCGCCCTGGCCGCCTATCGGCTCACCTTCGGGGCCTCCCTCGTTGCTGCGGCCATCAACGGCGTCTTCGGCACGCTGCTTGCCTGGGTGCTCACCCGCTATGAATTCCCGGGCCGACGGTTTCTCGACGCCCTGGTGGACTTCCCCTTCGCGCTGCCCACGGCGGTGGCCGGCCTGACCCTCGCCAGCCTGTTCAGCGCGAACGGCTGGCTGGGACGCTTCCTGGTCCCGCTGGGCATCCGCGGCGCGTTCACCTCGCTGGGGATCGTGATCGCCCTCACGTTCATCGGCCTGCCCTTTGTGGTCCGCACCCTGCAACCGGTGCTGGCCAACCTCGAACGCGAGGTCGAGGAGGCGGCGGCGACCCTCGGCGCCGGCCGGGTGCGCACGTTCCTCACGGTGATCGCGCCCACGCTCCTGCCTGCGGTGCTGACCGGGTTCGCCCTGGCCCTGGCCCGCGCCATCGGCGAATACGGCTCGGTCATCTTCATCGCCGGCAACCGGCCGTTTTCCTCGGAAATCGCCCCGCTGCTCATTTTCATCAAGCTCGAGGAGTACGACTACGCCGGCGCGATGGCCCTGGCGGTCGTCCTGCTGGCAGTATCATTTTTGCTTCTCATCACGATCAATAAGCTCGAACGCTGGGCGGGCCGTTATCAGAACTGACGCATGGCCGGCACCCCAAAAAACCGCGGACGGGAGGCGCGCAAGTCGCAGCGCGGCGCTGAGGAGTCGCCGCTGGTGAAATGGACGCTCATTGCGATGGCGCTGGCGTTCGTGCTCCTGTTCCTGGTGCTGCCGCTGGCCAACGTGTTCGCCCAGGCGCTGGCGAAGGGCGGACGCCACGCCCTCGGGGCCCTGGCGGACCCCGACACGCAGGCCGCCATCCGCCTCACGCTGCTCGTGGCCGCGATCGCGGTGCCGCTGAACCTGGTCTTCGGCCTCGCCGCCGCGTGGGCCATCGCCAAGTTCGAATTCCGGGGCAAATCGCTGCTCATCACGCTCATTGACCTGCCGTTTTCGGTGTCGCCCGTGGTGGCCGGTCTCCTGTTCGTGATCCTGTTCGGACGACAGGGTTATCTCGGCCCCTGGCTGGACGCGCACGACCTCCAAATCCTCGTCGCGGTGCCGGGCATCGTCCTGGTCACCGTGTTCGTCACATTCCCGTTCGTGGCCCGCGAGTTGATCCCGGTGATGCAGGCCGCCGGCAGTGAACCGGAGGAGGCGGCCCTGACCCTCGGCGCCAGCGGCTGGCAGACCTTCTGGCACGTCACCCTGCCGTCCGTCAAATGGGGCCTGCTCTATGGAGTCATCCTGTGCAACGCCCGCGCGATGGGCGAATTCGGCGCCGTCTCGGTCGTCTCCAGCCACATCACCGGTCTGACGGATACCATGCCGCTGCGGGTCGAGAAGCTCTACCAGGACTACGACCTGGCGGCGGCGTTCACCGTGGCCAGCCTGCTGGCGCTGCTCGCGCTGGTCACCCTCGGCCTCAAAACGCTGCTCGAATGGCAGCAGGCCCGCGCCTACGCCCGCGCCGAACGCAGTCTGAATTCACCCGCCCCATGAGCATCGAACTGCGCCAGGTCACCAAACAGTTCGGCGAGGCGGTCGTCGTTAACAACGTCAGCTTCACCGTGCAGGAAGGCGAGCTGATGGCCTTGCTCGGTCCCAGCGGCGGTGGCAAGACCACCGTGCTGCGGATGATCGCCGGCCTCGAGATCCCGACCGCCGGCGACCTGTTCATCCGCGGCCGCCGCGTCAACGACATCCCGGTGCAGCGCCGCAATATCGGGTTCGTCTTCCAAAACTACGCCCTGTTCAAGAGCATGACGGTTTTTGGCAATGTCGCCTTTGGCCTGAAAATCCGGGGCTGGCGGCGGCGCGACATCGCGGCCCGGGTGGAGGAATTGCTGCAGGTGTTCGAACTGAGCGGCCTGGACAAGCGCTATCCGCACCAGCTTTCCGGCGGCCAGCGCCAGCGGGTCGCCATCGCCCGCGCCCTCGCCTCGAAGCCGAGCGTGCTGTTGCTGGACGAACCGTTCGGCGCGGTGGACGCGAAGATCCGCCAGGAACTGCGCGAGTGGCTCGTGCGCCTGCATCACGAGTTGAACGTCACCACCATCTTCGTCACGCACGACCAGGAGGAGGCGATGGAGGTGGCGGATCGGATCGTCATTTTTTCGCGCGGCAAGCTCGAGCAGGTGGGCACGCCGCGCGAGGTTTACGAGTCCCCGGCCAACGAATTCGTCGCCCGGTTCATCGGCGTCATGAACGTGCTCGACACCGAAGTGCGGCAGGGCTTCGCGCGGGTGCAGGAACTGGAGTTCCCCGCCCCCGACCGCGCCGACGGCGAGCGGCTCCGGATTGGCTTCCGGCCTTACGCCATCCAGATCTCCACCGACCTCGGACAATTCCGCTACCGGGCGGTGCTGCGGCACACCTTCTTCCTCGGCATCATGCTCCGGGTCGAACTCGAACTGGCCTCCGGCCTGATCCTGCGCGCCCGGATCACCAAGGAGGAATACAGCCGCCTGGGATTGGCGGAGGACCAGCAGATTTCGTTCCAGATCAGCCAGTACCGGGTGCTGGGAAGCGAATCCGCCCCCATGCCGCCCGAGGCCGCCGCCAGCTACCCGCCGCGCCCGGCCATCGCGGAAAACATCTGAACGGCCCGGCCTGGGTTGGGGCTTTGGTTTGACGGCCAGTCCGGGACAGCGTAGAACCTCCCGCAACGATGTTGCCGGCGACGTCTGACGTTTGTTCTTGTTCGCCCGGCCGGTTCCGGTCCGGTCCCGCAGCGCCGTTGACCCTTGAACGCCCATGAACCCGCCTCCCCAGCCCAAGTTCCGTCGAATCCTTCTCAAACTCAGCGGCGAGGCGCTGGCCGACGATTCGGGTGTCGGCATCGAGCCCGAGGTCGTCCATCGCATGGCCAAGGCGATCAAGGAAGTCCGCGACCTCGGCGTGCAGGTGGTCGTCGTGGTGGGCGGCGGCAACATTTACCGCGGCGTGCGGGGCAGCGAACGCGGCATCGAACGCGCCACCGGCGATTACATGGGCATGCTGGCCACCGTCATCAACGCCCTCGCCCTCCAGGACGCCCTCGAAAAGAACGGCGTCGCCACCCGCGTCCAAAGCGCCATCACGATGTCCCAGGTGGCCGAGCCGTTCATCCGGCGCCGGGCCGTGCGCCACCTCGAAAAGGGCCGCGTTGTCGTGTTCGGCGCCGGCACCGGCAACCCCTATTCCTCCACGGACACGGCGGCCGCGCTCCGCGCGAACGAGATCGGCGCCGAGATCGTACTCAAGGCCACCAAGGTGGACGGCATTTACGACAGCGATCCCAAGAAGAACCCGCACGCGAAACGGTTCGACCAGATCACCTACTCCGAGGCGCTCTCCCGGCGGTTGAAGGTGATGGACACGACCGCCTTCTCGCTGTGCATGGACAACAAGATGCCGATCATCGTGTTCGATTTCTCCGCCCCCCACAGCATCCTGCGCGTCGTGCAGGGAGAACCGATCGGCACGCTGGTCACGAGTTGACCGCCGCCCGCCCACCCGCTATACCGTCCCCAAGCACAACCTTGTTTCACGCCTATGACACTCGATGACAGCCTGCTCGAAGCCGAGGAGAAGATGGAGAAAACCGTCCATGTCCTGCTCAACGAATTTGCCGGCGTCCGCACCGGCAAGGCGTCGCCGGGTCTGGTGGAGAACCTTGTCGTGGACGCCTACGGCGCCCAGATGCGCATTCGTGAGCTGGCCGGCATCACCACGCCCGAGCCGCGCATGCTGGTCATCCAGCCGTGGGACGTCAACATGCTGCACCCGATCGAAAAGGCGATCCAGAAGAGCAACCTCGGCATGAACCCGGCGATCGACAAGAAGATCATCCGGCTCGTTTTCCCCGAACTCAGCACCGAGCGCCGCCAGGAATTCGTCAAAATCATCAAGAAGATGTCCGAAGACGCCCGCGTGGCCATCCGCCACATCCGCCGCGACGCCCTCGAACACCTGAAGAAGACCGGCAAGGCCGGCGGCGTGACCGAGGACGAGGAGGAACACGCTGAGAAGGAAGTGCAGAAGATCCACGACCAGTACATCGCCAAGATTGACGAGGACCTCGCCAGGAAGGAAAAGGAAATCCTGACCGTGTGATGGGTCACAGTTCCGGCAGCGGTTCCCTGAAAATAGCCCACGGCTTCAGCCGTGGGTTCCCGTCCGGTAAAATGCAAGAGTCCCGCCAGGGACGAAAGAGCCGTTCGGTCGTCCCTCGGGGACTTTTCTTCTTCTCGTGGCGTATTTACCCAGCCTTGAAAGGTTGGGCAATTTTCATGCCCGTCGGCGCCACCGAACTTACGCCTTTCCCGCTGGCGCGCCCGAGGTTGAACGCCTGCACGTTCGCGTCGTGCAGTTTCTCCGCAAGATTCGCCCGCAACGCGGCCAGCCAGTGTTCCTCGGCGATGGGCAACTGGCGGCTGAGGACGCCAAGGAGCGCCACGTTCAGGCTCTTCCGGTTGAGCAGCAAATCGGCACTGACCGCGTCCGGCAGGATCAATCCCCCACCCTCGCGCAGGACATGCCGGTTCGGCTCGACCTGGTCCGGCGTGAGAATGACAAGAAAATCCGCCTCGCCGGCGGGCACCATCGGGCTGAACACGCGCGCGCCGAACCGCACGTCGCTGCTCACCGAACCGCCGCGCTGGCTCATGCCATGCAGTTCGCTTTTCTTCACGTCGAAGCCGGCGCGCACGGCGGCGTCGGCGAGAATGTCGGAGGCCTTTAGCACGCCCTGGCCGCCGAGGCCGCCGAAGACAATGTTGGTCACGGGAGAGTCACTCATGGGAAATCACTCCAATGGACAACCGCGTGGCTCAGGCCTGCACCGGCTCGCAGGCGGTGGCGCACTTCTCGTATTCGCGCAATTGTTTGGCGATGAGAATGCACGGTCGCCGCGCGATGATCAGGCAAAGTTCGCCGCTCGCGAGACACTCGGAAATCAAGCGCTCCAGCTCAGGCGAGCCGGGCCGCGGTTCGACGACGTGGACGCGTCGGATGCCGAGGGCGCGGGCCAGGTCCTCGAACACGAGTTTGTTCGTGGGTTTGTGCTCCAGCGAGCGGCCGGTGCCGGGATGTTCCTGGTGGCCGGTCATCGCCGTGGTGCTGTTGTCGAGAATGATCACGACGTGGCCGGTGGACGGCGGGTTATAGACCATTTCCACCAGGCCGGTGATGCCACTGTGGACGAATGTGCTGTCGCCAATGACGCTGACCACGCGGCGCGCCTGCTCCGGCGGCAGCGTGTGGCGCAGACCGAGCCCGACGCCGATGCTCGCGCCCATGCAGACGCAGGTGTCCATGGCGTTGAACGGCGGCAGCACGCCCAGCGTGTAACAGCCGATGTCGCCGCTGACGATGCAGTCGAGCTGGTGCAGGATTTCGAAGACCGCGCGGTGGGCGCAGCCTTCGCAGAGTTGCGGCGGCTTGCCGGGCTGCGGCGCGGGTTCGGGCGAGGTGTTCCCCGCCAGGATGCGCCGCACACGGTTCACGTTGAGTTCGCCGAAACGGAACATCTCGGGCTTGGACTCGACGGCGAGGCCGACGGCGCGCAGGGCGTCCGCCAGGTAAGGATCGCCTTCCTCGAGCACGACACAGCGTTCCACACTGGCCACAAACCGCGCGATCTTCGCAAGCGGCAGCGGATGCGTGACGCCGAGCTGCAACACGCGGGCGTCCGGCGCGGCCTCGCGCGCGTGCATGAAGGCGATGCCGGACGTGATCAGGCCGAGCCGGGCGTTGCCGGGAGTTTCCTGGTTCAGCGGCGAGGTTTCGTTCCACGCCGCGATCTCCACGAGCTTCTCGCGCAACCGGCGATGGGCCGGGCGCGCGTGGGCCGGGATCATGACCCGGCTGCGGACATCGCGCTCGTAATGCGGCGCCGGCGCGGCGACCGCGGGCGACCGCGGCACCACGATGGTCTTCGAATGGCAGACGCGGGTGGTAATGCGGTAGAGCACCGGGATGTGCCAGCGCTCGGACAGCTCGATCGCGGCGAGGAAGAAATCGTAGGCCTGCTGCGAATCCGCCGGCTCGATCATTGGCAGTCCGGCCGCCACCGCGTAACGGCGGTTGTCCTGCTCGTTCTGGCTCGACGCCAGGCCGGGGTCATCGGCCGAGACGACGACCAGTGCGCCGGTGACGCCCGTGTAGGCGACCGTAAACAGCGGGTCGGCGGCGACGTTCAGGCCGACGTGCTTCATGGTGGCGAGGGCGCGCGCGCCGGCAAACGCCGCGCCGATGGCGACCTCGAGGGCGACCTTCTCGTTCGGCGACCACTGGGCCCGGCCGCCGAGGCGCGCGAATTCCTCAAGAATTTCGGTGGACGGGGTGCCCGGATAACCGGCGCCGAGGGCGATGCCGGCGTGCCGCGCCGCCAGCGCAATCGCTTCGTCCCCGCTCAACAACAATCGTTCGGTCTGACTCATGGAATCCGACCGGCGCGGAAGGGTTTCGGTCTTCGCGGCCGGCCACACAGCGGCACAGCCTGCCAACCCGCGGTCGCCACGGCACGCTCTTTTTTGATTCTTTCCCACTTTCCCAGGCAAAAAGTGGCGCCCCGCAGTCATTTCTTGAATTTCGCGCTTGATCGCCGTCACGTAAGAATGCTTTATGCGGGCGTACACACATATGCATCCGATTCTCTACTCTACCATTGTCGTTCTCTACGTGTTGGTGATGCTCGCCGTGGGCTGGTGGTGCATGAAACGCACCAAGTCGGTGGGCGATTTTTTTCTGGGCGGGCGGACGCTCGGCCCTTGGATGAGCGCCTTCGCCTACGGCACCACGTATTTCTCGGCGGTCCTGTTCATCGGCTACGCCGGCAAACTGGGCTGGGGGTTCGGCATTTACACGATGTGGATCGTGCTTGGCAACACGCTGGTCGGGACGTTGCTGGCGTGGCTGGTCCTGGCGGGCCGGACGCGCGACATGACGGCGCGGCTCAACGCGATCACGATGCCGGAGTTCCTGCGGGCGCGCTACGGCGGCACGGCCCTGCAGGTGATCAGCGCACTCGTGGTGTTTGTGTTCCTGGTGCCGTATTCGGCGTCGGTACTCATGGGCCTGAGCTACCTGTTCGAGATGACGCTGCACATTTCCTACGAAAGCGCGCTGTACCTGCTGACGGCGCTGACGGCGGTGTACCTGGTCATGGGCGGCTACTTCGCGGTGGCGCTGAGCGATTTCATCCGCGGCATCATCGAGTTTGCCGGCGTGCTGATCATGGTCTATTTGCTGGCGCACCGGCCGGAAATCGGCGGGTTCGTCCAGGCAACGCACGAACTGCTCACGAATCCCGCGGCGGCCCCGGGCCTGGCGGTCGCCAAACAACTCGGCGCCGGCAGTTGGCTGGCGGTGACCGCGCCCGGCTGGCTGACGCTGCTGGCGCTGGTGCTGATCACGAGTTTTGGTCCGTGGTCGCTGCCGCAAATGGTGCAGAAGTTCTACAGCATTCGCGACCGCAAGGATGTGACGCGGGCGATGACGATCGCCAGCGTCTTCGCACTGTTCATGGCGTTTGGCGCGTATTACAGCGGCGCGCTGACGCATTTGTTCTACGGCCCCAAGCTGCCAGCCGAGTTGATCGGACCCAAGGGCCCGATCTGGGACAAGATCATGCCGCACTTCATCACCACGTCGGGCCTGCCCTGGGCGCTGGTGATGGTCATTGTGCTGATGGTGTTTTCCGCCTCCATGTCGAGCCTTTCGTCGCTGGTGCTCGTGTCGAGCTCGGCCGTTGCGATTGACATCTACGGCGCCTTCGTCAACCGGCACGCCAACCCGAAACAGACGATGGCACTGCTGCGGACGCTGTGCGCGGTGTTCGTCGGCGCGTCGCTGGCCATCGCCCTCAAGAAACCGGCGGTGATTGTGAACCTGATGATCATGTCCTGGGGCACGCTGGCGGGCGTGTTTCTTGCGCCATACGTGTATGGTTTGTTCTGGCGGCGGACGACGCGGGCGGGCGTGCTGGCGGGCATCGGAGCCGGCCTGGCCTGTGCGTTCGTGCTGTTCCCAACCTGGGGACCCGACGGCGTGCCGCTGGCCGGCGCCATTACAATGTTCCTGCCGCTGGTGGTCGTGCCGGCGGTGAGCCTGCTGACGAAACCGCCGGGCCAGGAGATCATCGCCAAGGCGTTTGGGGATAACGTAGCCGAGCCACCGCCAACGGGCGCGTAGCGGCAAACGGCAGTTTGCCGCCAGATGGCGGCCTGTCTGCGTTCGCCCAGGCAGGCGGTCAGCCGATGCCACAACGCCTGCCTGTTCCGATCGTCTGCATTGTGCTGGTGAGCTGGTTCCATGCTCATCCCAAGCAAGGGAGATCCATCAAAAGAACGGTCCTTGGCGTGCCGGGGGACGAATATCGGTCCCGGTCAGACGATTTCAACCGGCGCTGCGTAGCGGCAAACGGGAGTTTGCCGCCAAATGGCGGCGGTCTGCCGACCGCCGCTACGCCTGGCACCGCGGCCCTACCGTGGCGCGGACGATCTGGCTGGCTCGTTCAACCACGCCTGGCCTGGAGGCTTGCGGACTCGCTCAAGGTAATGGCTTGGGCTCTTTAGACTCTTCTGAGTTCATGTGCGCAAGCTCCGAAGGTGCGGAATAGGAAGACGCGATCAAAATCAGTAGCGTACCTATGCGTCAGAACATCGTTATCGAAATACACCGTGGAATGCAATCCATCGGTCCCTGAAAGAATCAGCAGCCAGAGCTTGTCTGCTTTCTTCCTGTATTTCGGAACAAGCCGGTCCTTCTTACCGATTATTCCTTGAACGATTGACGAGGAAGATTCTGGAATGACCGATGCGTAAGGCACGGACCAGTACGGAGTCGTGAGTTTCGCGTTATGAAGGATCATGATCGCATCGACGCCCTTCTCGCAAAGCGATTTCGACAAGGATTCGGAATCGAATTCGACGTAAGGACCCGACGGTGGGATACGATGCGATACGAAAGCGAACAGTTCTTTCTTCAGGGCGGTTCGCTGCCTGGGCTTGAACAGCGCATCATCACGGTATATGTGAACGGACACGTGGACTGGTGTGACCCTGGTTTTGAGGTGTTCTTCTCTCAGTTCACTAGCCAAGCGGCTGCGATATGCCTCCGCGGCCTGCGGCGGCAGACGCCCAGCAGTAGGAAAGAAAAAGCGAGTTAGCTCGATACCGGTAAGGATACCAAGCACATCGCAGAGAAAGTCAGGTCCCTCGGAGTCAATTGGTTTGAGTCCTTGGAACTCTGGCATGAGCTTGAGGAACTCCGACAGGTAATATCGTTCGTCGTCCTTATTCACGGCGCTTGCTGTGATGATTTTGTTAGCCCTTCTTCAATCCATCGCTCTTGCCTTTGGGTGCTTCGCTACGAGCCCTCGTCGCTGCAGCCTTCAGACCTGCCAACCGCCACTTTCGCCGTAGTGCCAAGTCTCTCTGCCTGCGGCTCGATGCCGCCTTCTTGCCCGCATCCTTCATGCGCTTCGCCCACTTCACAACTCTCGGCCTGTCCCTCATCTCTCTGATCGTCTCGGTCGAGATAATGTCTAAATCGTGCATCTTATGGCATGTCGGGCAGAGAATGACAAGATTATCGGGGACATTGTTGTGACGCTGGCCGTCGAGGTGAGCGACCTCCAAAACCTCGATGATGCCGAAGCCACAATGAGCACAATAAACGCGGTCGTGGTAATGCTCCAGGGCGAGCTTCCGATAGTTGATGCGCTTCATACGCGGGGACCGCGGACAGGGCTAACAGGTATCAGGCCAAACGCGGGTTGTGCCTGGCCCGCGCAGATTCGGTCCGGTTCGTGCAGGCATGGTCACGACTGAACGTGATTCCGGGCAGAAAGTCAAGCCAACTCGTGGCCTGGTCGTGGCCTGATTCGCCTTGCCCGGTGGGGCGAGCGCCCGTCTGCGTCCGCACGGGCAGATGCGACGCACAGGCAGGTCCGCGCGAGCCGTCCCTCTCCCGCAACTCGCCTCGGTCCTCCTGCGGTCGTTCCGCTCTCAACCATCAACCATGAACCTGTCTGCGGCAGTTTGCCGCCAGTTGGCGGCGGTCTGCCGACCGCCGCTACGACGGCGGCTTGTGCTGGCCGGCGCGGGCCTTTAGCCAGTTCCAATCGGTCAAATTGCTTTGGGAGTAGCCACCGCCAGTGCCACCCTTGACCGGCGGTCGCAGCGTGTCCGGGGCCAGCCAGCGGTGACTCTCGACATGGCTATCGGCGAAGTGAATGCTGGCGGCCCCGTTGTGATACGACGCCGGCAGGTTGATCCACGGCTTCGTGTCCCAGGAGTTCACGAAAAACCCGTCGTTGATGGAGTCCGGGTGCTCATCGATGAAAACAAACGTCTGCGATGGCTGGACCAGGTCCGCCACTTTATAAATCTGGACGTAACCGGGATTGAACTGGTCGAGCGCCAGGTCGGGGTCGCCCACGAGCGAGTTCATGGACATGCTGCGGATGCGCGGCCCGCACGCCGCCACGGACTTGTCCGACGGGCATTTGTAAATCGCGGTCGAGTTGACGAACGGAAAGAGCTTGCCGTTTTGGATGAGGGCCACGTTCGTGTTGTCCGGCGTGCTGAGCCAGTCCTCGACGTTGTTGACCCAGCTCTGACGGTCGGCGGTCGTCTGGACCCGGGCGTGGTTGTTGACGAGATAATCCGAGAAATCGTCCGAGTAGAACACCCAGCCCAGCCCGAGCTGGCGGAGGTTGTTGATGCAACCGACGGACTGCGCCTTGGCCTTGGCCTTGGCGAGCGCGGGCAACAGCAATCCCGCCAGGATCGCAATGATGGCGATGACCACCAACAATTCGATGAGGGTGAAAGCCCGCTGCCTCTCAGAGCTACCGCACATAAGAGGGGATTTTGCCGGCAGCGAAGCCGGCTGCCAAGCGGATTCGGCCGGAGGCGGTATCGTGATCTGGTGGGGGGGCCCCCTGCGGATGGCGGATGGCGGATGGCGGATGGCGAGAGAACTGATTGGCTCCCACCAGCCCGTTCACAGGGTTTCCGGGGTCAGATGATCCGTCGCGTCCTGGAACAGCTCGCGCACCTTCCGGGAGTAGAGATAGCGGTGGATTTCGAGGGCCGCCTTGCGCGCGTCGCGCACCGCGTGCACCACGAGGCTCGGGCCGCGCACCAGGTCGCCGCCGGCGAACACGCCCGGCAGGTTGGTCATCTGGCGGGGATCCACGATCACCATGCCCTGGTCGTTGATCGCGATCTGGCTGAGGTCGCTGCCAAGTGGAAACGGCTTGGGCTCGAACCCGAACGCGACCAGGATCACGTCCGCCGGCACATCGAACTCGGTGCCCGGCATCGGGGAGGGCTTGCGCCGGCCGGTGAGGTCGGGCCCGCCCAACTGGGTCCGCAGACAGCGGATACCGCTGACCTTGCCGGCGGCGTCGCCGAGCACCTCGGCCGGCGTGGCGAGCCAGATGAAGCGCGCGCCTTCCTCGACGCTGTTCTCGAATTCGCGGCGGCTGCCGGGCAGGTTGGCCTGGTCGCGGCGGTAAACGCAGGTGGTTTCGCGCGCGCCGCTGCGCATAGCCGTGCGGAGACAATCCATCGCCGTGTCGCCCCCGCCCAGCACGACCACCCGCCGGCCCGCGACAACGATGGGCGGGGTTTCGAGCGGCACCTCGGTGGCATGCTGGATGATGAACGGCAGGGCGCAATGGACGCCCTCCCGCTCCGCGCCCGGCACCGTCAGCAGCCGCGACTGCGGGGCGCCAAAGGCCAGGAAAATGGCGTCGAAGTGCGCCCGCAACTCGGCCAGCCGGACGTCCTCCCCGACGGTGGTGTTGAGCTCAAAGTTGATGCCGCGTTTGCGCAGCATGGCGATGCGCCGCGCCACCACGGATCGTTCAAGCTTGAACGCCGGAATGCCGTTCACCAGCAGCCCGCCGGGAATGGCCTGGGATTCGAAGACGGTGACCTCGTAGCCGCGCTTGGCCAGTTCGTCGGCGCACGAAAGGCCGCCCGGCCCGGAGCCAAGGATCGCGACGCGAAACCCGTTGGGCGGCGCAGCGGACACGTCCGCGGTGCCATAGGCGAAGGCGTACTCGTTGAGAAAACGTTCGATCGCGGAGATGGAGATGGGTTCGGACTTGCCGTTCAAGATGCAGGCGCCCTCGCACAAACGGTCGGTCGGGCACACGCGGGCGCAGATTTCCGGCAGGTTGCTCGTGGACCGCGTGAGCGCCGCGGCCTCCATGAACTGGCCTTCGGCCGTGAGCAGCAGCCATTCCGGGATGCGGCTGGCGAGCGGGCAACCGGCGACGCAGGACGGCTCGGGACAAAGGAGGCAGCGGCTGGCCTGTTCACGGGCGGTGGCCTCGTCGTAGGAGCCGTAAACTTCGAGGAAATCAGCGACGCGTTCGGCGGCGGCCCGTTTCGGCGGGGCGGAGCGCGACACCTCGAACCAGGCGTGCTGGGCCTTGCCAGGGATGGGCGTGGTTTCGTTCATCGTCGTCCGCAAATCGCGGGCTGACTCTGGCACGCGGCCCGGCGTGCGGCAAGCGGCGATTCCGCGGGGTGCTGTCCTGATTCCAGCTCGCGGTGCGGCGCAATCAGAGTTCGCTTCGTTTGGAGTTCCGCCTTCAGGCGGCCCGGTCCGGCTGAAGCCGGATCTCCAAACTCCGTTCGATGGTCGAAATCAGGACACTGCTTTCGGCGGCGGGTTCCCGGCGCCGAAGGCGAGCGCCACCGGCGCGCTTGCCAAGCGGCTTGGCGGCGTTGTTAAATCCCCGTTGTGTTGCAACAGCAAACCTTGCGTGACCCCGTGCGGCTGGCCGGTGTGGGGCTGCACAGCGGCAACCGGGTGAACCTTGCGTTTCTCCCGGCGGCCCCCAACTCCGGGATCCGGTTCCGCCGCGTGGACCTCGAGGGCCAGCCGGAAATCGAGGCCCGTCTCGAGAACGTGGCCGAAACCAACCGCTCGACCACGCTGGCCAAGGGCAATGCCCGGATCCAAACCGTGGAGCACGTCCTCGCCGCCCTTGCCGGCCTGGGCGTGGACAACGCAATCGTGGAGGTGGACGCCCCGGAACCGCCGATCATGGACGGCAGCGCGCGGGACTACACGCGGGTGCTGGACGGCGTGGGGATGTTGCCGCAGGGCGAACCGCGTGACGTGGTCAGTGTGGCCGAACCACTCGATTTCTCCGCCGGCGAAACCTTCATGTCCATTTTTCCGAACGACCGGCTGCGAATCACCTGCACGAGCGCCGACCGGCTGGGCCGGTACACGCAGTTTTTCACGGTCGAGGTGACCCCCGAAACCTGGCGGCGGGAACTGTCGGCCGCGCGGACTTTCTGCTTCTTCGAGGAACTCGAATTTCTGGTCAAAAACGGCCTGATCAAGGGCGGCAGCCTCGAGAACGCCGTCGTCATCCGCGACGACGCCGTGCTGACCAACGAGCCCCTCCGCTACCCCGACGAATTCGTCCGGCATAAGATCCTCGACATTCTCGGCGACCTCTATCTGCTCGGGCGCCCGCTGGTCGGGCATGTCGTGGCCGTCCGCCCGGGGCACGCCACGAATTGCGAACTGGCGCGCCAAGTTGCGGCCCAGGGCCGGAAATCGCTGGTGGCGATGCAGGCCTTCACGCCACCGCCCACGGCCGTCACCTCCGAGGGCAACCCGCTGCTCGAATCGCCGGTTTCTGACGGCGCCACGCTTGACATCCACCAGGTGATGAAGGTGCTGCCCCACCGCTACCCATTCCTGATGGTGGACCGGATCACCAAGATCGAGGGCAACCGGATCGTCGGGCAGAAATTCGTGACGATCAACGAGCCGTTTTTCCAGGGCCATTTTCCCGGACACCCGATCATGCCGGGCGTGCTGCAACTCGAGGCCATGGCCCAGGTGGCGGGCATTCTGACGCTGAAGCGCGCAGAGAATGCCGGGAAACTCGCCTATTTCATGTCGGCGGAGTCGGTCAAGTGGCGGAAACCCGTCCATCCCGGGGACGTCCTGACGATTGATGTCGAACTCACCAAGGCCCGCGGCAAGATCGGCCGCGCGCAGGGCCGGTGCCTGGTGGACGGCGAGGTGGTCAGCGAGGCCGAGGTCACCTTCATGCTCATCGCGCCCTAGCCCGCCGCCGCCCCCATGATTCATCCCACCGCCATTGTCGATTCACGAGCCCGGATTGGGACCGGCTGCGAAATTGGCCCCTACTGTGTCGTCGGCCCCGACGTGAGCCTGGGCGAGAGTTGTCGCCTCCATTCCCATGTCGTGATTGACGGCCACACGACCCTCGGACGGGACAACGAGATTTTTCCGTTCGCCTGCCTCGGCCTGAAAACGCAGGATCTGAAGTGGAAAGGCGGCGTCACGCGGACGCAGATCGGCGACGCCAACACCTTCCGCGAATGCGTCACCGTTCACAGCGCCACGAGCGACGGCGAGACGACCGTGATCGGGTCGCACAACCACATCCTCGCCTACTGCCATCTGGCGCACAACGTGGTGCTCGGCAACCACATCATCATGTCCAGTTATGCCGGCCTCGCCGGACATGTGGTGGTGGGGGACCACGCCGTCCTGGCGGGCTACGTCGCGGTGCATCAATTCTGCCGCATCGGCCAGATGGCGATCATCGGCGGGTGCTCGAAGGTGCGTCAGGACGTGCCGCCGTTCATGCTGGCTGACGGCAACCCCGCCCGGGTCCGCACCATCAACAAGGTGGGGCTCGAACGCAACGGCCTGCCCGAGGCCACCCAGGCCGCGCTGCGCCAGGCCTACAAGGTCCTCTTCCGCGACGGTCTCAACCTCGCGAACGCCATGGCCCGCATCGAGGCGGAACTGCCGGCCCTGCCCGAACTGGCGCACCTGGTGGCCTTCGTCCGCACCAGTGAACGCGGCATCTGCCGCTGAGTCATGGTGCGAGTCAATTCGTCGTTGAAGGCCGCCGCGTGGCTGCTGCTCGCGACCCTCTGCTGGTCAGTGAGCTTTACGGTGATGCGGGCCCTGGTGATCGTCCAACAGCGCGCCGTGCCCGGGGCCGGCACCTGGTTCATCGCCAACTGGTGCGTGGCGCTTCGTTTCGGACTCGCGGCGCTCGTCGTGCTGCTCTGGCAGGCGAGGTCCCTGTCGCGGCTCACCCGTTCGGAAATCGCCCAAGGCGCCGGGCTCGGCTTTTTCGGGGCCGGCGGGCTGGTCCTCCAGATGGACGGCCTGGCCTACACGTCCGCCTCGACCTCCGCGTTCCTGACGCAATGCTACTGCCTGATGATCCCGCTGTGGGTGGCGATCACGGCCCGCCGATGGCCACCACCGTGGGTCGCGCTCAGTTGCGTCCTGGTCGTCGCCGGCGTGGCTATCCTCGCCGGCGTGGACTGGAGCACGTTCCGACTTGGTCGGGGCGAACTGGAAACGCTCCTGGCCTCCGTGCTGTTCACCGGCCAGATTCTCTGGCTGCAGCGAGCCGACTACACCGGCAATGACGCCAATCGTTTCTCGCTCGTCATGTTCGTGGTCATGGCCCTGGGCAGCGCCGCCGCCGCCGCCACCAGCCGCCACGCCCCGGGCGACTGGCTGCGCGCCTATGCGACGCCGCCCACGTGGGGGTTTCTGGCCGTGCTCGTGGTCATCTGCACCCTCGGCGGTTACCTGCTCATGAACCGCTGGCAAACCCACGTCACCGCCACCGAGGCCGGGCTCATCTATTGCGCCGAACCGGTCTTTGCCAGTGCCGCCGCGCTCTTCCTGCCCGCCTGGTTTTCACGCTGGGCGGCGATCGCCTACCCCAATGAACTGCTCACCCGCAACCTCGTGGCCGGCGGCGGATTGGTTCTCCTGGCGAACGTCATCCTCCAGCTCGCGCCGGCCGGGACGACCGCGCCGCCGGTCGCGCCAGCCGCCGGACGGCAACCGGCAGACGGTTCCGTGCTGCCCGATCACCGGTAGTGTCCCAATCTGGACGGAGCGCGGCTGTGTCGGAGACCAGCCGCAGCGGTTTCGGCCGGCTGCGGCTGACGCTTCGCGCACAGCCGCGCTCCGGGAAACGGCAAATCAGGACATTGCCGGATCACCCCGCCGCTTGACAAAGCCGGGCCAAGTAACGAGAACGTGTCCGCTCTCCGGCACCCCCGGCGCCGCACACCGATGCAACCAACCATCAGAGATGTCGTCAAACTGCTCAATCTTTCCGAGCGGACCGTTTACCGCTGGAACAGCGAACGCGCCCGAACCCCGTGAACTTCAAATCACGAATGCATGGCGAACTTCAACTTCCAGCGGCTGCGTCCAAACCGCACGCGGCGGAGGCGGCGGAGGGCCGGCAATGACGATCGGTACGATGCTGGTGGCGGCCGCGGGGGCCATCCTCCTCAGCTTGCTGGCGTCGTTGCGGGCGCCCCGCTGCTGGCTGGCGGCCCTGCTGACGAGCAGCCTCACGGCCCTCGCTGCCGCCGCCTGGGTGTTGGCCATCGGGGACGCGTGGGAATGGCGCAGCGCGTGGCTCCTCGGCGGCCAAAGCGTGCATCTGCGGCTGGATGGGGTGAGCGCCCTGTTCCTGGCCTTGCTGGCGCTGGTGGGCGGGGCCGGCGGCGCCTATTCGCGGGAGTACTGGGCGAAAGCGGCCCATCCCATTTCCGCAAGGCGGGGGCGGTGGTGGTGGAGTGCGATGCTGCTGTGCATGGCACTCGTGTTGCTGTGCTCGAACGGACTGCATTTCCTCATTGCCTGGGAGTTGTTCGCCCTGTGCGCCTACTTCCTGATCACCCTGGATGGGCGGCGACGCGAAGTGCGGGCCGCCGGCTGGCTTTACCTCGCCGCCTCCCACGCCGGCACGCTGGCGTTGTTCGCGTTTTTCTCGCTGCTGGCCGCCCGCACCGGAAGCTGGGACCTGGGACCGATGCGGGAACAAGCTGGGTTGGCGCCGTTGTTCTGGCTGGCGCTGTTCGGTTTTGGCGTGAAGGCAGGTCTTTTTCCGCTCCACATCTGGCTGCCGTCGGCCCACGCGAATGCGCCCAGCCACGTCTCAGCCATCATGTCAGGCGTGGCCATCAAGATGGGCATCTACGGCATCGTGCGCTTCAGCGGTTGGTTGCCGTCGCCGGCGGCGGCGGGTTGGACGGTGACCGTGCTGGGCGTGGTGAGCGCGGTGCTCGGGGTGGCGTTCGCGCTGGGCCAGCACGATCTCAAGCGATTGCTCGCGTATCACAGCGTCGAGAACATCGGGATCATTCTCCTGGGGATTGGGTTCGCGATGGTGGCCACGGCGCACGGCCAGCCGGCCTGGGGCGCCCTGGCGCTGGCCGGCGGTTTGTTGCACGTCTGGAACCATGGTCTGTTCAAAGCACTGTTGTTTCTCGGCGCCGGATCGGTCCTGCACGCCACCGGCACGCGCGAGATGAGCCGGCTTGGCGGGCTGTGGCGGGCGATGCCGTGGACGGCTTCGTTGTTCGCACTCGGCGCGGTCGCCATTTCCGGATTGCCGCCTCTGAATGGGTTTGTGAGCGAATGGCTGGTTTATTTGGGGATGTTCGAGGCCGTCAACCAACCGGGCGCGGCGGCCGTGGCGGCGATGCCGGCCATCGTGCTGCTGGCCATGACCGGCGCGCTGGCGCTGGCTTGCTTCGTGAAGGTGTGCGGCGTGGTGTTTCTCGGCGCGCCGCGTTCCCCCACGGCCGAACACGTCCATGAATGCGGCCTCTGGATGCGCGGCCCGATGCTGGTCCTGGCGGCCGGTTGTGTGGCCATCGGCCTGGCGCCGGTGGTCTTTTGGCCAGGCGTGCACACGGCGGTGGTTGCGTGGCGGGGCACGTGGGCGGACGTCCCGGCGCCGGAATCGTTGACGACGCTCGGCCTGGTTCACGTGGCCTTGGCCGTGGCGGCGGGCGCGGGTGCCGTCTGGCTGTGGCGGCGGGCGCACCGGGGCGGTTGGGTAAGGGCCGGGACCTGGGACTGTGGTTACGCAGCGCCCTCGGCGCGGATGCAATACACGGCGGGATCGTTTGCCGGTATCATCACGGAATGGTTTGCGTGGATTCTCCAGCCGGAGAAACACGAGCATCGGCCGGAAGAAACGTTCCCCCGGCGGGCAGCCTTTGAAGAGCACACGCCGGAAACAGTGCTGGAGCGGGTGATCGAGCCGTGCGCGCGGCGGGTGATGTGGGTATCCGGAGTGGCCCGGCGGCTGCAGCACGGGCGGACGCACGCCTACATCCTTTACTTGATTTTCGGCCTGGCCGCGGTGGCGGCCATGACCCTGGCATGGAGCCGGTGAAGGCAGACAATCCCGAGCCGGGAGACATAACCAATTATTGACCCGACATGTACTTGAATTTGGTGGAGCTGGCCGAGTCATTCGGCGTGGCAGAAAAAGTGGTTGCGGATTGGATTCGCGACGAGGGGCTGCCGTGTGTGCCCGATCGCGGGCGGTTGCTGTTCGACCGGGCGCGGGTGGCCCACTGGGCGGCCGCGCACGGATTGACCGCGCGGGCCGGCTTCCTCGCTCCCGAGAACGGGGCCTTCACGAGTGGTTTGGCGCTGGCGCCGATGCTGCGAACCGGTGGAATCTGGCGCGCTGTTCCCGCGTCCGGCGTGACCGCCATCCTCGAACGGATCATGGCGGCGTTGCCGGGCGTTCCCCAACCAGTGCGCGCGTTGCTGGGGCAACGATTGCGTGCCAGGGGCGGCATCAATTGGGCGCCGGTGGGCGGTGGTTTCGCGCTGCCGCACTTCAGCTCGCGGGTGACGTTGGGCCGCGACGCCGGCATGGTCGCGCTGCTCCTGTTGCGCGAGGCGCTCCCGCTGGCCGAACCACCGTCCGATGGCACCGCGGTGACGCGGCTGTTCTTCTTCATCCCGCCTTCGCCGCGGGCACACCTAGACACGCTGGCCCGGCTCAGCCGCGCGGTCGCGCAGGGGCCGCTGCGTGACTTGGTGGAGCGAGGCGCGCCGGACGAGGAACTTTTTCAGGCGCTGGCGGCCGCCGACGCCTTGGGCGGCACGGAAGGCAAGCACGAAAACCACTCATGACGATGGGTCTGCTCATTGTGTTCGCCATCCTCGCCGGGGCGGCCGCCGCGCTGACGGTTGTGGGAGCGCCGGTGGTTGGGGGGAACGCGCGATGACCTCGATTCTTGAATTGCTCGTCCGGCTCGCCGTGTGGCTGCTGTTGGCCCCGCTGCTGCCGGGCGTGATCAACAAGGTGAAGGCCTGGGTGGCCGGGCGGCGCGGGCCGCCGGTGCTGCAACTTTACTACGACCTGGCCCGGCTGTGGCGCAAGGGCGTCGTGGTGAGCACGCTGGCCTCGCCGGGGTTCATCGCCGGGCCGGCCATCGCCTGGGTGGCGGTGCTGGCGGCGGCGTTGCTCCTGCCGTTGGGGCCGCTGGGGGCGGCGCTGAGTTTTCGCGGCGACGTCATCCTGCTGGTTTACCTGCTGGCGCTGGCCCGCTTCTGCACCGCGTGGGCGGCGCTGGAAACCGGCTCGGCCTTTGAAGGCATGGGCGCGGCGCGCGAAGTGAGCTACGCCGTGCTGGCCGAGGCGGCGGTGATCACGGCGGTGCTCACCCTGAGCATGCAGAGCGGGAGCCTGGTGCTGAGCGTCATGCTCACCCCTTCGGCCGGTCCCGGTGCCGTGCTGTTGGCCGTCGGGCTGTTCACGGTGTTGCTGGCGGAGAACTGCCGGGTGCCATTCGACGATCCGAACACGCACCTCGAACTGACGATGATCCACGAGGTGATGGTGCTGGACCACAGCGGGCCGCCCTTGGCGGCGGTGCTGCACGGGGCGGCGATGAAGCTGCTGCTGTTCTCCATCCTGTTGGTGCAGGCAGTGCTGCCGGTGGGGGAACTTGCGCCGGTCACGGCGGCGGGGACGCTGATCGCGGCCGTGCTGGTGGTGACCGTGGCCGTCGGCATGGTCGAGTCGTTGCTGGCGCGCGCCGCGTTTCGCCGGGTGCCGTTGCTGCTGACGACGGCGTTTCTGCTCTGTGTGTTCGCGTTGCTGGTGGCGTGGAAAGGCGGCGCGGCGTGAGCGACCTCCTTAATCTGCTCATTGGGCTGGCGATGGGCTTGAACCTCGTCGCGCTCGGCACCAGCCGGCTGCCGTCGCTGATCCGCGTTGCCGCGGTGCAGGGCATGGTGCTGGGGACCATGCCGCTGGTGATGGAATGGGACGAACTGCGCGTGCTGGTGCTGGTGGTGGCGGCCGCCACGGTGGCCATGAAGGGGCTCGTGATCCCCGCGCTGCTGCGCCGGGCCATGCGCACGGCCAACATTGACCGCGATCTTTATCCCCTGATCGGGTTCGTGCCGTCGTTGCTGCTCGGCGCGGCGGGCATGATCGGCGCGGTGGGGCTGGCGCGCCGGCTGCCCCTGCTCCCCGAGCATCACGAATCGCTGCTGGTGGCCGGGGCGCTGGCGTCCGTGCTGACGGGCTTGCTGCTGCTGATCGGGCGGTCCAAGGCCATTTCGCAAGTCTGCGGCTACCTGATCCTGGAAAACGGCATTTACCTGTTCGGCTTGCTGCTGATCCATTCGACCCCCTTGCTGGTCGAGGGCGGCATCCTGCTGGACCTGACGGTGGCCGTGTTTGTGACCGGCATCATCGTGGACCGCATCCAACGGGCGTTCGACTCGCTTGACACGCGGAAACTGACGGTGCTCCGAGAATGAACGAACTGCTGTTAATCCTCGTGCCGCTGGGGGCGGCGGGAGCGGCGGCCCTGTGGCCCCACGACCGCACGCGGCCGTGGTTTTTGCCGGCGGCCGGGCTGGTGCATGCGCTCCTGGCGTTGGGGCTGCTGCTGCGTCCGCCCACCGCCCCCTTCCTGCCGTGGCTGGGCTGCGATCCGCTGGCCCGGGCGATGTTGCCCGCGGTTTCCCTGCTGTTCCTCGGGTGCGCGTGCTACGGGGTGCCCTACCTCCGGCTGCGGACGGAACGTCCCAACCGCGTCTTTGTGGCGAGTTTCCTCGCGGGGCTGGGCCTGATGAGCGCGGCGCACATGGCGCGGCACCTTGGCGTGCTGTGGATTGCGACCGAGGCGCTCACCTTGTCCTCCGTGCCGCTCCTGCATTTCAACAACACACCCCGCGCCTTCGAGGCGACGTGGAAGTATCTGCTCGTCGGCGGCACCGGCATCGCGTTCTCGCTGCTCGGCTCGTTCTGCCTGGGCTATGCCTCGCTCTATGGCGGCGGGGCCGGCGACCTGACGTTCACGGCGTTGGTGGCGCAAGGCACCGCCCTCTCCCGGCCGTGGGTGTTGATCGCCTGGGTGCTGCTGTTGGTCGGCTACGGCACCAAGATGGGCCTGGCGCCGATGCACGCCTGGAAGCCGGATGCCTACGGCGAAGCGCCGGGCATCGTCGGGGCGATGCTGGCCGGCGGGGTGACCACCGTGGCCTTCACGGCGGTGCTGCGGGTGCGCGCGGTGGTCGAAGCCGCGGGGGCCGGCGTGGTCGCCAGCCGGACGCTCCTGGTCATCGGCTTGTTCTCGACCCTCGTGGCTGCGCTGTTCCTGCTCTCCGCGCGCGACTTCAAACGGATGCTGGCCTATTCGAGCGTCGAGCACATGGGCATTCTCAGCCTCGGCGCGGCGCTGGGCGGGGTCGGTCTGTGGGCGGCATTTTTTCACGTGTGGAACAACAGCATGACCAAAGGCGCGCTCTTTCTCACCGCGGGCAATCTCCGCCGCGCGGCCGGCGGGCGGACCATTGACGAAGTCAGCGGCATGTCGGTCATCACCCCGCGCTCGGCGGCGCTGTTTGTGGCCGCGCTGTTCGCGGTCACGGCGTGTCCGCCGTTCGGACCGTTTTTCAGTGAATTGCTTATCGTGAAAACCGCCTTCGCCACCAGGCACGGCTGGGCGGCAGCCGGCTTTCTTTTCTGCCTGCTGCTGGCGTTTTTCGGTCTGACGCGGGTGGTGTTTGCCATCGTGTATGGCCGACCGCACCAGGCCGCGCGCGACCTGGACCCGCGGTTCCGGGAAACCCTCGCCGTGCTGGCGCCCCCGGCGGGGTTCCTGCTGCTGGCGCTGGGACTGGGCCTCGCGACGCCGGAAGTGCTGCGCGAGGCGTGGACTGCGGCGGTTCGGCAACTTTCTTCCACGCCATGAACCGAACCACCCCTTTGGGCCTGCTGACCAACGGCGCCGCGCTCCCCTGGGCCGAGGTGCCCGAGTGGCCGTTGCCCGAGTTTCTCCGCAACGTCGGCGCCGAGCTGGAGCGCGGCGAACGCCTCAGCAGTCTCTTCGGGGTGCCGGAAGGCGGGGCGCTGCGACTTGTCGCCGTGCTGGCCTTCGACGCCGGCAACACGCTGGCCGTTGGCCGCAGCCAACCATTCTCCGGACCGTTTCCCGCGCTGACCGCCGCGCACGCCCAGGCGCATCTGTTCGAGCGCGAAATCTGGGAACAGCACGGCGCCGTGCCCGAGAACCATCCGTGGCTGAAGGCGGTGCGCCAGGACCACGGGGCCGGCCCCGCCGTGGGCGACTTCTTCCGCGTGGACGGCCGCGAGGTCCACGAAGTCGCCGTGGGGCCGGTGCATGCGGGCATCATTGAGCCGGGGCATTTCCGCTTCCAATGCGCCGGCGAGGAGGTGCTGCATCTGGAAATCGCGCTTGGCTTCCAGCACCGGGGCATCGAGGAAGCCCTCGCGGGCGGCCCCCACCGCGCGACGGTTTATCAGATGGAAACCGTGGCGGGCGACACGACCATCGCCCACGCCACGGCCTATGCCAGCGCCTTGGAAGCCCTGGCGGGAATGGAAGCACCGTTGCGCGCCCAATGGCTCCGGGTCATCGCGCTTGAACTGGAGCGGTTGGCCAATCACACCGGCGACCTCGGCGCGCTGGCCGGCGACGTGGCGTTTCTGCCGACCGCTTCGGCCTGCGGCAAGATTCGCGGCGATTTCCTCAACCTGACGGCCCTGCTTTGCGGCAACCGGTTCGGACGCGGCCTGGTCCGCCCCGGCGGTTGCCCGCAGGATGGCGCGCCCGAACGCCTGGGCCAACTCCGCGAACGGCTCGAGACGGCGCTGGCCGAAGTCCAACGGGCCGCCGCGTGGCTGTGGGATGCGGCATCGGTGCGGACCCGCTTTGAGCACACGGGCCACCTGCATCCGCAGCAGGCGGCCGAGATTGGCCTGGTCGGTCCGGCCGCGCGCGCGTGCGGGCTGGTGCGCGACGTGCGCTTCGACCACCCGGCCGGCTGGTTCCGCCTGGCCCAAGTGCCTGTGTCGGTCTGGCCGGACGGCGACGTTTTTGCCCGCGCCCGGGTGCGCTGGTTGGAGATCCAACGTTCCGGCGAATTCCTGCGCGAGCAGTTGGACGCCGCGCCCGAAGGCGAAACGCGGTCGGCCCTTCCCGCGCTCGCACCGGACACCCTGGCGGTGGCGCTCGTGGAAGGCTGGCGCGGCGAGGTCTGCCATGTCGCCCTGACCGGCGCGACGGGCCGGCTGCGCCGCTACAAGATCACCGACCCGTCCTTCCACAACTGGATCGGGCTGGCGCTCGCTCTGCGAGGCCAGGCCATCTCGGACTTCCCGCTGTGCAACAAGAGTTTCAACCTGAGCTATTGCGGCGTTGATCTTTAGCGTCACCCGCCACCCTATGTTCCTCCACGACGCTTTGCTGAATCGTTTGCAGCGCGGTTGCGAAACGATGGCCTATCCGGCCGGCGCGGCGCCCCGGCTGCCCGACCGTCACGGCGGCGCGTTGCGGCTCGAGGCCGCGAAATGCCCCGCCGGCTGTGCCGCGTGCGTCGCCGTCTGCCCCACCGAGGCGATTACGCGCCCGCCGCCGCAACCCGTCGCGCTCGATCTGGGCCGCTGCCTCTTCTGCGCCGAGTGCGTCAAGGCGTGTCCCACCGGCGCCATCACGCAAACGGGCGACCATCGCCTGGCGGTGCGCCGCCGCGAAGACCTCAGGCTGGGCGATGCCGGCCGCGAACAGGTGCGCCTCACGACCGCGCTCGACGAGAACCTGCGCCGGCTCTTCGGTCGCTCGCTGAAGTTGCGGCAGGTCTGCGCCGGCGGCTGCAACGCCTGCGAGGCCGATACGAATGTGCTCGGCGCCATCGGCTGGGATCTCGGCCGGTTTGGCATCCAGTTCGTGGCCTCGCCGCGCCATGCCGATGGCCTGCTCATCACCGGGCCCGTGACGAAGAACATGGAACTGGCGCTCAAGAAAACCTACACCGCCGTGCCGGAGCCCAAGATCGTGATCGCGGTGGGGGCTTGTGCCATTGCCGGCGGCCCGTTCATCGGTCACCCGCAAGTGAACAATGGCGCTGGCGCATTGGTGCCCGTGGATTTATTCATTCCCGGCTGTCCGCCCCATCCGCTGACGATTCTCGACGGGCTGCTCCGCTTGCTGGGGCGGTTGGAAGAGTCGGAACGAAAAACCTAGATGAACATGAACGAGCTCCCGGCCCCGCTGTTGACTTCCGCCCTGTGGGCCTATGTCGCAGGGATGGTGGGAGCACTGTTGTTTCAGCGCGCCGAAAAGCTGGCCAATGGCATCGGGTTCGGGCTGGCCGCGGCGGGCGGCGTTTGCGGTGTCTTCTCCTTCACCTCCGCCCTGGCCACGGGCGCGGCCACAGCCAACCGATCCGTCGAGTTCTTCCCTTCCCTGATTCCCTACGTGCGGTTCAGTATCCACGCGGACGCGCTGGGCTGTTTCTTTGGCCTGATCGTCTCGCTTCTGGGCGTGGCGCTCTCGATTTACTCGCTGGGTTACGCCCGCGGTTATTACGGAAAGAAGAACGTGGGCGTGCTCGGCGCGTTCTTCAACCTGCTGCTGCTGGCCACCACGCTGGTGTTCCTGGCTGACAACGCCTTTTTCTTCCTCATCGCCTGGGAAATCATGGCGCTGTCCGCCTATTGCCTGGTCAGCTTCGAGCACGAACGCGAGGAAACCCGCAACGCCGGCGTGCTGTTCTTCATCATGTCCCACATCGGCACCGGCTGCCTCATCCTGGGATTTCTGCTCTTGTCCCAGGCGTCCGGCAGCTATGGTTTCGAGAGCTTCCACGCGCTCGGCGACACCATGTCCGTTGGCCAGCGGAACGTGGTGTTTCTGCTCCTCCTGTTCGGCTTCGGCATCAAGGCGGGCATGGTGCCGGTGCATATCTGGCTGCCGGCCGCGCATCCGGTCGCGCCCAGCAACGTCTCCGCCCTCATGTCCGGCGTGCTCATCAAGACCGGCATCTACGGCATCACGCGCGTGGGCTTCGATTTCATGGGCACGCCGCCGAACTGGTGGGGCGTGACCGTGCTGACCCTCGGGACGTTGTCCGCCGTGCTGGGCGTGCTCTTCGCGCTGATGGAACACGATCTCAAGCGGCTGCTGGCCTACCACAGCATTGAGAACATCGGCATCATCCTCATGGGCCTGGGCGCGGCGCTGATGTTCCAGCACTCGGGCCGCCCGGGGCTGGCCGCGCTGGCGTTGATCGCAGGGTTGTATCACACCATCAACCACGCCGCGTTCAAAGCGCTGCTCTTCCTCGGCGCGGGCGCGGTGCTGCACGCCACCCACACGCGGAACATGGAGGACATGGGCGGGCTGGCCAAACGGATGCGGTGGACAGCGCTCTTCTTCCTCGTCGGCGCGGTAGCCATCTCGGCGCTGCCGCCACTGAACGGGTTCGTCAGCGAATGGCTCACCTACCAGTCCCTGCTCCAAGGCTTCGGCACCACCACCAGCCTCATCCGGCTCATGTTTCCGTTGAGCGGCGCGATGCTGGCGCTCACGGGGGCGCTGGCGGCGGCGTGTTTTGTGAAGGCGTTCGGCATCACGTTCCTGGCGCAGCCGCGCAGCAACCACGCCCGACACGCGCACGAAGCGCCGTTCCCCATGCTGCTGGGCCAGGGGATTCTCGTGGCGGCGTGCGTCTTCCTCGGGTTGTTCCCGACGGTCTTCCTGAAGCTGTTCGACCCGGTGACGCAGCAATTGACCGGTCAGCAATTGAGCCGGCAACTTACCGTGGCCCACGGCCTGGTGCTTTCGGGCGGGGTGACACAAGGCGGCACCGTTTCGACCCTGGGCATCACGCTCATGCTCCTATGCCTCCTGCCGGTGCCGTTGGGACTGTGGCTGGTTTTCGCGCGCCGGTCCAGGACACGCATCGCCCCGACCTGGGACTGCGGCCAGCGCGATCTCACGCCGCAGATGGAATACACCGCCACCGGTTTCTCGAAACCACTGCGGATGATTTTCAAGGCGCTATTCCGTCCGCGTCGTGACGTGCAGCGCGAATACGACTTCTCGCCTTACTTCACCACGACCCTCCGCTTCGAAAGCCACGTCGAGGAACTGTTCCAAACCCGCATCTACCGCCCGCTGCGGTGGCTGGTGCTGCACGCCTCGCGCCGGCTGCGCGCGCTGCAAGCGGGCAGCCTCCAGGCTTACCTCATCTACATTTTCGTCACGCTGTTGGCGCTGCTCCTTTTTGCGCTATGAACCCCGGGCAAGTCCGAAATCCGAATGCCGAAATCCGAAGGAAGCTCGAAACCCGATTCCCGAGCAGGCCGGCGGGCAAACCCAATTTGAACTTCGGGCTTCGGGCTTCGGGCTTCGGATTTGCCGGTCGAACGAAGGTCAAGGAGGGCGTATGAATCTGCCGGCTCTCGTGGTTCAGCTCCTCCTGCTGCTCGTGCTGGCGCCGCTGCTGGGCGGAGTCATCAAGAACTGGAAGGCCAGGCTGCAAAACCGGCGCGGCCCGCGCCCCTGGCAGGTCTATTTCGACCTCGCCAAGTTCCTGCGCAAGGACATGGTCATCTCCGAGCATGCCTCGTGGGTCTTTTCCTTCGCGCCGTACGTGGTGTTTCTCAGCGCGCTGCTGGCGGGCCTGATGGTGCCGATGGTCAACCTGCCCGCGCCGTTGCGCCTGTTTGGCGGCGTCCTGGCTGTGGTCGGCCTGCTGGCGCTGGGACGCTTCTTTCTCGCGCTGGGCGGACTTGACCCGGCCAGCGTCTTCGGCGGCATGGGCAGCAGCCGCGAGATGACCATCGCCGCCATCGCCGAGCCGGCCATGATGCTGGCCATCTTTACCGTCGCCATCACGGCCGGGTCCACGGACCTGAGCCAGATTGCCTTGAGCACGCAGAGCGCGACCGGGAAACTGTTGAACCCGGCCCACGTGTTGGCCTTCGCGGCCCTGTTCGTGGTGCTGCTGGCGGAGACCGGACGCATCCCGGTGGACAACCCGGCCACCCATTTGGAACTGACGATGATTCACGAGGCGATGCTGCTCGAATACTCGGGCCGCTACCTGGCGTTCATGGAATGGGGCGCGGCCATCAAGCAACTGGTGCTGATGACGCTGCTCGTGAACGTGTTCTTCCCGGTCGGCCTCGCGGGACCGGGGGCCGGGACGGCCGCGCTGGGCCTGAGTCTGCTGGCCTTTCTCGCCAAACTGCTCGCCCTGGCGGCCGCCGTCGTGCTGGTCGAAACCACCAATGCCAAACTGCGCCTGTTCCGCCTGCCGGACCTGTTGAGCGCGGCGTTTGTGCTGGCCACGCTGGCGCTGCTCTCCACGTTCCTCTTTCACTGAACATGAACCCACCCGCGGCAACGGACGTCGGGGTGCAGGCCATCACCCTGATGGCGGCGCTGATGCTCGTGGTGCAATTGCTCATGATTGCCCAGCGCCGGTTGCTCACCAACATCCGCCTCTTCGCGATCCAGTCACTCCTGCTGGCCGGCATCGCGGCCGTGGTGGCGTATCATCACCACGCCAGCCACGTCTATGTCGTCGCGGGGCTGACCCTGGTCGGCAAAGTCATCTTCCTGCCGTGGCTGCTGAACCGGCTGGTGCATCGCATCCACATCCATCAAGAAATCGAGCCCCTGCTCAATAGCCCCGCCTCGATGCTCATTTGTGGCGGGCTGACCTTGCTCGGCTACGTCCTGGCCCGGCCCTTCACCGCGCTCGAACGGCTGGGCAACAACACCCTGCCGGTGGCCCTCACGCTCCTGCTCACCGGCTTCTTCCTCATGATCAACCGGCGCAAGGCGCTCACCCAGGTGCTGGCCCTGCTGACGGTGGAAAACGGCATCATGCTCGCCGCCGTGGCGCTCACCACCTACGGCATGCCGCTGGTGGTCGAACTGGGCATTTTCTTCGACGTGCTCGTGGCGGTCATGGTGCTGGGCATCCTTGTCTATCGCATTCGCGAGAATTTCGCCTCGGTGGATACGAGCAAGTTGAACCAGTTGAAAGGCTGAGATGTTGCTCCTGACGCCCATTTTGCTCGTGCCGGTGCTGGCGGGTCTGCTGTGCCTGGTGGTGCGGTCGCCGCGGGTGATGGCGGCGCTCGGGGTGCTGGCGTTCAGCGCCACGCTCGGACTGGGCCTTGCCCTGGTCCAGCAGGTGTTGGCCCGCGGCGTGGTCACCGAGTGGCGTGAGTTTTTTTCCGCGGACGCCCTCAGCGCCTGGATGGTGTTGCTCATCTCGGTCGTGTCGCTGGCGACCTCGCTTTACGCCGGGCGCTACTTCCGGCGCGACGTGGCCGCCGGCACCGTGACGCCGGGCCGGGTGCGCGAATTCTTCGTGCTCACGCCGCTGTTTGGCGCCGGCATGTTTCTCGTGGTGCTGGCGAACAACCTCGGCGTCATGTGGGCGGCGGTGGAAGGCACGGCGCTGTCTTCGGTGCTCCTGGTGGCGCTCTACAACCGGCGCAACTCGCTCGAAGCCGCCTGGAAATACGTCATCCTCGGCAGCCTGGGCCTGGCGCTGGCCCTGATGGGCACGGTGTTTGTTTATGCCGCCGCCTGCAAAAACAACCCGCAGTCGCTGCCCAGCTTCAACTGGTCCTATTTGATGAGCGTGGCCGGCCAGCTCGACCCGCATCTGCTCAAGCTGGCCTTCGTGTTCGCGTTCGTCGGCTATGGCACCAAGGCCGGTCTCGCGCCCATGCACACCTGGCTGCCCGACGCGCACAGCGAGGCGCCGTCGCCCACCAGCGCCATGCTCTCGGGCGTGTCGCTCAAGATCGCGCTCTACGCCTTGCTGCGGTTCCACATTCTCACCACCACCTGCCTGGACTCCGGGTTCAGCCGCTATTTTCTCCTGGGCTTCGGGCTGTTCTCCATGTTCCTCGCCGCGCCCTTCATTCTGGTGCAGAAAAACCTCAAACGGATGCTCGCCTATTCGAGCCTGGAACACGTCGGCCTCATCTGCACTGGCTTTGCCCTGAACTCGCCCGTGACCATTTTCGGCGCGCTGCTCCACATGGGCTATCACGCGCTGACCAAACCGGTGCTGTTCTTCGCCGCGGGCAACATCCATCAGACCTTCCACTCGCTCGAATTCCGGGTCATCGGCCCGGGCGTGGGGAAGGTGCTGCCGGTCACGGCGCTCTTGATGGGATTGGCCGCCCTCGCCGCCGTCGGGCTGCCGCCGTTCGGACTGTTCCTGAGCGAACTGACCATCATCAGCGGTGGCATCGCGTCGCAGCAAACAACCGTCAGCGTGCTGATTCTGGTGGCGCTGCTGGCGTCGTTCTGCGGCATCCTGCAACAACTCACCCGCATCCTGCTGGGCGCCCGCAAGCCCGGCGACCGCGCCAGCGACGCGCGCCGCCTGGACGGGGTGCCGGCCATGGCGATGCTCCTGGGTGGATTGCTGCTCTTCAGCGTGTGGCTGCCCGCGCCGCTGCTCGAATTGTTGCACCAGGCGGCGGGCATCATCGGAGGCAAGCCGTGAACCTGGCGCACGTTTCCAACGACCTCCAGCCCGCGGTTGAAGAAATCACCCGGCGCTTTCAAGGCCGGTTCGACGCCTGCGTCGCCCCGCGCCTCAACGAAGTTTATTTTCATGCCCGCCTGGAGACGGTCGCCGGTTTCTGCGCCCACCTGTATCGCAACTGGAACGCCCGCCTGGTGAACGTGTTCGCCGACGACGCCCGAGCGGACGCCGGGGTGTTCCATCTCTACTACGCGATGGCCCTCGATGCGGCGCACGGGTTTCTCATCCTGCGCGTGCCGGTGGCCGCGGCGATGCCGGAGTTCCCGTCCTTGGCCAACGCCATTCCCGCCGTGAACTGGCAGGAGCGCGAAGTGCAGGACCTATTCGGTTTGAAGCTGATCGGCCACCCCAACCCGCGCCGTTGCGCCCTGCACGACGACTGGCCGGAGGTTTATCCGCTGCGCAAGGACTTCGATTTGAAGACCGTGCTGCCGCCGTTTCAGGGCGAACGCCACAAGTTCCGCCAGGTGGAAGGGGAAGGCGTGTTTCAGGTGCCCGTGGGACCAGTGCACGCCGGCATTATCGAGCCGGGACACTTCCGGTTCAGCGTGGCCGGCGAGCCGGTGCTCTACCTCCAGTTGCGCCTGTTCTACACCCACAAAGGCACGGAGAAACTATTCGAGCATCTGCCCTTCGCGCATGGCGTCCGCCTGGCGGAGAGCATTTCCGGCGATTCCAGCTTCGCCCACGCGACGGCCTTCTGCCATGCCGTCGAGCGCGCGGCGGGCGTCGAAGCACCGCCCCGCGCCCGGGTGGCGCGTTCCGTGTGTCTGGAACTGGAGCGTCTCCACAATCACCTCGCGGACATCGGCGCGATTTGCACGGACGTGGCCTTCGTCACGGCGAACATGCACGCCCTGCGGCTGAAGGAGCGAATCCTGCGCATCAATGAACACCTCACCGGCAACCGTCTCCTGCGCGGCATGGCCTGCCTGGGCGGCGTGCGCTTCGACTGGGACGCCGGCCAGCTCCAAGCCCTCACCGAACTGGTCGCGCAGTTGCGGCCCGAGTTCGCGTCGCTCGTGCAGCTCATCGAAGACTCCTCGTCCACCCTCGACCGCTTGGAAACCACCGGCCTGCTCAAGCCCGAAGTAGCCCGCGACCTGGGCATCGTCGGCATCGCCGGCCGGGCCTCCGGTTTCGACCACGACCTGCGCCGCGATTTCCCGCACGCCGCCTACGACCAGGTGAAGGTCAAGGTGCCCGTGTATCGGGTCGGCGACGTGAAACACCGCCTGCAGGTGCGCGTGGACGAAGTGCGCGAGTCCTTTTCGCTCATCGAGCAGTTCACCGCGAGGCTGCCCGGCGGCCCCTTGCGCGCCGAAGTGGGCGAGGTGCCGGCCAACCGCGTGGCCCTCGGCTACGTCGAAGGCTGGCGGGGCGAAATCTTCCACTGGATTCGCACCGCTCCGGGCAACCGGCTGGCCAGGTGCAAAATCAAAGACCCGTCGCTCCAGAACTGGCCCGCACTAAGCGAAGCGATTCTGGGCAACATCATCCCCGACTTCCCCGTCGTGAACAAGAGCTTCAACCTGTCGTATTCCGGAACCGACCGCTGACCTATGTTTGGCATTCTTGGCAAAAGCCTCGCCACCGGCATCGTCACGACGAGCTACCCCGTTACCTCGCCCGACGTGTCCGCCCACGCCCGCGGCCGCCCGGAGATTGACTGGGCCAACTGGAAAGACGCCCGTCCTGCTGCCGCTGTTTGCCCGACCGGCGCCATTTCGTATCAGGACGCGAACGGTCAGCGGGTCGCCCGGTTCGACCTGGGCAAGTGTGTCTTCTGCGGCCTCTGCGCCGACGCCGACCAAGCCATCCGCATGACCAACGTCTGCGAATGTGCCGCCCGCCACCGCGACGACCTGGTGACCAGCGCCAGCTACGGCCTCAAGACCGACGGCATCCACGCTGGTCTGGTCGCGCCGCCCGTCACCGCCCAATCTGGGTCGGGCACTTCCTTGCCCTTGCCGGGCCGATCGCTCGAAGCTCTCGGTCAACAAATCGAAGAACGCGCCCGCCAAATCTTCGGCCGCTCCCTGCACATCCGCGAAGTGGACGCCGGCTCCTGCAACGGCTGCGAAGTGGAAATCAATGGCCTCAACAGCCCGGTGTACGACGTGGAGCGCTTCGGCATCCACTTCGTCGCCTCGCCGCGCCATGCGGACATGCTGCTGGTGACGGGACCCGTCACGCGCAACATGGAACTGGCCCTCCAGAAGACCTACGACGCCACCCCCGACCCGCGCCTGGTGGTGGCGGTGGGCGCCTGCGGGTGCAGCGGCGGCATTTTTGGCGTAAACTATGCGACCCGTGGCGCCGTGGACGCCGTGCTTCCCGTGGACGTTTACATCCCCGGCTGTCCGCCCAATCCGCACGCCCTCCTGCACGGTATTCTGTTGGCCATGGGCCGGCTGCCGCTCGAACGCCGCTGACGAACCCTGTCCAGCCCAGGCCGTGCCCGGCAGTTCCTTGACGTTTTGCTTCTCCCTGTTCCCCGGCGAAGCGTGACGAGCCGGATTCCCTGCCCGCCGGAGGGCTCTCGGCCCCGCCGAGGCCATGCGCATCGGCGCGAACAAACTCGAACTCGACCTCGGCCGCCGCCAGTTCTGCCCCGAAGGCGCGATCCTCGACAGCGTGTTGCGTCTCCGCGACCGCAAGACCAGCACCATGGAATCGGGCTGAGCGAGCGGCGACCGACGACGGCGCGCGTTCACCGCTGCTGACACCGCCCGGGGGCGGGCGGAAACTCAGGTTGCCTCGACAATCCTGCGTACCGTCTCCCGGAGCGTTTGAGGCGTGTAGGGCTTCGCCAAAAAGGTGCGACCCAGTTCCTCCTTCGCCTCGAAATCAACACTGAATCCGCTGGTGTAGATCACCCGCAGGCCGGGTTTGCGCTGGAGCAGGGCCGCGCTGACTTCGGACCCGCTCATCCCTCCCGGCATGACCATGTCGGTGAGCAATACGTCAATTTCGTCGCCGTGGTCCCCCCAGATCCGGAGCGCCTCCCACCCGTCGGCGGCTTCGAGAATCCGATAGCCAACATTCCGCAAAATGGAGGAAACCAAATGCCGGAGCGACGGTTCGTCCTCCACGATCAGGATCGTTTCGTGCCCGCGCAGGCGCGGGTCGTGGCGAGCCTCCTGCCGCAGCGGTTCCGCCGGGCCACCCTCTGGCAAAAAGACCTGGAACACGCTGCCCTTCTCCAGTTCGCTCCGAACCTGGATCCAGCCGTTGTGTTGTTGGACAATCCCATAGACCGTGGAGAGGCCGAGCCCCGTCCCCTTCCCAACATCCTTGGTGGTGAAGAACGGCTCAAAGATCCGGGAGCGCGTCTCGGGCGACATGCCACAGCCATTGTCCGCCACCGTGAGGCACACCCACCGGCCAGCCTGGGCCTCGGGCATCATCGTCACGTCGTTGCTGGTGATTTCGCAAGCCGCGGTTGCCAGTCTGAGCGTTCCACCCTTGGGCATCGCATCGCGCGCGTTCACGGTGAGATTCAGGATTGCCTGTTCGAGCATCCCTCGATCGGCCGTCACCACCGGGAGATCCCGCGCCAAGGCAATCTCCATGGCAATGTCCTCCCCCACGAGGCGTCGGAGCATGTTCGCCAGGTTTTGCACCACCTCGTTCACATCCGTCGGGCTGAACTGGGCTACGCTCCGGCGGGCGAACGCCAATAACTGTCGAACCAACTGGGCCGCCCGCATCGCCGCTCCTTTGACCTGAAGGACATGTTCCTCCTGGTCCTTGTCCAACCGGCCATCGGCGGCCAGCAAGTCGATGTACCCCAGGATGGCGGTGAGAATATTGTTGAAGTCGTGCGCGATCCCGGCGGCCAGCGAACCGATGGACTCCATTTTTTGGGCCTGCAACAGTTGCGCCTCCAGCCCGGTGCGCGTCGCCTCCCGGGAGTCCCAGTATTCAATGCTCCGGTCAACAAGTTCCCGGTCGGTCGCATCGAGCCCCGCCCCCGCGTGGAGTTGGATGTAGCGGGCCCGCTCGGCTTCAATGTAGGTCCCCAATTTCTGGCAGAACTCCCGTTCCACTTCAATCAGGTGCCTGATGCCGCCGGTCACACTGGCTTCCGCCGTGAGCGTCCCCGGCTTGATCTGCCGGCATAGCTCACCCAGCTCAATCTCCAATCCCTCGTGGCCGCAACCAGGAGCGTAAGCAAGGGGGACGATGTTGTAGCCCTCCCAAAACGACCTTGAGGCGACATCGGCCTCCTCCGCCACGAGCACATAATGCTTGCGGCCGCAGGCCTGGAACAGCAGCGCATGCTCGCGGAGGAACAACTCCAGATCCCAGTCCCGCTGACCATAACCGATCAACAGAGCGGTCCGGGTGCAGAGAAGCTGGGCGATCGCCGCCCGGGAGATTGCGTTAACCCACGTGACCTCCAGGCACCCCCACTTGTCCGAGACCAGGGATTCAACGTCGCCGGCATCCCCATGCACCTTCAAGATGAAGAAGCGCTGTTCACCAGCGAAGCCCGGCAGTTGCGCGGCCGTCCGGCGCGTGAATACCAAAGGGTGGGTGCCCGCGCCTTGCGGTTGACCGTACGCACGCTCGAGCAGGTCGTCCTGATTGGTCGTCAGCACCGCGCTGAAGGGGAGTCGCGCAATCCACCGGTGCAATTCTCCCGGACCGGCCGATCCCTGACGCATGAGCGCCTGGATGCGCCGGCGACAGCGTGGATCATCGCCGAGCCGCCGGCACTCATCGACGAGTTGGGAGAACCGCCCTTGCCCGGGGACGCCCCGGAGTTCCCGGCCTTCCGCGGAGCCGGTGAACGGTCCCTCGCGTTCGGCCATGAGCCCTTCGAGTATCTGAGCCCAACTCGGGAGACCCGCAGCGACCGAGGGGCCCGGACCGACAACGGCAACGGCTTTACCGGCATTGAAGGCGTCGATCAAATCTTGGGGAAAGGTGGTCATAGAATGGGAAGCAGGTCCGGAAGCCCCGGGTCAGGCTGCAGGCCTGTCACCGGCCGCCCGGCGGGCATGGCCGACGATCGTTGCCGGCGCCGGGAGGACCGGCCGGTCTCGTGCAACTCGGGGACCGCGAAATCGCCTCCCGGCTCGGGAGCGCCGGCCGGTGACCCGCAACAGACGAGTGCCTTCGCGCAAATCAACAGCTTCCCCCTGGGCCGCGCCCGAAACATCGGCCATGCACTATCTCGCCACAGACGGGCGGGCCACCTGCGTGGCGGTCGTGCGAGGGCTGAAGCGAGTGTCATCGTGGATTCCAGTGGTTTGGCCTGCGGCGGCTGAATGCAACGGCATTTGCCTTGGTCCCTGGAAACACGCAATCAGCCAAAGCAGGACGTGCCCATCGGAATCTGTCGGCCATTTAATCTCCGGCAAACCGCTGATGCAAGTCCGCACCGGACCGACCGCCGCGGTCACCCGCGACCACGCCGCCCGTGCCCCGCCTCACACCAGTTCGATCCACCCGGTCGCGGTTGGCCGGACGCGCCAGTGCTGGTTCTCTGCATTTTGTCCTTTACTTTTTCAAGTGCCTGTTCGACCAGTTTAACATGGTCATAAGTCGTTGTCATGCCAATGGCGGGCGGCAGGGCGGCATCCGGTCCCACGGACCCGCTCCCGGGCGCGTAGGACATACGGACGTGAGCCGGCGCGGAGCAGGACGGCGCGAACGTCGCGCCGCCCCGGTGGAACCACGTTCCTCCGTTGACCGCACCCGGTGCTCACTCAAGCGAATCCCCACCACTACCATGAAACCAACCAACCTGTATTCTAAGAACCAGTCGCTGCTGGTTTGGACCGCCGTCATTCTTGCGCTGCTCATCTTGCCTTCGCCGGTCGCCCTGGCGGACCTCCAGGAGATCGAGGGACGTTATGTGGGCGCATGGACCAACCTCACGTTCGGTTCCACTGGCAAGGCCGTGATCGCAATCCAGGTCTCCGGCACGAATGCGAACCTCGTGTTTGACATGGAGGGTTTCGTCTTCGGCCAGGGGAACGCGCCGGTCATCACCATGCCCGGCACGGCGCTGGGGGAGGTCATCCAGATCGACAGCCAGGGCGTCAGCACTTTCGGCGACATCAAAGGCAGCGTCGATGCCACTCATGGCACGCTCACGGCAACACTTTCGAACATACCGGGTGGAGTTATCCAGCAAGTCACCGCGGTCGGCACTATTACCAACGCCATCATCAATCTCGACTACACGGTGGATTTCAGCAGCGCGCCGAGTTCAACCAACCCCGCTAACGGTGTCATGACGGCCTTTCTCATCCCTCCGATTACCATCACTCAGGCCAACCGCCAGGGAACCAACCTCGCGCTTCAGTGGACGGGTGGCATGGCGCCATTCACCGTGCAGCAATCCACCGATCTTTCCCAAAGTGTCTGGACCGATGCCGGCGTAACGACGACCAACACCGCCGCCACCCTGCCACTCCCGCCAACCGGCAACGTGTTCTTTCGCGTGTCGGGACAGTAGCGACACTACGGAAGCGCGCTTCGTTTTCCGGCAACGCGCCACCACCGACGCCTTTCCTGAATCGCAGGAGCGACCGAGAATAGCCCCCCGTTTCAACGGTGGGTGCGATGTTCAAAAAGACCGCAAGCCCCGGAGGGGCGGAAGAAATCTCGTGGCGAAACGAACGGGTTCTTCCGCCCCTGACGGGACTCTTCCCCCTTCTCGCCCCAGAAACCCAGCGATGAATCGCTGGGCGATTGTCTCTCGCCATCCAGGCTTGGGTCCGCGCTGGTGCCCGTCCGCCGGCAACGTCCGGATCACGGCCTGCGCGTAGGCGTGGACGCGCGCCCGCTGGAGCCGCATCCAACCGCCGACTTACATTCTCCGCATCGGATGGATAGACGGATCAAGGATGAGGTGTCACGATTTCACACCCCGCCCGGCCCGGCAAAGCGCCGCCATCTTCCTGCTGCCATGTCTGGCCTCCCCCAATCGTGCCGCGAAACGACTGTTTCGACACCGCACGCCGACGCTTGCCGGTTGGACCGGTAATTCGGCGATTGCCGGACCGGGGTCGTTTCCGCATGATCCCGGTTTTATGTCGCGCCGACAGTATCCGTTTCACTTGATCGAAGCGAAGTGGCAGGCCGCCTGGGATGAACAGCGGACCTTTCGCGCCTGGAACCCGGGCGAAGTACTGCCGCCGGAACACCCGTTTGCGGTGCGCCACGGGCTGGAGAACCGCGCCGCCGGAGCCGCCGACCTTCCGCCGAAATATTACATCCTCGACATGTTCCCCTACCCGTCCGGCGCCGGCCTGCACGTCGGCCACCCCGAGGGCTACACCGCCACGGACATCCTCGCCCGCTATCGCCGGGCCCGCGGTTTCAATGTGCTGCACCCGATCGGCTGGGATTCCTTCGGCCTGCCCGCCGAGCAATACGCGGTCAAGACGGGCCAGCATCCGCGTCAGACCACCGAGGCGAACATCAAGACGTTCAAGCGCCAGATCAAGAGCCTGGGCTTCAGCTACGACTGGTCGCGCGAACTCGCCACGACCGACCCGGACTATTTCAAGTGGACGCAGTGGATTTTTCTCCAGCTCTACAACTCCTGGTTCAACCCGGAGACGAACCGCGCCGAGCCGATCAGCACACTGAAATACCCGGCGGACCTGGAAAGCGTAGGACAGGCGTCGCGCCTGGCTCCAGTCTCTTCTGAATCTTCCTTGGAAGTTGGAGACAGGCGGGACGCCTGTCCTACGGATATCGAAGCCCGCCGCCACGCCTACCGCGACAGCAAGCGTCTCGCCTACGTCAGCGAAGCGCCGGTAAACTGGTGCCCCGAACTCGGCACCGTCCTGGCCAACGAGGAAGTCATTGACGGCAAAAGCGAGGTGGGCGGCTTCCCGGTGATCCGCAAGCCGATGCGCCAATGGATGCTGCGCATCACGGCCTACGCCGAGCGACTGCTCAACGATCTCGACACCATCGAATGGAGCGACTCGCTGAAGGAGATGCAGCGGAATTGGATCGGCCGCAGCGAAGGAGCCCAGGTGAAGTTTGAAGTTTCAAGTGGCCAGTGTTCAGGAACTGAGAACTTGAAACGGAACACTGAAAACTCGATCAGTGTGTTCACCACCCGTCCGGACACGCTGTTCGGCGCGACCTACATGGTGCTCTCGCCGGAACACAAACTGGTGGACCGAATCACCACGCCGACACAGCGGCAGGCCGTTGCCGACTACCGGGCTTTTGCCGCGACCAAAAGCGATCTTGAGCGCACGGAACTCACGAAGGAGAAGACGGGCGTCTCCACTGGTGCCCATGCCATCAACCCGGTCAACGGCGAGCGGATCCCGATCTGGATCGCCGACTACGTCCTCGCCAGTTACGGCACCGGCGCGATCATGGCCGTGCCCGCGCATGACACCCGAGATTTCGAGTTCGCCACCAAGTTCAACCTGCCCATCGTCCAAGTCGTCCAACCGCCCGATCCGAAGACAGACTGGCGCGGCTTTGTGAATGATGGCGTGGCTGTGAATTCCACTGGACCCGACATTGCGATCACCGGCCTGCGCACGCCCGAAGCCAAGGAGAAGATCACCGCCTGGCTGGAGGCAAAAAACCTCGGCCGGAAAACCATCAACTACAAGCTGCGCGACTGGTTGTTCAGCCGGCAGCGCTATTGGGGCGAGCCGTTTCCGATTGTTTGGAAGCGCGACGCCGCCGGCAACCTCCAGCACGTGGCTCTGCCCGAAAGCGCGCTGCCCCTGCTGCCGCCGCCTCTCGACGACTACAAGCCCACCGCCGACGGCCAACCGCCGCTCGCCCGCGCCCAGGATTGGGTGAACCTGCCGGACGGTTCGACGCGCGAGACCAATACGATGCCGCAATGGGCCGGCAGTTGCTGGTATTATCTCCGCTACCTCGACGCGAAGAATGGCAACGCGTTCGTCGGGAAGGAAGCCGAGCGCTATTGGATGGGAAGTTTCAAGTTTCAAGCTTCAAGTGTTCAGACTGAAAACTTGAAACTGAAAACTGAAAACTCGGTCCCCACCCCCGGCGTTGACCTCTATATGGGCGGCACCGAACACGCGGTCCTGCACCTGCTTTACGCCCGGTTCTGGCACAAGGTGCTGTTCGATCTCGGCCACGTTTCCACGCCGGAGCCGTTCTTCAAGCTGGTCAACCAGGGCCTGATCCTCGGCGAAGATGGACAGAAGATGTCCAAGGCCCGGGGCAACGTGGTGAACCCGGACGACATGATTAGGGAGTTCGGCGCCGATTCGCTTCGTCTTTACGAGATGTTCATGGGGCCGCTGGAAATGGTGAAACCGTGGAGCACCAAGGGTGTCGAGGGCGTCTATCGTTTCCTCGGCCGCGTCTGGCGGCTGTTCGTGGACGAGGCCAGCGAAACCGCCTTCGAGCAGAACTGCACTGCCCACCCGGAGCGTGAAGCGGAATTCCTGGGCGACATCAAACTCAACTCCGCGGTCCAGGACCGGCCCGCCACGCCCCCGCAGCTCAAGGCGCTCCACACCTGCATCAAGAAGGTGACCGAGGACCTCGAGGCGCTGCGTTTCAACACCGCGATCTCCGCCATGATGGTGTTCGTGAACGAAGCGATGTCGTGGGAAACGAAGCCGGTGGCCGTGCTCAGGCCGTTCCTGCAACTCCTCGCGCCCTTCGCGCCGCATGTGGCGGAGGAATTGTGGAGCAAGCTGCATTCGACCTTCGACCTTCGACCTTCGTCACTGGCCTACGCCCCGTGGCCCACGTTTGACCGCGAGCTGCTGGTCGAGGACACGCTCGAAATCCCCGTGCAGGTCAACGGCAGGCTGCGCGAGGTCATCCGGGTTCCGGCGACGGTGACGGACGATGCGCTCAAGGCGGCGGCGTTGGCAGCCGAAAGGGTGCAACCGTTCCTGGCCGGCAAGACGATTCGGAAGGTGATTCTTGTCCCCAAAAAGCTGGTCAACATTGCCGTCGGCTGAATTGTCGCCGGTCTGCAAGACACGCGAAGGGGTCAATAGTATTGGTAACTTCTGCCTGCGTCGGCGCGGTTCGGCACATGGCGCACAAGAACCGGCGGCGCGGCAGGAAGCTGGGCGGGCAGTTCGTGCTGTGCGACCGGTGGTCACTACCGGACGTTCGGCCGTTGGCTGAACAATCCAGTCGCGGCCCAGCGGCCCGCGACCCATCATCAGCCACTCCGGGGGTATTGTCGCGTTGCTCCTCAATCCCGGCGGCATTCTGGAATGCCGTCAGCGTTTTCCTGGCACGTCATTCTCGTCAGTGAGGTGACACCCAATCTGCGATTGGGACCCTGCTCGTCACGATGAGGACACGCGGCAGCGTGTCCGCCGACCAAACCCGACGAAGCTCGCCTGCGGCGGGCGCGACACCCGGCTCACCAGTATTCTTCGACGTGGATGGTGCCCGGTTCCTTGCCGCGCGCGAGCGTGAACCCGCGCGTCTCGAGCAGCGGCTTGACCGCGCTGATCATGTCCGGGTTGCCGCACAGGAAGACGTCCACCACCGCAGGATCGAGCTTCACCGCCGCCGCCTGCTCGACCACGCCCTGTTCGAGCAAGACCTGCAACCGACCGGTGCGGCCACGGAAATGCGGATCCTGTTCCGGGCGCGTGATCGTGGGAAGGTAGGTGAAGTTGGGCCGGAGCCGCGCCAGACACTCGAGTTCCCCGCGGTAACCAAGGTCCCAACTGTAGCGGGCGCCGTGGATGACCACGAACCGGCGATTCGTCTCGGCAATCAGCGCCGTGCGCAGCATGGACATGTACGGCGCCAGGCCCGTGCCCGTGGCGATCAAGACCACCCCTTTCTCGGGCGGCACCCGGTCGAGAGTGAATACGCCGGTGCCCTTGGGTCCCAGGAACAGCCGGCCGCCGTGAGGCAGGGCAAAAAGCCGCGGTGTGAGCAGGCCGCTGGTTACGAGCGTGATGAAGAACTCGAGGTATTGCCGCTCAAGACTGGACGAGGCGATGCTGTAGGCGCGGCGGATGAGCTTGTCCGGCGGCGGTGGGGCTTCCTCGGGCGCGGCTTCCGGCACGCGCGGCTCTCCGCCCCGCAGTCCGAGCACGCCATACTGGCCGGGGGCGAACTCGAAGAGGGGTCCGTCGGGCACGACCCGCAGCACGAGCAGTTGCGGGTTGATGGCTTCGCGGCCGGTTACGGTGGCGTTGTAGGGCGTTGGGACGTTCTCGCTCATGTTCCAGTGCGGGAACGGTAAACGAGATCGGGCCAATTGCCAGTGGGACTTTGGTCAGTGCCCGCCGGCGGGCCGGCAATTCGGTGGACCCAACACTGCCGCAACCGACACCAGGCCACCCTGCGGGGTTCTTATGACGCCCTAACCTCCAACGACCGCCGAAAAACCCTCGCGCTGGCAACCACCCGCCAGGCTAGAGTCCTTGAAGTTCAAAACATGGAGTGGACAGGTCAAGTTTTCAGGCGGCCAGTTGTTGCTGGAAGTAATCGGTCAGTTGAGTGTGGAAGGCACGGAAGCTCTTGGCCAGGGGCGGGG
>Ga0187861_10000189_pt1 | contig 81073 bp, 68 predicted proteins | sample June2016WEW_10_1_3_FD_132986 | JGI IMG/M metagenome (GOLD analysis project Ga0187861, IMG submission 132986) | Peatland microbial communities from SPRUCE experiment site at the Marcell Experimental Forest, Minnesota, USA - June2016WEW_10_100 | ecosystem: Environmental > Terrestrial > Soil >...
TCCAGCGGGCGGATATCCGCCCGCTGGAAGCTGGTCAACAGTGATCAAAACATGTAACCTCTAACCCCAAAAGTGTTACCCATGTCTTGACCCACAACTGTTACCTATGTCCTGATTGCACCGCCTCCGCCCCTTTCATCCTTCTTAATTCTTCCTTCTGCCTTCTTACTTCGCTCGCCCTCTCGCCTTCCGCCCCCTTCGTGCCCTTCGTGTCTTGGTGGGAAGCCGAGCCGCTGGGAGCGGCGAGACGCAGTTCCGCGAAGCGGAAAGCCAGAGGCCGAGCCGAGCAGGAGCGAGCGAGTGCAACCGAGTCTGACGAGACGCCGTCTTCTTTCTCCCGCTTCGCTCCAGTACTCCAACCCTCCAACCCTCCACCACTCCGTCACCGGTGGCCGAAACATCTTGCTGCCAGCCGCCACGGTGCTACCATTCCAAATCGTTAGGAGAACCTGTGATGAATGCCTCGCGATTGCTCTACCTCTTGCTCGCGTTCACGGCGGCCAACGCTCTTGCACAACAAGCAAGCACCACGAATCCGGCTGCTCCTACCCAGATCACCATCGACGGAACCACCTATACCGATTTCCGCTGGGGCCGCGTCACCCCCGCCACGGTCACGCTCTTCCACAAAACAGGCGTCGCCACCATCCCCTTGGAAAAACTGCCGCCCGACCTTCAACAGCAATTCGGCTACGATCCGCAACGAGCTGCCCAATGGCAAGCGGCTCAACAAGCTGCCGAAGCTGAAGCCAACAAACGAGCCGCCGAGTCAGCCCGACAAGCCGCCGACGCAGCCCGACAAGCTGCCGACGCAGCCCAACACGCCGCCGCCGCCATAGAATGGACGTTGACGATTGAAGAAATACTGCCAGACGGCATCATCGCCAGAGGCTACAAGACGAGCGATGACAAGGCGTTGAACCCGGTTTCCTCAACCGCTTCCAGCCAAGGGAACGGCCAATCTGTTCCCCGGGTGCGTCACCCCAAATCAATCCTGATTTGCCTCATCAATTATCCCAAGGTCCGCGAACTTGCGGAAGGCGACAAGATCACCGCGACCGCCTACCAGTCGGGGGTGATTACCATCGCCGGCCATGCTTTGGGACGGTGGGTATACTTCGGGCCGCTCCTTGCGAGCTCGCAGCCGTCCGTCCAGCAGTACGTTTCCGCGTCGCTTTCCAAGCTTCGTCAGAACGGTGCGTTTGGTTTCCCCCAACGAGACGCCACGATGCTCTGGGACCAGCCCGCATTGCGCGTCTCGGTTTGGAACAACGACCAATATCTGTTCGTCCAGGCAGTGTTGTGGACCGTTGGTGGTCCCGCGCCGGCCAACGCCGCCAACACCGAACAACCCCGCGATTCGTCGAAACTCATGCTCGATCTCGACGCCAATGGCGCCGCCACGCCCAACCTCGATCGCCATTATTGGTTGAACCGTACGCCAAACCTCAAAGGCTTGTATTACCAGGTTTCCATCAGTGCCAACGGCCGGACCAGCATGAAACACGATTCCCAAGGCCGCGGCGCGATCCGTTACGTGGATGTTACCGACGGGAAGCTCGCCCGCGTGGACACCTACCTCATTCCCTTGGCAGAACTCTCCAAACAAGTGGGCGACACCATTGGCCTGTGCTATTGGGGCTATTCATCGCAGCCGCCGCTGACCGTCAGTTCCATCGGCTACGAAGCCCCCGGGACGGTCTCCCACAGCGACAATTTCTCTTTTTCCAAAGCCGCCCAATACACCTTGCGCAAGGGCGCCGAGATTGATGTCGGCAAGGTCCCGGACGGACGCACGGATTAATCCTCACTCTAACGCGTCAACTCTTCAGAGGCTGTTGAAAAACGCGCCGGCTTGGGGAGACGGACCTGCATCTCTAGCGGATTCTCTCGGAAATCATTGTAGGCCGCGTGCCCTCACGCGGCGAATTCCGGATTTTTTCAACAGCCTCTTCAGACCCTGCAATCCACCGTCGCGCCCACTCTTTCCCAATCTGCCCTCTGCGCCCCCTGTGCCTTTTTGCGGTAGAGAAAACTCCGCCCCGTTCGTGCCCTTCGTGTCTTCGTGGTGAACCGCCGGCTTGTTTCTCCCTTCCTACTGCGCCACCCGGACCCTGTAAAATCGTTGCGTCGCCGTCCCCATCGCAACCGACGCCGACAAGCTGCTGCCGTTGGCCGTCATCGTACCCAGATTGATCCAATTGGTCGGGGTCATGCTCGCCGTGTACTGCACTTGATACACCACCCCGGACACCGCGCTCCATGTCAGTCCGATGTTGTTGTTGCTGCGTGTGACCGATTGGATTACCGGCTTCGAAATGGGTATCACGCTCACATCGTCGAGACCGAATAGTGCCCAATCGTTTCGAAATGCAAACTCCAGGACGCTGTTGTTCCCGGTGGCGACCGCCACAGACTGGTAATGCGTCCAATCCGAGGCCGGCATGTTGTAGTGACTCGAAATCGCGGCTCCGTTCCACAACACCAGAAATTCATTCGGTCTCGTCCCAAAACCGAAGTCCACATTTTCCAGCCAAAACGAAATCACGTAAGTCTGTCCCGCCACCGTCGGCAGCGTTTGGGAAAGATCAGCGACCGAGCCGGCCTCGCTCAGTACCGCCGCATAGCCCCCGTCGTACGGCATAATGAACTGCGACCCGTCGTCGACATAACTCGAGCTGCTGGAGGGATCGCCCGTCAGCGTCCAGTAAGAGAAATCGCCCGTCTCAAACCCGCCATTCTCTACGAGTGGCTGCCCCACCTGCAGCGTAAACTGGCGATTCAGCGCGGCGCCGCTGTTCAGGTCGGTGAACCGTACGCTCCCCAAGTAGACGCCTGCCGCAAGGTTGTTCGCCGCGGAATTCACACTCACGGTCACGGTCTTCGCGGGTCCGCCGGCCGTCAATGTCCCGCTGCTCGACGACGTACTCAGCCACGCGGTCGCATTGACTAGCGACCAACTCAGTGTCGTTGTCCCCGCGTTGCTCAAGGCATAACTCTGTGACGTGATGTTGAACGGGCCGCCGACCGGGCCGCTGGCGGTGAAACCCGTGACCGGACTGATCCTCAGCGCATCAGGTGGCCGGGACAGAGCGTTCACCAGGTTGCTCCCCGTCGGCGTCCCCCAACCAGTGCAGAGATCGTAGCCGGCGACGGCCAGGAATTGGTTCGGGCTGCCGATCCATGCATTATTGCCGGTCGTGATGTCTTGAAAGTCCGCGGCATAATCCAGTTCCGTGCCGATGAGATAGACGGCTGGATTCATGAAGCCGACCGCAGGCTTACCGTTGGCCGCGGCCTGCTGGTTGACCAGCGCGGTAAACGCCGCCCACAACGGCGACGCACAACTCGTGCCGCCGACCCCTGTGTACTCGGTGCCATTGTCGGCGATCACGTACACGTTGTCCGCGGTCAGGGCGACATCGGGAATGTTGCGCATCGTCGTCGAGCCACCGTTGCCGCTCATGTCCACGCCCTGCTGCCAGCTCGGAATCGCGTACGACGTGCTGATCCCGCCACTGCTGCCGATTCCGTCCTCCGTACCGCCGACTTCCACGCCCCAATTCCAAACCGTCTCAGACACCCACGGTCCCACCGGTCCAGTCGTCGTCAGGGTTGTCCCGCCGACAATCGTGATGTACGGATCGTCCGCGGGAAAAAAGTCGGAGGTCGAGTCGATAAACGCATCGCTGTCACCCGAAGCCGCAAAGAAGGTTTGTCCCTGCGCCGCCATTTGTTGGAAAATCTCGTCGGCAGTTGAATCGGGACCGCCGCCCCAACCCCAGGAACAACTGAGTTGCCGCGCCTGGTTGTCCGTGGCGATCCGACTCAGGACGTCGTTCGGGATTCCATTGGTCGGCGCTTCATAGAGAATTACTTTGGACAATCCCGGTGCCATGGAAATCACCATCTCAATGTCCAACGAGACTTCCACCTCGCCCCCGTTGCCGCTCGGAGTCCCGTCAAACCCGTCGATGTAGACATTCGTCAGCGTCACGCTTGGCAGTCCGGCCGCGCTCTCGTAGGCCGTGATGTCGCTGGGAGAATACCCATCGAATTGTACCAGCCCGATCGTCTGTCCCGAACCGGTCAGCGACACCCCGGGCGCGTAGGCTGCCCGGAAGTCGTACCCCATGTAGTTGCCGCTCGGTCCCGAACCATCGGCCGGGCGCGCGCGTGTCGTCCCCTGACGCGGTGCCATCTTGAGACCGGCGGGATGTGGTCGCGTAAAATCGTTGAGCCCGCTGATGTCCAACACCGGGATCTCCAGTCCGACTGACGGCTCGACATCGGGCGCATAGAACCTCCGCCCTTCCGTCGGGTGCCGATACACACGCATCGTCACATGCAAGGCTTTCTCGATGTCGGCCACCGCCGCGTTCACGTCCAGCAACACGCGATTGGGATGCGTCGCCGTGATCCGGAACCCGCTCCGATTGGCGAAATCAATCACCGCCTGATAATCCTGCTCGGTCGGCCCGAACTTCTCGGTGAACTGCTCCGGCGTCAGGTACTGACGATACTGGGGACTGCCGGGATCGTAAATCTGCTGGAGCAACTTCGTGAGCGCCTCTTGGTTGCGCAACGGCAGCCCGATGGCCAGATTCAGCCGTGTCGATCCCGGCAGGCGGTCGACGGGTTGCCCGTGCGCCGACGCCGGCACGTGGCTTGGCAAAGTCCGCCGTTGCTGCGCCTGAGCAGGCGTGACCAGCAACCACAGGGCCATCGAGACTGCGGCAACACACCTGATGACGTAGCTGAGGTTCATGGCAGTGCCTGTGACGTGCTTGTCGAAGTGCCGCCTGCGAAGCCACAAAACGAGGTACCGATTTCCCAGATGCTGCCCCATGATAGAAGCAATGTGCTCCATGACGCCCCGGTCAGCAACTTAAATCGGCGCCGGCACCCCAACTTCTGTCTCCCCGCTCCGAATCCTTTTCGGAGCTGTATTCTGTCTTCCGCCCCTTTACGCCTGGAACAACTTCTGCCATAGTGTGCAACATGATTCGTCTATTGAAGGTCGCAGTGGCGGGTGTTCTCACCGCTCTTTCCCTCACGACGCTCGCGGGCGTCACGGTCGCGGATGATTCGGTCGACCCGGTCCGGCTAGCCATCGAGGCCGCCGTCGCGCGCGTCAAACCGGCCTTGGTCCGCATCCAGGTCGTGGCCACGCAGTACTACCAGGGCCGCGAGGTCAAATACGAAGCCAGCGGCAGTGGCGTCATCATCAGCAAGGACGGCTTCGTCATCACGAACCATCACGTCGCCGGCCACGCGACCCGTATCGTTGTCATCCTCCCGAGCAACGAGGAAGTCCCCGCCGAATTGGTCGGCACCGACGCGTTGGCCGACATCTCCGTCTTGAAACTCAAACCCGAAACCGCTCGCGAATTCACCCCCGCTGAGTTTGGCGACTCCAGTCAATTGCAGGTCGGCGACGCCGTGTTGGCGATGGGCAGTCCGCTCGCCATGTCGCAGTCAGTCACGCTCGGCATCGTCAGCAACATCAAAATGGTCATGCCGCAAGCCTTCTCCTTCGCGCGGTTCACGCTCGATGGCGAAGATGTGGGCTCGCTCGTGCGCTGGATCGGCCACGACGCGGATATTTATCCCGGCAACTCCGGCGGCCCGCTCGTCGACATGAAAGGCCATGTCGTCGGCATCAACGAAATCAGTTTCGGCCTGAGCGGCGCCATCCCCGGCAACCTCGCCCAGCATGTCGCCCACCAAATAATCGACAAAGGCCGCGTCAGCCGCAGTTGGCTCGGCGTCGAGATTCAGCCGTTGCTCAAGAAGGACAAGGAAGAACGCGGCGTCCTGATTTCCGACGTGGTGGATCATGGCCCGGCCGACAAGGCGGGAATTGAATCGGGCGACGTGCTGTTGAAAGTCGCGGGCAAGGACGTGTTGGTGCGCTACGCCGAGGAAATCCCGTTGCTCAACCAGATGGTCTCGGAATTGCCCGTCGGCCAGGAAGTCGAGGCCGTCGTCGAGCGCGACGGCAAAGCGAAGACGTTGAAGCTGACCACCGCCGAGCGCGAACAAATCCAGCGACAAACTTTCGAACTGAAACAGTGGGGCATCACCGCCCGCGACATTTCGGCGTTGGCCGCGCGCGAATTACGGTTGAAGAGCCGCGACGGCGTGCTCGTCACCTCGACCCGTCCCGGCGGCCCGTCCGACAACGCGAAGCCGTCCCTCAACACCAGCGACGTGCTCACGGAAATCAACGGCAAACCCGTTCACAACGTCGCCGAGATGATGGACATCACCGACAAGATCACCGCGGGCAAATCGAAGCCCGTGGCGACCCGTCTGGGTTTCCTGCGACGGACCGAGCAGTTGCTCACGGTCGTCAAGGTCGGCATCAAGGAAATCGAAGACCCCGGGCTGGAAGCGCAGAAAGCCTGGCTGCCCGTCGCCTCGCAAGCCATCACCCGCGAACTGGCCGAGCAACTCGGCAGTCCAGGCCTCAACGGCGTCCGCATCACGCAGGTCTATACCAACAGCACCGCCGAGAAAGCGGGCCTCAAAGTCGGCGACCTGTTGCTCGCGCTCGACGGCGATACCATCGCCGCCTCGCAGCCCGGCGACGAGGAAGTCCTCAACACAATGGTGCGGCAATACAAGATTGGCACGACGGCGACGCTCTCCGTCCAGCGCAACACGGAAAAACTTGGCGTGCCCGTCGAGCTGGTCCGCGCGCCGAAGCTCGAACGCGAGATGAAAAAATATCGCGATGAAGATTTTGAGTTCACCGCGCGCGACACGACGTTCTTCGACAAGGAACAGGAACAATGGTCGCAGGACCAGCCCGGCGCGCTGGTCACCGAGGTCAAGGAAGGCGGTTGGGCCGCCATCGGCCGTCTCAGCACCGGCGACCTCATCACCGCCGTCGATGACCGGCCGGTCACGGACGTGTCGTCGCTCAAGGAAATGCTCAAACGCGTCGCCACCGCGAAACCCAAGACCACGGTGCTCCGCGTCATTCGCGGGATTCATACGATGTTTCTGGAATTGGAACCGAACTGGGACGGACGCAAGCAAGTCACGAAAGGAACCCTGTAGCATGAACAAACATTTCACGCTGATCGTATCTCTGGCCCTCGCCATCGGGCCGTTCGCCGCACGCGCGGACGACGCCGCCAAATCCGGCCGCGACATCCTCGCGAAGTCGCAGGGCGCGGTCGTCACCGTCAAGCTCGCGATCAAGCAGAGCATGTCCTTCAACGGACGCGATCAGAAATCGGAAACGAAGACCGAGACCACCGGCACGATCATCGATCCCTCCGGCCTCACCGTCGTTTCGCTCGCGACCACCGACCCCGGCAGCACCGTCAGGGACACGTACACGCGCGCCATCGCCGCCCGCGGCGGCGACATGTCGCAGTTCAAGTTCGATAGCGAGCTGAGCGACGTGAAGATCGTCCTCCCCGACGGCACCGAGATGGCCGCCGACGTCGTCCTCCGCGACAAGGACCTCGACCTCGCGTACCTCCGCCCCTCCGAGAAACCCGCCAAACCGCTCGCGTTCATCGACCTCAAGCACGATGCGAAAGCCCAAGTTCTCGATGAAGTCATTGTCGTGAACCGCCTCAACCAGTCTGCCAACCGCGTCCCCGCCGTCTCGATCGGTCGCATCGAAGCCATCGTTGACAAACCGCGCACGTTCTACCTGCTCGGCGAATCCATGTGGGCCTACTCGCTCGGCGCCCCGGTCTTCTCGCTCGACGGCAAACTCGTCGGCATTCTCTTCCTGCGCACCGCCAAAAGCCAGGCCGACCCCATGAGCGGCTTCATGTTCAGCAACCTCAGCCAGATGGGCATGATGCCCGCGATCCTGCCCGCCTCCGACATCGTCGATGGCGTCAAGCAAGCCCTCGAAGCCAAAGCGCCCGCGCCCGAGGACAAACCAGCCGCCACCGAGAAACCGGCCTTGACCGAGAAACCCGCCGCAGCCGAAAAACCGAAGCCCCCCGCCAAATCAGAATAGTTCCCGGGTCCGGGTGCGCCGTTCCCCTCCATCGGAGGTTTACCCGCCTGGGTGGGGGCAGGGGTGGGTGCCGTTCCGTTTGTAGGGCAAGCGCTCCGCTTGCCGTCCGCGCCGTTCTCCGAGATCGTTTGTAGAGCGCGAATGCCGAGCTGTAGCCGCGCGCGGTGAGCGCGGGCGCAACGGCCCGCCTGCCATCCCGGTTGGTAGGGACATGCTGCATAGCGTCCGTTGGTGTAGCGTCCGCTGTCCCCAGCCGAAACTCTGCAATGCTCCCTTCTCCTTGCTGTCACCCTGAGCTTGTCGAAGGGTCTCCGCAGCTTTACACTGCGGTTATGAACCGGCTGCTGTTCCGCGACACCCGCAACCAGTTGACCGGAAAACGCACTGTCTCCCCGGCCGCTACACGTCGCATTTGGGGAGAGGACGGCTTTCGCGTCTTCCTCTGTCACAAAGTGGAAGTTAAAAGGAAGACTTCAGACCTGAAGGACCGACTTAGCCTGTTTAACGTATCGAGCTTCGTTGCCCACAAGGACATACACCCAACCAAGGCATGGCAGGATGAAATAGAGAATGCGCTTTCCACAGCGGACGCGCTCGTCGCTTTGATGACAAAGCGATTTCACAAGAGCAATTGGACAGATCAGGAAATCGGATACGCTTTTGGACGGGGGGTGCCGATTGTTTCTCTCCACTTTGGAAAGTGCCCGTATGGATTCATCGGCAAGTTTCAAGCGCTTTCGTGTACGTGGGAAGCTGCCGCAGTCGAGATCGTGAAGCTTTTGGTGAAGGACGAGCGAATGCTGAACTGCTTCATTCGTGCGGTGCAAAACTGTCAGAATTGGATCGACGGAAATCAGTTAGCCGAGGTTTTACCGAGCATCGACAAACTGTCGATTAAGCAGGCGGACGCGCTTATTACGGCATTTAACCAGAACGAAGAGGTCTCGGGGAGCTTTGGCTTTAATGGTTCTAAGTCGTCAGTTCACGGTGAAGGCTTGGCTTATCATTTGAACCGTCTCACAAAACGAACTCACAAATTGACAAACTCAGGAAAGATCAAGGTCGTATGATTGCCCTTTCCAGATTTGCCACCGACAGCACAATGCTGGCGGCGCTACTGCCGAAGCCGTCAGTGGGCTGGTTTCGGGTGAGGAGACTCAGAAGCGGGATGAGATGTCGTTAGTGGATAAGTCAGTGCCCGTATGAACACGGAAGACGAACCGGAACTTCACATCGAAGAGCCGCTCATAGGCCCGTTTGCTGAGCCGAATGGACTGTCGGGTGACACCGAACTTGGTAGGCATCTAGGAGTAGCGATCTCTTGGAGTTCTGCGTCAGGGGTGGTCAAATTTAACTTGCTGGAAAGCCACGATTCAGGTTGGTTTCGCAGGAAGACAATCATCGAGGAGCTGCCCCATGAAGATTTTGACCTGATCTTGGATGAGCTTTTCGAATGTAGTTCTCGACTGTTTGAGTTCTTCGAAGAGCTTGGGCCGTTTGTGCACTTCGGGAATTATTCATTGGTTTCGGCACGAGCCAAAGAATGGCTAAACCCTGATCTTGTTTCTAAGGGTTTCTCCCTTGGTCAAGCACGCGCTCACCGCAGCGGAGTGACAACTCCATTGCTTTGGGTGGTGAGAACTGCCGACCAGCGACGCTGTCTTGGAGTCCCATGCGTGCGCGCCGACTATCTGGAATGGACCCCCGGAGGCGTAAGCTTGCGTGGAAGGAGTTGGTGGGGGCTCGGGTCGATTTGTCTTTCGCGGTATCTGGACAGATTTTTGGCAAATCCTAGCTACCGATGGCTGACAGAAGCCGGCCACACTCGAATGCAGGAAGTTTTTGCTCGCGGCAATAAGCGTAGAGCCGACAAGAAATCGGAAGCAAGAACACCAGAGCGCTTTTCGCATTCCGACAAAACCATTATGGCGACACTACGCCGTCAACTGCGTGGTCTTGCTTCACCGACTGCCGCGCAGTTACAAGCGGCACGCCATTTGGGAGAAAGGGCCTACTCGGCGTTGCTGCGCGGCCTCGTTGCGAAGCATGCGGATGCTTATTGCGCAGCATTGCTTAGAAGCCGCCTGCCACGGCAAGCCGACCGCGATAAGCTGCTACAACTGATCGTCGAAAATAAGATGTACCAATCGACGCGGACGTGCGTTGAAAAGATCGATCTTTCATCTAATCGGGACGATCTGAATAAGAAATCAGCGCTGTTTAGTGCTGCCATAGAAGCGAGCGACCTGCAGATGTTGGAGGCATTGCTGGATTCTGCATCCCACATACGCGTAGACGACTTGGCATGGGCATTCGACCGCGCGCTTGAAACCAACTATGAAGAGGCCCTTCAACTGCTGGCTGCTAGCCCAAAGCTTTCGGGTGTTCTACAGCCAGCCATGTTAGCGTCGTTTCGATCTCAATACTTTGGCCAGAATTGGACTGCAGCCATGCGGTTGCTCGACTTAGGGCTGCGACCGCTTCAAGCAAGCGCGGCCGACGACTGGTTTTCATCGATGTTTCTCACTGAAGGTAGTTTGCCGGTGCTGGAAAGAATGTTTCAACTCGAGCCCCCCTCAGAAAGAAACATTCAGATGTTATTACGTCACCCTTGGGGCAGAGGCGGATGCGAACTAGACTTAGTAATCCGCCTCAGTCGAACAATATCTCGACATCAAGAAAGGATGTCTGAATTGGCATTCTGGTGTGTCATTGGATTCATGCATGGCGACGGAAAACGAGCTTTGGATCATCTGCTCCAAGCGATCCGAGAGGGTGGTACGCTAGTGGTTTTCGAGGAAGAACTGCTCGAACGTGAGTTTCTGCATGGCAACAAATGGCGCGAAAGACGTAACCGACTCATTGACCTTATCAGTTCGCTCAGACGTGCTGGATTGACTGCAGAAGTTGCAGTTCTTGCCCGGATCAAGCGAGGTGGGAGAACGGAGTCAAAACCCGAGAGTTGAATTCTTGATTCTCTTCCGCGCTGAATTCACCTTGACTCGTTCAAGAGACAATTCCGTGATTGCGGCACCAGCCGTACCCGATAGAACCGCGACGGGAAATTGGTCGCGGCGCCGCTCTCGAAAAGCGAGTCACTTCGTTTCTCGTTATCACTGTGAGTCGAGCCCGTCCACCCGCCAAATCAGAATAGCTACGGCTTCACTTCCGTCAGATCGATGTTCGCTCGCCCCGATTGACCGAGGCCGAGGTGGCCCGCCGTGACGATGTGAGTCGCGCGAGGACCGATCAACGGGACTTTGGCCTCGCGCCGTTTGGCATCCAAAGCCTCCACGCACAGGGAATCGACCGCGACGGGATCGACACTGAAATAGAGCGCGCCGTAGTTCCACGAATACTGCGGCTTGAAGCCGGGCCCGCCCGCGTACCCGGCGACCAAACCATCCATGACATTCAGGACGAGTTTCCGCCGTACCTGCGGCATCGCGCAAATCTGCGCAATCATCGGATCGCCGTTCTGGCCCAGCGATTCGAACCGGCGCGTGTTGTCCACCATGTCGAAGGAAAGATTGTACAGGCATCCCGCCAGCCCGCATGCGTCGTGATCCTGCAACACGGGCACGTTGATCAGCTTCGTAATCGTCTCGGTCACGAGCTTCGGCAGATGGGAACGCTTGCTCAGCGGCTCCTCCTTGCCGAATAACAAATCGCCCCAGATGAGTTTGCCGGCAAGAGCATTCTCGAAGTAAACCTTCGGGTCCCACCCCGTCCCGTCGATGATGGACACTTCCTGCAGCAGATTGGTCACGCCCATCCTGCCGTAACCAGCCGCCCGCATCTGCAGCGGGTCGCGGTCAAACACATAGATATTCATCGCCGACACACCCGCCGCGCGCAACCCGTGCGCAATGGTTTCCACCACCGCGCGTCGCGTTGACTGGAGGGCGCCAAACTGCGTGTTGATCTTGATGCCCACCACGTCATTGCTGGACGCGAAATGCCGCCACACCGCCGCTTCGTCGCCTTCGCCGGTCAGCGCCGTGATGCCAGCCACGACCAAGGCCCGGGCTTTCGCGTCGTCCACCTTGAACCCGCTCACCACACCGGCATCGCGCACCAGTACGACGCGGCTTTTCGGCGCCAGGATGGATGGGGGGTTGGTTTCTTCCGCGTGCCCGCAGGCGCAAAGCCGGCCGGCCACCAACGCGATGGCGAGGTTGCCGATGAATAGTCTGCGGCGCATGGGCAGGCTCTGCCGCACGCTCAGAACTTCATCGAGAGCAGGAATTCCGCGTTGGAACGGGTCTTCTTCAGCTTCTCAACAATCAGTTCCATCGCCTCCACGGATGGCACCCCCGCCAACGCCTTGCGCAGGATGTAAATGCGTTCGAGTTCGTCGGGGTGATACAGCAACTCTTCCTTGCGCGTGCCGCTCCGCTCGATGTTGATCGCCGGGAAGATGCGTTTGTCAACGAGATGACGATCGAGACAAAGTTCCATGTTGCCGGTGCCCTTGAACTCTTCAAAAATCACTTCGTCCATCCGTGAGCCGGTGTCGACCAACGCCGTGGCAATGATCGTCAGCGACCCGCCTTCCTCGACATTGCGCGCCGCTCCAAAAAACCGTTTCGGCTTGTGCAACGCGTTGGCGTCGACGCCGCCGGACAGGATTTTGCCCGAGTGCGGTGCCAGCGTGTTGTAGGCGCGCGCCAACCGCGTGATCGAGTCGAGCAGGATGACGACGTCCTTCTTGTGCTCCACGAGCCGCTTGGCCTTTTCGAGCACCATCTCCGCGACCTGCGCGTGGCGCTCGGGCGCTTCGTCAAACGTCGAACTGATGATCTCCGCCTTGACCGTGCGCTTGAAGTCGGTCACTTCCTCGGGACGCTCATCGATCAACAACACGATGAGGATCGCCTCGGGATTGTTCGTGAGAACGGAATTGGCGATCTTCTGCAGCAGAATCGTCTTGCCCGTGCGCGGCGCCGCCACAATCAGCCCGCGCTGGCCTTTCCCAATCGGTGTAAACAGATCCATGACCCGACTGCAGATCTCCTCCGAGACCGTTTCGAGAATGAACCGGCTGGTCGGGAAGAAAGGCGTGAGATTGTCGAACATGATCTTCTCTTTCGCCTTGTCGGGATTCTCCCGATTCACTGCCTCGACCTTCAGCAGCGCGAAAAACCGCTCCTTGTCCTTGGGCGGACGCACTTGGCCCGCAACAAGGTCGCCTGTCTGCAGTTCAAACCGCCGAATCTGCGAGGGCGACACGTAGATGTCCTCGGGGCAGGGGAGATAGTTGTACGCCGGCGACCGCAGGAAACCGAAACCGTCCGGCAGAATCTCCAGCACGCCCTCCCCAAACATCGCGCCGTTGCGCTCGGCGTTCTTCTTGAGGATCTCGAAAATGATCTCGTACTTCTTGAGGACGGCGACAGCTTCCACACCGCCGTCCCGCGCCATCTTTTGCAGGCGCGGCATGGTCATCGCTTGGAGATCGGCCAGGTTCAGCGTCTCGCCGGGCGGCAACTCATTGCGCAGGGCCGGGCCCGCCTCTTCCTTCTCGGTCGCGACGGCGACAGCCGTGCCGCCGTTCTTCTCGGCGTCATCGACCTTGATTTCCGTCGCGTCTGCGGCGGAGTCCACCGCCTTCGGTTCGTCGACTTTATTGTTTTTTACTCGCGGCATGATAACTCTCCTTCGATGTTCGCCCAAATCATTCTGGCCTGTTCCGAGAGCACTTCGAACCTGCCGTCATTCCAAATCACAAAATCCGCCCGATCCATTTTCGTTTGCAGGGGCCACTGCGCGCCGATCCGCGCGCGGGCCTGGGCCTCGCTCAACCCTTTGCCCGCCAGCCGCATGATCTGTGTTCGCTCGCTGCAACCCACCACCACCACGCAGTCAAATTGTTTCTCCACCGCCACTTCGTACAACAGCGGGATCGAGGCGACGACCACCTCCGCCTTGCCTTCGCGCTCCAGCTTCTCGACCCGTTCCGTCCACATCCGGCCCACCGCCGGATGGATGATCCAATTCAGCACCGCCCGCTTCCCCTCGTCGGCGAACACAATTTCACCCAGCTTGCGGCGATTCACCGTCCGGTCCTGGTTCAAGATCCCCTCGCCAAACGTTTTCACAACGTCCTGCCACGTTGGGGTTTCCGGTTCAAGCGCCTCATGCGCTAACTCGTCGGCATCGATCCCGGCCGCCCCGGCCGCTTGCCAGCGTTCCAGAGTCGTGGATTTCCCCGTCGCGATCCCGCCCGTCAGGCCGACTTTGATGAGCCGTTTCATAACCCGGTTTTCCCAACCGAATTCATGGGGATGGTGAACACTTGAGTGTCTGGTGATTCGGGATTGGCTAACGACAAGGAGCCAGGCAACTTTTTCGCCTACGTGCTGAAAGTACTCCCGCCGCCCCCCCGCGTCAAGCACCCAAATGCACTTTTTTGTGGGCACCCAGCCAACTCAATCAGCCAGCTCCGGCTTGCCGCCAGGCAATTCCGTGGTTACGGAACTAATCGCACCCGATAGTACCGCGAGGAGGAATTGGTCGCGGCGCCGCCGTCGAGATAGTTCGTGACCGTGTCGGTGGCGCCGGTGACGGTGAAAATGTCGGCGAAGTTGTTGGTGTTGTAGCCGCTGTTTGTGTCACCCGCTGCTGCCTGCAACGCGTTGGTCCGGCCAATCCCGGTCATCCATGTCACCCGCGCGTCGTTGCCCTCTTGAGCGACCGCCGTGATGTCAAAGAATGACGCGCTGTTCGTCGGGTCGGTCCCGGCGAGATACTCCTGCAGATTGGACATCCCGTCGCCATCGCTGTCCACGTTGGCGTCGGCGGCGTTCAACGGATCAAGGCCATGCGACTGCTCCCACCCATTCGGCAAACCATCCCCATCCGCGTCCAGGTTCGGATCCAGCACGAGCGTGCCGATAATCAACGTGCCGCCGTTGCGTACGAACCGGCCGCACGCATTCGTCATCACCAACACGTCCGCTTGCAGCATGCCGCCGTTGAGAATTAATTCGCCGTTCCGCACCTCCAGCACAGCGTCGCCGGTCGCATTGGTGACAATCACACTGCCACTGTCCAACTCAAGGATTGTTGTCGCAATGTTGTCGCAAATCCGTGAGGTCGTTCCAATAATCAGGTTCGTCGCAGTAACTGACCCGCCACCGATCAACACTGAATTCCCCCGCCCGCCACAGCCCACGCACAGAATACTGTTCTGCCAAGCTCCGCTGCTCAGCACGTGAACGCTGTTGCTATTGCTGCTGGTGGCCAAGCCGTACCCTACATAACTGCTGCTGTCGACCACCTGGCCGCCATTGCTAATCACCAAGCTGTTACCAGAACCAGGGCCCATGTACAGATCGCTACGGTTGCTCCAAATGGAGCCGAGGCCACTGACCAGCACGCTGTTGCTGGTGCTGCGGAAAATGCCATAGGCGCTGATCACCAGTCCGCCATTGCTGATCACCAAACTGTTACCCGGACTCTCGTAACCGAACGCCAGGGTGCCGCTGTTGCTCCAGACCGAGCCGCTGTCGGTAACCAGCACGCGGTTGTTGCTGCTGTAATTGTTGCCCACGGTGCCACCGTTACTGAACACCCGGCCACCATTGCTGACCACCAAACTGTTTCCCGCGCCGCTATTGCCAACGTACAGGTTGTTGTACGTCTGCCAGACCGAGCCGGTGCCGCTGACCACCACGGAATTGCTCGCCGCCGTGGCGTTGTTGCCAATGTATCCCATGGTGCTGTACACGGTGCCGCTGCCGAGAATGGCCAAGCTGCAGCGTGCGCCAGAATAGCCAATGCTGAGATCGCTGCGGTTCGTCCACAACGAGCCTGAGCCGGCGACCACCACGCTGTCATTGCTGGCGCCAGTGTTGTAGCCCACACGGCCAAGACCACTAAACACCGCGCCGCCGTTGCTGATCACCAAACCGCAACCCTGACCCCATTCCCCCACATTCAAATCTCCCTTGTTGGTCCAGACCGACCCCGGGTCGCTGACCACTACGCTGTTGTTGCTCGCGCTAAACGCGTTGTAGCCGATATGGCCCGTGCCATTGATCAGCAAGCCTCCGTTGTTGACGACCACCCGGTTGCCCGCCAGATAACCCCCGACGTAAACGTCGGTACCGTTGTTCCAGATCGAACCGGTGCCGGTAACGACCACGATGTTGCTGCTAATCCTCGTGACGGCCCCGCCGCCGACCAGGGCGGACCCATCGAGCACCTGCCCGCCATTGCTGACCACTAAGCTGTTGCCCATCCCTTGAACGCCGACGTTCAGGTAGCCGTTGCTCCAGATCGAGCCGCTGTCGGTGACCAGCACGCTGTTGCTGCTGCTGGTGCCTGCGCCTATAAAACCCCCAAAGGTTGTCAGCACACCGTTGCTCTGGACCAGCAACGCGTCTGCAAAATTCGCGTTGCCGACGTAATAATCAGGCATCCAATTGCTGGTGACGCCGCTGATGATATTGGTCTGGAAATTAGCCGTGTATTGCGCCCATACCGTTGACGCGGCGGCCATGCTCAGAGCAGCGACCCCGACAGCCAAGATGCGCTTCGTGATGTTCATCATCCGGTTCTCGATCCCACCCGATACCCGGTCCTAGCCTGCAGACGGGAAGCCTAGCAATTTCCGTATTTCCAGACAAGCACGTTATCCATCAAGTCTGCCGTCAGCTTTTGCTTTGCAGCGTCCCACCGGTGGGCTAAGGTGCTCCGTCATGCAGACGATGCGCGACGACCTCGAAGAAATCCTGCTCACCGAAGAACAGATTCGGTCCCGGCTGGATGTCTTGGCCTTGGAACTCCAGCACGACTATACCGGCAAGGATCTTACGGTGGTCGCGATTCTCACGGGCAGCGTCATGTTCATCGCCGACCTGTTGCGCCGCCTGCCGATGCAACTCCGGCTCGATTACATCGGCGTGTCCAGCTACCACGGCGAAACGCGGTCCACAGGGGAATTGATCATCACTAAGGCGTTGAAACTCGACGTCCGCGACCGCGACGTGCTGGTGGTGGACGACATCCTCGACACGGGCCTGACCCTCGTGAACATCCGCGCCATGATCCAGAAACTGCAGCCGCGGAGTGTGAGATTCTGCACGCTGCTGGAAAAGAATGTTCCGCATCAGGAGAATTTCCAGGCGGACTATGTCGGCTTTCACATCCCCAACAAATTCGTCGTCGGGTACGGCTTGGATTACCACGAACGCTATCGCAATCTGCCGTGCGTCGGCACGTTGAGCCCCGAGGCGATTGCCGCGAAGTAGTGAAGATCACCGTCCAGTTTTTCAGTTTCCTCCGTCAACGGACGGGCCAAAACGAGGCCGCCCTCGAGTTGCCCGACGGTTCCACCGTCGGCGACGCTCTCACACAGCTCCAGGCGAAATTCCCGCAGCTCAAGGAAGCGGAGAAAACCACGCTCATCGCCATCGGTGTCGAGTTCGCCACCCGATCCAGCCAGCTTCGCGACGGCGATGTGCTGTCGCTGATGCCGCCGCTGCAGGGCGGGGCGGGACCGTCCGCGGACGAGTTGCTTCTCACCGACAAGGCGATTGACCCGGCGGAAGCGGAATGGGGTGGGTTCGACGGCGAGGTGGGCGGCGTCGTGACGTTTTGGGGGATCGTGCGCGCGACGGAGGACGGCCAGCCGATTCGCGCGCTCGAATACACGGCCTATCGCGAAATGGTCGAGCACCAACTCCGCAAACTATTCGCCGAGACGCATCAACAATGGCCGCTGAAACGAATCCGGGTCATCCACCGGGTCGGCGTGGTCGCCGTGGGCGAGGCATCGTTGTTGGTCCGGGTGGAGGCAGCCCATCGCGGCGAGGCGTTCGCCGCCGCGCAGTTTATAATTGACGAATTGAAGCAGAGAGTCCCGATTTGGAAGAAAGGTGTGCCACCGTCGCCACGCGACCGAGGCCGGGCCTGACGGTTGCCAGGGCGGCGGGAAGATCGATGTGAATCCGCGTGCCTTTATCGGGTTCGCTTTCGATTTCAATCTTGCCGCCATGTAACTCGATGATCCGCTGGGCGTACGTGAGCCCGAGTCCGACCCCGTCCTTCTTCTTGGTAAAGAACGGATCGCACGCGCGCTGACGCACGTCTTCGCTCATGCCTTCGCCTTCGTCCGCAATCGTGACCCGGACCATGTCGTTGTGATAACGGGTCGTGACCACGGCGATGCGGCCTTCGTCCAGCGAAGCGTCCATGGCGTTCTTCAGAATGGCGACCAGCGCCTGCTCAAACAGCGGGCGGTCGAGCTGGATGTCGGGCAGGTCGTCAGCGGGTTCAAAGGCGACGGTGATGCTGCGCTCCAAAAACAACGGGTTCAGCAACGAGACCGAGTCGCGGATCACGGGCTCGATCGACTGGGGGCAGGCCTTGAGTTCGAGCGGCCGCGAGGCGTTGACTAGGCTCGTGACCCACCGATCCATGGCATTGGCCGAGGCAATCACGTAGTCGAACGTGGCCTTGACCCCGGGATCAAGGTTCTCTGCGCTGCGCCTGTGCTGCGCCATGGTGCGCATGGACTGGACGAGATTGCGCAGGTTCTGGCCGACGCGCGTGGACGCCTCGCCCGCCGCGGACAGGCGTTCGGCGCGCAGGGCGCGGTTCTCCAATACTTTGGCTTTCGCCACCAAGTCGCTTACGGGCGCGACAAGTTCGCGCATTTCATTGTCCGGTAGCGGATGCGCCGGATCGTTCGCGATGGCCAGATGGATGGCGTCGTGCACGTCAAACAGCGGGCTGATGAACCAGCGCCGCACCAGCATCATGATGACCATGAGCAACAAGATCCCGCAACCCATGAGAAGGGCGGCGCCCTGCACTGCCGATTGATGGACCGCCACCAATTGCAGACGCGCGTGCTCGGCGGCGTTGCGGTAGTATGCGGAAAGCTGCTCCAAATCGGCGATCGCCTGCGACGACGGAGCGCCGCTGTCGACTGCCTTCCGCACCTTGGAAAGATCGTCAATCTCAGGCTCGGTACGAGCCAGGCGTCTGAGTTCCTCGATGCGCGCCAGATTCTGCCGCTCTCCCTCGGGATGCAGCCGAAGCTCCGTGATCGTCTCGGCGGCTTGCGTGGCTTGCAGGTTGTAGAACCCGACGTTCTCGAGAATACGGTTGACGTGATCGATGAGCAACACCGACACCGCGGCCACAGCCAGGAGGAACGCGGCGGCAACAGAAAACGAGACGCTGACCTTACCGGTGTTCGTCACAACGTTAATCATACCAAAACTCGTGGCCCAGTGGAAGTGCGAAAGAGAGATTTTTGCGTTATCTGGTAACCATGGTTACCACGTTCTTGAACCGATCTCCATCGTCGCGTCCGCCTACCGCACGACGTTCTTGGCCGTGCCGGCCGCAAATGCGGCAATGTTCTCCGCCGTCGTGTCGAGAATGCGCTCCAGCGCTTCCTGGCTGTTGAACGCGTTGTGCGGCGTGAAGACGACATTTGGCTTCTTTAAGATCACATGGTTCTGCCACGCAATGCGGAGCTTTTCCGGATTCACCGCGTCGCCAAGCAACGCGCTCTCCTCGTAGATCGCCTCCTCGCCCTCCAGCACGTCGAGTCCCGCGCCGGCCAGGGTGCCGTCGTCGAGCGCCTTCAACAGCGCCTCCGTGTTCACCAACCCGCCGCGCGCCGTGTTGATCAGGATCGCGCCGCGTTTGACCTGGTGGATGTTGTCGCGGTTGATCAGATGATGCGTGTGACGGTTGTATGGCGCGTGCAACGTGATGATGTCCGACCGCCCCAGCAGGTCGTTCAGCTCGGCGTACTCAAATCCCAACACCTCCGCCCAGAAATTGTCCCGCTTCACGTCGAACGCGAGCACCTTCATTCCAAAGCCGCGCGCAATCCGAATCACGTGCAGTCCGATCCGTCCCGCGCCGACGACGCCGATGGTCTTGTCCTTGAGATCGAACCCGCGCAACCCGTCGAGTGAGAAGTTTCCCGCCCGCACCCGCACGAACGCCTCATGCACCTTCCGCGACAGCGCCAGGATCAACGCAAACGTGTGTTCCGCCACCGTGTTCTCGCCGTAAAACGGCACGTTGCAGACCGTGATCCGCCGCCGCGAGCATTCCGCCAGGTCGATGTGGTCAAAGCCCGTCGTCCGCGTCGCGATCATTTTCAGCCCCGGCAGCTTCGCCAGTCGTTCCGCCGTCAGCTTCGAGTAAATGAACGGCGACACCACTTCCGCCTCCGCCATCTGCGCGAGATGTTTGTCCTCCAACACTCCGCGGATTGTCATCACCTCATGCGCCCCGTCCACCCGTTTGCGCAAATACTTCTCTTCCCAATCCTGTAGCTCAAGAAATGCGATCTTCATTTCATCGCCCCTTCGGCATCGAGCCCGACACTTCCGCACCACTGGCGATAGGCGAACGGGGAAATCTCGCTGGGTTTGATCTCGCTGCGACCGCCCCAAAAGACATTCGTGTAGCTCACCACCATCCCCGCCTCGCGCAGATGTTCGTCAATCGCGGTTTTATGCGCGAGCAGTAATTGCCTGTCCGTGCCGTGGGCCACGCCCATGATGTTGACGTTGTGGAATTCAGGCCCGCCCTCACGCCAATAGGCATGCGTCATAATATGATGCCGGCCCACCTCACGCCCCGCGTCGATCTCGCGGCCCGGCGGCACCGCCCAGTGGAACAACGCGTTGTAGCGCGTCACCGACTCGCCGTTCGCGACCGATTTGACGTGCTCCAGGAAGGTTGAGAAACGTCCGATGATTTTCCGTCGATTCAAGTCGACCGCGACATCGAAAAACCTGTCCAACGGCACGCCGGCTTCCGTCGCGCGAGCCGCCCAGATATCGGGGACGAGTTCTTCGGGAGTGAATTCGCGTTTCAGCGCGGTGAGAACGCGCCAGTCCAGATCGTTGAGCGTCGCAACCGAAACGTCCGTGACCTCGGCGGGCACGTCGGCGCGGCTGCCGGGTTCGAGTCCGCGCCGCCGCACGTGGCCGACGCCCAGCGCAAACAGCTTCTTCGCAGGCAGGAGAATAAACTTCTCCGCGCCCGTCGCGCCGCAAAGAAACTCGCAATGCCTGGTCATTGAAAAACCTTGCGGGACTTTGAGCGTCGTCCACAGCTTGTATTTCGAGCCGGCCGTCGCGTTGTCCGTGGTGCGAATGACCACGTGGCCGCTGAACGGGTCACGCTGAAACATGTAGTGGAACGCGGCCTCGAGTTTCTCCGCCGGCACCTGCCACGCCACGAGCGCCCCTTGCGCGAGATTCGTCGCCAGCAGCGTCTGCCGCACACGCCGAATCGTCCCCGCGCGCAGCAGCGCCTGGACCCGGTCGATGACGACGGCCAACTCCACGCCTGATTGCCGCGCGATCTCGCCCAGCGGGTCGCGCTGGAAACCTTGGAGTCGATCCTCGGAAACCGCGAGAATCTTCGCGTTGACCGGATCGTGGATGCTGACGGAAACGGTGGCTGCGGCCATGCGGCTCATTTTACTCTAGCTGGCGGGGCCTGCCAGCGCTTTCTCGACAAGCGCGCGGCACTCGGGGGTCATCGGAATGGTCAGCGCGATCTGCTGCGCCTGCGGCGTCATCTTCCGCCACGCTTTTTGGAGGATGCCGACCATCTTCTCGTCACCGGTTTTTGCCGTCGTCTCGGCAAACTGCGTTTCCAGAAACACCAGGCAGAGTGCGTCCTCGAGCACGCGGCCATCGGGGACGCGCGGAAAATTGCGTTTACGAATCAAATCCTGCACGCGCGTGACTGTCGCCTCGTCGTACCCGGCTTTGCGCAGGATTTCGCCCGCTCTCTGCGCGTGGAACTGTTTCAAATCCTCGCGCCATTTCAGATAGCCGATGCGCCCCGGCGCATAGGTTGCGCGCGGGATCGTCCAGCGGCAAATATGTTGCGCGCGCGCGGCCAAGCGCAGTTCCTCCGACGCATCCGGCGCGAGCCGTTCGACCCACGCGCTGAGGCGTTGGGCATAGGGCAACTCGATGCCGTGCGGGTCCTGCGCGTTGGCGGCGTCGATGCGGGCAATCGCGTCTTGAAAGCGGCCCGAATTCATGCCACAAGAATAGGTGTTTCCAGAGGAGAACACAATTAAATGAGCGATCCCATCAAAGTGGCCGAAGTCGGTGACCTGCAGCCCGGCGAGTGCAAGACGGTGGCCGTCGGCGACCGGGAGCTGGCGCTCTTTAATGTGGGCGGGAAGTTCTGTGCGACCGACAACGTCTGCCCGCACCGTGGCGGACCCTTGGGCGAAGGGACCCTCGATGGCAACGTCGTGACCTGCCCGTGGCATGGATGGCGGTTCGACGTGTGCACCGGCCAATCGCTGGCCGTGCCGACGGCGAAAGTGGAAAAGTTCGACTGCGTGATCGAAGGTAACGACGTGAAAGTCAAACTCGAGTAAGTGGCGAACCGGGGAGGCACCATGACAATGAAATCCTCATACGATCTGGCAATGGAGAAGCTCGCGGCCAGGCTGCCCCCGTCGGGCGGCAGTCTCACGCGGGGGCAGAAGGTGAAACTGGCCAAACTCGACAACCTGTACAAGGCGAAAACCGCCGAACGCGAACTCGACCTGAAACCCAGGATTGCCGCCGCCCAAGGGAAAGGCGACGCCGAGGCCGCCCAGAAACTCGAAGAGATCCTCCGCGCCGAGATTGCCAAGCTGCACGCGAAGCTCGAAGAGGAGAAAGAGAAGGTTCGGCGGGGCAAGTGAATCGGTCCGTCTGCGCGCTGGTCAGTGGCGGTCTTGACAGTTGCGCGATGCTCGCCGTGCTGGCACGCCGGTACCGCAAGGTTTATCCCGTGTTCATTCGACACGGCCTCGTCTGGGAACACGCGGAACTGGCTCATCTCAGGAAATTTCTTCGCGCTGCCAAAATCCCCTGCGTCCAATCATTGACTGTTCTCGATCTGCCTGTCCGCGACCTCTACGGCGCGCACTGGAGCACCACGGGCCGGCGCGTCCCGCACGCCACGACGCCCGATGAAGCCATGTATCTGCCCGGACGCAACCTGCTGCTGCTTTCCAAGGCCGCCGTGTTCTGCGCGCTCCACCAGATCGACACCATCGCCGTCGGCTCGCTCGGCCACAATCCGTTTCCCGACGCCACGCTGAAATTCTTCCGCGACCTCGCCGGGGCGGCAGGCGAAGCGCTCGATTCTCACGTGAGAATCGTCGCCCCGTTCCGCGCCCTCACCAAGGAACAGGTCGTCCGTCGCGGCCGTCGTCTCGGTCTCCCGTTGCATCTTAGCTTCTCCTGCATCGCCCCGCGGCGTGGCCGCCACTGCGGCCGCTGCAACAAATGCGCCGAGCGCCGCCGGGCCTTTCATACCGCGGACATCGCCGACTGCACGAAGTACGCTAGCCACTAGCTCATGACTGTGTTATTTGTTGCGCCATGGCTTACGATTCTTTGGGGGAGTTCGTGCAGAAGCTGGAGGGGGCAGGGGAACTGAAGCGGATTGCTGTCGAGGTCGATCCCGTTCTCGAAATCACCGAGATTGCCGACCGCGAGATGAAATCTCCCAACGGCGGCAAGGCGTTGCTCTTCGAGAAGTGCAAGGGCTCACAATTTCCGCTGTTGATCAACGCCTACGGCTCGACGAAACGGATGGCGCTGACGCTGGGGGTGGACGACGTCGAGGACATCGCGCGCGAACTCGAAGGATTGCTCAAGGCGAAGCCGCCCACTTCATTCAAGGAAGCTATCGCGCTGCTCGGGACGGCGCTCGAATTGCGTCATGCCAAGCCGAAAAGCTTGAACACCGGACCGTGCCGGGAAATGGTCCAGCCGAAGCCGAATGTGAACCTGCTCCCTGTTCAGAAGTGTTGGCCGCAGGACGCGGGGCGATTCATCTGTATGCCGCTTGTGATTACGCGCGATCCCGACAACGGCTCCCGCAACGTCGGCACCTACCGCATGCAGGTCATCGACGAGCGGACGACGTTCATGCACTGGCAATTGCACAAGACCGGCGCGCGCCACTGGCGGCGCTACATGGAATTGAAACAACGCATGCCCGTGGCCGTGGCGCTTGGCGGCGACCCGGTGTACACGTTTGCGGCGACCGCGCCGTTGCCCGACGGCATCGACGAAATGATGTTCGCGGGGTTTCTGCGCAAGAAATCGGTCGAACTGGTGAAGTGCCATACGAACGATCTCGAAGTGCCTGCTGATTGCGATTTTGTGCTGGAAGGTTCCGTCGAGCCCGAAGAGAAGCTCGATCTCGAGGGGCCGTTCGGCGATCACACGGGGTACTACACGTTGCCCGAACCGTATCCGAAGTTCCATATCGAGCGGATCACGCATCGGCGCGACGCGATTTATCCGAGCACCATCGTCGGCGTGCCGCCGATGGAGGATTTCTACATGGGCACGGCGAGCGTTCGCATCTTTTTGCCCGTGTTCAAGATGAACTTCCCCGAGATCGTGGACATGGCGTTGCCGGCGGAAGGCGTGTTCCACAATCTCGTCGTGGTCTCGATCAAGAAACATTTCCCGTATCACGCGATGAAGGTGATCCACGGGCTGTGGGGCATGGGCCTGATGATGTTCACCAAGATCATCGTGGTCGTCGATGACGATGTGAATGTTCACAACATGAACGAAGTGCTGTTCCGACTCTGCGCCAACATCGACCCCGACCGCGACGCGATTTTCACGAAAGGCCCCGCCGACGTGCTGGACCACGCCACGCCCGTCATGGGTTGCGGCAGCAAGATCGGCATCGACGCCACGCACAAGCTCAAGGGCGAGGTGAACACGCGCCCGTGGCCGCCCATCATCCAAATGGACGCCGCCGTGAAGCAGCGCATGGACGAATTGTTGCGCCATGTCACACGGTGAATTCATCTGTCCGAATTGCGGCGCGGAGGTTCCCGGCCATGCCAGGGCGTGTCCCGAGTGCGGCTCGGATGAGAAAACCGGCTGGTCCGATAACACGGTTTACGACGGCACCGGCATCGAGGATCCGGAAGAGTTTGACTACGAGGACTGGAAACGGCGCGAGGTCGAGGGACGAGGTTCGCGACACACAAAAAAGCAGTGGCTGTGGTGGGCCGTGGGTGTGATGATCCTGGCGGTGTTGGCGTGGCTCGTGGCGCGGCAATGGTGCGCGATTCCGTAATGAAATCGGCGGCTTGAACCAAGAAGGGAAATCCTGGCACTCTTGAAGATCGACGCCAAGCGGTCATTCGCGCTGCTCGGCGCGGTGATGCTGGTCGCGCTTGGGCTGCGGCTGTTTCATCTGCAACAGCGCGTGCTTTGGTTCGATGAAGCCAACTCCCTGCTGATCGCGAAGGCCTCGCCTGCCCGCATCATCGACGCGGTTCTCGACGACACGCACAGCCCGTTTTATTACCTGGTTTTGCGCTACTGGCAGTTTGTGGCAGGCGGGGAAGCAGGCGCGCGATTGTTGTCGGTGCTCGCGGGCGTCGCGACGGTCGCCGTGGTCTATTCACTGGGCCAAACCCAGGCCGGGCGCGGGGCCGGCCTGCTGGCGGGAGTGCTCCTGAGCGTGTGTCCGCTGCACGTTTGGTATTCTCAGGAAGTCAGGATGTACACGCTCCAGACGTTGCTGGTGTGCCTGTCGTTTCTGTTCATGATGCTGGCATTGCGACGGGAACGAGCCGTGTTTTGGGCGGGCTACCCCATCTTCACGGCGCTCAGCCTTTACGCGCAGTACGTTTCCCTGTTCGTAATCATCGGGCAAAACGTCTTCGTGGCGATCTATTACTGGCGGGATCGCCGGAAGTTGCTTCATTGGCTGCTGGCGCAAGGCGCGGTGGTTCTCTTGTTTGCTCCGTGGTTGCCCCAATTCTTGTCGCAGACGCGAATGACCATGGGGAGCGGGTGGTCCGAGCCGCTCGAGCTTCGGCGGATCTTGGGTTTCCTGTCGCTGTTCAGCGGCGCGTACCTGGGTGACTCGAGACCGCGTTTATTTTCGATTCTTATCACGATCGCGGTCCTGGTGTTTTCCGCCATACTGCTGCTGCGTCATCGGGAAAGTCGTCAGACGGCTCTCCTGCTGTTGCTCTGGTTCGTCGTGCCCGTTGTTCTGCTGGCGCTGCAGTCACTGAACCAGAACCGCTTCCTGCCGCGTGTGCTGGTGTGTACGGCACCGGCTCTGGCGTTGCTCCTGGGATGCGCGGCGGTGCAGGCAGGCCAGACCATCGCCCGGGCTCTGGCGGTATTCGTGACCGTCAGCCTCCTGTTGGCGAATCTGTACGCGCTACGCAACTATTATTTCCTCGAGAATGCCTGGGTGAAATCCGACCTGCGGGAAGCCGCCGGCAAACTTGCGCGGGAATTTCGGGCCGGCGACATCATTGTGCACACGTCGGAATTTTCCTACAGGCCGTTTGAGTACTATCTGGGGGATGGCGTCGTGCAAGGAGTGGCCATGCCGCCCGTGTACCTGCCGCACCTGTTTCGCGTGACCGGCGATGGTCGGCTGCCATCATCCACGGCCGGCTTCCAACGGATCTGGCTCGTTCTGTATCCGGATTTTGCGCATCCGGGCGTCCCCGAAAAAGCTCGCGCCTGGATGGACCATCATCATCATTTCGTGCGGCCGTTGCACGAGTCCAGCATGATTCTTGTCGGTCTCTACGAACGCAACGATGCGCAGTTGATACCGGCGGGGAATTAGATCGCGCAGAAGTCTTGATTGCCGTCGGTCGCACACTTACAGTGGCGTCAGCGAGGTGGGAATAGTTTAGATGAAGCACTCGGATTTTGTTCATCTGCATTTGCACACGGAATACAGCCTGCTCGACGGGGCGTGCCGCGTCTCGGACGTTGTCGACAAGGCGCACGCGTGCAAAATGCCCGCAGTGGCGATGACCGATCATGGCAACATGTTCGGAGCGATCGAGTTTTACCGGGAGGCGCAGGCGAAGGGGCTCAAGCCAATCATCGGGTGCGAGACCTACATCGCGCCGGGCTCGCGCCTCGAGAAGAAATCCGCCAACGCCCGCGACGCCGCGTATCATCTGGTGCTGCTGGCGAAGGACGAGGTGGGGTACAAGAACCTGATCCAGCTGGTTTCGTCGGCCCATCTGGAAGGCTTCTACTACAAGCCGCGCATTGACAAAGAAATCCTCGCGCAACACTCGAAGGGACTCATCGGATTCACCTCGTGCCTCAAGGGCGAGGTGCCGAACAAGATCAAGGAGGGCCAGGTCGATCAGGCCAAGGCCGCGCTGGACGAGTATCGGCACATCTTCGAACCAGGCGATTTCTACGTGGAGTTGCAGAACCACGGGATCGAGGAACAGCGCACGGTCAACCGCACGCTGATCCCGTGGGCGAAGGAGTTCGGTCTCCCGGTGGTGGCGACCAATGACGTGCATTATGTCGAGCGCCAACACTGGGAAGCGCACGACTGCATGATCTGTTTGCAGACGCAGTCGCTGTTGTCCGACGAAAAGCGAATGCGGTACGTCGCCGAGCAGTTTTACCTGCGGACCCCCGAAGAGATGCACGAGTTGTTTGCCGAAGTCCCCGAGGCGTTGCAGAACACGCTGGCAGTCGCCGAGAAGTGCAATCTCCTGCTGGAGTTCGACAAACTGCGGTTTCCCGCGTACCAGGCGCCGGACGGTTTCACGCGCGAGCAGTATTTGCGGCACTTGTGCGAGCAGGGGCTGCGCGCCCGGTACGACATCGAATGGAAAAAACCGAAGGACCCACGCGAAAAGTCCATCATTGACCGCGTTGAGTTCGAGCTGAAGATCATGGAGAAGACGGGGTTCGTCAGTTACTTCCTCATTGTCTGGGACTTCGTGCATTTTGCCAGGAGCAGCGGTATCCCGGTCGGCCCGGGCCGTGGGAGCGCCGCCGGCAGCGTCGTGGCGTATTTGTTGAAGATCACCGACATCGATCCTCTCCGCTACAACCTGCTCTTCGAGCGCTTTTTGAATCCCGAGCGCATCTCGCCGCCCGATATCGACATGGACTTTTGCTACAACCGGCGGCCGGAAGTCATCGATTACGTCCGCAAGAAGTACGGCGACGATCATGTCGCGCAGATCATCACGTTCGGCACGCTCGGCGCGAAGATGGTCGTGCGCGACGTGGGCCGCGTGATGGGGCTTTCGTACGGCGAGTGCGACCGCATCGCCAAGATGATCCCGCCGGATATCGGGATGACGCTGAAGAAGGCGCTGGAGATCAATCCCGAATTGAAAGGGGCCTACCAAACCGAGCCGGCGGTGCGGCGCGTGATCGATACCGGGTTCACGCTCGAAGGCATCGCCCGCAACGCGTCCACCCACGCCGCCGGCGTGGTGATCGGCGCGGAGCCGCTGACGAATATCGTTCCGCTGACCACGGGCACGAACTCCAATGAAATCGTGACGCAGTACTCGATGGATCCGCTGGGCCACCTCGGCCTGCTGAAGATGGACTTCCTCGGGCTGAAGACGTTGACCGTCATCAAGGACGCGGTCGATCTCGCCGAGCAAACCACCGGGCAGCGGCTCGACATCGACAGGATTCCGCTCGACGACAAGAAGACGTTCGACCTGTTGGCCAAGGCCAACACCATCGGCGTGTTCCAGCTTGAATCCCAGGGGATGCGGGACCTGTGCCGCCGCATCGGCCTGGACTCCATCGATGTGATCATTGCCCTCATCGCCTTGTTCCGCCCGGGGCCGATGAACATGCTGGACGATTACGTCAACCGCAAGCACGGCAAGGTCAAGGTCGCGTACGACCACCCCTTGCTGGAGCCGATCCTCAAGGAAACGTTCGGCGTCTTTGTGTATCAGGAGCAGGTGATGCAGGCCGCCAATGCCCTCGCCGGATACTCGCTCGGCGGCGCCGATGTGCTGCGCCGCGCGATGGGCAAGAAGAAGCCGGAGGAAATGGAGAAACAGCGCGAGATCTTCCTCAAGGGCTGCCACGAGAAGAACAGGATTCCGCGCGCCAAAGCCAACCAGATTTTCGACACGCTCGCCAAATTCGCGGGGTACGGCTTCAACAAGTCGCACAGTGCGGCCTACGCCATCGTCGCCTACCAGACGGCGTGGTTGAAAGCGAATTACCCGGTCGAGTTCATGGCCGCGCTCCTGTCCAACGAACTCGCCAACACGGACAAGATCCAGTTGTTCATCAACGAGTGCAAACGCATGGGCATCGAGGTGCTGGCGCCCGACGTTAATGAGAGCGGCCTGCGCTTCACGGTGCGCGACGGCCGGATTCGTTTTGGCTTGGCCGCGATCAAGAACGTCGGCGAGGTTGCGGTGCAGAACGTGATCCAGGTGCGCGAGGCCGGCGCCCGGTTCCAATCCTTCGAGGATTTTTGCACGCGTGTCGATCTGCGGATCGTGAACCGGAAGGTGCTGGAGTGCCTCGCGAAATGCGGCGCGTTCGATTCCCTGGGCGAACCACGGACGCAGGTGTTCGCCGCCATCGAACACCAGATGAACCGCGCCTCCAGCGTCCAGCGCGATCGCGAACGCGGACAGGCCGCCCTGTTCGACGTGGAGCCGGTGAACGCCCGACAAAAAGCCACGGGCCGGCGTCCCGCCGTGGACTGGTCGCCGAGCGAGATGCTCGGGTTCGAGAAGGAGTTGCTCGGATTCTATGTCACGGGCCATCCGTTGAGCGAGTTTGCCGAGGTCTTGCGACGCTACGATCTCGCCTCGTCGGGAAAACTGGCGCAACTTCAGGACGGGCAGGTGACGCGCATCGGCGGAATCGTCAGCAAATTGACGCCGAAGACGACGAAGCAGGGCCGACCGATGGCGATCGTGACGCTGGAAGACCTCGATGGCTCGGTGGAAGTGTTGGTCTTTCCCGAGTCGTACGCGAAGTACGGGCCGATTTTGAAGACCGACGCCGCCATCTTCGTCTGCGGGATGGTCAACTTGCGCGAAGACAAACCGAAGATCGTGGCCAATCAGGTCATTGCCCTGGAGGACGTGCCGAAGAGCTTCACCAAGGCGGTGCACATTCGGCTCTCGGTGGGGACCACGGAGGATTCGGCCCTCGCGCGGGTTCACGAAGTGGTGCGGGCTCATAACGGGAACATCCCTGTCTTGTTCTGTTTCATTTATCCCGACGGCAAGCTGGTCTTTCTGGAAGCCCACGAGCATTTCTCCGTGTCTCCGACACAACAGTTCGTGCGCGACATCGAGGCGATTCTCGGTAAGGACAGCGTCTGGCTCAAAGTGGACACCGAGAAACTGGCGGCGACCAATGAGATGGGTCGCGGGCGGTCTTGGGAGCCACGGGATGCGGCGACAGCCGCGGTTTCCCGAGTCTGACCCGTTATTGACAACCTCTCGGGTGGTCACTTCGGGATGACAAGCTTCTGGCCGACCTTCAGCGAATCGCTGGTCAGATTGTTGGCTTTTCTCAAATCGGCGATGGTGACGCCGCTGCTTTTCGCAATCGAGGTGAGGGTTTCGCCACTCTGGACAACATGAACGGCGTGACCATCACTCGTGGTGTCCCCGGTCTTCGGGGGATTTGCCGCAGCAGTCCCGCCGTGCGAACCGCTCATGGACGCCAGTTCCTTGGCGAGTTGGTCGATGATGGCCTTCTTGTCTGACTCGCGGGCGGCATCCAGCGCCCGGACGCGGGCTTCCAGGGCCTGAAGATCGTTGGCGGAGGCGCTGGGGCCGGCGCGGCGGACCTCTTCGAGTTGACTCTGGATTTGCTTGATGTCCTGCTGAAATTGCTGCTGGCTGAACTGCAGCGCATCGACATCTGCACGCAACTTGCTGAGGCGTTCATCGAGGATCGACAATTGCTGGGCCACAGTTTGCTCCTGGGCCGGCGCAGATATCGGGATTACCGCGCAAACGATGGCAACTATGGCAAATTTGAGAAGCTCCGTAGGTTTCATGGCCGCAGTCTAGAAACGCTCTGGAATCGTTGCAAGTACCGAATCCAAGGCTCTAACACCCTATCTGCCTGGGGCCGGTACGGTCTGGCCTGAATCGTGCTATTTAAGACGAAATCGCGGGTATACATGGGCACATATGGGCACAGTTGATGTTCAACAGAATGAGGAGCTGAAGGTCGAGACGGAGCTGGAGGGGGCTGTCGTACCCGCGGTTCCGACGGATTTTGTCGCCCCGCTTTTCACCAATCCCGCGGATTGGTTCGTTCCGCCGTTTCCCGACAAGCTCGAGGACTTGGACGTCAACCCCGGTTTCCTGGCCGGTCTGGCATTGAAGACCGTGCCGCTGGATTCGGATTGCACGACCATCAGCATCGCGACCCGGATGCACCTCGGCATGTTGATCACCGAGGCGCTCCTCCAACGGCTGGTCCACGATAAATTCATCGAGATCACGGGCATGGTGGGCCTGCACAATCATCGCTACGGCATGCTCGACCACGGCTGGCAGGAATTGCAGCGCTTGATGAGTTTCTGCAGTTACGCCGGTCCGGCTCCGGTGTCGCTGAAGTTTTACACCGAGATGATCACCCAGCAGGTTCGCAACCGTCCGCCTTCGTCGCGCCAAGCCCTCGATCAGGCGATGTCGAACCTCATCCTTTCCGACTACGCCAAGGAAATCCTCGGGTTGGTTATCGGCTCGGGCCGCAGTTTGTTCCTGACGGGCCCGTCCGGCAATGGCAAGACCGCCACCGCCCGCGCGTTGGTCGAGGCGATCCCCGGCGAGATTTGGATCCCCTACGCCCTCGAAGTGGACGGTCAAGTGGTCCGCATTTTCGACACGCATAACCATCTGCCGGTCCCGCACCCGAACGACGATTACGACCGCCGCTGGGTGCGAATCCGCCCGCCTCTCGTGGTGGCCGGTGGAGAGTTGACGCTCGACAGTCTCGAACTTTCGTTCACCCAGACGCAACGCTTTTACGAAGCGCCGCTGCACATCAAGTCCAACGGCGGCGTGCTGGTGGTCGACGATCTTGGCCGCCAGCGCTGCTCCGCGACGGAATTGCTGAATCGCTGGATCGTGCCGCTCGAATATCGCGTCGATTATCTCACCTTGAGCACCGGCAAGAAAATCCAGGTGCCGTTCGAACAGATCGTGGTGTTTGCCACGAACCTCACCGAATCGGATTTGGAAGACGAAGCGTTCATGCGCCGCATGGGCTACCGCTTGCGCGCCGATTCTCCCAGCCCGGAAACCTACACCGAGATTTTCCTCCGCTACGCCCGCTCCCGCGGCCTGTTCGCCGACGACAAGCTGGTCATGCAGTTGTTGCACAAATACCAGACCGAAGGCCGGGTTCCGAAATCCTGCGATCCCCGCGACTTGATCGACCGCGCCATCGACCGCTGCCGCCTCCAACGACAGCCGGTCAAGTTGACGGAACAAGGCCTGGAAGTCGTCTGGAACGGCTATTTCGGCCAGCCCGGCACCGACCCCAAGCGTCGTTGACCGATCCGATTGCCTTCGTTTTTGGGTTTGTTTCCGTGTAAAATCCCCCTCCCGGAGCTGTTTTCCACCATTTTTTCCGCGTTTTTTCCTCGTTTCTGCAAAACGAACCCAACTCGCATTTTTCCCCAACCTGTTCATTCCAAAATACTTCCACATTTTTCAGTTGGGTTCGTTTGGTAAAAACACTCTTCTATAGAGAGTTCCCATCCCAACCGACTGGAAGCTTGGCCCCCAACTACCTTCCTTTTTTCAAAGAACTGTGCCAATCTTACTTCAATGCTTCCAAACCTCAAAGTGTACTTTGGAAGGTTTGGAAGGTTTGGAAGGGGGATTATATCTTTGAGTTAAGCTACGGCTTAAACGGCGATATTTCCCCCGCTTGCTTGGATGAGCAAAAAACCAACAAGGCGCGATTTCATCCCGTTACCTGATTGGATGACGCCAAGCCAAACTTAACCGTAGATTTACTCAATCCGCGCAAGCTGGTAAGCTGGGCCGACATGATAAAGCTCTTCGGAAGCGCCTACGTTCGCGCTCGTGACGGCGTGCTTGGGATGCGGCAGGTATGTCTAACTGCGGAGAACCAGCGCGGACGACCGGCCCAATTAGCAGCGGATGAATTAAAGCTAATCGGCGACGCAGTGGGACGGTTTGAACAAATCTGCGTTGAGATCGAACTTGAAAGCACCGTTCACATGATTCGGCGCACGATTTATCCAGTCTTGGATGGACGACGCCCCCCAAGCACATCCGAAGTCGTGATTCAACTCCTGCACGGGCTGGATGATATGGCGATGGGAGAGCTACACCAACGTGTATTTGCCTACATTCCAAAAGCCCGCGTAAATGCTTTTGAACACGAGGCGATGTTCGGGCCGGAAGCTAACCGGGCCTTCCCCTCCATCGTAGCCGACATAAAAGAAGCTGGAAACTGTTTCGCGTCGGGGCTTTACACGGCGAGCGTATTTTACGCGATGCGAATTGCCGAAAGGGGCTTGCGACTACTCGCAAAAAGGCTTCGGGTTCGGTTGCCCAGAAAAGTGCCGCTGGAATATGGAAATTGGAACGAAATCCTAACTGCTGCCAGCAAGAAAGCCGCAGGCGCGATGAATCTTGCGAGAGGGCCACGGCGGACAAAGGAATTGCAATTCTATCAGGCATCTGTTGCAGAGATTACGGCGCTTAAAGACCTTTACCGGGACGATGTAAGTCATTGTCGAAAGCCATACGACGAAAAGCAGGCCAGAAGCGCACTGGAGCATACAGAGGCTTTAATGCGACGACTTGCGGAAAAGCTACACGAATGAGCGAGACAGACAAAGACCGGGGCATTGACGCAACTCCGAAAGAGAAATTCCTTGGGGCAATGCGGAAGATTATCACTGTGCCGAAAACGGAAGTATTGCGGCGCGAACGTGAGGCGAAAGCCGAACGCGCCCGGAAACGGAAGAAGCAATGAAAACGAAACGACAGGGTTGCGTCATTGTAGTGGACAAGGATGTGATGGAAAGCGCCCTCAAAGAGGTGGCAGCCTCTTTCGCATTTCTTGCAACTCTTCTGCAGAAGTCTCGCAGGCGGTTGCGTTCGCTCTTAACAGCGCAGCAAGCTCAGCGTTGATATTATCCGCAATACTGGCGAAAACCTTGCCCTGTCGAGCATTCATTATCATGAGAGTGATTACGAAATCATAAAGGCCGTCTATGTGGCCCCGAAGCTCTTTCACGTCTTTGTCCATTGGTCATTCCTTTTCACGCAGGTTGATAGGTCAGACCGAACCCACCGAACGGCCTGCGTTTCATGTGGCGCTTTTCTGTTTTCGTTTCCCGCGTCCCTGTCGTCGTAGTCTCATGGCTGCCGGGTTCGCTAATGAGGTTCAGGTATGTCAGGCGTCGGCCAATCACACCGGCAATGCCCAACAGGAACCGCCCCGCATCAGTATTCTTGCGCTCATTGAATCGGAACGCTTGCTCATCCAGATACCGGAACAAGTGAAAAGGTTCAACGCTCACGTAGGTTCCGCGAATGGTGCGCTTGAGCAAGCTCCAGAAATTCTCAAGCCCGTTGGTATGCACGTTATCTCTGACGTAGCACACGGCATGGTCAATCGCTTCGTGTGCGTATTGCGAATTGAGGCCACGATACGACCGGCAGGCATCGGTATAGACGGCAGAACCGGGTTCCACGTTTTTATAAATCTCAGGATGCAAGTCAGGCCGCTTGGTAGTGGGGATCGCTTTCAATTTGATTCGCCCCTTGCGCTCCAGCAATCCCATGACAATCGCCTTGCCACCGGGACCGGTTCGGTAAGGCCGTGCCGCTCGCTTGTCGTTGTGCATGTTGGCAGCCTTCCCGCCCACGAAAGTCTCGTCAACTTCCACTTCGCCAGAAAGTTTGTCGTTGGACTGGTCTTTCAGCGCACAGCGGATTCGATGCAGCATGAACCACGCAGTTTTTTGTGTGACGCCCAACGCCCGCGCAAGCTCACACGAACTAATCCCATTCTTGGCGTTGACGATCATCCAGACGGCAGGCAACCACTTGTCGAATCCAAGGGGACTCTCCTCGAATATCGTGCCGACCTTCACCGAGAATTGCCCCTCGCACTCACGGCACAACCACCGTCTGACTTTGGGCATGAACGTAACAGCATCAGACTGACACTTGGGGCAACAAATCTTGCCGTCAGGCCAGTGTATCGCCTTCACAAACTCCAACGCCCTATCAGCATCCGCGAAATATTGGATCGCTTCTGTAAGTGTCTCAGGGAAATCAGCTTTAGCTTTCATAGTCTCTTAGCCTCCAGATATTGCCAAGGATGGCGGAGTCCGTGTGGTTTATTCAGTATATTCGCCACTTCCCTTCAATCCATGTTGAAGGGTGTACTTCGCGCCGGACTCCGTCACCCGTCTTTCAAATCGTCGTACCAATTCCAACCCTTTCATAAGGAGACAGTAACATGAAGCTCGACTTAAAGCAAGTATATAGTCCCCTTTGGAAGCTTTTCTTTGAGATACGCAATAGCCTGAGCGAAGGTAGGTTACGTGCGCCGCGGACATGTTTTTGGTAGGGCGCGCTGGCCCAGCGCGCCGCTTCGCTCCTGTAGCGGCGCTCTAACTCGACGCAGGAGAGGCCGAGGGGTCAGGGCGGCAAAGCGCCGAATCGCCCGTCTTCCGTCCGCTTCCGCTGTAGCCGCGAACCTGTTCGCGGTCAGTGCCCCCGTATGGAAGCAGGCGTTGCGACTTCTCCGTGGACGGTCCGCGAGCTTGTGGATATGATTGAAGCATGAGCGTCCGCATCGACCAGTTGCGCGACGTCGTGGAAGTGATGCACAAGTGCAAAGCGCGACGCGAAACGTCCGTCCCTCCCGTGGAAATGTTCGGTAACAAGACGGTGCGGGAAGGCGTCGTTGAATCGTTGGCGATCACCGGGCATCCGAAGGCAAAGCGATGCTACGCATGGAGCTTCCTGGAGGGCAATGAGCCGCGTTATACCACCGTCTTGGAGATTCCCCCCGTCGAATCGCCTCAGACCGCAGTGCGGGCCTCAATAGTGGCAGAAGGCAAGAAGCGCATTCAATAGCCGTATGCTTATTAATCCAAAGCTTCAGGAACGAGTAGACCTAACAACCTTCATAGTCCGGGTATTCGGTTGGCTGTTTTTGGTCGGCGGATTAGGTATGAGCTTGGTGTCTGGTGTTTATTTCATCATGAAGCCCCAAGCGACCTTGCATGTGAATGGCGTTGAGACTGGTGCATTATCGGCTAAGTTGGGCTTCGTTTTCTTTCCTCTCATCCATGCGTCAATAGGATTCTGTGTGGTTTTCTACGCCCGTCGCCTAGCCATTCTTCAGGAGAAACCCCGTCGGCTAGTTGGCCCGGTGATTCGGTTGTTTCGGCGAAGAGAATGAGGGTAATCAGCTATTAGCCAACCGCCTTTCGGCCTTTTTTTGTCTTCTTCCGTGAAATTCGGACACTACCCCCGTTGACATCGCCTGCCGAACCTGTTATCCTACCGTCGTAATGAAGCAAACGCATCAACGCATCTCCGCAGTCACAGCGTGGTACTGGTTTTACTTTAGCCAGCCCTGTCTGCGGGCTGTGTGTTGATGCCGGAAACGTTGACACCAAACCGTCCCGCAGACGCGGGACGGTTTTTTTATTGCCAAAAACCGGACCGCGCGCGGAAGAAGGAGCAAAACCATGATCATTGTGCTGAAACCAGGAAGCAGCGAACAGGACATCCAGCAGGTGGCCGACGCGGTGAAGAAGTTCAACTACGAACCCCGGCTCATTCGCGGCGTGGAGCGGACGGTCGTCGCCTGTATTGGCGACGAACGCAACCATCACACCCTCGAATCGCTCATCGTCTTCCCACAGGTCGAGAGCGTCACTCCCATCCAGAAGAAATACAAACTGGTTAGCCGCGAGTATCAGGCGCGCGACACGGTCCTCGACGTGGCGGGACGCAAAATCGGCGGGGACACATTCCACGTCATCGCGGGCCCGTGCTCCGTGGAGAACCTCGCGCAGACTTTGGAAACCGCGAAGGCGGTGAAGTCGTACGGCGCGACCCTCTTCCGTGGTGGCGCCTTCAAGCCCCGCACCTCGCCGTACGACTTTCAGGGTTTGGGCCGCGACGGGCTTGAGATGTTGGCGCAAGCCCGCGCGGCCACAGGATTGCCGATCGTCACGGAAGTCATGTCGCCGCTGGATGTGGAGATGGTGGCCGCCTGCGCCGACGTTCTGCAGATCGGCGCGCGCAACGCGCAAAACATTCCACTCCTCGCCGCGGCCGCCGCCTCGGGCAAGGTCATCCTGCTCAAACGCGGCGTCTCGGGTTTGATCGACGAGTGGTTGCTCGCTGCCGAGTACATTTGCGTCCACGGCAACAACCAGATCATCCTTTGCGAGCGCGGCATCCGCACGTTCGAAACGGCCTGCCGCAACACGCTCGATCTCAGTGCCGTCGCGGTGGCGAAGAAGGAAACGCATCTGCCCGTGTTTGTCGATCCGAGCCACGCGGCCGGGCGTTTCGACATGGTGATCCCGCTGGCGCGCGCCGCCGTGGCGGTGGGAGCGGACGGTCTGCTGGTGGAGGTGCATCCCGACCCCGCCACCGCCCTGAGCGACGGCGGCCAGCAACTCAAGCCGAAGCAGTTCGGCCAGTTGATGGCGGAAATCCGTCCGCTGGTGGAAGTGATGGGCAAACAACTCGGCGGAGGATAGGCGACACCCGGTTCTACAGTTTCAACTCCGGCACCGGCAAGGCGTTTGTCGTCACACTATGTACATTCGTAGCGGTTGGATAGGTATTCTCGAGCCGTTGACTGAAATGGAGATCAGAATATCTCGACGACTCGTTACGTTGAACTTTGACTTCTTCTTTCGGCAAGAGTGCGCGGACAAATATCACAGTGACTATCATCGCCGTCGTCGATACCGCTGCAATGAAACCGAGAAAAGATTGGCGCTTGCTCTCCGTCGCCGCAGCGCGGGCAAGACAGCCAATTGTCATCAGGGTTGCCAGTAAGAGGAAGGGAGCGGTGAAGTCGGTGCGATCATGGGGAGCCGATGTTGCCACGACCGTAATCCACGCGGTAATACCGGAGATCAGTGCCAGGAGAAGCGCCTTCACCACGAACTTCAGTTTCAAGCTGCCGACCAAGACGCCTACGGCAGTGAACAGCGAGAGAATGTAGGACATCACGACAAGACCCATATCGAAATGTATTTGTACGAACAGCAATGGCAGCGCAACAGTGAAACAAACGTAGCTGATCCAGAACTTTTTCATTTGAACTTGGCACGCTTCTCATCGCGCATTCTCCTCCGCGCCTGCGGAAAGGCAAGCTCGATGCCCAGCCACATGTTTCAGTGGCTTCGCGAACTCGGGCCCCATTTGCCGAAGGCCAGTATCAGGGCGACGATGGCGGCGCTGATAAGGGTGATCGCCATCCCCAGTTTCAGCACTGACGGAGCAAAGCGCACCACCACCTGTCCGCGGCCCGCTTCGGGGATGACGATGCCCTGAAATGCGCCGAAGACCTCGATCAGCTTCGTATGCCCGCCGGTCGCCACCCAGCCGGGGTAGAATGTCTCGGAGACGAACATGATGCCGGGTTTGGCCACATCGTAGGAAATCGAATACTCCTCAGGAGTCTTGCTGACGAATTGGATCTCCTCTTTGGCGCCCGCCACGGGGGCCGAGTCTGCGCCTCGCAACAGGTTGGTCGCAACGGGATCGGTAATGGCGGCTTCCTTGTGCCAATCAATCTCGCCACCCTCCAACGCCCGCAGCAAGGCCGCGCGGGAATCATAGCGCCGAACTTGCGTGAAAAATCGCGCCCGCGCGAACGACTTCGAGCGCATCTCCACCCAACAATGTGTGTCTTGCGCGTTTCTTGCCACGATAACTTTGATGTTTTGAATATCGAGTTTGGCTTGCACGTTGGTGATGCTCTGAAAGCTTGAGACCGCCTCCAAGTAAAAACTCGTATAACCCTCGGGAACTTCCAGGAGGTCCTGGAAATACGCCTGGTTCCGACGCGCCACCAATTCCTCGCGGATCTGGCCTTCGTGGATCTGTCCGAAGCGGACTGGACCGTATTGTTCGCGATAGTCTTTCAGGTGCAGATACAAACCCTCGGCTTCTGTGTAAAATTCGTCGGGGCTGGAGTGGCCGCGTTGGAAAATGCCGTGGTACGCCTGATGAAAGTCGACGGCACAAACGACTGGTACGGCGCACAGGCACAAGGCTTGTACCCACCGCCGATGAGCGCGAACTGCCGCCACGGCCGCGAGCGCGCAAATGACGCCGATCGCCACCGCGAAAACCGTCTCGTGCCGCGACCAGTTCAGCCTGTCAAGATGCCGCAGCCCGGGAGCCAAATGCTCCCCGCCGACGAACAACGCCAGGGCGAGACAGGCGCCGCCGGCTGTGGGAAGGAACGCAGGCCAGCACCGTAACGTCGGCGCGCGGCGTTCCAGAAGGTCCACCGACAAGGCGCTCAGAATCGCCGCGGCAAACGTGGCAACACAAGCCATCTTCGCGGGTCCGCGAAATAGAGACACGCCCGGGAGAATGGGGTACAGGAGTTGGAACAGACCGCCGTATCGTCCCAACATGAACCAGGTCGCGATCCCCCAGGTCGTCAGAAAAAAACCGGCCGTCAACCGGTCTTCAATTCTCCGCCAGTTGAACAGAATCAAAAGAAGCGCCAGCCAGAAAAGTTGCCCGCCGTAGGCGCCGAATTCCCAGTATTGCCAATAGCCTGGTTCGCCCTTTGAGACAATTGTGTGAACGACGGTCCCACTGTGCGAATCAAAACCCCAGAATTTGACGGGTGATTTGGGTTGCGACTCTCCGAAAAAATTGGGCACGAACAACGTCAGTAGTTGATGGTACGGCAGCGAGGTGTCGGCAACGGCTTCAAATGACTGGCGCGGTCGCCCGGTCCGCAGCCAGTTCTCCGCCGCGGGAATCAGCAGGAGTGCGCTCAAGGCAAAGACCAACACAAATGTGCCAACCAGTTTTGGCGCGTCCCTTCCTGCAAGCTGGGCGACCGTTGCCCGCCGGCCGAGACCATCGGCACGGCGTACGCAATACCGGCGATACAACCAATACGCGATGACCAGATACCAACAGTAAACTGTTGTCTGTTGATGCCCGGCCAGTAACGACATGACCGCGGCGCCAACGAACCCCAGCCAGGCCCAGCGGCTTCCGCCGGAAGTGAGGCGGTGGACAAACAGGAGTTGCAGCGGAAGCCACACGTACACTTGGATGATCACAAAGTTCAGAATGTGCAAGGAGGCGAACCCTGAGAAACAGAATACGAGCGCGCCGGTTAACGCCGCAATCGGGCTGAGCTTGATCCGCTTGAGAAAGGCGTACAGGAACAGGCCCCCGAGCAGGTAATGCAGGACGATGTATCTCTGATAGACGAGGAACGGCAACTGCCCTTGGTCTACGAAGGGAACCAACAGCCATTGCGGCGGATAGAACACCGTCGCTTGCGGGTCGGAATAGAAAGGGATCCCATCGCGAATGCCCGGGAACCAAAGCGGGAACCGACCAGCCTGGATCGATGTGGCGAAGTAATTCACACCGGGGTAGAATTCCTCCAGCGTGTCATCCCAGATGTACGACCGCCCGACCCAAAACCCCCAATAGAAGAACGCCAGCGCCAACACCAAGGCGGTAATCGCAATCGCGTCAGGAATCAGTCGTCCCGTCGGCTGAGCCTCGCGATCAGGGGCTTCAGGATTCTTCATCGGCAATCTGGTATCCCGCCATTCATGCCCGCGTGACGCGCCAGAGCAACCACAGGCCGAGGATTTCAAAAAACAGGTTGGGCGACCAGAGGATCGCCTCCGGGTAGATCGCGGGGCGGCCCTTGAGTGTGTTGGCCAGCACGGTCACGAAATAGAACACCAGCGCCAACCCGAGGCTGATGGCGATGCCAATGGACGTCTCGCGCCGGCTCGTCTTGATCCCCAGCGGGATGCCGATGAGCGTGAAGGCCAGACAGGCGACCGCGCCCGCCACCCGTTGGTGCGCCTCCATCAGCGCGGCGGCGGGATAAATGCCGTGCGCGCGCAGGTCGCGGATTTCCCCGAGCAACTCGGAAAAAACGAGATCACCAAGCTGCCGGGTGGACCGCGCTTGTCGCAGCGCCCGGCCGAGGTCCATCTCGACCGGGTACCGCTGCGCGATGGTGTCCGGGCGAATCTTGTGAATGTTGGTCGGTTCCTTCGGGTCACGCAAGTCGCCGCGCACGTTATACAAATCGAGCAACAGTTTGCGCTCCGCCGGTTTCGAGGAGACAATTCCCCGTTGCGCTCGCAGGCTGGACACCACGTTGTTGCTGTCGTCGAGCGTGTAGATCATCACATTCTGGATGTTGTTCGCGTTCTTCCGCCCCACGTAGATCACGTAGCCGGGGAAATCCTTGATGTAGGTGCCTTCCTCGAGCAGGGCCATCGGCCGCTCCGCCCCGAGCCGCACGAACATCGTCTTGAACTCAAACTTGCACCACGGCGCGAGGCTCGCGTTGATGTACAGGCAGCACGCGCTCGTCAACGCCGCCAGCAGGATGACCGGCGCCATCACCTGCCCGAGGCTCATCCCGTTGGCGCGCATGGCCGTGATCTCGTTGTCGGCGCTCATCCGCCCGAAAATCAGCAACGTGGTTGCCAGCATCGCCATCGGCAGCGAGAAACTCAGGATGGTCGGCGTCATCAGCAGCAGGAAATATCCCACCACTTCCAGGCCGACCTTTTGGTTCAGCAGCATCTCGCTGAGCTGCCTCAGAATGCGCGCCAGCAGCAGTACGAAGGTAAACACGCCGACGGTGAAAAACAGCGTGATGACCGCTTGCCGTGTGATATACTTCGCCAAGATCTTCATTCGCTGTGGGTACGACTAGCAATTTTTCCGCTCGAACACCACGCAAAATCCATCTCGGCCCGTTTCAACCAACCTTGGAGGCGGCTCTGGCAGCCGAGGTTTCCGGCATAAAAAAGTCCCGTGGCGCGCTGGCGCCGATTACCATCGTTGTCCCCACGCGCTTGCTCGGTCTGCGCCTCCAGCGCTGGCTCGCCCGCGCGCTGCCCGACGGCCATGTCAACCTGCGCTGTCGCACGCTCACCGATCTTCTGCCATCCACCCGCCCCCCCTCGCGGCTGGGTCTGGAACTTCTCTGCGACCGGATCGCACAGGATGAAATCCCCGCCAACGGTTATTTTGCGCCCGTCAGCGACACTCGCGGCTTCCGCGGCGCGCTGCTGGAGACGTTCAAGGACCTCGAACAATCGGGCATCACCCCCGAAGCATTCCGCAAAGCCGCCGGCAAATCGAGGAAACTGTCCGAACTCGCGACCGCCTACGCGGCGTACCGCGATTGGCTTGCCGACCACGAGTTTGTCACCGAATCCGACTTGTTTCTGAAGTCCACGCCCGCCGATGCAACCTCGGAGTTGCTGCTGTACGGGTTCTACGATCTTACCGCCGCCCAAAAACGGTTTGTGAAGAAACTGGCTCCATCCACAATCTTTTTTCCCTGGACGGAGCACAACACCTTCGCCGAGCCGCTCTTGGATTGGTTCCAATCGCTCGGCTACAAACTCGTGGGGCCCCCTCCAGAAATCAAGCATCCGGCGGCGACGGTCCTCTCGTGCCCGGGCGAAACCAGCGAGGTGCAAGAGGCGGTTCGCGAGGCGCTCAGGTTTGTGAGCGCCGAAGGTCGCACGTTCAACGACGTGGCGATCCTGTGCCGCAGTCGCGAGCAATATGACTCGGTCCTGCGCGATACGCTCGCCAACCTCGGCATCCAGGCGTATTTCCGCCACGGCCGTCCGCTCACGGAGCAGCCGGACGCGCGGCTGTTATGGCTGCTGCTGGAAACGATTCGTTCCGACTTCAGCCGCGCGTCGGTAATGGAACTGGCCTGCCATCTCGGCCCGAATTCGCATTGGGACGCGCTCTCGGTGCAACTCGGCATCATCGGCGGACAACAGCAGTGGATTGAGCGCCTCGAAGCCGTGTTCTCCGAACCGGCGGGCGAACGGCGCGGGACGGATGACGCTCGCCGTCGCGAATGGCGTCAGCGCACGGCGGGGCACTCGCTCGCGTTTGTGAGGAAGCTTATCACGCACCTCGGCGCGCTGCCGGGGGAGGCGAAATGGAGTGAGTATGCCATGACGCTGGTCACGGCGTTTCAAGCGCTGGGTGGCAGGAACGATGCGGTGATCAACTGCATTCAGGCGCTGGGGGACCTGGAAGCGTTTCAACCGCGCGTCGCGTTCGATACCTTTGCCGATTACTGTCAGAAATCCCTCGAAGCGGCCGCCGACCAATCCGAGAAGTTCGAGGGCGGAGGCGTCTTTGTCGGCGACGTCATGAGCGCGCGCGGCCTGTCCTGGCCACTGGTTATCGTGCTCGGTCTGGTCGAGAAGAGTTTCCCGCGCCCGGTCCGGGAAGACCCGCTCCTGGCCGACGAAGAGCGGGCGCGTATCAGCGCCGAGTTGCCGCGCAAGCTCAACGGTCACGATGAGGAACGCCTGCTGTTCTCGCTGGCAACAGCCGCCGCCCGCGAGAGACTCGTTCTCAGTTACCCGCGCTTGGACTTGGCCACGTCGCGTCCGCGCCTCGCTTCGTTTCTGTTGCTGGAGTACGCAGGTGCGGCGAGTTTCCAGGCGCTTGAAAAACGCGCCACGCGAATCCCGCTCGCACCGGTGCGGGAAACCGACGAGCCGCTGAACGAACGCGAATTGGATCTGGCGGCGCTGGAATCGCTCGTGGATAAGTCACGCTACTTGCGCCAAGTGTCGCCTCTGCTGGCGGATGGCGTGGCCCACGCTGGTGCGCGCTGGCGCGAGCGCATCCTCACACCTTACGACGGTTTGTTGGGGAACGCTGAGGCGCTGAAACTGTTGCAGGAGCGGTTCGGCTTGGACAGAATCGTCATCAGCACCACGTCGCTCGAGGATTTTTTCGGTTGCCCGTTCTACTATTTTCAGAAACGGGTGCTCGGCATCGAACGGTGGGAGGAACCCGAGGCCGCGCTTTCGATCGACGCGCTGGATTTGGGGTCGCTCTACCACGCGATCCTCGAGGACTACTATCAATCGCAGGCGCGCGACATCGTGGCCGTCGCCGAAAAACATTTCCGCGAGTTCGAACGGCGCGGCGTGACGGGATATCCGACGGTTTGGGAGATCAAGAAGCAGATTGTTGTGGAGGAACTCGGCGCGTTCATCGAACGCGAACGCGCGGCGTCGGCGGGTTGGCAACCGACCAAGTTCGAGGAGGAGTTTCATGCCGTCGCGGTGGCGCCGCCGGTGCGGTTGCGAGGCAAGATTGATCGCATCGACCTGAGCGACGACGGTCGCCGCGCGCGGGTGTTGGATTACAAGACGGGCCGGCAACCCCGTGGCGCCCGCGATGATTCGCTCGCGGGCGGTGAGACGCTGCAATTGCCGTTGTACATCCTGGCGGCCCAACAATTGTTGCCGAAGGTCAGGGTCGAGTCGGCCCACTATCTGTATTTCACGTTGCGCGGCGGCTATCGCACGATCACGTTCACACGCGCGGCGCTGGACGCCCAACGGGCCGTGCTGACCGGCCTGCTCGATACCGCCGCCGACATGATTCGCCGCGGCGTTTTCGGGCAGTACGCGACCCCCGAAGGCTGCCGCCACTGCGATTTCCGCCCGATCTGCGGCAACGGCATCCTGAGACTGTATGAACTGAAACGGGAGGATGCCCCCATGGCGGCGTTTCGTGCGATCAAGGAGAACGTCGAATGACGCGGCCGGTTGACCACGCGGAGCGTGAAGCCGCGGCCAATGAACTCGACACCACGTTCTTCGTCGAGGCCGCCGCGGGCACGGGCAAGACCACCTCGCTGGTGGCGCGCATCGTCTCGGGGATTCGTAGTGGACGCGCGCGGCTTCGGGAGATCGTGGCGATTACCTTTACCGAAAAGGCCGCGGGCGAACTGAAAATGCGGCTGCGCGAAAAATTGGAGGAGACGCTCGCGGATGACTTGCGGCGGGAGGCATTGGCCGACTTGGAGCAGTCCCACATCACCACGATTCATTCGTTCTGCGCCTGGGTCCTGCGGGAGTGGCCCGTCGAGGCAGCGGTCGATCCGCAGTTTGTGGTGGCGGATGAATTGCAGCGGCAACTGTTGCTCGAAGAGGCATGGAAAGAGTGGCTCGAAGTCGAATTGACGAAGAACCCGCCGCCGTTGCGACAGGCGCTGATCTCCGGTGTGGAATTGGACGCACTTCCCGAGTTGGCGGCATTGCTCGTGGATCATCGCGACCGTCTCGCGTCCGTGACCATGACGGAGCCGGCGGCGTTGGATATCGACGCGGTGGTGGCGGAACTACGATCCGCCGCGCCGACGCTCGAACGTTGCCTGAAACACTTCACGGCGCACGAGGAGAATGCCTACGCGCGCGTGCGCACACTGCTGGATACGTTGCCGTCGCTGCAGTACGCGTCACCGGAGCGCAAGATCGCCGTGGTTCGCTCGCTGGAACTGACCGCCCCCAGAGCGATGGCGCATTTCGATGGTGAAGAGGCGTTCCGCGAGATGAAGGACGTGGTCAAAACACTCAAGACGTTGTTGGAGGATTTTGGGGCGGCGGCGGACCACAACCTTCTTCTCGGCCTCATCGCCTGGCTGCGGGGCTTTGTCGATCATTTTCAGAAAGCCAAGCATGACCGCGCGCTGTTGGACTTCGACGACCTGTTGATGAAAACGCGCGATTTGTTGCGCGACAACGCGGAAGCGCGACGCGGACTGCAGCGGCGGTTCAAGTTTGTGCTCGTCGATGAATTCCAGGACACCGATCCCGTGCAGACCGAGATCGTGCTGCTTCTCGGCGAGGGTGCGCCGGGCAAGCTGTTCGTCGTCGGCGACCCGAAGCAGAGCATTTATGGGTTCCGCCGTGCTGACATCGAGATGTATGCCGACACCCGTCGCCGCATCGAGCGCACGGGCCGGGTGCTGGCGTTCCGCCAGAATTTTAGGAGCCAGTCCACGATTCTCAATTGGGTGAATGCGGTGTTCGCGAAAATCCTCGTCAAATCCACCGATGGTGACTATCAGCCCGACTACATCGCGTTGGCACCATGGCCCAAGTTGCAGACCGAGCAGGCGGCGGTCACGCTGCTTCGCCCGAAAGAGTTCCTCAAGATGAGCGCGGACGAACTGCGGCGCGCGGAAGCGACGGCCGTGGCGCGTTACCTTCGACAGCAGGTGGGGGGCGGCACGCGCCAATGGGGCGACGTCGCGTTGCTCTTCCGCAGTTTCACGGGCGTCGAGACGTACGGCGAGGTGTTGCAGGAATACGGCATCCCATTTCGTGTCATCGGCGGCAAAGGCTACTATCAGCGGCAGGAAATCCAGACATTGTCCTCGCTGTTGTCGTCCCTCGACAATCCGGCGGACACACTCCACCTCGTCGCGACGCTCCGCTCGCCGCTATTCGGCTGGGCTGACGATCTGGTGTTTCTGGCCTCCGCGACAACGGGGTTGAATTATCTGACTGTGCCGGAAGCGGACGCGTCCGGGCAGGTAACGCAGACGTTCGCCCTGCTGCGCGAGTTGCACGAGTGCCGACACGCGTTCTCGGTGGCGGGCTACGTGGAACACGTGTACGCGCGCACGCGGATTTGCGAAGCCTATTTCGCCAGCCAGCCCGACGGCGCTCCGTGTGTCGCCAACTTGTTGAAGGCCCTTGAATTGGCGCGGCAACTGGAACGCGCGGGGGTGCGGTCGCTCCGCGCGTTTGTGCGGCGGTTGCGGGAGACGGTGCTGGGCGGCGTCGAGGAGGAACCGTCGCCCGCCAGTGAGGAGACGGACAATGTCGTGCGCATCCTGACGGTCCACAAGGCCAAGGGCCTCGAGTTTCCCGTGGTGGTGCTGCCGGATTTGGCGGGCCGCGCGTCTGATTCGGGCCCGAAACTGCTGTTCCGCCGGGACGGCGGTTGCGAGTTGCGTTTCGCAAGCCGGCGGACGGCGGGATTCGACAAGGCGGACGACGACCATCAGAAACGTGAGGAGGCGGAAGAAATCCGGCTGTTGTACGTCGCCGCGACCCGCGCGAAAGAACGGCTCGTGATTCCGTGGTTCGCGGCGAAAGGCGGACGGATCGACTTGTTGGCGCGCGGATTCGAGCCTGTCGCAAGCCCGTTGGTCGAGACGCCCGATTGGGAGTCGATGCTCCCGGCCGGTTCAGAAGTCGCCGGGCGGGAACCGAAGCGGGACGTAACGAGCGAATGGATCGACCGACGGCGCCGGTGGGCGGACGCTCGTGTGAAACTGCTGGCGCGCGCGGCGAAACCAGTGGCGCGAGTGAGTCCGTCGAAGTTGGCCGGCGAGGCGGAACCGGGCGAGGGGGAACCGGGCGGCCTGGAACGCGAACGAGCAATGGGTTTTGGCGTGGTGGTGCACGGAGCGCTGGAGGCTCTCGACTGGAAGGCGGCGGCCGCGCAACAGCGCCGGCAGATCGAGCAGTTCATTGCCCGGTCGGGTCTGAGTGATGAAGAGAAACGGCGCGCGGTCGGGATGGTCGGCGCGGCGCTCGGTTCGGAGTTGCTGGCACGAGCCCGCCAGGCCGAGCAAGTCTATCGCGAGTTGCCGTTCACGCACGTGGTGGAGAAGGGGTTGATGGAGGGGAAGATCGACCTGTTGTTTTGCGAGAAGGGCCGGTGGGTGCTGGTCGATTACAAGACGGACACGCGGGTGGCGGTGGAGAAATACGCGGAACAGTTGCGCGCCTACGAGGTCGCGCTCCAGCAAGTGGCGGGGATCACGCTCGCACAGAAGCTGCTGTTCTTTCTGGCCAGTGAGACGGTAAAACAGGTGACGTGATGATCAAGGTGGATTTGCACATGCACTCGGGCGAAGACCCGAGAGACGGATTGGCCTATCCCGCGACCGCGCTGGTGGACCGGGCGGCTGAACTCGGTTACGGCGCGATCGCCATCACGCTCCATGGCAAGGTGATGGAGGATGAGCGGGTTTTCGCGTACGCGCGCCAGAAAGGGTTGCTGCTCATCCGCGCGGTCGAGTGGAAGATCAAGGGCCGTGATGTGTTGCTCTACAACATCACGCAGCGTGAGGTCGAGAAGGTGTCCACGTTTGATGATCTCCGCGCCTACAAACGCGAACGCGGCGAGGACCTGCTCATCATCGCCCCGCATCCGCTGTACCCGAAGGGACACAGTCTTCGCGGATTGTTCGAGCCGAACATCGACCTGTTCGACGCGGTCGAGTACGCGCAGATCCATCTTTCGTGGTTCGACGGCTTCAACCAGCACGCCGTCCGCATCGCGAAGAAGCACGGAAAACCAATCGTGGCGAACTCCGACTCGCACAATCTCTGGATGTTTGGGCGCCACTACACGCTTGTCGATGCGGAACCAACGATGCCGTCGATCTTTCGCGCCATCCGCGAGGGCCGCGTCCAGCCGCACAGCCCGCCCGTGACCGTGCGCGAATGCCTCCGCATGTTCTTCCTCGATCCACTCTCGGGGCGCAAACGGGGGCGGGTCTTGGAGAGTTTCCCCTCCGCGACCGCCAAGGCGGGCTGAGTGGACCGGCTCAGATTCCGAGTTTGTCGTCGCGCGTGAAGAACGAGGCGATGAAGTGGAACATGACGAAGTATTCGAGCGCGAACGGCAGGAACCCGAGGAAGCCCACCAGCGGCATTTCCATGTATTTCACATTCTGGCCGAGCGGGAAGATGTAAATCCACTTGGTGTAGGCCCACATGTTCCAGAACTCCCACAGCAGACCGCAGATCGCCCCGGCGACGAAGAGCTGGAGGGTGCGTGATAAGTCGCCGTGCTGCCAGTCGCGGTAGATGCTGGGCATCCCGCGCCAATAGTTGAACGGTTCCAGCAGGAAAAACCAGCCCATCCAGACGAAGGCCCACAGGTAACCCCGCAGGTGCAGGGGCAGGAATGGCGGCAGGAAGGCAAAGGCCGCGCCGACCACGACCGAGGCGATGAGCGCGCCGTGGCTCCAGCGGACGCGCGGGATCCAGGCCCGCTCAAAAAGTTCATGGCTCTGCAGGAGTTCGCAGGTGAGCAACAAGCCGGGCATGATGGTCGCGAACGCGATGGCGTATCCGAGCAGGCGCAATGAGAGATCCTGTTCCAGATGCGCATAGCGCCAGCCCGGCATGACGCGATTGTATGCCTCAAACAAACACCAGAATACGACGGACAGGATGCACTGGATCACGAACGATTCGCGTCGATCCGCCAACAGCGACGTGCCTTTGCGGAGATAAACCCACGCGTCAACGATCAGGATGTACGACCACCAGCACACGGGCGTGGCCCACGCGGTGATTTGCGACCAGGGGACTTCGGGCAACACGTCTGTTCGCGAACAGAAAATCGCTGTCTCCATCAGCAGGAGAATGATCAGCCCGGCCGTTCCGTATTGGGGAAAGCGGTGGCGATAGCTGTTCATGGGCGGTCGGCGCCGAAGTCGCGGGAATGATCAAGGTTCGAGAGCTGTCGCAACACGGCGTCCTTGCAGCTCCAGGCCAGCGACAACGTCAGGGAGAACGGCAGCAGCAGGACGACGATGATCAGCAGATTGGCGCGGCTCAGGAGGAACCGCAGTTCAGAAAGTGGATCACTCTTCTGGATGACGGCCATGCCAATGATGTACACGATGATGCACGCGAACGGCAGGAGCAACAGCCCGATGTTGCCGGTGCCAAACACGCGCGATTCGAACGCCATGTCCTTCCGTCCCAGGAACGCGGCGAGCACCGCGACTCCCCGGTTGAAGGAGAGGACGTACGCGATCCCCGTGGCCGCGAAGGCAAACACGTTGCCGAGCAGCCAGGTGCTTTCCGGGACGCGCCGCCACAGGAAAAAGAACAGGCAAAAATACGTCATCAGCGCCGCGCAACTGAGCGTCCAGCGCATTCGATTCTGCCAGGGCTCTCCGAGGCTGCGCACCTGATAGAGCCGCCAGGAACCAACCAGCGTGGCCAGCACCCCCACGCCGAGAAACAATTCGGCAAACGGGGGCATCTCGATGGGCATGAGCAATTGCGCGCCCGTCAACACGGTCACGAGCAGTCCCCAGAACACGAAATGGAAACCCTGCGTCAGGCGTATGTAATCACGCGCGGGAACCTTGGGAGTTGTGCCGGCGCTTTCCATGGCAGCGCCAGGACCGAGTCTTGTCGTCGGCTGCGCGGCCGCGTCAATTATGTCCGACATGTTTGTTGGGCAGTCTGCCTTGGAGTGTTTTCCAGAGTTCGAATTGCTGGATCTTCTTCTGGATCAGGGCCACGAGTTTCTCGAGCCGTTCGTCTGCGTCGAGCGTTTCCAGCATGGCCTGCTTGTCGTAGTAATCGTCCAGCACCGTGTAACTCACGAGATCCGACAGATACTCCGTGTTCTTGACCGAACGCAGCGCCGTGAGCACCGATTTCGGCAACTCCGCGCCCATCCGCGCCCGCGCTTTCGCCAACTGCGTGACCATTTTCAGCAACGGCTCGCCCTTGGCCCCGGCGGCGTCATCGGAACTTTTCAACGGTTCGACACGGGCCACGCGATACGGCCGCAGTCTCACATAGTCGGTGATCCGCACCCGGGCCACGCCTTCCAGGATCACGTTTGCCGAGCCATCCGGCCGCGCCACGCAAGTGCGAATCACGCCGATGCCGGCGATGGGGTGGGGCGTGGGAAAGTGACCTTCCTTCTCCCAGCCTTTACGCAGCAGCGCCACCGCAAACATGCGCTCGCCGTTCAAGCAATCGGCGAGCATCTGCTTGTAGCGTGGCTCGAAGATGTACAGCGGCAGCAACACCCGCGGGAACAGGATCGCATTCGGCAGCGGCATGACTGCGATTTGCTTCGGTAGCCTCACAACCGAAGTATACTCGTTGGGGCGACAAGCGTCAAAGGGAGAACGGCGAAAATGGACCGCGGCCGGCGTCAACACGCTCCGTGAGAACGGGGTGGTAACCTCGCTACCGGAGGTTCTTGATCAGCAACGCGTAAAGCTCATCCAGCGCCTGGGGCACGACGTGGGTGTCCGCCAGAACGGGCATGTAATTGGTGTCGCCATTCCAGCGGGGGACGACGTGCATGTGGATGTGGTCGAGCACGCCCGTGCCCGCGCACCGGCCGAGGTTGATGCCGATATTGAAACCCTCTGCCTTCACCGCCTTGGCCAGCAGTTGCTTGCAGCGGAGCGTGAGTGCCATGAATTCAGAGAGTTCCTGCTCGGAGAGGTCGTCGAGTTCGCCCGTGTGCTTGTACGGCGCGACCATCAAATGGCCGACGTTGTACGGGAAGGCGTTGAGCAGCGCGAAGCAGTTCCGCTCGCGGATGACGATGTGGTTTTTCGCGTCGTCGGACTCCTGCGACTTGCGACAGAAGAAACAGCCCGTTTCCCGTTCCCCGAGGATATACCGAATCCGCCACGGCGCCCAAAGATGTTCCATATGCCGTTTATACGAGCGTCGACGGCAGTATGTCAACGCGGCGTCCGCTTGACGAACGGGCGGGAAACTCCTAGCCTTCCGCAGTCGCAACGAAAGGTGACATGATACGCCATCCAAATTTCCGGTTTTCATTCATTGCCTCCGCCCTGTTCCTGACATCGTTCTGCCTGCACGCCGACCAGGGTTCCGCACCGACGACGAACGTCACGCTCCATCCCGCGCTGTTTCTTGTCGGCGATTCCATCATGAAGACCGGCACCGGCACGGGCGAAAGCGGAGCGTGGGGCTGGGGCTCGGAGATCGGCGCGTTTTTCGACCCGGCGAAAATCCATGTGTATAACGAAGGGTGCGGCGGACGCAGCAGCCGCGGTTACATCGAGGAGGGTTCGTGGGCCAAAGTTCTGGAGCAATTGCGGTCCGGCGATTTCGTGATACTCCAGTTCGGCCACAATGACTCGGCCAACTCGCAGAATTATCCCGACCGCGCCACCATCACGGGCGGTGGCGAAGAAACGATTCAACTCGGGGTGGGAGACTCAAAGAAAACCGTCCACACCTACGGCTGGTATCTGCGCCAGTACGTGGACGACACTCGGGCCAAGGGCGCGACCGCGATTATCTGCTCGCCCGTTCCGCGCAACACGTGGCTCGACGGCAAAATCAAGCGCGGGTTCGACGGCTACGTCCGTTGGGCCGCCGAAGCCGCGAGAGGTTCCGAGGCGTTCTTCATCGACCTCAACGCCTTCGCCGCCGACCGCTACGACGCGCTTGGCCAGGAGAAAGCGGCCAGCTATTTCAATGATTCCCAGCACACCAAGAAGACCGGCGCCCGGCTAAACGCCGAGTGCGTGGTGGAAGGAATCAAACAGTTGAGAAACTGCCCGCTGGCCAAGAATCTCGCTCCCGCTCCCGCCGTTACGACCCCGGCTCCGTGAACCTCTGACGGGAGCTGTAAGCGCTCGTCAGGTCGTTCAATCCGGGCCAGCCATGGCAAGAATGAGCTGGCTGGGAATGAACAATCTCTCTCCATCAGGTGTCAGCAACTCTGCTCCTTCAGCCGTCCATGCGACCTGACAACTGTTGAGGTAGCGCTTTGGGTCGGTGCTTGGAACGTCAAAATCCCGCACGTAGGCGTAGTAGCCGTCGCCGGTAATGAACAGGCGGTACCTCGGATATAAAGAAAAGATGTCCACATACGCAACGTCCCTCTGAATACTCAGGTGGAGGGGATGCTTGAAACCGAACACAGCGTTTGCCGAAGACCACCTCACAACCTCCCTGGTCGTGCCCCACCGGGCGAGGAACGGTGCAATCAGGAGAAGCATCACCACAAGGGCAATACCGAGCAGTAGTAATGTCCGAGTGCGCATATCGAGCAGCCTAATAGTGGTCTTGGCACAGAATGACTTGGTCATTTCACCGCCATTACCGCGAAAAGACAAACTTAAAATGGCGGCGGTACGGGACCGCGCTGCTTGACAGCGGGCTGCGCTCTTCGCACACTGCGGGCATGCCTGCGGCGGCGACAAAGACGAAATCGATTTACCTCGTGGGAGGTGCGGACGAGTTTTCGATCAAGGAAAGCGCGGCGAAGCTGGCGGACACGCTCGCGCCGAAGAAGGCGGGCGAGTTTGGGTTGGAGGTCATCGACGGCTCGGCGTCGAACCAGGACGAGGCGCTGAAAGTTTTATCCCGGTTGCGCGAGGCGTTGAACACGGTGGGATTGTTCGGCGGCGGTGACAAACTGGTGTGGTTGAAGAACACCGATCTGCTCGCCGACACCCCGACGACGCGCGCGGAATCGGTGAAAGATGCGCTGACGGAGCTGGCCGACCTGCTGAAGAACGGATTGGGCGACGGTGTGGTGTTGCTCATCAGCGCGATTGGCTGCGATCGGCGCAAGAGTTTGTACAAGACCATCGAGAAGACCGGCGAAGTGCAATTCTTCGAGGCGCTGGAGGAAGGCAAGGGCGATTCCGACGAGGAAATCGAGGCGTTCATCCAATCGAAGCTGCGCGCGGACGGCAAGACGATGAGCGCCGACGCGGTCCAGGCGTTTCGCGAACTCGTGGCGCCGAACCTGCGGGAGATCGCGAACGAATTGGAAAAGCTGTTCACCTACGTCGGCAAACGACCGGCAATCGCGAAGGAAGATGTGCGCGCCATTTGCTCGGCATCGCGGCAGGCGGTGATCTGGGAGTTGACCGATGCGCTCGGCGGGCGCCACGCGTCGCAGGCCGTCGCCGCGTTGGAGAACCTGCTCGACGCCGGCGAGCAACCGATCGGCGTGTTGATGATGTTGGCGGCGCAATTTCGGCTGATGTTACTGACGAAGGACCTGATGCAGCGCAAACTGATCACCGCGCGGGATGACAAGGGCGGCAACTTCGAGTTTGTGAAGGCGTTCGAGCGGCTGCCCGAAACGGCGACGGCGCATTTCCCGAAGACGAAGGAAGGCAAATTGCCCAACGCGTGGCGGCTGTACCGGTGCGCGCTGGCGGCGAAGAATTTCTCGGTGGCTGAATTAATTCGCGCGATGGATTTGCTCTTAGAGGCAAATCGCCAGCTGGTTTCCACGCAACTCGATGATCGGCTGGTCATCGAGCAAGCCATCGCGAAAATCGCGCGGAAGTGATCGAGGCCGATCCGCTAGAACGGATTCAGCAATTGCGGCGGAACATCGGGCGTGCGCGCGACTGCCGAGTTTGTCGTCGCGGCCACAGTTTTCGCTTTCTCCAACAGATCGAAAAGCTGGCTCGGGGTTACGTATTCCACATGGCGCAACTCGGTGTGCTCCCGTCCATCAGGACCGATGAACACGAGAGTCGGGACGCCCCAGATGCCGAAATCCTTGCGCAATTTTTCAACTTCGGGCGAGGCTTCCTTCGTGAGGTCGGCCTTCAACATGACGAATTGGGTCGCCTGATCCATGACCCGCTTGTCACGGAAGGTGGTGCGCTCCATCTTGCGGCACGGCCCGCACCATTCCGCAGAAAAATCGATCATCACCGGGCGATGATCAGTCGCGGCCTGTTGGGCTTTCGCGGTGGAGTAGGGTTCCCATACAATTCCGCCTTCGGGTGACGTCAGGGCGTCGAGCCACAGCGGGCTGGTGATCCAGACTGCGACAGCGATCAACGCCGCGCCAAAAACCCGTTTCACCCAAACCATCCACGTGCCCGACTTCGGGAGACGCGTCAGCAACCCGGAAAACGTCCCGAGTACGATGTACGGCAGGCCCAGCCCGGAAGCGAGCGCGAAGAACATCCACCACCCGAGCCAGGGGTTGCCGCTCTGGCCGACAAACGCCAGCAGGGCGACGACAAACGGCGCGAGACACGGCGCGGCAATGACGCCGATGACCGCGCCGAAAAAGAACACGCCGATGTAGCCCGCCTTGGAAGACAGGCCGGTGGCTTTCTGCATGAGAAACTGCGGCGGCTGCAGTTCGTACAGGCCGAACATGCTCAGGGCCAGGGCGACGAGGAGCAACGCGATGCCGACCAGCAGCACGGGACTTTGCAGGGCCGAGCCGAAGAGGGAGCCCGTGAGCGCCGCAACCAGCCCGAGGGTCGAGTACGTCAGGACGATCCCGAGAAAATAAACCAGCGACGAGACAAACGCCCGGGACGGGTCCCGTTGGCCGCCTTGCCCGCCAAAATAACTGACTGTGATGGCGATCATCGGGTACACACAGGGAGTCAGGTTGAGCGCCAAGCCGCCGAGGAAAACGAAGAGAAACGTGATAAACAGCCCGCGTTTTTGCACGAGCGAGGCGATGGAGCCTTCGGAGCCGGTTTTACCTGCCGTCACGAGGGGCGCGAGCGGCGCGGCGCCGAAGATATCGAGATGGACGGGCTGCGGCTTTTGCGATTCCGGAACGACCTCGGCTTCGAGGGCGACCGGTATATTTTTCGGCGCCACGCAGATGCTGTCGTTGCAGGCCTGGTAGCGCAACGTGCCTTCGAGTTTCAGCGTCCCGGGTTTTGCGTCGGCGATGACGTGGCCTTCGGCGAAGACGATGGCGTGGCCCGTGTAGAGCGCGACCGGGTTGTCAGCCCATGAAACCTTTGTCGACGCGCCCTTGGGATAGACGATGCGGTCGATGACCACGGACGCAGGCGGCTGGAGCGTGAGCGTGGTCGGAATGAGACCTTCGACGTTGGCGGGGTTGGCATTGATGTGCCAGCGGTTGGCGACATCGATGACCACCGCGAGACGGAAGTGTGAGTTCGGGTTGAGTTTATCGACCGACAAGAAAGTCGCGACCTTCACCTCGCCTTGGGGCGCGGCCTGTTGCGCCTGGCTGTTCAGCGGCGCCAACAGGACGGCCAGCGCGGCGATTGCGAAAAAGAATCGTCGGAAGCGGCTCACTGTTTCGCGATGGCTTTCAGATAGTCGTCGAAGACATTTGTCTCGGTCACGCCGACATAGGTCTGGATGATGTTTTGGTTCTTGTCGATGACAAACGTAGTCGGCATGGCGGTCAGGCCACCAAAGTCCCTGATGAGGCTGTAATCAGCCAGATACAGCGGGTAGGTCAGGTGATGTTGTTCCGCGTAGGCCTTCACCAACTCGGGGTGTGTTTGATCCAGCGCGAAGCCGAGCACGGCCAGATTTGTCTCGCCGTGTTGTTTTTGCAGGTCGTTCAGGATTTTCATTTGCTGCTGGCTGTTATTGTCCCATGTGGCGAGGAAGCAGACGAGCAGCGCCTTGTTCTTGAAGTCGGTAAGCTTGACGGTTTGACCCTTCGTAACTTTCAATACAAACAATGGCGCCGGCTTGGCCACGCGGACTTCGTCTTCGCCGAACGCGCGATGCAGCAGCCCCATGACCGCCAACACCACGATGAGGCCGGCCGTCAATGAAATGAGGAGCCGGCGCGGCCTTGTATTCGGTTTAATGCTCATCAGTGCGAGTTTTCACCTCCACCTCCTTGATGCTCCAGCGACTAGATGGTACGAGACACACTATTAAGCAACTTTTTGCCTCTGCGCAAGAGCCGCGTCGCACAAGCCGTCTCCACAGGCCGTTCCTTGACAAGCCTCAGTAGACGGCATAGCCTTTACCTATCGATGCGCACGGCTTTGAGATTGTTGACGGTGCCACTGGCGATTTCGCTCATCGGCAGCTTGCAGGCACGAGCGGAATGGTGCGAACCGGCCGCAGCGCAGTGCCACAGGGCGCAGTCGGTGGATTGCTGCCGGCCTGGGCATTGCTGTTGCGACATGTCCCAGCGATCCCAGCCCGCATCGAATCCGAGGCCCCTGCGCGCCACCCAGGTTCCAAGGCGCGGGATGGTGAAGATCGCGTCGCTGCCCGTGGCCGCAGTGTTTCTGGCTGGTGGTGAGCGCGTCGACGGTCGCTCGAACCCCAGGGGGGGCGCGTTGCCGTCCGTGATTACACCGCCGTATCTATTGACGCATGCGTTCCTGATCTGAGACAGTCGCCACGCCCGTGGTGTCTCTCTTGTCCGTCTCCGATCAACATGCAACTTTACGAACAACCAGATTCCGAGCTTGTCCGGCAGATTCAGTCGGGTGACGATGCCGGATTCGACGAACTCATGCGGCGCTACAAGCGTCCCGTCATGAGTTTCGTGTTCCGCGTGCTCGGCAACGCGGAGGACGCGGAGGACATCGCCCAGGACATATTCGTGCGCGTCTACCAGAAGCTCGACACCTACCGGACGGAAACAAAGTTTTCGACGTGGCTCTTTGCCATGGCGCGCAACGCCGCCATCGACCGGATGCGCTGGCGCGCGCGTCATCCCACGGAGTCGATCGAGTCGACGCCGGAAATCGCCATGCCGTCGGGCACGGCGGAAGAGGTGGGCGCGCGGGAGATTGGCGGGCAAATCGCCGCGGCGGTCGCCAGGCTGCCCGAAGATCAGCGGACGGCGCTGGTTTTGTGCGAGTACCAGGGAATGTCCTATGCGGACATCGCGGGGGTGATGCGATGTTCGCAGAAGTCGGTGGAGTCGCGTCTGTACCGCGCGAAGCAGACGCTGAGAGAAGCGCTACGGCACCTGCTGGATTGATCAGCAACTGTTGCGCTTTACTCACAGTGACTGATTCACCGCAGCCGTTTCCGGGGTTTGGTTTCGTTGAAAAACTCTGGACGTGTTCGAATCGATTGCAACCACGGGAGTTGCGGAATATTCACAGAAGCGACGCCGGCTTGGCACGCGGGATGTTAATAGTCCTGACAACCGCGCGCGATGGTGCGCGACGCCGAAACGGTTCGGCGTTGCAGCTCACCTACACCTTCGCCGAAGGCCCTCCTTATCCCGTCGGAAGCTGAAAAACCCTCGCTGGAAACAGCGAGGGTTTTTGTTCTCTGCGGCGTATTACCTGGTGAAGTGAAAGTAGGAACCTAACCAAGCAATACATAAAGGACCGAGAAATCAGATGAAAACGCTAGTAGCCCTTACCGCCGCCATCACGATGATGCTGGTGGTCCGATCTTCGACAGCCGGGGAGATTACCTATAGCAGCCGAGCCGCCTTGCTCCGGAAACAGGCCGCGATCGCGCGCCAGTCCACATCGTATGTCCAGGCAGCGGCGCCGGTTATGGCCTGCGCGATGTGCCAGAACGTCAGCGTGTTGACAAAGCGTTTTGTGGCGACGAAACCCGGCTTGGGCGTCACGGAAGCGAACGTGTCAGTCCACCAATGCGCCTCTTGCAGTGACAAGATGGTGGCGCAACTCAAGCAGACCAAGCTGGTGCACACGTGCGCCGCTGGTGGCGAGGCGCAGCCTGCCAGTTGCGCGCCCGTGCCCGCCCAGAGAGTGCCCGGTGCGTAGCTGAAACCAAACCATAACACCGAAAACCCTCGCTAATACAGCGAGGGTTTTCGCGCGCGATAACGTATTACCAAGTGATGAACCAGAATGACGACAAACTGAGGGCCTTGCTCCAGCAATGGCGGGACATTGAGCCGAAGGGTAACTTTGAGGCCAATGTCTGGCGGCAAATTCGGACGGCTGCCGCGGAACGTGCTGAGCGGGTGAGCCTGGTCGAGGCGATTGGACGCCTGTTGTGGCAACCGGGATGGTCCATGGCGGTCGCGCTGTTGGTGGCGGTCGCGGTGGGCGTCTGGGGCGGCGTGGCATCCATGTCGCCGCGCACAGACACGACCAAGGCCGAACTGCAATTTCTGGCTCCCGGCACGCTGGCCGGCAGCTACCTGCAAATGGAGACGAAGGAGATGCGATGAAAAGAACCCTGACTGCACTGGCGATAGTAACGGTCCTCGTGGCAGGACTTTCATACGGCGTGGCCAACTGGTGTGTTCGGCGAGTGACCGCGACCGAGGCGGTGGTGGACCTGAACGACACCCCATGGCTCAAGCGTGAACTGAAGCTGACGGACGCGCAGAGCGCCGAGATTGAGAAACTGAACAAGGAGTTTAGCGCCAAGATTGAACATTGTTGCGACGAGCACTGCGGCGCGCGGTTCGCGTTGAGCGAGGAACTGGTGAAGCCGCAGGTCGATCTCGCGAAAGCCACCGCCTGTGTCGATCGCATGGCGGCAGCGCAATCCGAATCGGAACGCGCCACGCTCGACCATATCCTCAGGGTTCGCGCGGTACTGTCACCCGGGCAGCAACAGCGGTACGGGGCGTTGGTGAGCAAGCAAGTGTGCACGGCGTGCCCGATGGGAATTCACAAGCCAAGCTGATCACTCAGGGAATCTGCGCAAACCATGAACACCAAACAGGGGGCAATTCTCGCAACCGTCGTGCTTCTCGGTTTCACGTCCGTGGCGACGGCCGACGAGAAGGAAATTGTGTCCAGCCTGACGTTGGAGCAGTTGGTGGGCGACGCCATGCGCGAGAATCCACAGTTGAAATCCATGCGTGCCAAGTGGGAGGCCATGAAGGAGCGGCCCGCGCAGGAGCGGACGCTGCCGAATCCAATGTTGACCTACAGCGGCATGGACATGATCGACGGCGGCACGTGGCCCGACACGCAGGAGAAGCGGGTCATGGTCCAACAGGAGTTTCCGTGGTTTGGCAAACTTGGTCTGAAGGGCAAGGTCGCGGAGAAGGATGCCGAGTCGATGCAGCGCGAGTACGAAGCAATGCAGCGCGAGGTCATCATGATGGTGAAGGAAAGCTATTTCGACCTCTATGCGACGCAGCGGGCGCTCTCCATCACCCGCGCCGAAGAAGACGTGTTGAAGCAGATGCAGAAGATTGCTGAAGCCAAGTACGGCGTGGGCGAGACCACCCAACAGGACGTGCTGAAGGCCCAGGCAGAAATCTCCATGCTGAAAGCGCGGATTCTGGAATTGGAGCAACAGCAAGCCGTGTTGAAGGCAAAACTCAATCAACTCCTGAACCGCCGCGCCGATTCCCCGCTGGGACTGGCGGTGACCGAGCCGCAGCGGGAGTTCGAGTTCCAAGCCGACCAGTTGTTCGGACTTGCGGAAAAGAACCGCCCCGAGATCAAGCAGGCGCGCGCGCAAATCGAGCGCAGCCAGCGCGAGCGTGACTTGATGAAGAAGGAATTCTTACCCGACTACCGGCTCGGCGTCGAATACCGCAACGTCGGCGTCGACTGGTCTGACTTCAGTCGCTCCGACAACATGGTGATGTTCACCATCGGGATTGACCTGCCCATTTGGCAGACCAAATACCGCGCGGGCGTGCGCGAGGCCAACAAGATGATCGAATCCACCCAGGCGGCTCTGGAAGCAGCGGAAACGCAAACTTCCTACGACGTGCAGGACGCCTCTTTCAAGCTATTGACCGCACGCCGCTCGCTGGATCTGTACGCGTCAGCGCTCGTCCCGCAGGCCGAAGCGCGCTTTCATGCCAGCGAGGCCGGATATCAGACAGGCAAAGTTGATTTTCTCGACCTGCTGGAAAGTGAACGCTTCCTGCTGAACGCCCGCGTGATGGCTGTCATGGCCGAGGGCAACGTGGGCATGCAATTGGCCCGTTTGGAGCGCGCCGTCGGCACCGATTTGAAACCAAGTACTGATTCAGGAGAAAACGGCAAATGAGGGTTCGCGCATTCATCATCGTCGCGGCGTTGACACTCACACTGGGCGTCGCCATGCCGCTACTCGCGGGCTGTGGTAAGGGTGCGGGCCAGCACAGCGCCGCAAAAAAGACGCAATACCATTGCCCGATGCATCCGACAGTGGTCTCGGACAAGCCCGGCGATTGCCCGATCTGCGGCATGCGTCTCGTGCCCATGGATGACGGCCAGAAGCACGAAAACTCCCCCGCCGCGTCTGGCGCACCGGCGGCAGCAGCGACAGTCCCAAAGAAGACCATGTATCGCTCGACCATGAACCCCAACGAGGTCAGCGACAAACCGGGCAAGGATTCGATGGGCATGGAGATGGCGCCGTTCGAGGTGACCGGAGGCGGTGAGCCGACCCCGTCTGGACTGGCGGTCGTTTCCATTATGCCGGCTGCCCGCGAACGCATGGGCATTACACTGGGGGTGGTGGAGAAACGTGCCCTGTCCCGCGAGGTGCGCACCTCGGCGAAGATCGTGGCCGACGAGACCAAGCTCTACAAGGTGACGGCCAAGATCGAGGGGTACGTCGGGAAGCTGTTTGTCTCGGTCACGGGCCAAGAGGTGAAGAAGGGCGATCCGCTGTTGACGATGTACAGCCCTGATTTGGTGGCTGCGGAACAGGAATACCTCATTGCGCTCCAGACAAAGCAAAAGCTTGCGGCCAGCAATCCGGATGCTGCCCAAGGGGGAGAATCCTTACTGGAGGCCGCGCGGCGGCGGTTGGAACTCTGGGATATCAGTGATGAGCAGATTGAGCAGTTGGAAAAGACCGGCAAGGTGGAGAAATTCCTGACCCTCGACGCGCCCGCCAGCGGCTGGGTGACGGAAAAAGACGTGTTGGCTGGCCAGAAGATCATGCCCGGCGAGACTCTGCTGGTGGTGTCCGGTCTCGACAACGTTTGGGGTGACGCTGACATCTATCAATCCGATTTGCCGTATGTGAAGATTGGCATGACGGCGGAAATCACCCTGCCATCCTGGCCGGATAAGGTTTTCAAGGGCGAGGTGTTCTTCGTATCGCCCACACTGGACCCTGAGACCCGCACGTTGAAGGCGCGGATCACGATTCCCAACGCGGACCTGCTGTTGAAGCCGGAGATGTACGCCAACGCGAAGCTGTCCTACCAACTGGGCGAGAAGGTCGCGGTACCCAAGGCAGCCGTGATGCGCACGGGGGAACGGAGCTACGCCTTTCGTGACGACGGGGAGGGCAAGTTGACGCCGGTCGAGGTCAAGCTCGGCCTGCGCAGCGACGGCTATTACGAAGTTCTTTCGGGACTGCAAGAAGGCGACCGTGTGGTCACCTCCGCCAACTTCCTCGTGGACTCCGAATCCTCCATGAAAGCCGCCATCGAAGCCCTTGCTGGAAAGTGAGCCATGACTCCCAGCCCGTCTTCGGACAAGAAGACCTTCATACATCGGGTCATTGAGTTCAGCGCCCACAACCGCTTCCTGGTGATCGCGCTGGTGGGTGCGGCAGTCGCCTATGCCGTGTACGCGATGAAGAACATCCGGCTGGATGCGATCCCGGACCTGAGCGATACGCAGGTGATCGTTTACACGAAATGGGATCGCAGCCCGGACATCGTGGAGGATCAGGTCACCTACCCGATCATCACGGCGTTGCTGGGCGCGCCAAACGTCAAGGCGATCCGGGGGTTCAGCGATTTCGGGTTCAGCTACGTGTACGTGATTTTCCAGGACGGGACGGACATCTACTGGGCGCGCAGCCGCGTGCTCGAATACCTCCAAAAAATCTATGGAAATCTTCCTCCGAACGTCACGCCGCAACTCGGCCCGGATGCGACGGGCGTGGGCTGGGTGTTTCAGTACGCGTTGGTGGACAAGAGCGGCAAACACAACCTCGCCGAACTGCGGACGTATCAGGATTGGTATTTGCGCTACGCCATTCAAAGCGTTCCCGGCGTCGCGGAGGTCGCGGGCATTGGCGGCTTCCAGAAGCAATACCAGGTAACGATTGATCCCAACCGTCTCCAGAACTACGGGCTGTCGGTGATGCAGTTGGTGGAGGCGATTCGCAAGAGCAACAACGAAGTTGGCGGCCGGCTCATCGAGTGGACGGGGCGCGAGTATATGGTGCGGGGACGCGGGTATGTCAAAGACACCGAAGCGCTCGGCGACGTGGTTGTCAAAACAAACAAGAAAGGCACGCCCGTCACTCTGGGCGATGTAGCGACGATTGAAATCGGGCCGCAGATGCGGCGCGGCATCGCCGACCTTGATGGCAAGGGCGACACCGTCGGGGCGACCGTGATCATGCGCCAGGGCGAAAACGCGTTGAACGTCATCGCGCGCGTGAAAGCCAAGCTGGAGGAGATGAAGCCGTCGCTGCCCGAAGGCGTCGAGATCGTCACCACCTACGACCGCTCGGAACTGATCGAGAAGTCGATTGGCAACCTCAAGGAAGAGCTGCTGGTCGAGATGATCATTGTGAGTTTGGTCATCATGTTATTCCTATTCCATCTGCCGTCCGCCAGCGTGCCGATTGTCACCATCCCCATTTCGGTGGCCCTGGCTTTCATCCCGATGTACCTCATGGGCATCAGTTCCAATATCATGAGTTTGGCGGGCATCGCCATTTCCATTGGCGTGCTGGTAGACGGCGCGATTGTGGAAGTCGAGAACGCGTATAAGAAACTGGAGGTGTGGCACGAGAAAGGGCGGGTCGGGAACTACCACGAGGTTCTTTTGGAGGCCATCAAGGAGGTGGCGCCTTCGGTGTTCTTCTCGCTGCTGGTGATTGCGGTGGCGTTCCTGCCAGTCTTCACACTCGTCGATCAGGAAGGGCGGCTCTTCAAGCCCCTGGCCTACACCAAGACGCTCGTGATCGGGTTGGCGGCATTCCTCGCCGTAACGCTTGACCCGGCGGTCCGAATGCTCTTCGTCCGGATGGAACCGTTCAAATTTCGGTTCCGTCCGCTATCCAAGCTGATGACGGCGGTGTTCGTCGGCAAGTATTACCCCGAAGAGAAACATCCCGTCAGCCGCGTGTTGTTCTGGTTGTACGAGAGACCATGCCGTTGGGTGCTGCGTCACCCGAAGACCGTCATCGGGCTGGCGGTGCTGATCGTCGGCACCACCGTGCCCATTTACCTGAAGCTGGGCAGTGAGTTCATGCCGCCGCTCAACGAAGGGGTCATCCTCTACATGCCGACGACCCTGCCCGGCCTCTCCGTGACCGAGGCGCAGCGATTGATGGAAACGCAGGACCGCATTCTAAAATCCTTCCCCGAAGTCGTCTCGGTCTGGGGCAAAGCCGGCCGCGTGGACAGCTCGACCGACCCGGCGCCGTTCTCGATGATGGAAACCACGGTGGCGCTGAAACCGATGGAGCAGTGGCGGGCCAAGCCGCGCTTCTTCTCCAACTGGCCGAAACCGTTCCGCTTCGTGCTCGGCCATATCTGGTCCGAGCACATCTCGTGGGAGGAACTCACCGACGAGATGAACCTGGCCCTGCAAATCCCCGGCAGCGTCAACGCCTGGACGATGCCGATCAAGGGCCGCATCGACATGCTCACGACCGGCGTGCGCACCCCCATTGGCATCAAAGTCTTCGGCGCGAGCCTCGACGAAATCCAGCGCATCGGCGAACAGATCGAAACGACGCTGCGTGCCGTCCCCGGCACCCGCAGCATATTCGCCGAGCGCGCCTCGGGCGGCTACTTTGTGGACTTCACCCCGAACCGCAAAGCCCTGGCGCGCTATGGCCTGACCCTTGACGATCTGCAGAGCGTCATCATGGCCGCGATCGGCGGCGAAACCATCTCGACCACCGTCGAGGGCCGCGAACGCTACTCGATCAATCTGCGTTATCCGCGTGATTTGCGGGAGGACCTCGACCAACTCGAACGCGTGCTGGTGACCACCGACATGGGTGTGCAAGTGCCCATGTCCGAAGTGGCGGACATCACGTTGGTCAACGGTCCGTCCATGATCCGTGACGAGAACGGCATGCTGGCGGGCTACGTGTATGTGGACATCGCCGGCCGCGACGTCGGCGGCTACGTCGAAGATGCCAAGCGGGCGGTGGCCAAACAAGTGAAACTGCCGACAGGCTATTCGCTGACTTGGAGCGGTCAGTACGAAAACATGATGCGCGTCCGCGAACGGTTGAAAGTCGTCATACCGGTGACGGTCCTGCTGATTTACCTGCTGCTCTACATGAACACCAAATCGGCGTTCAAGGCGCTGGTGGTCATGCTGGCCGTGCCGTTCTCGGTCGTCGGCGCGGTGTGGTTGATGTATCTGCTCGACTACAACATCTCGATCGCGGCGTGGGTCGGCATGATTGCCCTGATGGGCCTCGATGCCGAGACCGGCGTATTCATGCTGCTGTTTCTGGATTTGTCGTATGACGAGGCGAAACGGAACGGGAAACTGCGCAACCAATCCGACCTGCACGAGGCGATCATTCACGGCGCGGTCAAACGGATTCGCCCGAAGATGATGACGGTGGCCGCGGCGTCGATGGGTCTGATGCCGATCATGTGGAGCGCCGGCACCGGAGCCGACCTGATGAAACGCGTTGCCGCGCCGATGGTGGGCGGGTTGTTCACCTCTTTTTTAATGGAATTACTCGTATATCCGGCTATCTATTACCTGTGGAAATGGCACAAAGAAGTGAAACCGTCGATGACCTCGGAAAGCGTCGGGGTTCACGCATCGTGAGGACTTTGGCGTTGGTGTTGTGCGTGGCGCTGGTGTCGGGCTGCAGCCGGTCGCCGCGCATGTGCGCCGTGTGCGACCGCGCCGAGTGCAAAGGAATGGCCTTCCGCGTCACGCTCGAGAACGGGAAGGTGGTCGAGACGTGTTGTCCGCGTTGCGCGCTGCATTATCTGGAGACCAATCACCAGCAGGCCCGGAAGATGGAGGCGACGGACTTCGCGACCGGCCACTGGGTGGATGCGACCCACGCGGTCTATGTGTCCGACAGCGACGTGCATCCGTGCGCGGAGATGAACACGATGCGTGACCCGCAAGGCTGTTGCCTGATGAAGACCTACGACCGGTGCCTGCCGAGCCTCGTCGCGTTCGCCGCCAAGGACGACGCATCGGCGTTCCAAAAAACCCACGGCGGCCAACTCGTGGCGCTACAGGAGATTTCCAAGAAGTGACGCTGACGGAAGGCACGCCAGTTTCCCTCGCGAATCCTTTCCCTCGGCACTCGCGACTATGCAGATGGATCGTCTGATGTTCCGCTAACGGGCTACACACCAGCCCAACGCTTCACGCCAGCCGCCCAACTGCGCGCAAGCCACATGCCAAACTGTTCCATGGTGCCACACATTACCAACGCTTGACCCCCGCGCCCCCGCTCCCTATGCTACCGGCATGAAATGCCTGCTAGAAGTTCTGCTCACCCCCACGGCACTGTTCACAGCCAATGAACCCACCACCCTCCATGCGGCCAGCGGTAGCTCAACTTCATTGAAGGTAAGGCAATGACGACAACCAAGAAAGACCGGGCTGCGGAAAAAGCGGCATTCTCGAAGGCTCTTAGCAACTTCGCAAAGGGATTGGGTGTCTACGTCTCGGCGGACGACGGTCAATGGACGGTCAAGGGCTTCATCGACATTTTCAAGAACATTTACACAATCAGCTTCGACACAAAAGTTGTCTCCAAAATTCTGGAGATCCACCTATTTCCGCGAATTCTTCAATTTGCCCAAGACAACGGGTACTCCATCGTGCTTGCGGAGCACCAGAACTGGTACCCCGACCTCACTTTCGTAAAGAGGGACGACGCCTCCATCAAGTTCGCCGTCGACCTCAAGACAAGCTTTCGTGACCCCCGCTATCCAGGGCATGTCAATGGATTCACTCTTGGCAGTCACGGTGAATACTTCAGGGAGCGCGCATCCACTAAAAACATTCAGTTCCCCTACAACCAGTACCTCGGACACCTCTGCCTTGGAATCATCTATACGCGAGTGCAAACAAACGACCTCGATGAAACCGAGATCATACGCGTTAAAGAATTGGACGATCACCCAAACCAATCGAAGCCACGATACAAAGTCACAACAGTTGACAATCTTCATTCAATTGCATCGGTCGTGAAAGACTTCCAGTTCTTTACCTGTGAGAAATGGAGGCTAGCGAGTGACAAACAGGGGTCCTACAATACTGCAAATATCGGTTCCATCACCTTCATCGAGGACATCATCGCGGGCAACGGCCTGTTTGCGAAGCTTGGCGAAAAATGGTTTGATGAATACTGGATGAATTACGGCGTCACCACAATGATCAAGAAGGGCAATGCGGTCCCCATCACGTCGATTGAGGACTTCTTGGACTTCAAGGAGGGCGACAAGTCCAAGATCGTTCCCGTCAAGACGAAGAAAAAGAAAAAGAAAAAGAAAGGTGATGCCAAATGCGCGTGATTGTACCGCCGATAAAAAGCCAAGGTATCAAGACGAAGCTTGTGCCTTGGATTCAGGCCCTTGTCCCAGCTGTCAAAGGTCGCTGGATTGAGCCATTTTTCGGAACTGGAGTTGTGGCATTTAACTCCGGTTTTCGCCGAGCTTTACTAGCCGACATCAACCCGCACGTCATCAATTTCTACCAAGCGATCAAAGATGGAGAGATAACGCCCAATTCCGTCCGTTCTTTCCTCGAGACCGAGGGTGAACTTCTTCTGAACGCCGATGACAAAGGGTACGCGCATTTCAGAGCCGTCAAGGACCGATTCAACAAACACTTTTCACCGTATGATTTTCTCTTTTTGTCTCGGGCTGGGTTCAACGGCATGATGCGCTTCAACCGAAAAGGTGCGTGGAACATTCCCTTTTGCCAAAAACCAGAGCGCTTCGCCCGTGCGTACATCACGAAGATTGTCAACCAAGTACATGCTGTCACCTGCTTGATTAAACCTGAATGGGCATTCCGAATCGCCGACTTTGAAGAGGTTATCAAAGACGCAACTCCAGACGACATCGTATACTGCGATCCGCCATATATTGGTAGGCACGTTGATTATTACAGCGGATGGACAGAAGACAACGAACAACACTTGTATGCACTTCTATCGGCAACTCCAGCAAGATTCATCCTGTCGACGTGGCACCACAACGACTACCGGTCCAATGAATTTGTCGAAAAACTTTGGGGCCGTTTCAATGTGGTGACAAGAGATCACTTTTATCACACTGGTGCCAAGATTGAGAACCGCAGATCAGTTGTTGAGGCTTTAGTTTTCAACTTTCCCGCAAACATTCAAAAGCACAATCACGAAACCCGGCCACGGCCAAAACAGATGCTTCTCTTGGAGCAGAGGCAACAATACATCACACAACAACTGGCTCGATCGTACCGCTGACCTGCGGCGGCTCAGTCGACGGTCAGCCCTGACTTTCGCCCTCGCCCCGCCACCACCTGCGTTTGTGGGCTTCAGACAGCCCGCCCCCTCAGTAGAGGTTCCCCAAGTGGTTTTCAGGCAACCAGCCTTCGCCAGGGGCTTCCACCTTCGCCAAGGCTACGGTGGACAGGACGGCTTGGTCCGCCCGCTGCGCGTAGTTCTGCGGCGCCTCGTGCGGGATGACGGAGGGTTGGGGCGGACGGCAAACGACGACGCTAAAGGTTGCCGCAAACGACAGCGGCGGCGAACGGCACGGAGCGGACGCCTCGGAGAGGCGTCCCTACCCCGATAAGGAATCGGGGCGGGCCAACGGCGGCGGCAGAGCGGGGCGGCTACAACAGGACGGGCGATGGCATTCGCGGATTGGGGAAACCCACCCCTGGCCCCTCCAAGGAGGGGAAATTGTGGGTCAGGCTTGCAAAATATCAGAAAGTGTGAAATACTGAATTCATGACCAAAGTCATTAACATCAATGGGCGGGGGACGCTGACGTTGCCCAAGGAAATGCGGCAACGGCTGGGGCTGAAAGAGGGTGGCCAGGTTGTCGCTGAGGAAACCGAGCAGGGCGTCTTGATCCGCACCGGCGTGACGTTCCCCGTGGAGATTTACACGGACAAGCGGGTCGCGGAATTCAACCGCAACAACGAGGAAGTTCTCCGTCGTTATCGGCTTAAGAGCAAGCGATGAGGGTGTTTCTCGACGCCAATATCCTTTTCTCAGCCGCGAAGCCGAAGAGCCGCATTCGGGCATTGATCGACCTCCTCTCCCAGCACGGCGGATGTATGACGAACGCCTACGCCGTTGAGGAAGCCCGTCGCAACCTCGCCTTGAAAGAGCCCGCACTGGTCAACGAGTTGGAGAAGCTCGCGCACACGCTGGAAATGGTTACCGCCTTGAGCCTCGAGCTGGAGATCCAATTGCCGCCGAAAGACGTTCCCATTTTTGGCGGAGCGATTGCCGGCAATGCCACCCATCTGCTGACGGGTGATGAACGCGACTTTGGAGCTTACTTCGGCAAGACCATCCAGGGTGTGAAGATCGTTTCGCCCCGCTTGCTCGCGGATGAATTGGTTCGACAAGGTTGGCTCACCAAGCCACGTGAAACCCCGAAAGGGATTCGGGGTAAACGTGAATCTCTGAAAGCGCGCGGCTGATCGCCGGATTGATCGATTTGCGAGCCTGGCGGCTTGAACCTCCGAGGCTTGATCCACCCACCGGGCGTAGTTCCGTAGCGCCTCGTGCAGGAGGACGGAGGGTTGTGGCGGACGGCAGACGACGACGACGAGGCGGGGCGAAGAAACGGCGGGCGGAGCGAAGGGGGAGGGCAGCACGGCGACAAAGGAGACCTGCGGTCGATCCATGTGCGCGGTCGGGCCCCGAAAAGGATTCGGGGTAAAAGTCCGGGGCACAACCGGGGAGGGGGAGGCGCGGAGATCGGTCCACCGCCGCGTGAGGGCACGCGGCCTACAACTGCGAAAAAAAAAGCTTCCAAACGTTGCCGCGGGAGTACTGCGTGTGGCGTGTCGTCGGACTCCGCTATCGGAATTTGATATTTTTTGCTGGACGGGGCGTTGCGGGGCGGGTATAATGGCGACAGTTGTTTGAAAAGAGCACGGCTCACAGAGCCGTGGCTACACCGAACACGCCACATCGGGGACGGCGCGGTGGGGCCACCGCGCCCTACCTAAAGAGACGTTGGCACGGGACTTTCCAAAAAAGGGTGTTTTTTACCAAACGAACCCAACTGAAAAATGCACATGTGTTTCGACATGAAACAGTTATAGAAAAAACGGAGTTGGGTTCGTTTTAAGAAAAGAGGCAAAAAATGGGGAAAAAAGTACCAGAATACCGCTCCGGGAGCTCCGAAAACGACTCGGAGCAGGGGTGATTTGCCGCCCTAGACCCCTCGGCCTCTCCTGCGTCGAGTTACGCACGAACGAACCCGAAACGAACCCAGTTTGGCGTGCCGTGCGGCTCGGCTACGACGAGCCGGCCGCAATGGATCGCACGAGCTTGTACACAAGGAATTTTGACGGTTCCGGGCAAACTGCAACTTGCGAAAACAATTGAATCCTGTACTGTAACTGTAATGGCAATTCCCGGTCAAGCTCGTCAAAGCGCGGTGGCCCGCGAGATGCCTTGTTCTCGGGATAGTTGGATCGTCGCGCATTGTTTAATTGTTTAATGGTGAGGCTAGGTCGTAGATGAAACATAAGGCACTCGCGTATCCGTTCGCCAAGCTTGTGGTTGGCCTGGTGATGCTCGGTGGATTGCCGGCGCGCGGGCAACTGGTGGTCGACGATTTCAGCCCGGCTCACCCGATCAAGGTCATGTACATCGGCGATTCGGTCACCGATGATTGCGTGCATCAGGACGCCTGGCGCTTTTACCTCGAAAAGCTTTTGCGAACCAATGATTTTCCCTTTGCGTCCGTGGGCCGGCAAGTGTCCCCGGCCACCGGCGGGTTCACCAATAACCTGTATGAAGCTTATTGCGGCGCCGTCATCGCCAAGCCCGGGGTGACGGAGACCGCGTTCGTCCATGGCTACCCCGGCACGAATGTGTATCTGGATAACTGTATTTCGGACGCCCTGAATGATCCGCACGGGTCGGGGACGAACACGCCGGATCTGTTTTGCGTGTACATCGGGATCAACGACATCGGTCGCGGGCGCGACCCGTATTCCGTGGCGACGAATGACATGCCGGGTTTCCTGAACCTCCTGTTCTCCCACGCGCCGAACGCGAATGTCATCCTAGTCAAGACCAGCACGTTCCGGGGCACCCCGGCGCACACCAACCAGTACACGTCCTATGTGACGAATGTTTTCAAATACGGCGCGGCGTTGCAGGGCATGGTCAACCAGCACCGGGCCCAAGGTCAAAAGGTGTTCCTCGCGGACATGTTTTCCGCCCTCGACACCAACACCATGTTCGATGCTGACCGCGAGCACCCGAACACGAACGGTCTGGCCGCGGTCGCCCGCGAATTTGCGACGCGCATCGAGGCGATCACCATCCGGACCAACCGGCTCACGACCACGCTCATCTACGGCGGATCGGATTGGAAGTACTCCGACACCGGCCAGAACCTCGGGACCAGCTGGACGCAGTTGAATTACGATGACAGCGGCTGGAGCCACGGAATTGGCCGGTTGGGCTATGGTGACCCCCTCGGCGCCATCGTCGCCACGCCGGTGAGCTTCGGGCCGAACCCCAACAACCGATACGTCACCACTTATTTTCGCCATCCGTTCGTCGTGCCGGCCGACGCGGGGATCAGCAATTTGAATTTCCGTCTCACGTGCGTGGACGGCGCAGTGGTCTGGCTCAACGGGCAGGAGGTGTTCCGCACCAACCTGCACGCGACCGGCTCGGTCCTGTTCAGTGATCTCGCGTTGGGCAGCGTTACCGGCGACTTCTCCTACAAGTATTTCCCGGCCAATTTCATCGGGCCCCGTTTGTCGCCGGGGACGAATCTCGTCGCGGTGGAGATCCACAAGAGATCCGTCACGGGTTCGACGCTCGGCTTCGACCTGGAACTCCTCGGGAGCGGCGAACGCTACCCGAAACCGCCGCTTTCCATCGCCCTGTCGGGCAGCAACGTCCTCCTTACCTGGCCGGTCACGAACACCGCCGGCTACGCGCTCTATTCGACCACCGATCTGGACAACGGTGGAGAGTGGTCGGCTTTGCCGGCGCCGCTCGTAACCAACGCCGGACAAATCACCGCCACGGTCCCGGTGGAGACCGACACGATGTTCTTCCGTCTGCAAGGTCCGTAGAACCCATCTCATGAATCGGGAACGGCTGCATTGCCTGAGATTGGGGCTGCGGTAAGGCGCGAGCGGGGAGAATAGTGGAACAACTGAGCAAATGGGCGTATGGTAATGTCAGAGTAGTTGGTGGCGAAACTCGCATCAGGAACAAACAAACAGGAGGAAGTTCATGAAGAAGTTCGTTGCGTTCAGTGTCGCAGTTGTGGCCGCTGGTTTGATCGCGGCGTGGAGTGTGCGCGGGGCGGAAAGCACCGAGGCGACCGTGACCGTCAAGGGCGAAGTGCTCGATATGGCCTGTTACATCGACCACGGCGCCCACGGCGAAAAGCACGCCGAATGCGCGGCGACGTGCATTGAGTCCGGCCTGCCCGTGGGAATCAAGGGCGAGGACGGCAAGACGTATCTGTTGATTGGCGAACACAAGCCGCTCAACAAGACATTGGCCGAGTACGCCGGCAAGACCATCACGGTCAAAGGCAAGCTCGCCAGCCGCGATGGGATCAACATGATCTCCAACGCGGAAATCGTGAAGTAACCACATCTCACCCGGCCTGTAACCCTCTCCCCGTTCGGGGGGAGGGGGACAGGGTGAGACAAAAACCCATGCCCGGATTTCACGAGTTCCTCCAGCAACTCAAGCAGCCGGAATACGTCCATGTCCTGCTCAATCCGATTCCGGTCTATGCGATGGTGTGCGGGATTCTGGCGCTGGTCGTCGCGCTGATTCTGAGAAGCCGTCCGGCGCAAATCACGGCGTTCGTGGTGGTGATGTTTGCGGCCCTGTCCGTGTGGCCGGTCGCGGAGTACGGCGAACGCAGTTACGACCGGGTGTACTCGATGTCGCAGGGCGACGCGCAGCAATGGCTCGATGTGCACGCGCATCGGGCCGATATCGGATCGTGGGTTTTTTATGCGACGGCGGTCGTGGCAGCCGTGGCGTTGGTTCTGCCAAGGTTCCGTCCGCGCACGCAATTGCCGCTGGCGCTGGCGACGCTCGTGTTTGCGCTGGCCTCGCTCGCGGCGGGCGCGTGGATCAGCCAGGCGGGTGGGAAAGTGCGCCATTCCGAATTTCGCGACGGCCCGCCGCCGAACCCCGTCCCGCATGAACAAGAGCACTAACGCAGGTGATGACGGTCGGGGAAGTCCAAGGTCACTCCGCGCATCATCGCTTTTGCGCCACGGCTTTGAAGAAGGTGTAGCAGAAGACGCCGTCGGGCTGGGTGGTTCGGTACAAGTCCTCGATGCCCTTGTCGAACGCGGCGGCGCTGATGAGTCCGGCGTCGAGAGCCAGGCCCCGCACGCCCTCAATCATCGCCGTGAAAGTTTTCTTCGTGAACCCGTCAACCAACTCCGGTTTGCTGGAATCCGCGTAGACCATGCGGGGAGAGACGCGGATGGACGCGAACCCGGCTTTGTCCAGAAGCGGGTAGAGTTCGCGGCCGATGTTGGCGTTGCCGCCCGCCCTTCGCTGCAGTTCGACCTGGCATCGTATCGCCTCATGGGCTCGCGGGCTGTCGGGGTAAAAACAGGTCGAACCGTGATCGCCTTCGATGACAGTGATGGTGCCGCCGACGCGGAGGAGGCGTTGGAGCGCGATCAAGGCCTCCACCGGCCGGGCCAGATGTTCCAGGACAAAGCAAACGAAAACGTGGTCGAACGACTCCGGACCGAAGGGCAACGAGAAAATATCGGCCTGTTGAAACTTCACATTCGTCAGACCGGCCGACTCGACGCGTCGTTTGGCTTCCGCGAGGGAGCGTTCCGACAGGTCGATGGAGGTAATCGAGGCCCGCGGGCTGTTGCGGGCGAGCGTGACGGTTTGCGCGCCGACGCCACAGCCGGCTTCGAGGACGCGGCTGGCGGCCGGATAGGAGGTATCGGAATGCAACAACTCCACCAGCGTCGAGGCTTGATCGTGGAGGCGGACGTTCTCTCGTTGATCGTATCCGTGAACGTAGGAGGTATCCATCGCGAGTCCTTGCTGATATCGGACGGGAATCATAGCACGAAGTCCGCCGCCGGGAAGCAGGTGATTCAGCGTGGCGGTTTACCGCGAAGCAGATCGACGTATGCGCCTTCGATCAATTGTTGCGGAGAGATGCCGAGAGTGGCGAGCAGTTCGCGGGCGATTCCCATCCCTGTCTCGGTGGACTCGCCTTCCGACAATACGACTTCCAATTCGAGGAAATGTCCAAGGCCATCAACCCGGTCGAGATGAATCCGCGTCCGCCCCGCCAGGAACAGCGTGCGGTGTTTGCGGACGCGCCCGCACGCGCCATAGGCGAGCGACAGAGCTTCGCGAAGCGTGTCCGGCGAGGCGGTCGGAGAGATGACGTAGAACGACTCTTTCGGACCGGCCACGTCGGGTCGTTGATAGAAGATCAGTTCGCCGGCGGATTCCGAGAACGCGCGGAGTTTCAAGCGGTCGTTCGGACACGAAAAGAACGTGTCGTCCTGAACGATCTCGGTGGGGCCGCTGTCCGCAATCGCCTTGACGCGTGGCAACAGCGCATCGACGCTCTCGATGCGCGCCTTGATCTCAACGTTTCTGGCCATGCGGAGAGAATGCCCGATGACTTGCTGCGAGTAAAGTCGGCGCGCGGATCGGGCACGCGATGGTGCACGATTCCGAGTCTTGCCGCGGGCTTGCCAAGGGAAAGACGCCGAATGGACCAATGGCGGGCTCCGCCCCTAATCGTCGTCGTCCACTTTGCCTTTGCCGTGGGTGAAGACGAAGGCGGCGCGGGTGGGCGGAGGCATGGGGGAATCGTCGCCGCGGATGGCCTGCCAGATGACTTTGTTCAGAAGCAGATCATCGGCGGCATCTTCCTTGGAGAAATCCATCGAGCGCGAAGTCTTTTCACCCCATGTGATCTTGATGTTTTTTTGCTCCAAATCGATGCGCGCGGGAAGTCCGGTGTAGGGAGCGAGGTCGGGCGTGGCTTGGAAGGCGGCGAACATGGGTGTGGCGGCGGCATCGAACTGCGACATGGGTTGGAGGCCGAGAACCAGCTCGATTGTCCGCAACATGCTGCTGGTCGAATACATGGTGGAATCGACCGTATGGCGTTTGATGTACGGGCTGATGACGAAGGCCACGGTGCGATGCGCGTCGACGTGGTCGGCCCCGTTCTGCGCGTCATCTTCGACAATGAAGATGGCGGTTTGCGGCCAGAACTTCGAGTGGCTGATGGCGTCGACGATGCGTCCGAGGGCGAGATCATGCTCGGCGACATAGGCGCTGGGCGTCCGTTTGCCCAACGTCGCACCCATGGTGTGATCATTCGGCAATCGAATGATCTGCAAGCGCGGCATGTCGCCCGCGTCCTCGAATCGTTTCAGTTCGCTGACGAAGCGGTCGGCGCGCCTGGTGTCCAGGTAATTCAGATCGAAGCCGCGATACTGTTCGTCGATATGGCCGCGCAAGGCTTTCACGCGGGCCACCGACGGGTCGTCGGGTGTTTTTCCGTTGGCGACGAATTCACCATAGCTCCGATAGCTCACGCCGGCCTCGGCGGCGCGGTCCCAGAGATAGCCGCCGGCGGGCTGGGCGATGGGGAAGACGCCTTCGGCGGGATAGATATACTTGCGACGTTTATCGTGGCCGTACTGGAGCGGCCACATCTTTTCCACGAAATCGGTTGCATACGCGCCCATCGTCCATTCGTGACCGTCCGCGCTGATTTCCGCGTCGGCGTAAAAGTTGTCGAGCAGGACGAATTGGCGGGCCAGTTGATGGTGGTTGGGCGAAACTTCTTCCGGAAACAGGCACAGGTTGGTATCGCCGTTGCCTTCCGGCATGTCGCCGAGGACCTGATCGTAGGTGCGGTTCTCTTTGATGATGTAGAAGCAATACTTGATGGGGCTCGGTTCGCCGGGCGTGAACGGGACCGGGTTGTTCTTCGGGCGCGCGGCCGACACGGAGGCATCGGGTTTGAGCGGGCTGCAGCGATAGGCCTGGGCGGTGTCGGCCACGAGCTGTTTTTCAAGCGCCGACCGTGAAGGCAAATCGATCACGCTCAGGGTGCCGTGGAGGAGTTGGGCGATGTATTGCGGCAACGTCTCGGCCCGGCTTTTCCGCCCGGGTTGCGGGCCGCCCGGGTTGGCCTTGGAGATGATGCCTTTGCCGTTGCTGACCAGCAGGCGTTTGCCGTCCGGCGTCACGCGGACGGACGTCGGATACCATCCGACGGGAATGAAACCGAGCGAACGACTGCGCCCCGGCGTGCTCACGTCGAACACGGCGACATTGTTGTTGTCCGCGTTGGCGACGAACAAGGTCTTCCCGTCAGGTGTCAGGGCGAGGCTGTTCGGGGTCGAGCCCGAGGGCAGGTTGGGGTAGAGGGAGGCCGAAAGCGTTTCCAGGGCCTTGCCGCTCGTGGTATCGAGCACAGTGACCGTGTTCCGGTTCGCGTTGGCGACGAAGAGGGTCTGGCCGGAAGCAGTCAGCGCCATTTCGTTGGGATGCTCCTGGGTGGGCCAGCGGGCGGTCACTTGTCGCGAATGCAAATCGATCACCGCGATTTCGGCATGGCCCCACAGGCTCACGTAAAGCCGTTGCCTCCGGTTGTCGATGCGGCACGCATAGGGGAACACTCCGGCGTGATTCAGGTCTTCATCGGTGGATCGGTGACGTTTGGTGACGGTTTCGAACGAGTTGGTCAGTGAGTCGGGCGTCAAGGGGACATCGATGACCACATTGGTGCGCAAATCGACGATCGACGCGCTTTGCCCGTACAGGTTCGCCGCGTAGAGTTTCTTCGCGCCGGAATCGAGGGCCAATCCGGAGGGAATGCCGACGTCATCGACGGCGCGCAATCGAATATCGCGCGCATCCGAGAGTTGGCCGTCCTTGAATTGAAACGCATGGATCACTTCTTCGCTGGCGCCGCTGCAAAGCAAGCGAGAGCCGTCGCGGGAGAATTCGATCCCGTAGAACGCTTCTTCGAGCGGCGCGTTCGTGATCACCTTCTCCGCCACCACGTCCACGATCACGACGCCGTGCCGGCTGTAGCCCGCGTGCAGGATGGCGGCGAAACGGCCTTGGGGATGGACGGCGATGTTGACGGGGAAGTCGCCCAGTTCGATTTGTCGTCCCACCGGGCGGAGCGACCATTGGTTCGGCAGGAGGACGGAACCATCCAGCCGCTGCCCGGGAAGTGCAACTGGTGGTTTGCCGTCGTCGGCCAGAGAGCCGGCCGAACTCAGGAGGAGAAGGAGAAGACTCAGGATCAATCCATGCATGGGTCTGTGAACCATTTCATTTAGTCGTCATAACCGTGGGCCTTGGCGGGCCAGACGGCCACGAAAAGCAGGGTGCCGACTGCGGCGCAGGCGATCAACGCCTTGAATCCGATGTCCCATCCGTAGTGTTGGACGAGATATCCCAAGCCGACGCCGGAAAGCGTCGTGCTGGCGTAGCCGAAGATGCTGGTCAACCCAACGGCGGTGGCGGCGGCGCGTTTGGTGGCGAGGTTTGCGGCGACGATGGCGAGAAGACATTGCGGGCCATAGACGAAGAAGCCGGTGGCGCAGAGCAGGCCGGTCGTCAACCATTCCGAGCGCGGAGGAACTTTCCAGAACAGAAAGACCGAGACGCCGGCGAGGGCCATGTAGACCACGCAGGCGCGCCCGGCGCGTCCGCCGAGGAACCGGTCGGTGATCCATCCGCCGAGCAGCGCGCCGATCAGTCCGAAGAGTTCAAAACCGGCGATCATCCACGCGCCATGCATGATCTCGATGTGCTTGACCTCGAGCAACAGGGTAGGACCCCAATCGAAGACGGCATAGCGCATGGTGTAGACAAAGAAATTGGCGCACGACACGAGCCAGATATATTTGTTGCGGAATACTTTCTCCATCAAGAACACCTTGAAATCCCCGGTGGAATCGGTGGGCGCGGTCGCAACATGCGTGCCTTCGAATTCCGGGAGGCCGACGGAAGGAGGCGTGTCGGGTAGATTGAACCAGAGGAGCGCGGCAACGACGAGGGCGATGGCGGCGGGAACGAAGAAACAGAGCCGCCAGTTCGGCGGGAACCAGTATCCGCTGACCAGGAATCCGCAGAGCAAGGCGACGAGGATGCTGCCGATGTTGTGGGACGAATTCCAGATGGAAAACTTGGTCGCGAGCTGTTTCGGTGGAAACCAATTGGCAATCAAGCGGGCGCAGGGTGGGAAACCCATGCCCTGAAACCAGCCGTTAAGCATCCAGAGCAGGCCGAGCACCACGACGCCCGAACTGAAGCCGAAGATGACGTTGAGGATTGCCGAGACGACGAGGGCGCAGGCCATGAACGTGCGGGCGTTGGCGCGATCGGCGAGGAAGCCGTTGGCGAATTTGGACACGCCGTAGAGGACCCCTTGGAGGGATAGGAACGTGCCGAAAGCGACTTTATCGATGCCGAGATCCCTGGCCATCATCGGCATGGCGAAGGCGAGGTTCTTACGGACGAAATAAAAGGTGGCATAGCCGGTAATGGAAAAGATGAGGACGAGTTTTTGCCAGTGCTGGTATTTCTCCGAGATCTCCCCGGGATCCGTGAGCGTGACCGCGGCGGGAGGAGCCGGTTGGAAACTCCTTAGCAACCACCCCAAAGGACGGGGGGCTTCTGGCTGCGCCGTCGCTGGTTCGGCGACCGCGCCCGGCTCAAATTGATGGTCCAAACTTTGCCACCTCACCAAGACGAATCACACGCCACCGGATGGACGGAACCCGTAACACAACCGGCCCGGTTTCACAAGCCCGCCGTGGCAGGTTCCCCGATCACTTCGTTTCGAAAGTTGAATTCCGGGGCGCAAGGTGCTACGTAACCAGAATGCGAGTCGCGTCAGCCCCACACTTCCCGTCATCGCGCGCGGCGATTCGTGTTTCAGGAGCGAATGTCTTGCTGGGGGTTCCCTTGATCGTCATCGGGTGGGCGCTGACGGTGTTTTCGGGCCTGACCTATGCGCAGACAGGAGCGGTCACCTTCAGCCAGTCTGCGTACTCGGTGAACGTCAATCAGGGCAGCGCACTCATTACGGTTGCGTTTACGGGTAGCACGGACGGCGTCGCCACGGTCGATTTTGCGACGAGCGATGGCACGGGCACCGCCGGCGTCAATTATGTCACCAGCACCGGCACGGTGACGTTTGCCACCAATGTCCTCAGCGCCACATTCACCGTTCCGGTTTTGGATAATGGTGTGTCGCTGTCCACCCAGACCGTCAATCTGGCCCTGTCGAATCCGACCGGGTTTGCTGTTCTGGGCAGTCCGTCGAACGCGGTTCTCACGATCATCAATACCACCACGCAACAGGTGCAATTTGCGCAAGCCGCCTACACGGTGGATGAAGGGGGAGGCGACGCGGTGATCACGGTGGTCCGAACGGGCGGATCAAACGGGACCGTTTCCGTTGATTTCAGCACCAGCGATGGCAGCGCGAAGGCGGGCATTGATTACATGGCGACAGCGGGAACGGTGACGTTTGGTGAAGGAGTTCTTACGAATACGGTCACGATCCCCATTTTGGAGAGCAGCCCGTTGGAGACCAACCAGACGGTTCATCTGACGCTCTCGCATCCGCAAGGGTGCGCGTTGAGCAACCCGAAGAACGCGGTGCTGACCATTGTTGCGACCGGACCCCCCACAATACAGTTTGGCGCAGCCAACTATCACGTCCACGAGCACGTCGGCAAAGCCACGCTGACGGTCCTCCGGTTCGGAGATAGTTCTGGCGCGGCCAGCGTTGATTACGCCACGAGTGATGGAACCGCCAAGAACGGAACCGACTATCTGGGCACGAGCGGCACCTTGGTTTTCCCATCGGGTGCGGAGAGCGCGAGCTTCAGTTTCCAATTCGTGGAGTTTCGGGATTTCCAAAGCAACAAGACGGTCATTGCAACTTTGAGCAATACGAACGGGGCGAACCTGGGAACCCAGGTCACGGCGGTGGTGACGATCGTCAACGACCGGCCGCAAACGATCGCCTTCACGAGCGGCGCCGGTGATTCGGTGACGATGACCCTCCAGCGCGCCGGGACGATGCAGATTTCAACGAACGATCCGCCGAGCATTGTCCTGTCCGACACCGATGCGACCAGCCTGCTGACGATCAGGGTCAAGAAGGGCGGAGCCGGAACGGGCGTGCTGTCGGTGGATGGAATTACCGGGGATGGGGATTGCCGGTCGATCAACGCTCCCGGCGTTGATTTGGTGGGCAGTGGTGTCCAGGTAAGCGGTTACCTGAAACAATTGCAGGTTCATGACATACTGAATGGCGCGGCCGTGACCGCCGGCGGGGCCGCGGATCAGGACACAAAGATTGTCGCCCACAACATCGGCGACGACGCGACCATCGATCTCGGGAGCCGGATTCAGACGTTGCAGGCCGCGCGATTTGGCGCTGGCACCATCAATGCCCCCCGCATCGCCAAGATGTTGATCAAGGGCGACCGACGCAACGGAATCCCGGGTGATTGTGAAGCGTCGTTCACGCTTTCCGGCGATGGCGTTCCGGCCGGTGATTCCACGTTGGGCACGCTGGTCGTGGCGGGCGCGATCAGCAATGCCAGTATCAACATCGCGAATGGCAATGTGGGCTCGGTTGCTGCGTCGGAGATGGTTGATTCGACAATCTATGTGGGCTTCACGCCCGGCGACCCCAGCAACCCGTTGCTGGGCGGGACCTTCGTACCTGATTTGCGCCTGGGGTCGCTCAGAGTAAAATCGTCCGTGAACGGGTTTGTTGACAGCGACATCGCCGCCGCGATCATTGGCAGCGTTCACCTTGGCAGTGCTGTGACTAACAATGCAGGATTGCCGTTTGGCGTTCTGGGGAATCAGTCCATCTCATCGGTCACCGTGAAGACGCCGTCGTTCAAGTGGAGTCGCACGGGCGCGGCCGATCAATCCTCAGGCGACTTCCAAGTAATACAACCGTAAGCGCGCGACTCCTGCGGGTCTTCCTCCGCATGCCCGCCCCCAAGATGCGGCCATGTCGATTTACTTGCGCGGGGACTGAAACGTGGCATAATGACGCCGCTCCGAACTCCGGAAAAGTGTGGGATGTTCGGAGCAGGTCGTCGGTTTGATGAGTGGGTACGTTTACGTGTTGAAGTCAGGGCGCAACGGGCGCTATTACATTGGTTCGACAGACCACCTGATCCGCAGATATTATCAGCACGCGTTGGGGCTGGTTTACACCACCGCCCGCATGTTGCCCGTGAGCGTGGAAGGGTGGAAGGAATTTGAGACTCTGACGGCCGCTCGACAGGCAGAGAGAGTGCTGAAGAAGAGAAAAAGTCGCGCGTATGTCGAGTCGTGGCTGAAAAGCCAGAGTGTGCCAACGTAGCTCAGCTGGTAGAGCAGCGGTTTCGTAAACCGCAGGTCGTCGGTTCGATTCCGACCGTTGGCTCCAGATTTTGCGTGGTAGAGCAGCTCCGAACGCGCCAGCGTGTTCGGAGCAGGTCGTCCCGAAGGATTTCGGGGCCATCGGTTTCAGTTTTGGTGTGGTAGAGCAGCTCCGAACGCGCCAGCGTGTTCGGAGCA